>FWPV01001060.1_pt1 | contig 79474 bp, 69 predicted proteins | sample 2228371 | NCBI WGS metagenome assembly FWPV01 (sample SAMEA103939776, study PRJEB20133) | metagenome
TCCAAGCCCAAGCATTTTACACCGTTTTGCGGTTTTGGGCTACCGATAGAGACTTTTTTCAGGGAAGTCATGTTAGCAAAGCTCACATCTGCACGCCAGGTGGAGGCCGGCACCGCCCGGCTGGTGGGCACGGACCCGGCGCGGATCGTGGGGGAGGCTGGTCGGCTGCTGGATGACGAGGCGGCGTATCAGGCGATGGCCCGGGCGGTCAACCCGTATGGGGACGGTCACGCGGCCGAGCGGATCGCGGCGGCGTTGGAAGAAGAGAGCTACATCGTTCTCAATTTCTAAACAGGATTGCCAAGTTTCGCCGAATGATACCACCAGACACAGAAACTGTCCAACTCACCCCGGCCCGTTGTGGCCGTATATCTGGGCAGCGTTGGCTGTGGGCCATCATCGTCGTGGCGGTGGCGCTACGTCTCGGCGCGGCCCTGTACCTGGGCGATGATGTGGCGCCAGAGCCGGGCATCTACGACCAGGTATCGTATGATGGGTTGGCGCGGCGGGTACTGGCCGGCCATGGGTTCAGCTTTGGCCATGAGCACTGGCCCGTGACGGCGGCCAACGCGCCCACGGCCCACTGGTCGTTCCTGTACACCCTGTACCTGGCCGGCGTATATGCCCTGTTCGGCCCGCATCCGCTGGCGGCGCGAGTCATCCAGGCCGTCGCGGCCGGCGCGCTCATGCCCTGGCTCACCTATCGGCTGGGACGTCGGACCTTTGGGCCTGCCGTCGGGCTGGCGGCGGCCATCCCGGCGGTATACGTCTACTTTTTCTACTTTGCCGCCGCGCTCATGACCGAGACGTTCTACATCCTGGGCATCCTGTGGACGTTGGACCTGGCGGGGGCGATCGGTGCGAGGGCGCGAGGGAATGAGGAGGCCGCATTTCATAGCTTGCAACCCGCAACTCGCAACTCGAAACTCAAATGGGCGCTGCTTGGCCTGGCGATGGGGATCACGGTGCTGCTCCGGCAGACCTTTTTGCCAGTGATCGGCCTGGTGGGGCTGTGGCTGTGGTGGGCCACATGTAACACGCAACACGCAACACGTAACACGCACGCCGCGCACGCTTCGCGTTTCACGTTTCACAGTTCACGTTTCACGTTTTACGTTTCACGTTTCACGTTTTACGTTTCACGTTTCACGTTGGCCTTGCTCGTCATCGCCGCTCTCATCCTGCCCTGGACCGTGCGGAACTACCTGGTCTTCAACCAGTTCGTGCTGCTGAACACCAACGCCGGCTATGCCTTCTTCTGGGCCAACCACCCAGTCCACGGCACGAACTTTATGGTCCTGCTGCCGCCCGAGATCTCGTACCAGAGCCTCATCCCGCCGGAGCTGCACGGTCTGGACGAGGCGTCGCTGGAAAAAGCCCTGATGCAGCGCGGCATCCAGTTCGTCCTGGACGATCCGGGGCGTTACGTGCTCCTCTCGGTGAGCCGATTGAAAGACCACTTCAAGTTCTGGCCGTCGCCGGATTCGGGCCTGCTCAGCAACATCTCGCGGGTCGGCTCGTTTGGGCTGTTCCTGCCCTTCATGATCTACGGGGTCTGGCTGGCGGTGCGCAAAGCCCAAGGTCCAAGGCCCAAAACCCAAACCCCAAGTCGCCTCTCGCTTGTGGGGGGCTGGCTGCGCACGCCGGTGGCCCTGTGGCTGGGGTTCTTTGTGTTATACACCGTGATGCACCTGGCCTCGTGGGCCGGCATCCGCTACCGTTTGCCCACGGACGCGGTGATGGTGATCCTGGCCGGCCTGGCGGTGGTGGACCTGTGGGAACGGCTGGCTGCGCGGAGGAGCCGGGGGGCGGAGGAGCAGGGGAGCAAGGGAGCAGAGGAGCAAGGGAGCAGAGGAGCAGGGGAGCAGAGGAGCAGGGGAGCAAGGGAGCAGAGGAGCGGAGGAGCAGAGGGGAGGAGATGTTCCCGGCGGCTATTCCTCCGGCAGAGGATAGAGGCTGAGGCCGGGAAAGATTTCAAAATGCGCCCGGTTCAAAGTCACCAGGGTCAAGTTCTGAGAGAGCGCCGTGGCGGCGATGATGGCATCGGGCACGCCGATCGGGATGCCCTTCGCCCGGCCCTCGTGAATCATGTCGCCAGCGCGGTCAGCGATTTCTTTGTTCAGATCGTAGGTAACAAAGCGCGACAGCAGCTTTTGCGTCGCATACCGTTCCTCGGGGTTCATCCCGGCGTGCACTTCCAGCCGCGTGACCGCGGAGATGGACAAGCGGCCCATCTGGCCCAGGCCGCGCAGCAATTGTACGATCCGCTTCTGCCCACGGAGATGCCGGATGACGAGGCCCGAATCGAGCAGGTATCTAGCCATTTTCTGCTCCTCCTGGCCGGGTCCACGAGCCGCGCAGGTCGTCCAGCCAGCGGTCAATGTCCTGGTCGGTCAGCATATCGGGATGGTTCTCAGCCGACCAGGCGCCGGCGGCCTCGTCGAGGGCCGCGAGTTGTTCTTCCAGAGCCAGTCGCTCTTCAATGGCCTCGGCGATGAAACGTCCGCGCTGGCGAGGGGCGACGTGCTCGTCCAGTCTGGTAAGCAGCGCTTTGGGCAACGTCACGGTGATCTTTTGGACATCTAGATGGGGAGAGTCGGCAGCCATCTATCTTATCCTCCTGGTAGGATGGCTTTATTATACACCTTGATAGGCCACTCTGTCAATGCATGGTGTAACCGCTGGCTTGAAACATCATCCGCCTGATAGCCCGTAAAATCTGCGTTCATCTGCGTTCTTTGTGGGTCACAGGCAGTAGGAAATCACGCATGAACATCCTCTTTATCGTCGCCTATCCGGCCGCGGCCCGGGTGCGGCCCCGGGAGCTGATCCAGGCCCTGGCTCGACGCGGACATCAAGTGACCGTGGCAACCCTGTGGGAAAAGCCGGCCGACCGGGCCGGGCTGGACCGGTGGCAGGCCCAGGGCATACCGGTGATCACCGCGCGCCAGTCCAAAGCCCGCGCGCTCTGGAACTGCCTGCGCGCCCTGCCCACCGACCAGCCACTCCAGGCCCACTACTCCTGGAACCCGGCCCTGGCCCACCATCTGCACTCGGCCGTCTGCCATTCGCCATTCGACGTCGTACACGTCGAGCACCTGCGCACCGCCCGTTATGGGCTATTCCTGAAATCCGCAATCCGCCCTCCCATGCGGTCGCCGCAATCCGCAATCTGCAATCTGCAATCTGCAATCCGCCCTCCCATGCGGTCGCCGCAATCTGCAATCCGCAATCCGCAATCCGCAATCGTGTGGGACAGCGTGGACTGCATCAGCCATCTGTTCGAGCAATCGTCGCGCCACGGGCGGGGGTTCTTCGCCCGGGTCATCACCCGGCTGGAGCTGCCGCGCACCCGCCGCTACGAGGGCCAGCTCATCGGCCAGTTCGACCGGGTCCTGGTCACGTCGCCCATAGACCGGGAGGCGCTGATGAGACTATGCCAGGAGATCAGAAGACCAGGTGCCCGGGAGTGCGGAGGACAGGGGGACTTTCTCCCCCGCTCCCCCGCTCCCCCTCTCCCCATCACAGTATTGCCCAACGGCGTGGACCTGACTTATTTTGCCCCGCAGCCGGTGGAGCGGGAGCCAGAGACCCTGGTGTACGTGGGGCGCATGAGCTATCACGCCAACGTGGCCGCCGTGACCTGGTTTTGCCAGGAGGTGTTGCCCCTGATCTGGGCGGAACGGCCGAATGTCCGCTTTTTCATCGTCGGCATGGACCCCGGCCCGGCGGTGCGCGCCCTGGGCCGAGACCCGCGCATCATCGTCACCGGCACCGTGCCGGACGTGCGCCCATACCTGGCCCGGGCCACAATAGGGGTGGCTCCGATTGTGTATGGAGCCGGCACTCAATTCAAGATACTGGAGAATATGGCGATGGAAACCGCGATGGTTGTCACACCCAATGCAGCAGAACCTTTGGGAGTTCAGCCTGGGCAAGACATTTTGACGGGGGATACACCACAGGCTTTTGCCGCCGCCGTGTTGCGCCTGCTGAGCGATCCGGCCCTGCGAACGCAGCTCGGCCAGGCCGGCCGCCGCTACGTGGAACAGCACCACGATTGGAATGGCATCGCTGCCCAACTGGAATCGCTGTATCAGGAAGCTATCCATGATCGCCGATAATCCGCAATCCGCAATCCGAAATCCGCAATCCGCAATCCGAAATCCGCAATCCGAAATCCGCAATCCGCAATCCGCAATCCGCAATCTGGCCGTCCTGGGCTATGGCTACTGGGGCCCCAACCAGGTGCGCACCTTTTGCGAGCTGCTGGGCGAGGCGCGGGTGGTGGTTTGCGAGCCGGACCCGGCCCGCCGGGCGGCGGCGCGGGAGCGGCATCCCGGCGTGGCGCTGGCCGCCGACCCGGCCGATCTGCTGGCCGACGACACGGTGGGAGCCGTCTGCCTGTGCACGCCGGCCGGCCAGCACGCCGCGCAGGCGCGCGCGTTCCTGACCGCCGGCCGGCACGTGCTGGTGGAAAAGCCCCTGGCCACCAATAGCCGTGACGGGCGCGAGCTGGTCGAGCTGGCGGAGCAAAGGGGCCTGGTGTTGATGGCCGGGCACATCTTCTTGTTCCACCCGGCCGTGCGCACCCTGCGGCAACTGATCCAGGACGGCGCGCTGGGCGAGGTTCGGTACGTGACCAGCGTCCGCTCCAGCCTGGGGCCGCGCGTGCGTGACGAGGTGAACGTGGTCTGGGACTATCTCATCCACGATGCCTATATCGTGCCCCATTTGCTGGGCCGTGAGCCGGCGGCGGTGCGGGCCGATGGGGGAAGCTGGCTTCGGCCCGGCGTGGCCGACGTCGTGTTTGCCACGCTGGACTTTGGGGACGGCGTGCTGGCGCACCTGCAGAGCAGTTGGTACTACCCGGTCAAGGCCCGCCGCATGGTCGTGGTGGGCAGCCGGCGCATGGCTGTGTGGGACGAGGACGCCGCCGACAGGCTGGTGCTGTACGACCGGGGCTATGCCCCCCACGATGGCGTGGACGGTTGGGGCAACGTGGGCCTGCGGCTGTACGACGAGGGCGCCCAGGCAGTGCCGTTGGAAGCCACGGAGCCGCTGCGCGCCGAGTGCCAGCACTTTTTGGATTGCATCGCCACCGGCCAGGAGCCATTGTCCGGCGGCCAGCAGGTCGTGGAGACGTTGCGACTGCTCGAGGCGTTGGGGGCATCGTTGACCCAACGGGGAGAGTGGATGGAGAGCCGGTCATGATGCCGGATGTATTGTCACATTGCCAGATTTACCCCAATGTTCAGCTTGGCGTTGGCGCGAGACTGGAACCGCCGTGCATCCTGGGTCAGCCGCCGCGAGGTCGCGGGCCGGGCGAGTTGCCATTGGTCATTGGGCCGGGGGCCGTTATCCGGCCTTTCAGCACGTTGTACGCGGGCAGCACCATCGGCGCCGATTTCCAGACCGGCCAGGGGGTGTCCATCCGGGAAGACAACGTCATTGGCGATGACGTGAGCGTGGGCACGCATTCTGTGCTCGAGTTCCGCAATCGCATCGGCAATCACGTACGCATCCACTCGAACTGTTTCCTGGAATGGGTCACGATAGAGGATTGGGTCTTTGTCGGCCCTAACGTGGTGTTCACGGACCATCTCCATCCGATGAAGTGTCCGCACTTTGACGACTGCGTGGGCGGGGTGACGGTGCGGGCCTATGCGCGCATCGGGGCCAATGCCACGCTGCTGCCCGGCGTGGTCATTGGCCGCCACGCGCTGGTAGGCGCCGGTGCAGTGGTCACCCGGGATGTGCCAGACGGGGCTGTGGTGGTCGGCAACCCGGCACGCATCATCGGCTGGGTCAAGGATTTACAGTGCCGGTCTGGGTATTTCGAGCGCGTGTATGAATGGGAGCCGTACGTGACGAGTGAAACGTGATTCGTCATTTGCTGATCTCCGATGGGTGTGTTTCATTTTCCGATTTGCACCGATACGAGGAAAGGTTACAGATGACTGACCGATCAGGCACAAAGCCGATCCCCCTGCTCGACCTGCACGCCGAATATGACCCGCTCAAGGACGAGCTATTGGCCCGCATCGCCGGGGTGCTGGACAGCGGCTGGTTCTACCTGGGCCAGGAGACGCAAGGGCTGGAGGCCGACTGGGCCGCCTACTGCGGCACTCGTTACGCTGTGGGGCTGGGTTCCGGCACAGAGGCGGTCTGGCTGGCCTTGCTGGCCGCCGGCATCGGCCCCGGCGACGAGGTGATTACCGTCTCCCACACCTTCATTGCCACCGTGGCCGCCATCCACTTTGCCGGGGCGCGGCCGGTGTTCGTGGACATTGACCCCCTCACCTGCAACATGGACGTGCGCCAGGTGGAGGCGGCGATCACCCCCCGCACCCGGGCCATCCTGCCGGTGCACCTGTACGGCCAGCCCGCCGACGTGGCCCCCCTGTTGGAACTGGCCGACCGCTACCGGCTGTGGCTGATCGAGGACGCCTGCCAGGCCCACGGGGCCGAGTATCGGGGGCGGCGCGCCGGAAGCCTGGGCCACGTCGCCGCGTTCAGCTTTGTGTTCACCAAGAACCTCAAGGCCTACGGCGACGCCGGCGCCATCACCACGAACGACCCGGCCATTGACCACAAGGTGCGCGCCCTGCGGGACCACGGCCGGTCCGGCAAATACGAGCACCCCACCTTTGGCCTCAACTGCCGGATTGACGAGGTGCAGGCCGCCATCGTGCGGGTCAAGCTGGCCCATTTGGAGGCCTGGACGGAGGCCCGGCGACAGCACGCCGCCCGCCTGAACGCAGCCCTGGCCGACCTGGACTGGCTGACGCTGCCGGTCGAGGCCCCCGGCGTGCGCCACGTCTATCACCAGTACGTGGTCCGCACCCCGCACCGCGACGCCCTGGCCGAGCACCTCCGGGCGCGGGGCATCCAGACCGGCGTGCACTATCCCATCCCGTGTCACCTGCAGGGCGCCTGCGCGCATCTGGGCTATGGGCCGGGCAGCCTGCCCGAGACCGAGCGCGCGGCCCGGGAGGTCCTCTCCCTGCCGGTCTATCCCGAGCTGACCGAAACGCAATTGAACCAGATCATCGCGGCCGTGCGCAGCTTTGCGCCGCCGCCGAGTGACCAGTGACGAACGACCAATGACGAATACGCCGCTCGCAACTCACAACCCGCCACTCGCAACCCGCAGCTCGCCACTCGCAACCCGTAACTCACCACTCGCCACTCGCCACTGTCTGGTCATCGGCGGGGCTGGCGTCATCGGCTCCCACGTGGTGGAGGCCCTGCTGAACGAGGGAGCGCGAGTGACGGTGTTCGACAACCTGGCCTCGGGCCGACGCGACAACCTGGCCCAGGCCCTGGGCCATCCGGGCTGCACCTTGCTGGAGGGCAGCATCACCGACCGGGCGGCGCTGGCCCGGGCTTGCCGGGAGGCAGAGTACGTCTTCCACCTGGCGGTGGCGGGCATGGCCCAGTGCGCCCAGAACCCGCGCCTGGCCCTGGAGGTCAACGTCGTCGGGACGTGGAACGTGTTGGAGACGGCGGCCGAGGCCGGTGTGCGCAAGGTGATCTTTTCCTCGGCCGGCGCGGTGTACGGTCAGCCACGCTACGTCCCGGTGGACGAGGACCACCCCCTGGACACGCGCATCGCCTATGGGGCCAGCAAGGTGGCCGGCGAGCGCTTCCTGGCCGCCTTTCACGCCGAGCGCGGGCTGGCCGGCGTGGCCCTGCGGTATTTCAACGTCTACGGCCCCCGCCACGATCACCCGCGCAACGCGACCCAGATCATCCCCCGCTGGCTGGCCCGGCTGGAGCGCGGCGAGCCGCCGATCATCTTTGGCGACGGCGAGCAGACCATGGATTTCGTGTACATTGAGGACGTGGCCCGCGCCAACCTGCTGGCGGCCGGGAGCGACGTGACCGAAGGCGCGTTCAACGTCGCCAGCGGCGTGGAGACCAGCGCCAACGAGCTGGCCCGGCTGCTCATCGAGCTGACCGGCGTGCCGGTGGAGCCGGTGCACCAGGGGACCGACCCGGCCCACGTGCGCCGGCGGTGGGCCGCCACCGAACGAGCCTGGCAGGCGCTGGGCTTTCGCGCCCAGGTGGGCCTGCGAGAGGGGTTGACGCGCACCCTGGCCTGGCGGAGGTCGCTGTGAAGACGTTGCTGGTCACCGGGGCCACCAGCTTTGTGGGCCGCCACCTGCTGCCGGTCCTGGCAGGGGAGTACGAGCTGATCTGCGTGGCCCGGGACCCGGCGCGCCTCGACTTTTTGCCGGGCGCGCACATCGTTCCCGCCGATCTGGCCGATCCGGGCTTGGCCCAACGCCTGCCCGCACAGGCTGATGGCATCTTGCACCTGGCGGTGGCGGCGCCGTCCCTGGCCCCGGAGCCGCTATATGCCTTGCAGGTCAACACCGCCAGCACCCTGGCGCTGTTGGAATGGGGCCGGCGTGCCGGCGTGCAACGCTTTGTGCTCACCTCGACCGGCTCGATATACGGCCCCCAGCCCACGCCGATCACGGAGGAGACGCCGCCCCGGCCTGCCGATCTGCTGGGCGTGACCAAATACGCCGCCGAGATGTTGGCCGGGCTGTATGCGCCGCACTTTCCGGTGGTGATCCTGCGCATCTGGCGGCCCTACGGCCCCGGTCAGCCGGCGAACTTTTTGATCCCCCGGCTGGCGGCGCGCATCCAGGCCGGCGAGCCGATCACCCTGTACAAGGACGGCCATCCCCGGGCCAACGCCATCTACATCGCCGATCTGGTGGAGGCGCTCCGACGCGCCCTGCGGGTGGACGAGACGCTCACCCTGAACGTGGCCCATCCAGAAGCGTTCAGTATCTATGACCTGTGCCGCGCGCTGGAGGCGATCCTGGGCCGGCCGGCGCGCTACCAATGGCGAGATGAGGAGACCGGCGATTACGTAGCCGACGTGACCCGCCTGGAACAGGCGCTGGGATTCCGGGCGGCGGTGACGCTGACCGAGGGTTTGCGCCGGATGTGGGAGGTGCGCGCGTGACAGACCTGCCTTACGACAAGACGAGGATCGCAGCCCTGGCGCACGCCCGTGAAGACGCCCGGCCCCAGGCGCGTCTGGACTTGAGGACGCAACGTCGGCTGTTGACAGCCAGCCTGGTCGCGCTGGACAGCCTGGCGCTGGTGGCGGCCGCCGTCATCTCGTATCTGACGCGCTTTTGGGTCCCCCTGCCCCTCTTCCAGGATGTGTCGCCGCGCCTGGCGTACTACCTGCCGCTGGCCGGGGCCATGCTCCTGCTCTGGCTGGGCCTGTTCGCCCTGGCAGGGCTGTACGACGAGCATAACCTGCTGGGCGGCACGCGCGAGTACGCCCTGGTCTTTAACGCCTGCACGATAGCCGCCCTGCTGGTCATAGTTGGCTCCTTTCTGGTCGAGACCTTTGTCGTGTCCCGCGGCCTGCTGGTGTTGGTCTGGCTGTTCACCTTCCTGGCTGTGGGCAGCGCGCGCTTTGGGTTCCGTCGGGTCATCTACCGGTTGCGGCGGCGCGGCTACTTTCTCAGCCCGGCGATCATCGTGGGGGCCAACGCCGAAGGGGTCGCCCTGGCCGAGCAACTGGACGTCTGGACGGCTTCCGGGATGCGGCTGGTGGGTTTCGTGGACGATGCTCTGCCCACCGGCAGCCCCGTTCACAATGGCCTGACCGTCCTGGGGACCTGCGCCGACCTGGGTCGCGTGATCGAGCAGGAAGGCGTGGAGGAGCTGGTGGTGGCCACGGCCGGCGTGCCCCGCGAACAGGTGTTGAGCATCGTGCAGGCCTATGGGACCTCGCCCAGGGTGGACATCCACTTTTCGTCCGGCCTGTTCGAGATCCTGACCACCGGCGTGCGCGTGCGGGAGCGGGCCTACGTGCCCCTCATCAGCCTCAACAAGGTGCGGCTGGACGGCCTGGACATGGCGCTCAAGACCGCGTTGGACCTGGCGTTGACCATCCCCGGCCTGATCGCGCTCGCGCCGTTGCTGGGCCTCATCGCCGTGCTCGTCCGGCTGGATTCGCCCGGCCCGGCGCTCTATCGCCGTCGGGTGTTGGGCCTGCACGGGCGCGAGTTCGACGCCTACAAGTTCCGCACGATGCGGGTGGATTGGGAACAGACCGTCCAGGACGAGGCCGTGCGGAACCAGTTCGTGGTGGGGGTCAAGCCCAAAAACGACCCGCGCGTGACCCGGGTGGGGCGCATCCTGCGCAAGTACAGCCTGGACGAGCTGCCCCAGCTCGTCAACGTGTTGAAGCGCGAGATGAGCCTGGTGGGGCCGCGCATGATCACCCGGGAGGAAGCGGCTTTTTACGACAAGTGGCAGATGAACCTGCTCACCGTGCGGCCGGGCATCACCGGCCTGTGGCAGGTGAGCGGCCGGGCCGAATTGACCTACGAGGACAAGGTGCGTCTGGACATGTACTATATCCGCAACTATTCTATCTGGCTCGATCTGCAAATCCTGGTGCGTACCGCATCGGTGGTCCTGAAGGGACGGGGGGCCTACTGAGCCGGGGGCTATCGGGAGGTGAACCCATGCTCATCGTGCAAACGCCGCTGCGCATCAGTTTCTTCGGTGGGGGAACGGACTTTCGCGGGTTCTACGCCCAGGAAGAAGGTTGCGTGCTCAGCTCGGCGATAGACAAGTACATCTTTATCATTGTCAAGCGGCGCTTTGACGCCCGGATTCGCCTGAGCTATACGCGCACGGAAATGGTGGACCGGCCAGAGGAGCTCCAGCACGACCTGGCGCGTGAGGCGTTGCGCCTGACCGGGGTCTGTCAGCAGGTAGAAGTCGCCACCCTGGGCGACATTCCCTCGGCCGGCTCCGGTCTCGGCTCCTCCAGCACGGTGACGGTGGGGCTGCTGAACGCCCTGCACACCTATCGAGGCGAGCCGCAAGGGCCGGAGACCCTGGCCCGCCAGGCTTGCGCCGTCGAGATCGAGCGACTGGGCCGGCCCATCGGCAAGCAGGACCAATACATCGCCGCTTACGGTGGGCTGCGGTTCATCCGCTTTCTGCCCGACGAACGCGTGATGGTGGACCGGGTGTCCGTGCGAGAAAATACGCTCACGCACCTGGAGCGCAACCTGATGCTGTTTTTCACCAACACCACCCGTCGGGCTGAGACGATCCTGAAAGAGCAACAAGAGAACATCCCCGCGCGGATGGGCCTGCTGCGGAACCTGAAAGCGTTGGCCCACGAGGGCCGGCGTTTGCTGGAAGCCGGCGACCTGGACGCCTTTGGCTGCCTGTTGCACCAGGGCTGGGAGCTGAAGAAGCAGATGGCCAGCGGCGTCTCCAACGGCCCGATTGACGAGATCTATGCCGCGGCCTTGCGGGCCGGGGCGTTGGGCGGCAAGATCACCGGGGCCGGCGGCGGTGGGTTCCTCCTGCTCTACTGCCCGGTCGAGCGGCAGGAGGCCGTGCGCGGCGCGTTAAGCGGGCTGCGGGAGCTGCCTTTCCGCCTGGAACCCAATGGGAGCAAGGTGATCTTTGACTATCGGCGCTGAGAGGCCCTGGCCCCACACGGCGCATGGCGTGCCCGCCGCGAGCCAGAGTGGGCCGCCTGCTCGCGCGAGGTTTGCAACCCCGCGCTGGGCGCGGCAGGCCCCCTCGCCCTACCAGGGAGACACCCTGACGGGTGCAGGTGGCCGGGGGAGGGGTTATTTTCGAGACCCTCACGCGCCCCGGCGCACCCCGTAGAATGAACATCATCGCCCCCCAACCCCTTCGACAGGCTCAGGGCAGGCCTGGGGGGAACTGGCGCGCTCCCCCAGAACTGGGGGCCGGGGGGCCATTTACGGAAGGAGGGAACCATGGACGTGGTACAATCCTATGCCTGGGAGATCCGGGTCACACTGGAACGGCTGCCCTGGGATGAGATCCGGCAGGTCATCGCGGTACTCCACCAGGCCCGCCTGAATGGCCGGCAGGTGTTCGTCCTGGGGAATGGCGGCAGTGCGGCCACCGCTTCACACTTTGCCTGTGACCTGGGAAAGGGCGCGGCGCTGCCAGGCTATCCCCTCTTCCGCGCCATCGCCCTGACCGACAACATGGCCGTCTTTTCCGCCTATGCCAACGATTGCGGCTACGAGCAGGTCTTTGCCCGGCAACTGGCTAACCTGGTGCAGCCCGGCGATGTGGTGATCGGCATCTCGGGGAGCGGCAACTCGGCCAATGTGCTCAACGCCATCCAGTTGGCCCGTGACAGCGGCGCAACGACCGTCGGATTTGCGGGCTTTGACGGCGGCCGCCTGAAAGGGTTGGTGGACTTTTGTCTGCACGTGGAGAACCATTGCATGGAACAAGTGGAGGACATCCATCTGATGCTGGGCCACCTGATCACCACCGCCTTGCGGCAGATGGCCCGGGAGGCCCCGATCGTGCTGATTGAAAGGGGCGCGATGATGCCCGTGATGGAAGGAGTGGCCCTTGCGTCCGGCGATCTTTTTGGATCGTGATGGGGTGATCAACGAAAACCGGGACGATTACGTGAAATCCTGGGCCGAGTTCGTCTTCCTGCCGGGGGTCCTGGAGGCATTACGTCGGCTGGCGGAGAGCCGGTTCGCGGTGGTGGTGATCAGCAACCAGTCCGCTGTCGGGCGCAAGCGGATGGATGCAGCGGCGTTGGAGGAGATAAATCAGCGGATGAGGCACGAGATCGCGCGCGCCGGGGGCCGCATAGATGGCGTATTCTATTGCCCTCACCACCCGGCGGAAGCGTGCTCCTGTCGCAAGCCACGCCCGGGCCTCTTGCAGCAAGCGGCCGCCAGCCTGGGACTGGACCTGGGGCGTTCCTTCCTGGTGGGGGACGCCCAGAGCGACGTGGAGGCGGCGCTGAACGCCGGTTGCCGGCCAGTGCTGGTGCTCACGGGACGCGGGAGCGAGCAGGTCACTCGCATTCCCCCGCCGCTCCTGGCCCAGTGCCACATCGCGGCCGATCTGGACGCGGCGGTGAGCTGGATCCTGAGCCATGAACGCTGAACCCACCGGACCCAAAGCCCTGATCCTGGCGGCCGGCGAGGGGACGCGCCTGCGGCCGCTCACCGTGGACCGGCCCAAGCCGATGTTGCCCATCGGGGACAGGCCCCTGTTGGCGCATACCGTCGCCTGGCTGCGCCAGCACGGGGTGCGCGAGGTGGCGATCAACCTGCATCACTGCCCGGGCGCGATCACCAGCTACTTTGGCGATGGCTCGGCCTTGGGGGTGCGCATCGTCTACTCCCTCGAGAACCCCATCCTGGGCACGGCCGGCGCACTGGGCAGGCTGCGCGGGTTCCTGAACCAGGCCCCGCTGGTCGTCGTATACGGCGATGTGCTGACTGACCTGGACCTGTCGGCTTTGCTGGAGTTTCACGGCCAGGCGGTGGCGCAGGATCCGTGCACCCTGGTCACGCTGAGCCTGTACCACGTGCCCAACCCGACCGAAGTGGGGCTGGTGGAGTTGGACGAGCGCGGCCGGGTCACGCGCTTTGTCGAAAAGCCCAGGCCGGACCAGGTGTTCACCGATCTGGCTAACGCCGGGGTGCTGGTGGTGGAACCCGGCGTCGCGGACTATGTTCCGCCGGGCACGTTTTACGACTTTGGACTGCATCTGTTCCCGCAGCTCCTGACGGCTGGAGTATCCATGTATGGCTGGGTGATCCCGGCCGGGACGTACCTGTTGGACATCGGCACGCCGGACAAGTACGCGCAGGCCCAACGGGAATGGCCGGCCCGGCCAGGACCACGGCGAGCAGTGGACGCCAGGGGCCAGTTGTGGTAGAATAAAAGCGGGACTGGAAAGGAAATAAACGTCAAATGGAACTTCGGATTTATCTGGCAGTGGTCAGAAAGTGGCTGTGGCTGATCGTCCTGTCCGTGGCCATCGCGGCGACGTCCAGCTATCTGGCCAGCCGGGCGGCCACGCCGCTCTACCAGACCAAGACCACGCTGATGGTGGGGCGGGCGATCCAAAGCCCCGATCCCACTTCTATTGACCTGTGGGCCAGCCAGCAATTGGCGACCATCTACGTGCAAATGGTCACCCGCGAGCCGATCCTGCACGGCGCCATCGAAAGCCTGGGCCTGCAAATGGATTGGCGGGCCCTGGCCGGCCAGGTCCACGCGGCCGCCATCCCTCAAACCCAGTTCCTGGAGATCAGCGTGGTGGATAGCAACCCGCAGCGGGCCAAGGCCCTGGCCGATGCCATCGCGCGGCAGTTGATCATCCAAAGCCCTTCCACGCCCGCCAGCGGCAGCCAGCAAGACCTGGCCTTCGTCCAGCAGCAACTGGCCGATCTCAAGGGCAAGATCGAGGGGGCGCAGGAAGAGATCCGCAAGCTGAAGGCGGAGCTGGACGCGGCCACCAGCGCGCGCCGCATCCAGGATTTGCAGAACCAGATCAGCGTGCTGGAGGGCAAGATCACCGGCTGGCAGAACACCTACGCGCAGTTGCTCACCTTCGTGCAAGGCGGCCAGATCAACGTTCTCACGGTGGTGGAGGAAGCCGCCGTGCCCATGGCGCCCATCAGCCCCAACGTCCCGATGAACGTCCTGCTGGCCTCCACCATCGGGCTGGTGCTGGCCGTAGGCGGCGCGTTCCTCATCGAATACATTGACGACACTGTCAAGACACCGGACGACGTCGCCCGCACGGCCAACCTGCCCATCCTGGGAGCCATCGCCCGCTTTGGCGGCGACGACTATCCGCAGAAGCTGATCGCGGCGCAACACCCCCGCTCGCCCATCGTCGAGGCGTATCGGGTCCTGCGGACCAACATCCAGTTCTCCACGATTGACAAGCCGTTGCGCACGCTCATGGTCACCAGCCCCGGCCCGGTGGAGGGCAAGAGCGTGACCCTGGCCAACCTGGCCGTGGTGATGGCCCAGTCCGGCCTGCGGGTGATCGTGGTGGACAGCGACCTGCGGCGGCCGGTGCTGCACAAGATCTTTGGCCTGCCCAACGAGCACGGCCTGAGCAACGCCATCCTGCAGGCCAATCCCGGCGTGACCGAGCACCTGCAGGACACGCCGGTGGAAAACCTGCGCGTGCTCACCAGCGGCCCCATCCCCCCCAACCCGGCCGAGCTGCTCGGCTCAGAGCGGATGCAGGCCGTCATCGAGGAGCTGAAAGGCGAGGCCGACCTGGTGTTGTTCGATAGCCCGCCGGCGTTGGTGGTGGCCGATGCGGCGATCCTGGGCACCCGGACCGATGGCGCGCTGGTGGTGTATGACGCCGGTCACACCCGCCGCAGCGCAGCCCGACAGGCCGTGGAGGAGCTGCGGCGCGTGCAGGTGAACCCGCTGGGTGTGGTGCTGAACCGCCTATCGCGCCGGCGCGGGGGCTATTACTACTACTACCACTACTATTATTACCGCACCGAGGACGGCGAGCGCCGGAAGCGGCGCCGGCGCCAACGCCGGCGCACCGGGCTGGCGCGGCGGTTCCCGTTCCTGGCCGATCTGGACCTGCGCGAGCGACTGGCCGGCTGGCTGCCCTTCCTGGACCGCTCGCTGGATGAGCTGGAGCTGGGACCCGACCGGGGGACTGACGAGAACATCGCAGGAGGTTAAGGTTTGACACACTCTGATGCCAAGCATATCGTTGTGGTGGGCATGGGCTACGTGGGGATTCCCTGCGCGGCCCTGTTTGCGGATGTGCCCGGCTTTCGCGTGACCGGCATCCAGCGGCGCTCGCCCCGCTCCGGCTGGAAGATTGACTGCCTGAATGCCGGACAAAGCCCCTTCGAGGGCGATGAGCCGGGCCTGGCGGAACTCATCGCGCGGGTGGCAGGCAAAGGCACGTTCCGTGTGACGGATGATTTCTCCGTCTGCCGTGACGCTGACACCATCCTCATTGACGTGCAGACGCCGGTGGAGGAGGACCGCCAGCCGCGCTTCGAGTCGCTCCGCGAGGCCAGCCAGCAGGTGGGGACGTACCTCCAGCCGGGGACGCTGGTGGTCGTGGAATCCACGGTGGCGCCGGGCACCACCCAGGGCGTGGTCCAGCCCATCCTCGAACGCGAGTCCGGCCTCAAAGCGGGTGGGCGGGATCAGGAGACGAGGAGAGGTGGAGAATCGGAGGCGGGGGAGAACACGCAGGCTGAGCGCGCCACGCGCAACCCGCAACATGAATCGCGCTTCTATCTGGCGTTTTCGTATGAGCGGGTGATGCCGGGCAAGTTGCTGGAATACATCACCGATTTCCCCCGCGTGGTAGGCGGCGTGGATGGGGAGAGCACGCGGCGGGCGGTGGAACTCTATCGCCACATCGTGCGAGCCGCGATCACGCCCACCGACGTGCTGACGGCCGAAGTGGCCAAGGTGGTGGAGAACGCCTACCGGGACGTGAACATCGCCTTTGTCAACGAGGTGGCCCGGGCCTGCGAGGCCGTGGGGGTGGACGTCTACGAGGTGCGGGCGCTGATCAACGCCCGGCCCGACCGCCACCTGCACGTCCCGGGGGCCGGCGTGGGCGGCCACTGCCTGCCCAAAGACCCGTGGCTGCTGGTCCACGGCGTGCGCGCCCTGGGCGACCCGGTGCGGCCGGTGGAGATGCCGCTGGTGGCCCTGGCCCGGGCCGTGAACGACGGGATGCCGGCCCATGTGGCGGAATTGACGCGCCAGGCGCTGGCCGAGGACGGGCAAACTCTGGCTGGCGCCCGGGTCGCGGTGCTGGGTGTGGCCTACCTGGAGGAGGCCGACGACACCCGCAACACGCCGGCCATCCCGCTGATCGAGCGGCTCCTGGAGGCCGGGGCCCACGTGGTGGCCCACGACCCCTACGTGCGGGTCGGGGACACGGAATGGCTGGAGGCCCAGGCCCATTGGCGGGCGGTCTACGGGCAGGAGGTCGCCCTGACGCGAGACCTGGAGACCGCGTTGCGGGGCGCGGACGCCGCCGTGCTGGTGACGCGCCATCAGGCATACCGGGCGTGGGACTGGGCGCAGGTGGGCGGCTGGATGCGGGGCCGGGCCGTGGTGGACGGCCGCAACGTCTGGGATGCGGCGGCGTGCCGGGCGGCGGGGTTCGTATATCGCGGGGTGGGGAAGGGTCGCTGAAGGCCCATCACCGCTCTGCCGGCGCCAGCGATGGAAGCAGAACACGTGGCTGCTCGGCCGGAGATGCTCAAAGGCGGTCTGCGACCGCCGTCTTGGACCGAGTTTTCAGTGGCACGCGAAGCGTGCGGGTCGCAGACCCGCTCGGAGCACCGGCCGAGCAATCATCGGAGCACCCCGATCTCACGGCGAGATCGGGGTGTTTGCGTGGGACGGGGCTTGCTAGCTTGCCTTGTCTCGCTCCAGCTTTTCGATCCGGATTCGATCGCCGAGTTGCTCGAGTTCAGGATCCCCGGTGACCAGAACTGCGTCCAGGTCCGTCGCGGTTGCGGCGGCAAAGGCATCCGCATAGGAGATAGCGTGGCGCATCTTGAATCCGGCCGCGGCGAACACCGCCTTCTCCGTGGCCGGAAGAACTGTTACGGACAAGCAGCGAATCTCGTCCAGCGTTTCTTGGGCCTCTTTTTCGCCCTTGACCTTGCCAACCCGATAGATCACTTCTCCAAGGTTGATGATGGAGATGAACAGCTCAACGGTGCCTTCTTGGGCATCTTCAAGCAACTGTTTCACTCGCGAGGCGGCCGGCTCTTCCTTTTGCAGGAAAGCCAGGATCGCCCAGGCATCAAGCACGAATCGCGCCTTCATCCCGTATCTCCCGTTGGTGTTCGGCCTCCAGATCGGCGAGGAAATCAGCAGGGGAATACTTGCCGTACAAAGCTTCAATTGGGGAGGTTGCCACTGGTTCCAGGATGATCTTGCCCGCCTCGGGCCAGACGTGGAACTGCGTTCCGGCTCGCAGCCCCAGCGTCTGCCGTATCGCTCTGGGGATGACCAATTGGCCTTTGGATGAAAGCCGTGCAAACACGTTCCCACCTCCATCGCGGTCTTACTTTTCGACTCATATTGTAAGACAGCGGAGTGAGTTTGTCAAGTCTGCTCACCCGGCGCTTTTGAGGATCAGCGGCAGGTAGAGCCGGTGGGGGGCGTGGATGATCGGGAGGGGATCGGTCCACTCGCTGCCGCTGGTCGTGTGCAGCTCCAGCCTATACCAGTAGGGGCCGGCTGTCACTGTCGTGTCGGTGTAGGCGTAGGCGGCCCCCAGGGGGCTGCCGGGGTTTTTGGCCGGGATCAGCAGGGGGTTGAGCGGGGTGAACGGGCCGGCGCTCGCCGGGGCGCGGTGCAGGTTGAACCCCACCAGGTCTACCTCCGTGGACGTCTTCCATTCCACCAGCACGTGGGCCGGGCAGTCCGTGGCGGTGAAGGAGGCCAGGGTGATGCCGGTGGGGTTGTTCCCGCCAGTAAAGTCCGAGAAGCTGGAAACGGTCATGTCGAAGGAGTTGGATTCAGTGTCTACCAGATCGTACACTGTCCAACTGCTGCCATCGTATGACAGACCGTGGATGGTGTCTTCATCTCCCTCAATATCTTCGACGACGTAGTAGAAGGTTGTGTCGCAACTGAAGCCGGAGCTGGCGCTGGTCACAGTCCAGTAGCGGGTGATGCGGTGCTGGCTGTTGTTTTGGGGGTGTAGGGCATCCGTCACCCGCACGTAGGCTGTTAGCGGGAATGAGCCACTGTTGAATGCCAGGATCGCCGGGGAGTAGTTGGGGGTGCTGGTGGCATCGCCGATGGGGAACGTGAACGTCCCGGCCGCGGCGTAGCTCTTGCCGAGGGCGCCGGTGCCGTCGGTCACGACCATCCGGGAGCTATCGAAGGAGCCGGACACGGTGGCCAAGGTGCCCAACGTCAGGTCATTGGAGCCCAGCGCCAGGCGGCCGTTGGTCAGGGTCAGCGTCCCGTTCACTTGCTGGGCGTGGTCCAGTGTCACCCCGCTGGAATTGTTGATGGTCAGGTTGTTGAACGGGGTGGTGGCGCTGCCGCCGAGGGTCTGGCCGCTGGAGCCATTGAAGGTAACGGTGCCGGTGCCAGCGTTGAAGGTGCCGTCGTTGGTCCAGTTGCCGCCAATTGTCAGGTTCAGGTTATTGGCATCCAGCGTGCCCGCGGCGATGTGGATGTTGCCATTGACAGTGAGCGCCGTGCTCAGTCGGGCTGTTGCGTTGATACTGTTGACCGTCAGGTTGTGGATAGCGATAGCCGAATTCACCAGGATCGTCTGACTGGAGGGAGTTGAAGCATTGCCCACCTGGAAAGTACCACCAGCGATGCTCTTGCTGCCCGAACCGCTTTCGATCTTGATGTCCCCACCCGTGCTTCCGTTGGCCCGTTCGATGGTCACAGTGCCCCCATCCATCATCAGTCTGCCGGTTGGCTGCATGTAAAAGCTCGCATTTGCACTGCTATGTGATACCGTAGGGACAACGATCTCTCCACCGGAAATCGTCAATAAACCGGAGGAAACCGTCCTCACCCGTCCGGCCACTTTGAGTGTACCACCGCTCACAGTGACAACGGCAGATGTGCCATTGATTTCCAGTTCATTTCCGCTGCTACTACCAACCGTCATCGTGCCAGCAACAAGCGTCAATGCCCCGTTCACCGTCAATGATCCACTGGAACCCCAATTCGACACAGCATTGGCATGGTTGAGGTAAAAACCGGCCGTGGACGGGATGGTGGTACTTCCTGCGAACGGCGTGATCGTAGAGGCACTGGACAGTTTGAACGTACCGTTATTCAGCATCAGCCCGTCGGAGAGCATAGAGATAACCGACTGAACGTCGAGCACGTTCGTGTTGCTGGTACCCATGTTCAGCGTGATGTAGCCAAAGGTTGTGCTGCTCGACCCGCTGATGGTCTGGTTGCCGTTCTTGTTGAACGTAACCGTGCGATTGTTGTGGGTGAACGTGCCATTGTTGATCCAGTTGCCCGCTACACTGAGGTCTCCCCCACTCGCTGTCGAAAGCTTGAGGGTGCCACTGCTGCCGATGACGACATCTCCTGTCACGGTCGCATTTGAGGTCGTAGAGCCAAAGTCAATAGTGCCATTGTCTACGCGGAGGCTTCCGCCAATCGTCCAATCGCCGCTGCCGCGCGTGATCGTCCGGCCTGTCGAGTTCATCGTGAAATCATAGACGGCGATATCTCCGAAACCGGAAATGTCGCTTGTGTTGTTGAATACATAGCAATTGCGCGAGAAGGGCTTGGTGCTGGCGCCATCCGCCGTACTATTGACGATGTAGTATCGGCCCCACCGGGCTGAGCTTCCGATATAACCCCCCGTGTTCTCCGTGGGCACCTGACCATACACATAGCCGCTGCTAGAGGTCAAGTAACCAAACCAGGCAAATGATGAGGGCCTGCCTCCCACCACCGACCAGGGAATGGCAAGCTCGCGCACATTTCCTGTCCCGCTATCTGCGTAAGCGCCAAAATCCGTTGTCGCTGATGACCAGCCATTTGAGCCGTCCGCAGTTCGGTACTCTCGATAGCCGTTCTTGAAATATACAACCAGATCGGCTCTGAATTGGAGCGCCTCAAAGTTAGTGTTATCATACAACTGACCAACGATCGTCCCGTTGGCGTTTGTTCCGCCATTGATCGGCGCAAGGGGGTCTTTATCGAGGTAGAGAATGGCTGCCTCAGTCAAACTGGCGTTGGTAATCGCTACATATAGATTGGTGTCATTCCAGGTCACGTACCAGATCTGGCCTCCACTGGTCTGCTGATTCTGGCCGTCCTCGTGAACGCCGTATTCGCCAGTGCCGATAGAGCCATCAACGGTGGGGGTTGCAAACTGCGCAGAAATCAGTTGTGGTCCCAGCAGCCATAGCGTCGCGATGAGCGCCGCTGCCAGAGCGCAAACACGAGTTCTGTGCAATCTCGCTTTCACGGATTCATTCCTCCTTTCTCCAAACCCGGACCGTGTTATCATTTGCTTCTCATGATCCGAAGACTGCACGGCATACAATGTCTCGGCATCCGGCAGGGGCAGCCCAGTGCCCTGACCCTTACGCAAGAGCCGGCCCCGGTCAACGCCCGCGCATTGACCGGCTGGCCGGCCTTCTCCCACTGACGCTTGCCCACCAGTTGACATCCATATCCCCGCCCTGCGGATGGAACGGCAAGCCGCGAACCGGTTCTTGAACCCTGTGCGTACTATATCACATTCTTCCTTTGCCTGTCAAGCCAGATTTCGCGCCTGCGGCCAGGTACACACGAGACCTGACAGGTTTCCGTGCGACCTCGCGCCAGGACACGATTCCCCCACCCGGAAGCGATGGTCTGCCCAGGACGATCTCGTGAAACCTGTCAGGTCTAGCTAGACCGCGAGACCTGACAGGTTTCCGTGCAGCCTCGCGCCAGGACACGATCCCCCCACCCGGAAGCGATGGTCTGCCCAGGACGATCTCGTGAAACCTGTCAGGTCTATCTGGCCTTCAATCGAAATCCTCCGGCACCAGCGGAGCGATCCGGTGTTCCGCAATCTCCTGACCATGCGCGGCCTCTAGCCCCGCCAGCCCGCCGAACCAGGCCAACACGTCGTCCCTTTGCAGGTGCGTGGGTTTCGTGGAGCGCAGCACGTGGTACGATGAGTAGGGCCAGGCCCGGAAATCGTCCACCAGGCCGTGTTTTTGCGGGTTTCGGTGGATGTACGTCACCAGGTAGACAAAGTAGGCGTCGGACGTGACCGGGATACGGCCAAAGGGCCGCTGGAATAGCGCCCCGGTGCGCTGGTAGGCTTTATTGAACGCCTTCGCGTAGGCGTTGAACAGGTTGGAGAATGCCTGGCTGGGTTTCCCGAGTCCTACCAGGTCTTGGTCTTTGATTCGTACCAGAAGATGCAGGTGGTTGCGCAGCAAGCAGTAGGCATAGGTGTCAGCAACGGGCCCGATGTGCCGGGCATAGAGACCCAGGAAGTGGCGGTAGTTGCGTTCCTGGACAAAGATGTTCTCGCGGTTGTTGCCCCGGGTGTAGATGTGGTAATACTGACCGGACAGGAGAGGGTCTGGCCTGGACATGGCATCCTCCAAGACCTGACAGGTTTCACGTGGAAACCTGTCAGGTCTGGCGCATCACCACGGGCAGATACACCTGCGCCGGGCTGCTTCTCAGCACGAGCGGCAGATACAACCTATATCGCTGCACCCACGTGACCACGGTAGCCGTATTGTTGTCCCGCGTGGCCTCGCTGGTCGCCGTGGCGATGGTGACCGTGTTGGTCAGCGGCCCCTCATACGTGGGCGATAGCACGGCCGTGATGGTGATGCGGCCCCCGGCGCCCGGCGCCAGATCGGCCACATCCCAGACGAAGCGGCTGCCCGGCCGCAGGGTGATCGCCGCGCCCATGGACGTGACCGTGGGGCTGAGCAGCCCGGCCGGCAGATCGTCCGTGATGACCACCTGGTAGGTCGGCGCAGTCCCAGCGTTGGAGTAGGCCAGGGTGTAGGTGATCGTATCGCCCGTGCGCACGCTCACCGGCCCCTGTTTGCTGATCCGCAGATCGGGCGCGATCACGTGCGTGGTCACCGGCCCGGCCGCGTTGTTCACCGTGTTTGTCTCCACGGCGGTGGTGGCGATGACCGCCGTGTTGGAGAGGATGCCCGCGAACGTGGGGCTGACGACGGCGGCGATGGTGATGGTGCCCCCTTCCCCGGCCGCCAGGTCCGCCACGTCCCACACAAAGCGGCTGCCCGGCCGCGGGGTGATGGCCGCGCCGCTGGACGTGACCGTGGGGCTGATCAGCGCGGCCGGCAGCACGTCCGTGATGACCACATGATGGGCCGTGGCCGGCCCGGCGTTGGAATAGGTGAGGGTGTAGGTCATGCTGTCGCCCGGCCGCACGGCCCCGGCCGGGTCCACCGTCTTGGCCATGGCCACGTCGGCCCGCAGCACGTTCAGGGCCAGGGCCGGGTCCCCGAAGAGGAGGTAGGTATCGAGCAACTCCCGGTATCCCCCGGTGTGGCTGTACAGGTACAGCTTGCCCTGGGTGGTGGCCGGTCCCAACTGCACCACGTCGTCGAAAAAGATCGCCTGGTACAGGCCCCGGTTCAGGTAATCGTGGCCCATGGCGACGCCCAGCCCGGTGGGCGACCAACTGGCGATGGCGCCGCCGCCGGGCGCGCGGACGATGCTCTCGCCCAGAGACGGGATGCCGGGGGCGTGAAAGAAGCCGTCGTAGCAAGTCATGGGAGCCATGAAGGGCAGTCTCTGGGTGTTGGTCAGGGAGGGGATGTCGTTCACGTGGAGGAGATTCTCGTGCGCCCACCACTGGTAGGAGGCATGGCCCACGTAGTTGACCAGCAGCCGCCCCTCCTTGATGGCATTGATGATCGCCGCTCTGGCCCCACTGACCGTGGGATGTGTGACTTTGTAGTACACTTTTTGCGCCGTGTACGGAGCGGGCAGGTAGCCGTTGGCGATGATGTCGGAGAGGTAGGCGAAATCGCCGGCGTCGTCGGCGTTGTCGGCCACAAAGAGCACCTGCTGGTTCCAGTCGCCGGGCGGCGGGCTCTGCTCGTAGCCCAGGACCTTACCGACCACCGTGGCGGCCTCGGCGGAGGTGTTGACCGGCAGCCGGCCGACGTGCATATCCGGCAGGGCGTCGTCGCCGCTGACGCACACGTAGCGGTTGTCCGTGGCGGTCTCGTTGATCCAGGGGTCCACGGCGGCCAGGTACGGCGGAATCAAGTTCCGATACCCGGACCCGTAGCGGTCCTTGAAATCGAGGGTGCCGTCGCCCACCAGTAGCACGTAGACCGGCGCAGGCGGCGCCCACTGCGTGTAGGCATAGGCCAGAAAATCCTTGATGGCCTCCGGGTCAAAGACGCCGTAATTGAATTCGTCGTAGACGTCCTGCACGTCCACGACCTGGGTCCGTAGCCCTTGACCCGCGCGGTGGGCGGCCAGGGGGAGCACGTCGGTGTAGAAATCGCCGTGGGTGACGATCAAATAGTCCGCGCCATTGGCGGTCGAATGCAGGTCAGAGGGCGCGTCGGCGACGATCTGGACAGGTGAAAGGCGCTGCGCTGCGGTCAGGGCCAGGTACTCCGTGGTGGTGCTGATCGCGTCCTCAAAGCGGAGGGTGCCTGTCTCGACCACGCCGTTGATGATGCGCGCCACGTCGGCCGGTCCGGTGACGTCGAACACCTCCACGTCGCCGGTGGTAAAGCCGCTCGCACGATACTCCCACGTCCCAGGGGCATCGTTGCCAAAGCGCAGTTGGTCGTTTGTGACCGTGTACGTGCGCTGATAGTCAACCTCGAACCAGTTCACGTAGACGGCATCGTAGGCCAGGCCCAGGTCCGAGGGACACGCGACGGTGAAGGTGTTGACTCCCTCGATGAGATAGGACCCGGGAACCTGCGCCTCGAACGTATATTCGACTTCGCCGTCCCAGGTGGCGTCGTCCACGAGGTGGCCGTTGAGATAGACCCGGGTATGATGGTCGGGGTTTGCCGGGAAAAAGCTATAGCCGTCCAGCAGGCCCCGGACCGTGGCGGTAAAGGGAATCGCCGCGATCTGCTCCAGCGAGATGGAGAAGCTCTTGGAAGCCGGCGCGCCATAGGCCAGGATATAATCCCAGAACCAGTGATCCTGGTCCTCGCCCCAGGGAGTCCGGGAGCTATACATGCGATCTTCTTCGCGGTGAATGGTGCGCTGGAAGGCCGGCGGGACACTTCCGGCCCCACTTGGGGTTCCGTCCCTCGTGGTCATGCGTCGTCCGTTGATCCCACCCCAGGTCAGCCAGTAGACGTTGACGTCGGTGTATTTGGTGTTCGTCTTCTGGCCGTAGAAGAGGAGGTAGTCGCCGGGATCGAAGGAGCCATCCCCCTCGCCGGCCACGTGGATGGCGACCTCGACGCCCTGGTTGCTCAGCTTGAACGTGCGTGGGTCCAGGCCGCCTACGTCCACGCCGGCCGCCACCAGGTCGGCGCGGGTGACCTGGTAAATGCCATCCTCGTCCACCAGGACCTTGTAGCTGGGCTGCCCCTGACCGGCCAATGCAGCGATCGGGCGAACCGATGGCGCGGGTCTGACGCGCCACTGGCGCGCGGCCTCATAGTTCACCAGGCTGTGCTGCAAGACCGGCTCGAAAGGCCCCTCATTGACGCCGGCCCGGTCGCCAGCAGTCGGCCGTGGGCCGTCGGCCGTCGGCCCGAACTCCAGCCGCACCCGGATGCGCCGGTGGTGCTGTAGCTCCCCGGTGACCGGGTTGTACTGGAACGGGTGAAAGCGCAACTGGGCCACCCGCTGGCTGCGGATGTAGTCCGTGGAGACGATCTCTACCTGGGAGGCCGGGTAGGGGGCGTTGGCGGCATACGCCGCCGGGGCCCGGACCGTTTCTACCCCTCCATATCGGAACCCGCCCGCGCCATCCATCTCGAGGATGGGCCGGGGCACGGGGCAAAGGTCGTAGCGGCCGGCGACGACGCTCTCACTTTCCAGCACGGTCAGGGAAAGCGCGGCCTGGGGCGGCACGCCCACCATCGCCCCGTGGACCGGCAGTTGGGGCCAGCCGGCCTCATCCGAGGCGGCGTAGCCGGGCACGGTGAGCCGCTCGCAGGCGGCCCCCCCCGCCTGCCCCGGCTCGACCTGGAAATCAGGCGTGTATAGCTCCAGGACGACGCCGGTCTCGTCGGCGGAGAGGAGGTGGAGGCCGGGTTCAACAGAGCCAGACCCTTCGGGTTTCCCAAACCCGAAGGGTCTACGCTGGGGTAACGGACTCGCCCCAGCCAGGCTCGTCAGCGACAGGCTGAGCGTTAGAACCAGGGCCAGGGCACGGACTGCACGCACGTTCATCTTTACACCTCATTAATGGGTCGCAGATGAACGCGGATACACGCTGATCTATCTGCGAAAATCTGCGTGCATCTGCGTCCAAAATATCGTCTCAAAGAATTCCGGGTATCAAGGAGTCTGGAGATGCATAAACAACGAGGGACCGCCCGCCCACGCGCGGGGCAGGACGCTCCCTCTTGTTCCTGTGGTCATCTGGCTGCCAGGTGCGCAGCAGCCAGCGGGTTGCCGCTACCGGCGCCTCCGCCAGTGGGCCAGCGCCGCCACCCCCGCGCCGACGGCCGCCGCCCCGACCAGCGGCCACCAGGCAAAGGCCAGGCCATCCCAGCCCCCGGCCGTGACCGTGGAAAGCGTCACGCTGGTGGTTCCGCCTCCCCCGCCGGTCGAGCCGGGGCCATAGAAGTAGCTCGCGCCGCCCACCTCCAGCTCCTCCAGCTTGTAGTAGTAGGTGGTTCCCGGCGTGACGCTGGCGTCGGTGTAGGAGTAGGAGCCGCCCCCTACCCCTCCCGGCACGGCGCTGGGGATCACCGCATCGTTGACCTTCACGTAATCGCCATCAGGAGCGGTGCTGCGCCAGACGTTAAAGCCGACGGTGTTCACCTCCGCCGTGGTCTGCCACTCCACCAGCACCCCATCCCCATCCCAGTTCGCCGTGAAGGAGGCCAGGGTGACGACGGTGGGACCCAGCCACCAGCGGTAGTCCTCCACCTCGCCGTCGTCAACGTCGGTAAGCGTGTTGGTTGGATCGTTGCAGGCGCTGTTGGTCTTGCAGATGCGAAAGCGGGCGTAATACCAGTTCCGGCTGAAGCTGGTAGGGGTGGTAATGGCGTAGGTTACTCCTGTTGTATCTTCGGTACGATAGTAGTTGTTCACAACGCGCTCTGGGGCACCGTCTATCGTTTCGGTGAGGTTACCGTCGTTATCCCAGTCAATCCACCCGTTCACGTAACAACCACTGCACCCCTGTATGCGAATGGTCAATTGTCCACCATTGACTCCTGCTACCCATGGCAGGTTGGAAGGCGCTACGCCATCCTCATCGTCGGGGGGATACTGGTTGTTGTCATCGCCATCGGCGCCGGTGCTCTCATTGTAGAACGATTCGGCGTCGCAGTTGTAGCCCAGCCGCAGGCCCTTGGGGACGTGGCACGCGCTCAATACGGTCGTGCCATAGATACTTTCGGGCAAGTCGCCATACTCGCGTGCGTTGTTGGCTACTAGATTATCAACGGCGATGTCAGTGGCCTCTGCAATAGTGCCGTCAAAGTACAATTGGATTGCCCCCGCGCTCGTGAAGCTAGCTCCGCTCCCTGCTGTCGTGGTGAACTGGCTGAAAGGGTAGAACATGTCCACGCGCTCCCCAGTAGCTACACGCGCAGCCGGCATCGCCACTGTCAGGGCGGACGAATTGGTCCCGGTGTACACTCTCAACGTAAGGCCAACTATCCCGTCGTCCTTGAACACGATCGTCATCAGAAAACCATCGTTCGTGCCACTGATCAGGTTAACGCCGCCCAGTCCAGTGGGATCAAGGGAAGTCGCATTGTTGTCATTGCCATCCCACGTCACCGTCGTTGTGTATGTAGCGCCAGGGCTCGCGGCAATGGTAAGACGGTCATTGTTGTTTCGGTCCACCCGAAAAGTTATATCGTCGCCGTAAGCGTAGACCTCAGAATCCCGCTCACCGCCGAGGATCTCGCTGCCGTCGTAGGTGGCTGAGTCACTGTCACCCGGTCCAACAGTGTAATTCTCGTTTCCATAGTTAAACGTATCAATCACGACCGTACCGGCGTACACATAGCCCACCACACAGAGCGCCAGGAGCAGCCCGCCTATGATCACCGCGCTCCGCAATAGCCTTGACTTTTGTGCGTTCATGATCGTCTCCTTTCAGTGAAGTAGTAGCAGATATCCAAAACAGCCGCCGGTCGTCTGGCTCCAGACCAGTCGTTCTTCGGCGCGATATGCCCGCGTGTTCGATCCTGATCTTGCACAACCTGCCTTCTCCGCAAACCGGTCAGGTCTTAACCCCTTGCTCTAGCGAGGTCTGTGCCCCCGCCGCTCACAACCACCTCGGCGGGCCGTCGGTCGCCCCTGCTTCATTCCCGGCCGTCCAGGTGCTCCCAGAAGGCTTGCAGGCTGGCCGCGCGCGTGGCTTCTACCAGCAGGGTCTGCAATCGCTCCGCATCCTCTATCGCCGCCAGCCGCTCGGTGATGGCCGCCAGGCGTGGGCCGACCGGGTCGAACCGCACCCGCAGCAGGTGAACGATGTCCTGTCGTCGCCCATCCAGCACCCCTCGCTGGAGTCCCTGCTGGAGCCCTTGCTGGAGCCCTTGCTGGAGTCCCTGCTGGAGGCCCTGCTGGAGCCCTTCCTCTAGAATCTGATTGTACCAGGGTGATTCGCGCAGAACCGCCATGTCCCACCTCACAATCTGCTGGACTCGCCCCGACTCCATCACAAAGCTGGCAAACAAGGCCAGGGCCACTTCCGCCTCTTCTCCCGCCCCTCGCGCCTGCAACAGCCTGGCCCCCGCCCGGATCACCTCATCATCCGCCCCTTTCATCAACGGCACGAAGGGCACCAGGGCCAGGACTCCTTCTTCCAACACGCGCCGCGCTTCCATCTCCCAGGCCGGCACCACCCGAAAGTCCTGATGGGCCGTCAGGCCCATAAACTCGCTGTGGTAAGCCGCCGGTAACGTCGCCCCCGCCCCCGGCGGCAGCAGATAGAATACTACAGGATAGGCCGGCAGGCCATACTTTTCCTCGGCCAGCGCTGCGTAGGCCCGCATCCGCCGGGGCATGTGCCGGTCCACCCGCAACTGGACTTCCACCACCAGCACGAAGGGACCCTCTCGCCCCCGCACCTGGAAAAGCTCATCGCTGTGGCGCAGGATGAACCGGAACTCCCCCGAAAGGCACGCTTCTACCTCGGCCGTGGGGTCCTGCAACAACCAGCGTACCCAATCCACCGGATCGCCGGCCAGGACGTGCTTGCTGCCGATGTCTGCCTTGCCCACGAATGCGCAGCCCCTCCTGGCTGGCCCGACGCGGAGCGTGGGCGCGCCCCATTCCAGTTATCAGGTTCCTCTCAGCCTCCGGTGAGGTCTACGACCCCACCATCCGGCCGCGCACCCGGCGACTGAGCGCGGCCACGGCGCGGTAGCCCCACACGCTGAGCGGCCAGAGCCGGGTCCAGAGCCGCCCGGCCATCCGCCACCGGCCCTCGTTCAGCTCGAACCGCTTGCCACCTCGCTCCACGGCCACCACCTGGCCCAACACGTCTCCCGGGGGAATGCGCCCGTCGGGGCGCGCCAGGGCGTCTCCCTTGACGACCAGCACTATCTGGCCGTTCTCGCGGCCCACCCGCACCACCCGGTGGACCACCACGCGGCCGCCCCCATTGCGGCACAGCACCACGTCCCCGCGCCGGATGGCCGCTGCCTCGACCGGCTGCACCTCCACCACGTCACCGTGCTTGATGAAGGGGACCATGCTGCCCCCGCGGGCCTGGAAGCGGAGCGCGTGGCCGCCGCCGAGGAGATCGGCCGCCAGCTCGCTGAACTCTGGCCCGGCGAGGGTGATGCTACTCATCGCATACTCCACGCATAACTGCACTCGCGGGCGCGTATCCGTGATTCACCATCTGAAGCAAAAATGCGCGTGCCACGAAACGTTATTTGGGCATGACAAAACCCTTCGTCCGAGAATGCGCTCAGGCTGCCAACTGCTGTTCCACTCGCTGGCGCAAAATCATCAACTCATCTCGGCTCAGGCTATCCAACGCGGACAAGAAGACGGACAGCGGGACCCAGAGCCGCACTGCCGGTTCAGCCTTGAGCAAGTTCTGCCGCAACACGTCAGCGATCTGTTGGGCATCGTCCCACACCTCTGCCGCGCTCATGACTTTGGCCTCAGGCTCGTGCACCGATTTATGTTTCATCTTCTTTCTCCCGTCTTTGCCATCCAGTATACCTGTTGGATAAAAGTCACCCCGTAATGAGTCCCTTGTTGGCGGCAGTTCTCCAGCCTTGCTCTCAACTCTTCTGCGGAAATGAGGTCGCACTGCGTTGCCAATAGCAGCGCGCCGGGAAATCCAGAGACTTTCAACCCCGCTCCTTTGGCAACAGCCCGTGCAGCCAATTCATCCAACAAAAGCAGATCATCCCGGTATATGGGACGAAGAGCTATTGTGATGGCCTGCGCCTCGCCCAGATGATTCTCCACGACCGGATCGTCAGCGTCGGGATGTTGAGCAATCTGCTGGGCGAAAGTCAGGGCGCGTTTTTCTTCGCTGACAGTTAATTCCACAGGGACCAGTCGAGGCGCTGCTGCCTGCACTTCTTCTCCCCAACCGTGTCTTTCCAATTCGGCAACACAAGCCACCGGGACATGGATCGCGACGAAAATGCAAGTCAACAGAGAGAAACTATCGGACTGAAAAGCCGAGATCAATGGCCCGGTGTTGCTAACAGCATAGGTAACGCCTGGCAATCGGGTTGGTGGTTCTGTTTGGGCCATGAACTGTTTCCCGTGGTCTTTGCCAGCAGGCGGATCTCCGCTGACGCAGCACGCAACACGAATCACACTTTACCCCATCGCCCGCACGAAATTCACCACCCTCTCGTCCGGCACAAAGCCCAGTTCGTAGCACGGCACCGCCTGGCACAGCTTGCCCAGAAAATCAAGGGTGAAGGCCATTCCCTCCGCGTCCCAGAAGGTGGGGAAGGCGCGCGCCAGCAACCGCGAGGCCGCGTCGAGCGGGCGGAGCGGGACCGCGCGGTTCTCAGCGGCGTGCTGGATGATAAAGATCCGCTCCAGCGGCACCGCCTCCGGCGAGGCCACGCGCGCATCCCCGCACCAGGGTGTGCCATAGACCCAGAAGCGGCCTTCCCGTTGCCGCACGATCACGCGGTCGTCGCTCAACAGCGTCACGCCGGCCTGCCGTTCCCACAAGGTGGCCAGCGTGGACTTGCCCGCGCCGGAGACGCCGGCAAAGATGGTCCCCTGGCCCTTTTCCTTGATGCCAAAGGCGTGGAGCAGCACCCCCCGGCCCCGGGCGAGCAGGTGGATCGTCAGCAATTCGTCCAGGGGATACATCAGCGGGTAGGGCAGCGCATCCTGCTGAGACACATCGGCCTGCACGTACACGTCGCCCGAGAGAAAATCGGGGTCGAATACGGCCACTTCGTAGGGTGGGGCTTTAGGCCCCGGCGCGCGCAGGACCACGACGTACTTCCCCTGGTTGCGGTGGAGGCTCCATACGCCTTCCGACTCAAAGACCCTTTCCTCCCAGTCCGCTTCCGGCCACGCGCCAAAATGGGCGCGCACTACCGCGTGCGGCACTGCGCGGGTGACGAAAGGGCGCAGTGTGTCGGGGATGGTGAACCCTTCGAGAGAGCCGTTGGACGTGGCGGATACGACGATATCCCCCACGCCGATGCGGATCTCTCGCTGTGGCTTATCAGGCATCACGGCGTTGTCCTCTCGATGGAGCGGTTAGCAACCGGTTGTCCGCTCAGGAGCGCGCATCTTTGCAGGCCCCGGTTGCGCAGTAACCGCTAAACTCCGGCCCTACGATAGTCGGGGTCTTACACCCGGCCAGCACCGCTTCCTCTGGCACCAATCGGACCTGGGCGATCTCTGGCTTTCGGTACGTCTTCCTGGCTTTCTTCGTCATGGTGATTTCTCCTTCTAGTTTTCAGATGTATGAAGCCCAAAGGCCGCTGCGCGCTGGTGAGCCACCTGGCAGAGGTAGTCCACCGGTTCTTCCTGATCGCCATGCTCCAACTGCGCCCAACCGGGACACTGGCCGCAGAGGGCGATCAACTCACAACGCGCGCATGTAACGTCTCGGGCGCGCTTTTGCCCGCGCACATCTTTGAGGAACTCGCGCCAACCCTGGCGGAATGTGCCCCGCCGCAGGTCGTAGTGTGGCTTGCGGGTGATCATGCAGGCGCTCAGTTCGCCGCAAGGACCGATATGGAAAGTATGAAGCCCCGCGCCGCAGGTGTACAGGTGCTCTGGATTCGCCGGTGTTCCCACGAACTTGTCGCAGAACTTCTGCCAGGTCTCCATGCGCTTGGCGTCTGCCAAATCGAACGCCACCGCCTCCGCTGGCGGAAGGCGGAACTCCGTTGGGGCTGTGGAACCATCCAGCCCGGCGTTCAAGAGCGGGTCGAAACGAAACTCCACGCCCAGGCTCTCCGCATACGCCTGCATATCCCACAGCTCGTGCTGGTTCAGCGTCATCAGCATCGTCTTGAGCTTGAGCGGGACGCCGCGCTCCAGCAGCAGGTCAATGCCGCGCATACATCGCGCGTGGGAGCCGGGCACGCCAGTGATGCGCTCGTAGGTCTCCTGGGTCCACCCGTAGAGCGTGATCTCCACGCAGAAGGGCCGCCAGTCCGCCAGATAGTCCGCGATGCGCGGGGTGAGCAGTGTGCCATTGGTAAAGACGGTGACGAGCAGCCCCTTGCGCTTGGCGTAGGCGTAGATGTCCAGGAAATCGGGCCTCAGCAGCGGCTCTCCGCCGGTGAGCAGCAGCCACAGGCAGCCCTCGTCCACCACCTCATCCAGTATACCGCAGATCTCGGCGGTCGTCAACTCCTCCTGGCCGGGGATGCCGTCGTGCCCGTGGGCCACGTAGCAGTGGACGCACCGGAGGTTGCAGCGAAAGGTCAGCTCCAGCGACCCCGTGATGGGGATGCGCTGGCCGGCGATCTTTTCGTGCAAGCGTTGGCTGAACTCGCCGTAGCCGAGTTCCGGGATGTGGGGGCAATCCACGTCACACCGTCTTTACTGCGCCGACACCAGACCTGACAGGCTTCTCCGCAAACCTGTCAGGTCTGCCTCTTTCCCGGCCGGGCTTCAGGTCCCGATGCTCATGCCAGCCCAGCCCGCCTGTCCCCCCTGTCCCGTCTGTCCCAAGCGCCGCGAGGGAAGCGCAACCGCAGGATTGTCGGGAAGTGTGTGCTATCCACCGTTCGCCCAGGCGCTTGCTGTCACTTTGTATTGAGCGATCACCTCACGAATGACGGGCATCAACTCTACAGGAACTTCGATCACTGTTCGGGTCTCGCCCTTGAAGGCTGTTTCATCTTCAGCGGCAGCTTCTTCAGCGGTCTGCTTTTCGTAGTGGGCTAGAACTCGACGTACTCGTTCTTCATCCCACCCTGGTGGAAAACGCTGGTTTGTCATTTCCGCCTCCCGCGTCTACGCCGGCGATAGGCAGTCAACGCTTTCCCGTGTAGTTCATACGACGTTATCACAAAGACACTGCCTGGTTCTGGATCAGGCACATATATGACTCGAAGATATCGCCCCGCCCCTGTCTGCCCGATGGCTACTCGCGATCCCCCCTCGCCTTGGCGATCCTCGCCTGGTCTTGCCAACACTTCCTCCACCTCGTCCTCGACAACGTCGTGATTATAGATATGTGGCAAGCCCGTTTCTGGATCGATGTAGTAGCGAACGTTCCAAACAGCCATGCCCAACGGCCGACCTTCCACCCACGCACCGCGCATCACGTTTTACGTTTTACGCTTCACCCCACCGCCCGTATAAACCCCACTACTGTTCCCGTCATCCGGTTCCTCCGGCGCGCCGGTGAGGTCTACGATCCCGCGACCCGGCCGCGCACCTTGCGCCTGGGCGCGGCTTTAACTTCTTGCGTTTCTTGAAGCAAGGCGTGAAGTTGCCGGGTTTTCAACGGGATCGCCAGGGTCTGACGTTCATGGCACGTCACGTTAAAGAGCGCATAACCCAGCAAGTTTCCTGCTTCGTCTACCCGCTCGTACATATCTTCCGCGATTTCCCGAAGATAGCCCTTCGCCTCTCGAAACGTGATCTCGAGAAAATCTCCCTCGCGGTCATACCAGATGTGCATCATCGAGGCCATATGCGTGTTCCTTCTCCTTGTCGGTAAAGAAGGCGGTGATCACAAATGACCGAATCAGGCCTCAGTAGGGTTTGGGCAATACGCTGTTCCTGCCCTTGCATTTCAGGATGTTCCAGGATATGAGCCAATCGCTCATCGGTCAGGTGAATGGTCCGGCCATCGAGATCGCGCAACGTGATCATTAGCCACCCGGTCGCGCACCCGGCGCCTGAGCACCGCCACTCGCTCCGGCGGGGTCTGTGACCCCGCCACCCACAACCAGCTCAGCGGGCCGGCAGTCGCCCAGACCTGACAGGTTTCACCAGTCATTTTTCGGCGTGGTATGCACTCGCGTTCTTCCGAGCCTTGCATAACCTGCGTTCTCCGCAAACCTGTCAGGTCTTGACGCTTCCTCACGGATGGTCTGTTCCAGCGAGTCCTCGCCGCGCTGGCTGCGATTGTCGGTCAGCAAGATCATCCGTCTTTCCTGAGCCAATCGCCACACCGCACGGTCGCTGCTCTCCGGGGACAAGCCTATATCGGCAAACAGCACCAATTCAACAGGGCATAATTCTAACCATCCCTCAGTCACCAGCGTGCCCCATAGCAACTCCGCCTGCCCCTCGATGTTGTGGTCGGCCAGGATCGCGATCATGCCAGCCCTAACCGGGCTTTCCAGGCCTGTAACTTGGCGCGCGCTGCTTCCTGACCTGGCTTGGGCGGCTGGGCGGCAATGGCAGCCAGCCGGTCGCGATTGCGGGCTTCCCAGTATTGCCGGCTCTCCTCAGCCTGTTGCAGGACGAGCTGGTACTCGGCCTCAACCTCCGCGCGATGAGCGGCGATGTACGCCATCACCCCCGCGATTTGCTCGTCGGTCAGGTTCAACCACTGCTGAATCAGCCGGGGCGGCCAGTCTGCCTTGAGGTAATCCATCACCTGATAGAGCGTGATCCGGGTGCCCGCGATGGACAGCCCCCGGCTGGTTCTCACAACCGTATTGCGAGAGTCGCTTGTCTCAGTCATCCGCTTCCCCCGGCGCTCCAGCGGCGTCTGGTCCACTGAGCCGCTGCCGGCTGCTCGCTCACGCTGCCACGGGCACGTACAGACTCGGTCGCGCCTGGCTCAAAACCCGCTCCCGCTGGGATTCGACGCGCGCAAATACGATGGGCTTGCCTTCGCTTCCGTAGGCGTCCAGCAGCTCCAGGTTGTACAGGCGCATCTCGGGGTCATCATCGGGCAGGATGACCAGCTCAAAACTCTCCGGCAACGCCCCGAACACCTGGGGGTGTTCGAGCAGATAGCGCATCAACTCTCCCGTTAAGGCGATATTCCGCTCCACAACGTCTTTTGGCGCACCTACTTTTGCCCTAGCCATCTCTCATATCTCTCCCGGTACTTTGCCAGTTGTCTGTCAAGTCCTGGATCGCCAACGTGAGGGCCTGGCTATAATTCCAGGTAGCCATATTGAACCGAGTTTGTAGTAGCGCGAAGCGTGCGGGTCACAGACCCGCTCGGAGCACTGGCTGAGCAGTCCCGGCAATTGTTTCGATGTCGGTTATCTCGCCGATAACTTCAAAGGACTTCATCGTTGCCCAGGCGAGCAAACTTTCAAAGTATCCACCCAAACGACCAAAGAGCCGTTCCTTACTTCACTGCGCCGATACCCTTCAACTGCTCCACAAGCTCGATCACATCCTGCAACGCCTCATCCTCGCCAACTGCGAACTCGGCCACGATCTGATCGCGGATCTCCTGCACCGACCGCTGGCCGTCAATGAGCGACCAGATGCGAGCCGCCGTCTCGTTGAGGGTGTAGATGCTCTCCAGATCCCCCACGTGCCGGCGGATGGGCACCAGCAGGGCCTCGCCGGCGATCTCGCGATAGACGATGGCCGGGTCTTTGCTGAGTATGGACGAGGGGGAAACCGCAGGTTCCTGGCGCAGATCGGCCATAATCAAAATACCTCCGTTCCTAGTATATCACGCGCCGAGGGGGTTGTCAACGCAAAATTTTCTCAACAGAACGCGGTGGGCACCTGTGCGCGCAGAATTAAGGCACGTTAGCCTTTCTTTCTCGTAAATAACCCTTCTGCTCGCGGCGGGTTTGTAACCCGCCGCGCCCGGCGCAGGTTGAAACCCGCGCCTGGTTTTCGTATCCGGGGGTGCGTCCCGCGCGCCAAGCCCAGGCTTGACTGGGTGGGCAACTCCCTCGAAAATAGGTTCTACTGCTCGCGGCGGCGACTGCAGGGAGTGCAACCCGCCGCCGGCGCGGGGTTCCAAACCCCGCGCGAGCATACCGGGGCATTTTCGTACCACGGGGTGCGCCGGGGCGCGTGAAGGTCTTTCTCGAAAATAGCCCCCCGGCCCCCAATTCTGGGGGAGCGCGCCGGTTCCCTCCCAGGCTGGGGGGCAGGGGGGCCGAGCGCGCATTTTCGTCCCGCGAAGCGGGCGCGGGTGGTCAACCCCGCGCGAGCAGCCTCAGGATCGGGAGAGCGCATGTCGGGCCGCCATCGCTGCCCGGCGCAGGTACAGCAGCGGCCACCGGCCGCCCGGCGCGGGGCCGTATCGTTGCCGCATGTAGGCCGGGCTGGGGCAGGCGGTCTCCAGCAGGAAGCGCAGCCGACGGCCCAGGCCCGGCAGGGTGAGCCAGGCCACGGCCGCGCGGACGGCAGGATTCGCCCGCTTTTCCACCACCCACCGGTGTACGGCCCGCTCGGCGCGGGTGGGCCGCAGCGCAGCGATCCTCGCCAGCGCCGGGGCCGGCACCGTCCCCGGCCACAGCGCCTCGACGTGGGCCAGGACGCGCTGCACCGGGACGATCAGCCGCCAGGCCGCTGCCCGCGTGGCCACCGCGTCCCAGTCAAAGGCCAGCCCGGCCCGGACGCTGCGCGCGGGGGCGGCCAGCTCGTAGTAGCGGAACAGGGCCTCGTCGTACTCGTGGTGCAGCGCCAGGTGCCCGCAGGTGTAGACCACGTGGTCTTCTGGGGCCAGGCTCAGCGCGTCCACGCCGGCCACCTGGATGGGCCGGGCGCGCGCGAAAAAGCCCTCGGCCGGCATCCGCCGGTCGTAGAAAGGCGTGTCCAGCAACCCCCAGTGAAGCCCCACGCCAAAGTAGGTGGGCTGGTCCGGCAACTGGTAGGCCCGGCTGTTGTGGTAGCGCCGCAGATAGCCCGGCCAGGGTTCGGCCGACTGGCTCGCGTACCCCAGGTCGTGCAGGAGATTCTCGGCGCGCGCCGCGTCCTGGGGCCGCACCAGCAGGTCAATGTCCTCGTAAGTGCGCAGGCTGGGATCGTTCTCGTAGATGGTCGGGATCACGGCCCAGCCCTTGAGCACGATGGCCGGCACGTCGGCCCGGCGCAACGCAGTCAGCACCGTCGTCACCTGTTCCATGCACCGGCCGCCGCGCAGCAAGGCCCGGTAGCGCACCGCCTGCAGACGCTCCTGGAACGCCGGCGGCCACAGGTCGGGGCGGTCCCGGCCCAGGACGTAGAACAGGCCGGCCAGCCGGTGCTGGAGGAGGAGATCGTAGACGCGGTCCCAGTCCAGGTCCAGCGGCGCCGGCAGGGGCCGGTCTGGGAACAGGCGATGGGCCAGGCAATCCTGGATAAAGGTTTGTTCCATCTCTGGGTTCCTGTCAACGCAGGCCGGCGGGCAATCTGCCGGCGTGTGCTATTATACCATCCCCGCATCCGGGGGCAAGGCAGCGCGACCGGTTCGATCTGCCAGGCTGGGCTGCGGTGGCTCGAACCGGGGAGAAAACGCCGGCAGGAACCGGCCGCACCGACCGGAGCCGGTCCGACCCGCACGAGGCCGCGCCATGCTTGACAGCGACCGAGGCATGTCCTATAATGAACCCGGACACGCGCCAGGGCCTCGGAAGCTGGCTCACGACCGGGGCGTACCCCGTAGCCCGAAAATGTGCGTCCGGCGGCGACCTAACCCCCCGGCCCCCTTCCCTACAAGGGAAGGGGGAGCGTGGGGCAAGACTCCCCTCCCCGCGTCGGGGAGTGGCCGGGGGAGGGATCTATTTTCGAGAGGAGGAGCGCCATGGAGGAAAGGGAATCCCTCATCGCCCAGCTCGACCGGGCGCGCGAGAAGATGCGGGCCGTGGTGGCGGACATTGACACCCGGCTGGAGATCTATCCCGGCTGGACCATCAAGCACGTCCTGGCCCACATCGCCGGCTGGGATGATGCCGCCATGGCGTCGCTGCGCGCTCATGCCCGGGGCGCCGAGCCGGTCACGCCAGCCACGCACGGCATTGACGCCTACAACGCCGATTCCGTCGCCACGCGCGAGGCGCTCAGCTACGATCGCATCGTCCGGGAATGGGAACTGGCGCGTGAGCAGTTGAAAACCCTCATCCACGAGATGCCGTCGGAAAAATTCGCCGCGCCCTTGGTCTTTCCCTGGGGCGGGCGCGGCACGGTCGCCCAGCTCGTCGCGATCTTTGCCCATCACGAAGAGGAACACGCGGCCGAGATCCGGGACCGGCTGACGCGATCCAGACACCAGTAGTACCTCTCCAAATCTCCACGAAGAACACGAAGGTCACGAAGGTCACGAAGGAACCCCCAGAAAATCTTGGTGTCCTTCGTGCCCTTGGTGCCCTTCGTGGATAAACAACTTGTTTGGGCAACAACTTCACAAAGAACACGAAGGTCACGAAGGAACCCCCCAGGAAAATCTTGGTGTCCTTCGTGTCCTTCGTGGATAAAAAAGATGTGGTAAGCTACCATGCGCGCGAACAAGCCATACGACGGAGGTGGATCATGAGGTGCCCCAATTGTGGCGGCGAAGCCATGCCCAATGAGAAAATCTAGAGGCCCCTGAGCCAGGCTCAGGGGCCTTGTGTTGGATGATCCTCAAAGGCGGTCCGGATCGGGCTGCCTGCCGCGCGTCCCGGCGGATCCGGCCGGGTCTGCGGCGTGGGCAGCGCCCCGGCACCACCAGGTCTGGTACAGGACGATGGACCCGGCCACGGCCGCGTTCAACGAGTTGACCTGGCCGCGCATGGGCAACTCCACCAGGACATCGCAGTGGTCCCGCACCAACCGGCTGAGGCCCCGGCCCTCGCTGCCCACCACCCAGGCCAACGGCCCACTCAGGTCCACCTGGTCGTAGCGCTGCGACCGGGGCGTGCGTTCCAGGCCCAAGACCCAGATGCCGGCCTCTTGCAACGACTCGATGGCCCGGACCAGATTGGTGACCCGGGCGATGCGCAGGTGCTCCACGGCCCCGGCGGAGGCCTTGACCACGGCGGCCGTCACCCCCACGGCGCGACGGCGCGGCAGCACGATGCCGTGGACACCCACCGCCTCGGCGGTGCGCAGGAGCGATGCCAGGTTTTGCGGGTCCTGGACGCAATCCAGCAGGAGCAGGAAGGCCGGCTCGCCACGTTGGGCCGGGACCGCCAGCACGTCGTCCAGGTCCGCGTAGTGATAGGCCGCCACGTGGGCCACCACGCCCTGGTGATTCGCGCCATCGGCCAGGCGATCCAGGGCGGCCCGGTCCAACGCCTGCACCGGCACCCCGCGCTGGCGCGCCTCCTCCGCGATCTCGGCCAGGATGCCGGTCCAGCGCACCCCGCGCACGAGGGCCACCCGCTCCACGTCCCGGTCGCCGCGCAGGGCCTCCAGGACCGGGTAACGGCCATAGATCACATCCTCGCCAGGGTTCACGTTTGCACCTCCGGTCACGCGCCGGCGACCTCTGCCGGCCCATCATCGTGGCACTCATCCCGCCACAAGCCCACGATGAACATACCGCATCTTGCCGATTCTGTCAAGCCCCTGACAATGGTCCTGCGGATCGTCGAGCCGAGCCTGGCGCTGAGCTTTCTCACTTATGTCGCGTCGTTCACCGGCCTGCTCCTGGGCTTGATCGGCGCGGCCTGGTACAGCCGCATGAGCCGGCGCTGACCCCAACCGGCGCCCGGGGGACATGAACAAGGGGGGTTGCGGTCCGCGCAACCCCCCTTGTTGATCGCCGGGCTATCTCACGCCCGGGGCGTCTTCTCGACGACCGCCAGCACGTCTCCTGGGGCCACTTCCTGCCCGGCCACGGCGTGGAGGTCACACACCACGCCAGCGCGGGGCGCGCGCAGCTCCAGGTGCATCTTCATGGATTCCAGCACCGCCACCACGTCGCCCTCTTGCACGGGCTGGCCTTCCGTCACCCGCACCTCCACCAGCAGGCCCGGCAGCGGGACGACCACCTCCGCCAGCTTGCTCCTGAACGGGAGCTGCGCCGTCATCACCTGGGGTGGTCGCTCGGCCTGCACGCTGGCCTGGTAGGGCCGCCCGGCCACCACCACGCGAAACTGGCCGTCGGCCCCCGTCTCCACGTGTGCTTCGTAGGAGCGGTTGTCCACCAGGAGCGAGTAGCCGGGCCGGCCGGCCAGTTCCGCCAGGTCAATGTCTATGGGCCGGCGGTTGACCCACACCCGGCCGTCGGGCCGGATCTCGATGTCAAAGGCGCGGCCCGCCACATCCACCCGGTATCTCACCGCTGCCCCCCGCCGTGCAGGTCCCACCGCCCCAACATCTTCCACAGGCTGGCGGCATTTTTCGGGACCCGATCACCGGCCCGGCGACGCCAGTCCTGGAGCGCGGCCGCCAACGCCGCAGTCAGGACCTCGTCTTCATCTTCCCATTCCAACGGGATGGCCTGTTCTTCCAGGAAGCGGGTGTCGAACAGGCCGCCGCAGAACCGGCTGCTGTGCAGGATCGCCCGGTGCAGGTCCAGGTTGGTGGGAACGCCCTGGACCTGGTATTCGTCCACCGCCCGGCGCATCCGCACGATGGCCACGCCCCGCGTCTCCCCCCAGGTCGCCAGTTTCGCCAGGAGGGGGTCATAGTGGGGCGTGATGGTCTGCCCTTCGCAGATGCCGCTGTCCACCCGGACACCGGGGCCACCTGGCTCGCGCAGGCGGGAGATGCGGCCCACGGCCGGCGCGAAATCCCGCCCCGGGTCCTCGGCCCGGATGGCGCACTCGAGCGCCCAGCCCCGGGGCTGGATGTCGGCCTGGGTGTAGCGCAGTTCCCGCCCGGCCGCCGCGCGCAATTGCTCCTTGACGATGTCCACCCCGGTGACCAGCTCGGTGACGGTGTGGGCCATTTGCAGGCACGGATTGGCTTGCAGGAAATAATAGTTTCCGGCCGGGTCCAGCAGGAACTCGCAGGAGCCGGCCCCCACGTACCCCACCGCCTGAGCGAGCCGTATGGCCGCCTGGCAGAGTTGCTGGCGCACCGCCGGCTTCAAGGCCCAGGCCGGGGTCTCGGTGACGAGCCGCTGCTGCTGCCGCTGGATGGCGCACTTGCGTTCGCCCAGATGGATGACGTGACCGTGGGCATCGCCCAGGATTTGGACCTCCAGGTGGTGGGCACGCTCGATCAGCCGTTCCAGGTAGAGCGCGTCATCGCCACCGGCGAGCCGGGCCTCGCGCCGGGCCACGGGCAGGGCGGTCTCCAATTCGGCCGGGGAACGGACGAGGCGCGCCGGGCCGTTCCCGGCCCCAGCCCGAAGCCGCAACGGATAGCCGATCTCCCCGGCGGCGACCAGCAGCCCGGCGTCGTCCAGCGCCGGGCCAGCGCCGGGCAGGACCGGGATGCCCAACTGTTGCGCCAGCCCCCGGGCCGCCAGCCGGTCCCGCAACACCGCGATGGTCTCCGGTCGCGGCCCGATGAAGATCAGCCCGGCCTCGGCGCAGGCGCGGGCAAAATCCGCAGATGCGGCCAGGAAGCCATAGCCGGGATGGATGGCCTTGACCCCCGCCTCCAAAGCGATCTGGACGATGCGTTTGCCCCGCAGGTAGCTCTCCGCGGCCGGCGCCTGGCCGATGCAGTACGCCTCGTCCGCGTAATGGACGTGCGGGGCCTCCCGGTCCGCCTCGGAAAAGACGGCCACGGTGGCGATGCCCAGCTCCCGGCAGGTGCGCAGCACCCGGACGGCGATCTCGCCCCGGTTGGCGACCAGTACTTTTTTGATCTTGATCATCGTTCTACCATAGCGCGTCAAACGTCATGCGTCATGCGTCATGCGTCATACGTCATGCGTCAAACGTCATGCGTCAAACGTCATGCGTCATACGTCACATATGCTCCTGACGTCTGACGTGTTGACGTTTGACGTTTGACGTTTGACGTTTGACGTGTTGACGTGTTGACGTTTTACAGAGGGATATTGCCGTGTTTGCGCGGCGGCCGGCGCACGCGCTTGTTTTGCAGGGCTTCCAGGGCCTGGATCAGGGCCGGGCGCGTCTGCCGGGGAGCGATGACGCCGTCCAGGTAGCCCCGGCCGGCGGCCACGTAGGGGTTGGCGAACTGCTCCCGGTATTCCTGCACCAGCCGCTCGCGCGCTGCCGCCGGGTCCTCCGCCTGGGCCAGCTCCCGGCGAAAGACCACATTCACCGCCCCCTGGGGGCCCATCACGGCGATCTCGGCCGTGGGCCAGGCCAGGCAGACGTCGCCGCGCAGGGCTTTGGAACTCATCACGATGTAGGCCCCGCCATAGGCCTTGCGGGTGATGACAGAGAGCTTGGGGACCGTGGCCTCGGCGTAGGCGTAGATCATCTTGGCCCCGTGGCGGATGATGCCGCCGTGTTCCTGGGCCACGCCGGGGAGAAAGCCGGGCGTATCGGCCAGGGTGACCAGGGGGATGTTGAAGGCATCGCAGAAGCGGATGAACCGGCTGCCCTTGTTGGAGGCGTCAATATCCAGCACGCCGGCCAGCACCGCCGGCTGCTGGGCCACCAGGCCCACCACGTGCCCGCCCAGCCGGGCCAGGCCGATGACCAGGTGCGGCGCAAAGCCAGCCTGGATCTCCAGAAACTCGCCGTCATCCACGATATGGTGGATCACCTGGCGCATGTCATAGCCCTGGGCCGGGTCTGCCGGCACCAGGCGATCCAGGGCCTCATCGGCCCGATCCGGCGGGTCAATGGGCGGCAGATAGGGCGGGTCCTCCGCGTTGTTGGCCGGCAGATAGGAGAGCAGCCGCCGCACCAGGGCCAGGGCCTCCATGTCGCTGCCGGCGATGAGGTGGGCCACGCCGCTGAAGCGGTGGTGAGCCTCAGCGCCACCCAGCTCCTCGTGGGTGATCTCCTCGCGGGTCACGGCGCGGATCACGTCCGGGCCGGTGATGAACATCTGAGCGGTCCCCTCGACCATGATGGTGAAATCGGTGAGGGCCGGGGAATAGGCGGCGGCGCCGGCGCACGGCCCCATGATCACGCTGATCTGCGGGATCACGCCGGAGGCCAGGGTGTTGCGGTAAAAGATCTCGCCGCAGGCAACCAGCGCGTCCACCCCCTCCTGGATGCGCGCCCCGCCCGAATCGTTCAGGCCGATGACCGGCGCGCCGTTCTCCAGGGCCATATCGAGCACCTTGCAGATCTTGCGGCCGTGGGCCTCACCGATGGAGCCGCCCAGGACGGTGAAATCCTGGGCAAAGACGTAGACGCGCCGGCCGTCCACCTGGCCCCAGCCGGCCACCACGCCGTCGCCTAGAGGCCGCGATTGGTCCAGGCCGAACTCGGTGGCCCGGTGAGTGACCAGAGTATCCAGCTCAAAGAAGGAGCCGGGGTCAAGCAGCGTCTCCAACCGCTCCCGCGCGGTCATCTTGCCGCTGGCATGTTGCCGGGCGATGCGCTCCGGCCCGCCCCCTTGCCGGGCCTGGGCCTCGATCTCGGCCAGGCGAGCCAATGCCATCTCGCTCATACATTTCGCTCCACGAAATAGTTGGCGCTCCATTGTCGCCAAATCCGGCGCAGCCGGGATCGCAGCCCGGCCAGCCCGTAGCGCAGGCGGCGCAAGAGGCGGCGCCAGCGAGAGAGTGGCCTCGGCAGCGGCCGGGTCCAGCGAATCGCCGCCGCGCCCCAGGTCATCCCGGCGCCCACCCCCACCGTGACCACCAGGTGCCCCGGCTGGAGGCGGCCCTCCTCCACCGCCTCACACAGGGCGATGGGGATGGAGGCCGCCGAAGTGTTGCCATAGCGCGCCAGGTTGCTGTACACGGTCTCTGCGGCCAGGTCCAGCGATTTGCCCACCGCCTCAATGATCCGTTGATTGGCCTGATGAGGGATCAACAGGTTCAGATCGGCCAGGGATAAGCGGGCCTTGTCCAACACCTCCCGCGTGGCGGCGGACATCACGCGCACGGCAAAGCGATAGACCTCCCGGCCCTTCATCTCCACAAAGTGCAACCGCTCGGCCACGGTGCGCTCAGACGCGGGTATTTTACTGCCTCCCGCAGGCAAACGCAAGAGGCCACTGCCGGAGCCATCGGCGCCCAGGACGGAGGCGAGCACGCCGCCCTCGTTTTCGCCGGCTTGCAGGATCACCGCCCCGGCCCCATCGCCGAACAGGACACAGGTCTCCCGGTCGGTCCAGTCCACGATGCGGGAGAGCGTCTCAGCGCCGATGACCAGGGCGATCTGATAAGACCCGGCGGCGAGCAAATCCGCAGCGATGCTGAGGCCATAGATAAAGCCCGCGCAGCCGGCCGAGAGGTCAAAGGCCGCCGCGTGAGCGGCCCCCAGCGCGTCCTGGACCAGGCAGGCGGTGGCCGGGAAGACGTGGTCGGGGGTCACTGTGGCGACGATGATGAGTTCGAGTTGGGCGGGGTTGAGCCGGGCGACCTCCAACGCCTGTTGCGCGGCCTGGACGGCCATGGTGGCCGTGGTCTCGTCGTCCTCGGCCAGACGGCGTTGGATGACCCCGGTTCGGGTGCGGATCCACTCGTCGGAGGTGTCCACCATCTGCGAAAGGTCATCGTTGGTCAGCACGCGCCGGGGGACGTACTTGCCCCAGCCCACGATGTGGGCATGCCGGGTCATGCGTCTTCCTCCCAACGCCGCAAGACCAGGCAGCCATTGTGCCCGCCAAAGCCGGCCGAGTTGGACAACGCCACCCGGGGATTCAACCGTCGGGCCTGATTGGGCACGTAATCCAGGTCACACGCCGGGTCCGGGTACTCGTAGTTGATGGTGGGGTGAACCCAGCCGGTCTCCAGGGCCTTGACGCAGGCGATGGCCTCCACCGCCCCGGCCGCACCGATCAGGTGGCCGGTCATGGACTTGGTAGAGCTGACCGCCAGGCAGTCGGCGTGGGGACCAAAGACAGTGCGGATGGATTTGGTCTCGGCGCGGTCGTTGAGGGGGGTGCTGGTGCCGTGGGCGTTGACATAGTCCACGGCTTCGGGGGGCAGGCCGGCGTCCTGCAAGGCCAGGGCCATGGCCCGGGCCAGGCCGGCCCCATCCTCGTCCGGCGCGGTGATGTGGGCCGCGTCGGCCGTGGCCCCATAGCCGGCCAGTTCAGCATAGATGCGCGCGTCGCGCCGGCGGGCGTGCTCCAGGCGCTCCAGGACGATCACGCCGGCGCCCTCGCCGGTCACAAAGCCGTCACGCTCGGCATCAAAGGGCCGGCTGGCGCGTTCCGGCTCGTCATTGCGGGTGGACAATGCGCCCATGTTCTTGAAGCCGGCCAGCGCCAGGGGCGTGATAACGGCCTCTGTCCCGCCGCAGATCATCACCTGGGCCGCGCCCCGGCGGATCATCTCGGCCGCCTCGCCGATGGCGTGGCAGCCGGTGGCGCAGGCCGTGGCCAGGGAGAGGTTGGGGCCGTGCAAGCCGTGGGCAATCGCCACGGCGGCCGCGGCCGAGTTGGGCATCATCATGGGGGCCATGAGGGGGCTGATCCGGTGCGGCCCGCGTGTCAACAAGGTATCGTAGGCCTCTAGCAGGGTGAGCAGGCCGCCGATGCCGGTGCCGATGAGCACGCCAGTAACCAGCCCCAGCTCAGCGTCGAACTGCAGGCCGGCGTCGGCGATGGCCTGATCGGCGGCGGCCAGCGCAAAGAGGGCAAAGCGGTCGTTGCGCCGGGCCTCCTTGCGCCCAAAAAGAGCCACCGGGTCAAAATCCCTGACCTCGGCGGCGATCTGCACCTCTAGAGCGGAAGGGTCAAAGCTGGTGATGCGCCGGACCCCGCTGCGGCCGGCCAGCAGGTTCTCCCACAGGGTGGGCACGTCGTTGCCCAGGGGGGTAATGGCCCCCAGGCCGGTGATGACCACGCGCTCGCTCATGGTTCGCCTCCCATGTGTATTTCCATCCACCCAGTAAAACACCGGACTCTCTGGAAGGTTACAGGGCAGTCTCGCGCGCTCACAGGTGGTTTGCGACACCAGGCGTAGTCACGGGGAAAAACCGGCCTGTAACCTTTTGCCCCCGGCGGTGTTCTATTTGATAATGCAAGCGGCTTCCCGCGCGGGATAGGGCGGACGAGGAGATGGTTTCATGGGACACACCCTGGCGGAACAGATCCTGGCTGCTCATACTGACCTGGCGGAGGTGCATCCCGGCCAGTTCGTCGAAGTGGCTGTAGACCTGGTCTTGAGCAACGACATCACCGCCCCGTTGGCCATCCGGGAGTTCGAGAAGCTAGGGGCCACGCGGGTATTTGACCCGCTGCGGGTGGTCATCGTGGCGGACCACTTTACGCCCAACAAGGACATTCCGGCGGCCGAACAATGTCGGGTCATGCGGCAGTTTGCCCAGCGGCACAGCTTGCCGTACTATTTCGACGTGGGGCGCATGGGCATCGAGCACGTGCTGCTGCCGGAACAGGGCCTGGTGGGGCCGGGCGACGTCGTGGTAGGGGCCGATTCGCACACCTGCACCTACGGCGCATTGGGCGCCCTGGCCACCGGCATGGGCAGCACCGACATCGCCGTAGCCATGGCCACCGGCCGCATCTGGATGCGCGTGCCAGAGACGATCCGCATCGTCTACCACGGCGAGTTGCAGCCCTGGGTCGGCGGCAAGGACCTGATCCTGCACACCATCGGCCAGATCGGAATAGACGGGGCACGCTACCAGGCCATCGAATTCAGCGGGCCAGTGGTGGCCGGGCTGGACATGGCCGGCCGATTCACCATGGCCAACATGGCCATCGAGGCCGGGGCCAAGGCCGGCCTGTTCGCCGTGGACGACGCGACCCGGGCCTACGTGACCCCTCGCGCCCGACAGCCCTATCGCGTCTACCAGGCCGATGCCGACGCCACCTACGCCCGGATCATCGAGATAGACGCCAGCCAGATCGAGCCGCAAGTGGCCTTTCCGCACCAGCCGGAGAACGTCCGTCCGGTGCGCCAGGCCGGCGACGTGCCCATTGACCAGGTGGTCATCGGCTCCTGCACCAACGGCCGCCTGGAGGACCTGCGCGTCGCCGCCGAGGTGTTGCGCGGTCGCCGGGTCCATCCCCAGGTGCGCTGCATCGTCATCCCCGGCAGCCCGCAGGTCTATCTGGACGCCCTGCGTGAGGGGCTGGTGGAGGCGTTTGTCGAGGCGGGAGCGGCCGTGAGCACCCCCACCTGTGGCCCCTGCCTGGGTGGGCACATGGGCGTGTTGGCCGCCGGCGAACGAGCGGTGAGCACCACCAACCGCAACTTTCGCGGGCGCATGGGCCACCCGGAGAGCGCGGTCTACCTGGCCGGGCCGGCCGTGGCCGCCGCCAGCGCGGTGCAGGGCCGGATCGCACACCCCGATGACATCTAGTACGCCGCACGTATTGCAGACCTGGGGTGAAACCATGGCCATTCAGGGCACAGTCTGGAAGTATGGTGACCACGTGGATACGGATGCCATCATCCCGGCACGTTACCTGAGCCTGACGGCGCCGGAGGAATTGGCCCGGCACTGTCTGGAGGGCCTGGATCCCGCCTTTGCCGGCGCCGTGCGGCCCGGCGACATCCTGGTGGCCGGGGATAACTTTGGCTGTGGGTCATCCCGGGAGCACGCACCATTAGCCATCCAGGCGGCCGGCATAAGCTGCGTGGTGGCCCGCAGCTTCGCCCGCATCTTCTACCGCAATGCCATCAACATCGGCCTGCCCATCCTGGAGTGTCCGGCCGCCGTGGACGGTGCGGAAAACGGCCACGAGTGGGCGATTGACCTGGCGACCGGGCGCATCCACAACCGGACCACCGGCCACCGCTACCAGGCCGAGCCGTATCCGCCGTTCATGCTGGCGATTATCAGGGCCGGGGGGTTGGTGGCGTATACGCGACAGCGCATCGAAAGCCGTCAAACGTAAAACGTCAAAACGTCAAACGTCAAAACGTCAAACGTAAAACGTCAAACGTCAACTTTGGTGCATGACGTTTGACGCCTGACGTTTGACGCCTGACGTTTGACGCTTGACGCTTGACGCATGACTTGAGGGAGCTATCTTCGTGACAGAATACCGCATCGCCGTCCTGCCCGGCGACGGCATTGGCGTGGAGGTGATCGCCGAGGCGGAAAAGGTGCTGCGCGCCGTGGGCGACCGGTTCGGTCTCCAGTTCCAGATGGAACGGGGCCTGGTGGGCGGCGCGGCGATGGCGGCCACCGGCGAACCGTTGCCGGCCGCCACGCTGGCCCTGTGCCGGGCCGCCGACGCCGTTCTCTTTGGCGCGGTGGGCGACCCCCGCTACGACGACCCCCAGGCCACCACGCGCCCGGAACAGGCGCTGCTGGGCTTGCGCCAGGGATTGGGGTTGTTCGCCAACCTCCGCCCAGCGCGGGTGCACCCGGCCCTGACAGACGCCTCACCGCTGCGCCCGGAGCGGGTCCGCGGCGTGGACCTCATTGTCGTGCGCGAGCTGACCGGCGGCATCTACTTCGGGCAGCCCCGGCGCGAAGGCCGCGAACAGGCCGTGGATACCATGACCTACACCCGCGCCGAGGTGGAACGCATCGCCCATCTGGCCTTCCAGATCGCGCGCGGGCGCCGCAAGAAGGTCACCTCGGTGGACAAGGCCAACATCCTGGCCTGCTCACGCCTGTGGCGGCAGGCTGTCACGGCCGTGGCTTCCGCGTATCCAGACGTGACCCTGGAGCACTTGCTGGTGGACGCGGCCGCGATGCACCTCATCCAACGGCCTCGCGATTTCGACGTGCTCCTCACCGAAAACCTGTTCGGCGACATCCTGAGCGACGAGACCGCTGTGCTGGTGGGGTCCATGGGCCTGTTGCCCTCGGCTTCGCTGGGGACCGGACGGTTGGGCCTGTACGAGCCGGTGCATGGTTCCGCGCCCGACATCGCCGGCCGGGGCGTCGCCAACCCGCTGGCGGCCATCCTCAGCATGGCCCTGCTCCTGCGGCACTCGCTGGGGCGCGCCGCCGAGGCGCAAGCGGTAGAAAACGCCGTGGCCGCCGTCCTTGATGCCGGCTATCGCACGCCGGACATCGCCCGGCCCGGCCAGCCCGCGGTGACCACGCAGCAGATGGGCGACCGGGTAGTCGAAGCACTGCCAGCGTAACCCCGTGGCCACGCGGCCACAGCCCCCACAACGATCATGACGCCGATCCTCCAAGCGAGAGGCTAGAAGGCGAGGGCCAACGAGGGCCAGGCACGACCCGACGGAGACCGCGACTGGGTACGACGCGCAATCACCTGCCGGACTGTGATTGTGGCTGATCGCAAACCGATACGCCGAGAGGAGAGAGTCATGAAGATCATCCTATATGATACGACCCTGCGCGATGGTGCCCAACGCGAAGGCATCTCGTTTTCCGTGGATGACAAGCTCAAGATCACCCGGCGATTGGACCGCCTGGGCATCCACTACATCGAGGGCGGCTGGCCCGACTCGAACCCCAAAGATATGGCCTTTTTTGAACGGGTGACCGAGTTGCGTCTGCGGCAGGCCGTGGTGACGGCCTTTGGCAGCACCCGGCGCGCGGGTATAGCCGTGGAAGAGGATACCAATATCCGGGCACTGGTAGCTGCCCGCACGCCGGCCGTGGCCGTGTTCGGCAAGAGCTGGGACCTGCACGTCCGTCACGTGCTGAACACCACCCTGGACGAGAACCTGCACATGATCGCCGACAGCGTGCGCTATCTCAAGGACCGGGGTCGGGAAGTGATCTATGACGCAGAACACTTCTTCGACGGCTACCAGGCGAATCCAGCCTACGCGCTGCAAACGCTGGCCGCCGCCGCCGAAGCGGGCGCGGACGTGTTGGTACTGTGCGATACCAACGGCGGGTCGCTCCCTGCCACCGTGGCGGACGTCGTCGCGGCCGTGCGGCGCGCCACCGCCATTCCCCTGGGCATCCACGCCCACAACGACGGTGAGATGGCCGTGGCGAACTCGCTGATCGCGGTGGAGGCCGGTATCGTCCACATCCAGGGCACGATCAACGGTTACGGCGAGCGGTGCGGCAATGCCAACCTCTGTTCCATCATCCCCGCCCTCCAGCTCAAGATGGGCCTGGACTGCATCACGGCTGAGCAGTTGCGCACCCTGACCGAAACGGCCCGCTACGTCAGCGAGATCGCCAACCTCAACCTGTACCCCCATCAACCTTACGTGGGCCATAGCGCCTTCGCGCACAAGGGAGGCATGCACGTCAACGCCCTGGTCAAATGCGGCGAGAGCTACCAGCACATAGACCCGGCCCTGGTGGGCAACCGCCCGCGCGTCGTCGTCTCTGAGCTATCGGGCAAGAGCAACATCGCCTGCAAAGCCCAGGAGTTCGGCCTGGAGCTTGCAGAGGGCAGCGAGCGGGCCAGGCAGGTCTTGCAGCGCATTAAGGAGCTGGAAAATCGGGGATTTCAGTTCGAGGGTGCCGAAGGTTCGGTGGAACTCCTCATCCGCCGCACCCACGCAGACTATGTCTCTCCGTTCGAGTTGCTCGACTTTCACGTATTGGTGCGCAACCGGCACAATGGCAATATGGCCGCCGAGGCCACCGTCAAGGTGCGGGTGGGCGAACAGGTGATCCACACCGCCGCCGATGGCAACGGCCCGGTCAACGCCCTGGACGTGGCCGTGCGCAAAGCCCTGCTGCCCTTCTATCCCGGCCTGGCCCACGTCCACCTGGTAGACTATAAGGTGCGTGCCCTGGACGGCGAGGCCGGCACGGCAGCTCAGACCCGGGTGCTCATCACTTCAACCAACGGTCGCCGCACCTGGAGCACCGTCGGCTGCTCGCCCAACATCCTGGAGGCCAGCTGGCAAGCTCTATCCGACAGCCTGGAATACGCCCTGCTGCCGGGCGTCACGCTGGCCGACGAGGAGGTGTTCGCTTCGCTGCCCATCCCCGAACGGATCGCCCCACCCGAACCGACCACGATCTGCCTGGGGAACCGGTGCATCGAGGTCCCTGATCTGCGGTCCCATAAGGTGGCGCAACAATTCCTGGCCCTCCTTCACCTGGTGGATCCGCTGGAGGAACGGATCCAGGAAGGTGTGACCAGCCTCAATGAACGGCTGTACCGCTTTTCCCCACAAGGCCCGGAGATCCTGCGGGCGGTCCGGGATCGCGCCCGGAAAAGGCTGCGCCCGGTGCAATCTCGATAGCCCGAGGCCCTTCGGTTTTCCCCAACCGAAGGGCCTCGCCGTTAGAAGGTCTGCTCGCCAGCTTACCCTCGCGCAGGTGGCTTTTGAAACACGCCCTTTCGACAATACCCCAACCTGCGGAAGGGCAAGCTGTGTCCCCTGATCCCCCCCCCTCTGCGCTTTACAGTGTTACTCTCCAACATTTGCGCGATCCGCGAGAATGTTGGACTGCCCTGGCGATGATCCGCGAATCCACGCGAATCTTCGCTAATGATTGGGAAATTATTTGTGTAGATTCGCGGAGATTCGTGGATCGTTTTTGGTTGCGGCAGGAGGCCGCGCTACGCATCACGTTTTCCGTTTCAGCGCCAGGTAGACCCGCTCCGCTGTGGCCGGCAGCCGGTCTATCCACACGCCCACCGCGTCGTGGATGGCAGCCAGGATGGCCGGGGCCGTGCCCAGGGTGGTCATCTCGCCGACGCCGGTGGCCCCATAGGGGCCGGTGGGGTCCGGTATCTCCAGGATGATGGGCACGATCTCGCGGGGCATGTCCCAGACGGTGGGGATCTGGTACTCGCTCAGGCGACGGGTGCGCGGCACACCCTGGGTCTGGATGTATTCCTCCGTGAGGGCATAGCCCACGCCCATGTGGATGCCGCCGTTGATCTGGCCGATGATCATCTCCGGGTTCACGGCCTGGCCCACGTTGTGCGCGGCCCACATCTTTAATATCTCGGTCTCGCCGGTCTCGGTGTCTACCTCCACCAACGCGATCTGCGTGCCGCCGCCGTAGCCGATGTGGGGATCGCACTGGCCGCGGCCGGTGGGGTCGCTGCTCCAACCGGTGGTGGGGCGCGCGCTGCGGCCGTGATAGGTGACGGTGGCGCTCACCTGCCGCTCGCCGGTCTCCTCACGGAGGACCCGGTCGCGCTCGGCCAGGGCGGCCTGGCAGGCCCGCACCACGGCGTTGCCGCTCATGTAGGTGTGCCGGCTGGCAGAGACGCTGCCGGCGTTCGGCGTCAGGGCCGTGTCCACCAGGGCAAAGCGCACGCGCTCCGGCGGGATGTCCAGGGCCTCGGCCGCGAACTGGACGAGCACGGTCTGCACGCCTTCGCCCACGTCCGTCGCGCCGCACTTGATCGTGGCCCCCAGGATGTCTCCCTCTGCGCTGAGCTTGAGGTCCACGGTGGCCGTGCTTCGGTCGTCAAAGCCAAAGGAGTAGCCCACGTTCTTGTAGGAGCAGGCCACGCCGATGCCCCGGCGTTTCCACGGGGCGGAGGGCGGGCCCAGGTCCGGGCGAATCCAGCGGCCGCCTTCCTCGCGCCAGCCGGCCGCCAGGGCCGCCGCCCGGCACGTCTCCCACAGCCCCAGCCCCTCGTGCATGAGGTTGCCGGTGATGGTCGGCTCGCCCTCGCGGATCAGGTTTTTCAGGCGAATCTCCACCGGGTCCATCCCCAGCGCCTCGGCCAGCCTGGTCATCTGGGCCTCGTAGCCCACCGGCGGCTGGGTGGCCCCAAAGCCGCGCATCGCCATCGTCACCGCGTTGTTGGTCAAGACGCCGTATACATCCACTTTGGCGTGGGGGATGCGATAGGGGCCGGCCATGAAGGAGGCGGCGTTGTTCAACACCGGGATGGTGGTGGAGGCATAGGCCCCGGCGTCGGCGACGCAGCGGGCCTCCACGGCTGTCAGCGTGCCGTCGCGCCGGGCGCCGTGGCGATAGGTCATGGTGAAGGGGTGACGTTTGCCGGTGCGGGTGGTCACCTCCTCGCGGGTGAAGACGATCTTGACCGGCCGGCGCGTCACAAAGGCGGCCACCGCCAAGAGGTGCTGGATGTGCATGTCCTCGCGCCCGCCAAAGGCCCCGCCCACGGCCGGGACGATCTCGTGGACCTGATCGGTGGGCAAATCCAGCAGGTGGGCGATCTGATGGACGTCGTCGTGCGCCCATTGGCCGCCGCTGATGATGGTGACGCGGCCCTGCTCGTCCACGTAGCCCAGGCCGGCGTCCGGCTGGGTGTAGGCGTGCTCGACGTAAGGCGTGACGTACACGCCCTCCACGATCACGTCGGCTTCCGCGAACCCGGCCGCCACGTCGCCCTTGTGGATGTGCATCTCGCACAGGACGTTGCTCGCGCGCCATTCCTGGACCAGCGGCGCGCCCGGCGCCATCGCCTGGATGGGGTCGTCCACCACCGGCAGCACGTCATAGTCCACGCGCACCGATCGGGCGGCCTGTTCCGCGATGGCCTCGGTCTCGGCCACGACCAGGGCGATGCGGTCGCCCAGCCAGCGCACCTTGTCGCCCTCCGGGATAAAGACGCGCTGGTCGTTGCTGCCGCCGATGCTGTATTCGTTCACCGGCACGTCCCGGGCCGTAATGACGCGGACGACGCCGGGCAGCGCCTCGGCCGCAGACGTGTCCACGCGCACCACGCGGGCATGGGGATGGGCGGCCCAGACCACCTTGCCGTAGAGCTGGCCGGGCATGTGGAAATCGGTAGGGTACTTGCGAGTGCCCCGCACTTTGGAAGGGCTATCTAGCCGGGGGATGCTGACGCCAAGCACTTTGGTCATCGCGCCACCTCCTTCATGCGTTCCGCCGCCAGCAGGATAGCGTCCACGATCTGGACGTAGCCGGTGCAGCGGCACAGGTTGCCGGAGATGCCGCGCTCCACGTCCTGGCGGGTGGGGTGGGGGTTCTCGTCCAGCAGGGCCTTGGCGGCCATGATCATGCCCGGCGTGCAGTAGCCGCACTGGGCGGCGGCTTGGTCAATGAACGCCTGCTGGATGGCGTGGAGCGCGCCGCCCTGCATCAGCCCCTCGATGGTCTGGACGCGGCGGCCCTGGGCTTTCATGGCCGGATAGATGCACGAATCCACGGCCACGCCATCCACGAGCACGGTGCAGGCCCCGCACTCGCCCTCGCCGCAGCAGATCTTGGTCCCCGTGAGGTCCAGCCTGTCGCGCAGGACGGTGGCCAGCATCTCGCCGGGGGCGATGTTCACGGTTCGTTCCTGGTCATTGATGATGCAGGTCAGGGTGGGCATTGTGGTCTCCTCGGTGTTTCATGGGGCGCGAAACGGCGAGCGCGTCTCACGCGGCTGCGCATTCCCCGGCCCGCACGTTCACGCCAGGTGTACACGCCGGCTCGCTGCCCACGAAGAGCAGTCGCATGTAATCGTATGTCGCATGACGTTCTGGAAAGAGGATGTGTCGCGCCGCAAAACGCGCGCGGTCCCACGTCCCGTCATCGTAATGCGGATACAGGTCATCGTAGCGAGTGGCGGAGATGAGGTATGCATCCAACGTGATGTCGTGCCGGCCGCTTCTCTGGTTGATCTCTGCGGCCAGGGCGGGCAGGCGTTCGTGCAACCGGGCCTTGTGGTCGTTTATGTAGGATTTCGCATACGTCATGCCGTGCGGCTCGATGAAAACGATGCGCTGATTCCGCCCCGTCACAATCCACAGGATAAAGTCCGGGAAGAAGAAGCCATCCTCCGTGAAGAAACCGACGCCTTTGCCGCGGCTCAAGTTGCGCAGGAGGAAAATTTCCTTGCCCGCCAGCGATTTGTCCTTTTCGGCTTCCCAGTAGGCTTTCAGGTCGCGCACGAACTGCGCTTCGCTCGGCTCTAACGCAGGCGGCTCGGCGATCAGGTCGTCGCCTCGTTTGAGCAGCAGGGGCAGGTAGAGATGCCGGTCGAAGGGAATGCGCGGCAGTTCGTCGTTCTCGCCCCGGCGCAGTTTCTCCATATCCTCGCGGAGTTTCTCGATGGCCGTCGCCAAATCGCGGCGGGAACCCGGCACGCGGACGGTGTAGGCAGCCCGCTTTTCCTGCACGCTCGGACGATTGAACGCCAGGTTGGGGTCGTCGAGGTCGAGCGGGCGATAGACCAGGTTCTGGCTGTCCCATTGCTCATGACGGACGCGGTAAAAGGCATCCAGGTACTTGCGCAAGACGGCTGTGACCGCTTCCTGAAGTCGGGCGCGGTCCCCCAAAGTGCGTGGTCGGAACACGGCATCATCAGCCATGAGGGTGTAGGGGACGGTTTCGAGGATGGCGCGCGGGGTTTGTGGACGAATGACCACATTGCTCCAGCCCCGGCGTCCCTTGTATTCCAACAGGTCCAGGTAGACTTGTTCCCAGTCCACCACCGCCAGGCTTTCGGGCGGGATGGTTTCGCCGTAGCCGCTCTGCACTTGCGCGGTTTGCAGGCCGAGGGCGCTGCTTTCCACCGCCTGCACTTTGACCGAGAGGTCCACCCGCAGGCGAAAGCTGTCGTCGGGGGCGAGCAGGAGCATGGTCTCGGCGAAGTCGCGGCCCGCCTCGGGACGCGGCACCACCAGCCCGCGTTGGAGCGCCTGCTCATTGGCCCAGACGAAGAGCGGCAGTTCGATGACCGGCTCGGTCTCCACCCCTTCGCGTTCGAGATAGTCGCGGAATTGGGCCATGTAGTTGGCGCGCACGGCAAAGAGGTTGAGCGTCTCCAGCAGTTTGATGTGGGCAGGGTGATTGCCCGGAACGGCCGCGCTGCGCTTGAGAGAATACCCTTTGCCGCGCAGACGGACGCCGCGCCCGAACAGTTGGATGATTTGCGAACCCTCCTGCCGCCCGATGTTCAAGAGACCCATGTTCGAGACGCGCCAGGAGTTCCAGCCCTCCATGAATTTCTTGGCGCCGATGAGGATGTTGAGCGGCGTATCCGGCCGGTTGATGTTGGTAAAGAGCGACGAGGCGATGGCGTCTTCTTCCAGCGTGATGCCGGCGTCGTCGGCTTCCACCAGTTTCTTGAATTCGGCGGTGTCGCCGATGTAAATCAGGCCAAAATACTCCTCTGCGCCGGCCGCCTTCAGCCCCAGCTCGCCGGAGGCGCTCTTGATCTCGCACAGGTGCAGGCCGCCGCCCGCCGGGGCGCGAAAGACCTGGCGGAGGACGTCGTCGTACAGGGCGGGGGCAGTCAGGCCGGTTTCGCGCAGGTAGGGGAAGCGCCCGGCGAATAGGTCCAGGCCATCGGGCGTGACCAGGCCGCTATCTCCCCTCAGCAGGCTTTCGATGCCTTTCGTCGCCCAGCCGCGCCGGTTCTCCAGCACGTGATGGAGGAAACGCGCCACGGTGAGCACGTCGCTGCGTTTCTGTTTGTTCTCGCTGTAGACGGCGTTGACGGTGCTGCCCACAAAGACCCAGAGCGGCTTTTCCAGATTGTAGGGGCGCAGGGCGTCGGCCTGCTCCTGGAACAGGCGCAGTTGTTCGTAGAACGAGAGCAGGTTGCCCAGGAGGAGCAGGTCGGTTTTCGCCTCGTCGGTTTCGTCGCGCAGGTTGAGGATGCGAAAGTCCTTGCCGTAGCCGTCGCCGTAGAAGTAGCGGTAGGAGTAGTCGAAGACGATGGCCTTGCCGTATTCGGCGGTGAGCGGGTCGTTGCGGGCTGCGCTGAGGGCTTGCCCAAAGGTGGCGCTGTACTCGAAGGTGAAGCCGGTCGCGCCCAGGGCGTCGCGGTAACCGCGCCAGGCCTCGCCGCCGCTGCCCTTGTGGCCCTCGTCCACGAAGATGAGATTGCGGCCTTCAAAGGCTTCCACGGGGACGCTGACCCCGCCGCCGCGCTTTCGCTCTGCGTCCACCAGTTTGGTGATCTCGATGACCTGCACGGCGTTCCGGCCGCCGCTCCACAGGCCGCTATGATTCAGGTCGAAGCGCCGGGCGGGAATGCCGGAGGCTTCCAGTTCGGCCAGATGTTGCTCGCTCAGCCCTTCGTTGGGCGTGATGAGCAGGATGTTGTCCAGCGGCTCTGTGTTGTAGTGTAGGAACTGGTGATAGTTGAGGTGCAAGATCAGCGTCTTGCCGCTGCCGGTGGCCATCCAGTAGGCCAGTTTGGTCAGGTCGGATTCGGTGAAGTCTGAGGCAACCGGGACGGTTGCGTCCCCAGCGTTGCGTTCGCGCACGAAGGCATTCAGGTCGGCCAGCAGTTGGGCCTGGTGGTTGAAGAGACGGTCGAGGACGATTTCGGTGTAGAGGGCAGCCAGGTACTGGAAGTAGCGCAGGGTGATGGGCTGACTACGCCGGGCATTGATGGCCGCCAGGTGCGTGCGAATATTCTCGTCGTAGCGCGAAAGGTCGTCCAGTGAAATTTGCACCTTGCTGCCGCGCGAGATAAGCCGATGGTAGATGTGGCTGTGGCCGGAGGCATCAAAGCCCTCGTCGGCCTGCTTGATGTCCTCCAGCAACTCGCGGTTGCCGGTGTAGCCCAGCAGGCTGTTGAGCCAGGCCAGCAGGAGCAGGCGGTGTTCGAGTTTCTGGTACTGCGCCACCGCGCCTGCGCTATTGCCGGCCGGTACAGGCAAGGGCTGTGGTCTTGCCGCGCGCGCCATGGCTATCCCTCCACGCCCGCAAACATGCGCGCCTTGAAGACGCCCTCCAGCGCCCGCGCGCCGGGGATGAACGAATCGCCGTTGACGTAGATGAGGTCAGCGCCTTCGGTCATTTTCTGCGCGGCCACAAAGTCGCGGTCGCGTTTGTACTCCTCTTCCGTCCAGCCTTCCGTTTCGCGCCAGATGACGACGGCGCGCTGTCCTTCGCGCGTGGTGCCGCGATAGACCAGGTAGCGCCCCCTGGGGTCGCGGACGTCCTGTCCGCTCCGTGCGTCCGAGACGGGCGCCCCGGTGTTCGCGTCCGAGACGGACGCGCCCCCAGCGTACACTCGCCGCGTCTCCACGTCCAGCCCGATGAGGTAGGCGAAGGTTTCGGGCAGGTCCACTTTCTGGAGGCGGGTTTCGCCATCGCGGTGGAGGTGCAGGCTGTAATCGAAGGGCTTGCTCAGTTGCTCCACGTTGAGCAGGGTCTCGCTCTTGCGGGTTTCCCATTTGAGCATGTACTGGAGCAGGTAATCCTCGAACTGCATGACCGTCTGCCCGCCGCTTTCGTCGAAGGCCAGGTTGTTGAGGGCGTCCTCGTAAGACTCCAGGCGGATGACCTTTGTGAGGCGCGGCCCGCGCGCGAACTCCTCCTGCGTGGCGGTGCGCCTGGGCCGGCCGTCCTTCCACTCCGGGCTGAAGGTCACTTTTTTGATACGCGGCAGGAGCACGGTGTCGAAATAGTCCGCCATCTCCACCAGGATGAACTTGCGCCGCCCGCCGTCCTCGCGGTTGAGGTTGATGACGGCGTGGCCGGTGGTGCCGGAGCCGGCGAAGTAGTCTAGAACCAAACTATCGGTGTCATCAGTTCCAGCGCCGATCAGGTCTTCATAAAGCGAAACGGGGTGACAATATGGAAACTCAAGGCCAAGTTTGTCCACGTCATTCTTGCCCCGGCTGGAATCGCTGATAAGGGAAGAGAGTTGCCGCCTGGACTCATCCGTCAAGAAAATCTTTCGGTTCGGCAGAGTTGTTTCATCTTTTCCAAAGAGTATTTCGCCTCTCTCCATTAGATCCTTGATTGTTTCGGGTGCCCGTGACCAGCCATTTTTGGGGACAGGACATGGTTTCTTCGTTACTGGGTGGATTAGTGGGACAAAAAACTTCGGATCCGTTCTCGGTTCGGGTGCCTCCATTGAAACACCTCGGAACACTCTTCCATCGTCCTCCAAGTAGCAGTATGCTCTTTCGCCTCCGCTAAGCCCTTCTGTGTTCCTAATCCAGGCAGCAAATTCTCGTCTCGAAGCCTCGTTCACTCCACCATGCTTTTTGATGATCTCCTGTGCTTTTCTAAGGATTGTCCTTACATTCTCAGGGCGTAAGTAAACTGGCGATTCGAGTGCAGTAAGCCACAAAACATATTCATGTTGTGTTGCAATTCCTTTACGACCAAGCATAGGATTCTTCTTATCCCAAACGATAGTGCCACCGACAGGAATCACTAAGTGTCTGGAGAGAAAATGGAGTGCCTCATACTCATTTTCGTCAATATGACATGCAAACGAACCATCCTTTTGAACCATTGACCAACCAATGGCAAGCCGGGTTTGCATCATCGCCAACCAACTGGAATGCTGATAATCGTTCTTGTAAAGGAAGCCGCTCGTTTGCGTGTTATACGGCGGATCAATATGCACACATTTCACCCGCGCGCGGTACTTTTCCTGGAGCAGGTTGAGCGCCTGCCAGTTTTCGGAGTGCACCAGCAGGCCGTCGGTCAGCTCGTCCAGGTTGTCAAAGGAAGCCAGCAGGCGGTTCACAAAATCCGGCGGGAAGTGGCGCGTATCGAGCGGCAGGTTGGGGTGGGCCTTGAGGAAGGCCACCCTGGGGTTGCGGCTCCTGGGGTCGCGGCTCCTGGGGTCGCGGCTCCTGGGGTCGCGGACGTCCCGTCCGCTCTGTGCGTCCGAGACGGACGCTTCCCCAGCAGTAGCGCTGGACCAGGGCCACTCCTCCGGCGCGGGAACCAGCCCGGCTTTGAACGGGTTCTGATGGATGTACTCTACAACGGCATCGAAATGCTTCTGGTCACGGATGAAACGGTCGAAATAGTCGGGCATCCAGAAGTCGCCGCTGCGGCCCAGTAGTTTGTTCGCTTCGTGCGCCGTGTAGGATTTCCAACTGTGGATGATTTTGGGGAGCGAGTGGCCGGCCGCTTGCTGGATCAATACGTGGACGTGATTGGGCATGACGCACCATGCGATGAGATGATAGCGTTCGCCGTCAAAATGCTTGAGGGCCTGCACAACCAGGGCGGCAATCCTTTCGTCATGAAGATAGCAGGCGCCGTGGCCGCTGTCTTCGTATTTTTCGATGCGCTTGCGGAGTTCGATGGCTTCTTTGGAGTCCGGTTTGGTCTGTTCTGTCCAGTGCAGTTCGGCTTTCCACCGCGCGATGACCTCGGCGGGGACGGAATCGTGCAAACGGAAGGTGATGGATTGGTAGGTGCGGGCGGCGTCGAAATGAGGTAGATAGCCGCGGGAGTACCAGCCTTTGTGTGGTTCTGCGGACGAGACTGCGGACGAGACGTCTGCATTCCCAGGTGCAGCGGATGAGACGGCGGTATGTGCGGACGAGACGTCCGCACTCCCGGCGTCCGCGAGGCCGACAAATCCCATCTGCCTCCACTCTTCCCACTGCGCCTCATTGACGGCAATCTCTTCGTAGAACGCTTCCGGGATGTTGCCCACGGTGATGACATAGAAGGTCTCGGTGACGAACTTTTTCTTTTCCCAGAGCATTTTCTGGAAGTCTTCGATCTGCGCCAGGAACTTGATGATGCGCAGGCCGATGCGCTTGATCAGGCGCAGGAGTTGGAACCAGTCTTCGGACAACCCCTCGCCGGCGGTTTCCAGCTCGTCCAGGTTGAGCACCTCGTTTTTCAGGTAAAAGTCCAGTTCGCGGGCAAGGAAACTGTGCAAGTCTTTGTGGATGAAAAAGTCGCTGGTGTTGCGGCGGGTGTATTGGCGCAGGTGGTGTTCCAGCAAGGTGACGGTTTCGCCTGTTTCCGTTTGGCGTTTCTCGGCGGTCAGGGCGGCCAGGGTCGCAGGCGGGACGCCTGCTGTCCCGGCCAGTCGTTTAGGGAGCTCCGCCGATGCTCTGGCAACGATGGCTTCCTGCTGGTTCTTCTGGCCGTACGTGATGGCCTCCTGCGCGGTGAGCGGACGAAACTCAAAGGGGATGGTGAGCGTGCCTCTCACCCCCGGCCCACCTGCCCCCGTCAGGGGGTCTCCCTCAGGGAGAGGGGAGTCAGGCGCCCAGGCGATTTCGTCCAGGCGCGGCAGGAAGAAGCGCTTCTCGCCTTTGACGTTGTTTGGCTCCACGTCGGCGGCCTTGAGTTGGAAGCGCACGGTCACGCCGTTGGGGGCCTTCCAGGTGTAATCGGTAAAGTACTCGCCGGTCTTGACGTAGTACTGGTCGTGATTGGCCCAGTAGAGATACACTTCCTCACCGTTGTAAGGGATGGCATAGCGTTCCTTCCTGGAGTAGCGGCGTTTGGAGATAAAATCGCCGTCCTGCCAGTAGCGGCTGAAGAAGGCGTAAAGATGGTTGTAGATGGCGGCTTCCAGCGCCTCGCGGCTTTTGGCGGATTGGGCGCGTTCCTGCGCGGCAAGATAAGCCTTGCCCACTGGCTTTTCGCGGTATGTTTCGTCCAAATTACCATCGGCGTCCAGAGCGTCATCCCCCAGCGCCTCCAGCACCTTCTTGCGGGCGGCTTGCAGGTCTTGCATGGCCTGCGCCTGGGCCGCCAGCGCGTCCTTTTCCAGTTCTTCGCCGATGGCGCGCGGCAGGTCTTCAGCGATGAATCGCTCGATGACCGCCCGCTTGTGGTTCATGATGCGGTAGATGCCAAAGTCGAGGTCGGCGCAATCGAACTGGAAGAGTTCGCGCAAGAGTTGCTGAAATTTGGCCCGGCTATCGTTCATGTCTGCTCCTCAGAACCACGCGGCTCCCTCACTGTGGTGCACGCTTCGCGTGTTAGCTTGCCTGCGCCCGGCCGATTTTCGTCCCGCGAAGCGGGGGTGCGCTGGGGCGCGCGGGCAACCCCTTCAAATACCTTTTCTGCTCACGGCGGGCTGACTGCCCACCCAGGCAAACCCGCTCAGCGCCCACAGGACCACATTTGTGCCGTAGAACACCCACACCACCCGGAACATGATCTCCGAGACATTGCCCAAACCCAGGTTGTATATCTCGCCGGTGATCTCGGTGGCGAACCAGCAGGTGGCGGCGATAGCCACCATCCAGGCGTTCGGCCGGGGAAGCAGCCGATGGCGTACCATCTCCCAGGCGAACCACATCGTGGTGCAGAAGAAAGCCGTATAGACCGGGGCGATGGCCGCATGTCCCACGCGAACGATATCCGACCACAGGAGGATGAGCAAAGCCACTGCCAGGCCGTAGATGAGCGCCGGCAGCCAGAGTTTCCCCAACAGGCTGCCTCCGGCCCTCCACGCCGGCGCGCCATGACCCATCAGACGGAGGATCAGCAAGACGTGCGCCGCAATGGAAAGCACCCCGCCGATCATGAACACCCACGACCCCACACCCAGGCCCGGATTGACCGCGACCACGCTCATCAGGATGTCAGTGGGCAACATGCAGCAGAACGCGGCAAAGAGCAGCCACCAGTCCCGGTCGCCCAGCCGATGTTTGCCGATGCTCAGGACCAACACCAGCGCCAACAGAGTGATCAGTGGCTTGCCGATCGCCGGATAGAGAGCGTTCGTGCCCAGGAAGTAGTTCGCCCAATCCACCCCAAAGACCGAACCAGCCAGAAGGAGGATCAGGCCCAGGAGAAATAGAACCCACGTCAGTTTTCGGGTCGGTAGCATCTGGAAAGTCATGGCAATACTCCAATACGGCAGGAATCGTCTCACCTAACTTTCCGCGAGCAAGATCACCCCCACGGAGAACGACCAACAACTGATGACCAGCGCGGTCAGGATCTCGGGGACGGCGATGCCGCGCGGGACGTGGTGCGGGGTCAATGTGATCAGCGTCAGCGCGGTCAGGCCCGCCGCGATGGTGAGGAGACCGGGCACGCGCCCGCCGCGTCGCCACAGCGCGCTCCCCAACAGCAGATAGCTGACCGGGGTCAGCAAAAAGTAGCCGACGGCTACCGCCACGTGCGGCACCACGCGGTCCTCCGGGATCACGCCGATAAGGGCAAGGAGCACGGCGGCGACGAGCAGGATCCCGCTCCCCAGGCGCGCCAGCCCGCCCGGGCCGGCCCATTGTCCCACGCCCAGGGCCAGGCCCACGTGGAGCACGCCGCCGACGATGAGGGCCGTGTTGAACACCCAGGCCACCGGGCTGACGCCCAGGTCGCTCAGGGCGTCGTTCTGCCAACTGAACCACGGCGAGATCGCCACGGCCGCCAGGATCAGGCCCAGGGTGAAGACCGGGGCGACCACGCCGCACGCGCCGGCCACGAGCCGGAACCGGTGAGGCAAAGCCCGCGTCGTCATCCGCTCACCTCCCCCAGCCTGGCGGCCCGCGCGAGTCGGCGCCGCACCAGCACGGCCACCATGTCCGTGCGGTACTCCTTGCCGCCGCACGCACTTACTGGTCGGGGTGGATTACTTTCATCACATCTTCCAGACATCGCTCCGAAGCTGGCTCCGGCGTCGTCTGCCCTGCCACATGCTTATGGTGTGGAAACCCAGCCAATGTGTAGTGATGGGGCGCATTATCCCAACCGATCTTTAACTGATTCTGGGCGTCGAGCCAGTAGTAGCTGTAGCGTTCCAGGACAGCCCCCCGCCACTTCTCGGTGACGCGCAGGTTCGTGCCGTCCTCGAAGTAGAGGGTGATGCTCAATGCCTCCCCGTCAACTTCCCGAATGAGCAGGCGCTGCACGATTGGCCCGAATTGCCCCACGATCTGGGCGAGTCTAACTGACGCCAACATGCAGCATCTCCCGTAAGGGGATCCCTTCGCCCGTGATCGTTTCCAGCACCTGGATCGTCCGCTGAGTTTCTTCGGCTACTTCTGCCCAGTGGTGCCAGAGGATAAAGTCCTCATGCATGGCAACATCGGCATTGTCTGGTAATCCCTGCGTATCGAGGTCTGGCAGGGATATGCCATACCTTGTCTCGAATTCCCTGACCTTGCTCTGGGCCAGGGAGAGTCGCTTGCGCAGGTCCAGGAGCCGCAGGCTGCTGCCGTAACTGAGCACAGCCCCTTGCTCTTTGTCGGGCAGGGTAGAAAATGTTCGCTCGTACAAGGTTGGTGTGGCCATGCCGTCCACCTCCTCATAGCCATGGACTTGGACATTCAAAACAGCGGGTAGGCTCCCATCGAGCAGGAAGTGCGCTATCGGCTCGCTGGTTCACAGGCCCGCCTAAGCGCGCGCCGCACCAGCACCGCCACCATGTCCGTGCGGTACTCCTTGCCGCCGCGCAGCAGGGAATCGCGGGGCTGAGCGTCGCGGGCGGCCAGGCGGGCCGCCTCGGCGATGGCCGCCGGCGTGACCGGCTGCCCGACCAGCGAATCCTCCGCGGCCGTGGCCCGGAACGGCGTGGGGGCCACCGGCCCCACGGCGATCCGCGCCCACCGGAACCGCTCGCCATCCAGCGCTACCACCGCGGCCGCGTTCAGGATGGGCAACGTCAGGGCCTTGCGCGAGGCCAGCCGCTCGAACGCGCTACCGGCCCCGTCGGCCAGGGGGCGGAACCGGATGGCCGTCACCATCTGACCGCAGCGGTCCAACGTGCACACTCCCACACCCCCGTACAGCGCGGCAATCGGGAGCCATCGCCGACCGCCAGCCTCGGCCACCTCCAACTCCGCGTCCAGGGCAAAGAGGGCCACCGCGCTGTCCGCGGCCGGCAGGGCATTGACCACGTTGCCCACCAGCGTGCCCACGTTGCGAATCTGCGGGCCGCCCACGCTCGCGCACGCCTGGGCCAGCACGCCGGCCTTCTGCCGGATCAGCGGCGACCGGGCCGCCTGGGCGTGTGTCACCTGCGCCCCCAGCACGATGTAGCCGTCGCGCTCTTGGATGAAATCCAGGCCGGGGATGCGGGTGATGTCCACCAGCACGGTCGCTGTGGACTGGCCCCGTTGGGCCTGGAGCACCAGGTCCGTGCCCCCGGCGATGATCTGCGCCCTTCCGCCATGCTCCGCCAGCATCATGAGGGCCTCTTCTACAGAAGATGGAAAGAGATACGCCTGCCAGTTCACCACCCTACCTCCTCCTGCCAAATACGATCACGCCCGTATCATACCTCAAACGTTGCGCTTTGACAAGCCCCGCTTTACCGCCGGGGCCATATCGTGTATAATTGTGCCCACGGTTCTCCGACCCGGCCGGCCTACCGGCGCGCTCCGCGTGACCTACGGTCGTCGGGCGGCAGGGTGCGTCTGGAAACGGACACGCCTCCCAGTGTGGAAAGGAGAACGACGGCGCAAACCGGCCGGGCCTCCTTTCCGGGAGACCCGGATTTTTGTCGCGCGCCACGCCGCACGCATCACACAATCACGCCATGCCCTATCTCGACAGCTTCTCCCGCCCCATCAACTACCTGCGCGTCTCTGTCACCGACCGTTGCAACCTGCGGTGCGTCTACTGTATGCCGGCCGAGGGTGTGGTCCCCATCCGGCATGAGGACGTGTTGCGCTACGAGGAGATCGGCCGGGTAGTGCACGCAGCGGCCGCCCTGGGCGTCAACAAGGTCCGGCTCACCGGCGGCGAGCCGCTGGTCCGTCACGGTCTGCCGGACCTGGTACGCCTCATCGCTGCCACGCCAGGCATTGACGACATCAGCCTGACCACGAATGGCCTGCTCCTGGCCCGATATGCCGGTGAGTTAGCGGCGGCCGGGCTACATCGCGTGAACGTGAGCCTGGACAGCCTGCGGCCGGAGCGGTTCCGGGCCATGACCAGCTGTGGCGCGCAGAACGTGTCCGACGTGTGGGCCGGCGTCGCGGCGGCCGAGCGGGTCGGGCTGACGCCCATCAAGCTGAACGCCGTGGTCATCCGGGGGCTGAACGACGATGAGGTGGCCGATTTCGCCCGGCTCACGACGGAGCGGCCCCTGCACGTGCGGTTCATCGAGGTGATGCCACTGGGCGCGAACGAGCATTGGGCCGGCGACGGCTACGTGCCCATGCGCGAGGTGCGGGCGCGCATCGAGGCGGCGCTGGGGCCGTTGGAGGCTGTCGGCGCGGACGACCCAGTGATCGGCAACGGGCCAGCGCGGTACTATCGCGTGTCGGGCGCGCCCGGCACAGTGGGCTTTATCTCGCCAGTGAGCGAGCACTTTTGCTTTCACTGCAACCGGCTGCGCCTCACCGCCGACGGCAAGCTCCGGCCCTGCCTCCTCTCCGACGAGGAGGTTGACCTGCGGGCTGCGTTGCGGGACGGCGCCAGCGACGACGAGCTGCAAAACATCATCGGCCGGGCCATCGCCGCCAAGCCGGCCCGGCATCATCTGGCCGAGGGCGATGTGCCCCACTGTCGCCAGATGGCGCAGATTGGAGGGTAAATGCCAAAGACGTTAGCTCGACGCCGGCGATGGGCCTCGCGCCTGGTCACGCTCGTCAGCCTCGCGCTGGCGGCGGCCTTGAGCGTCTGGCTGGGCGTCTTTGTCTGGCGCACCGAGGTCACGTACCACGTAGGGCAGACGATTACCGTCCTCAACGAGGGCGACGTCGTGCAGACGCCGGGATTGGTGGCCTGGGTGGTGCCGCCCACCACCGCATCGCAGCGGGTCAGTGTGGCGGAGACGTCGTCGCCGGTGGAGCCAGCGCCCGGCGACGCGATGATGTGGGCCAAAGTGAGCGACCTGGCCCCTATCCCGCCCGGCGGCCAGGCCGTCTACCGCCTGGACCTGGACATCACGGTGACGGATGGCGCGGCCGATCCATCTGCCACGGGCCTCGATGCGCCGTCCACCGCCCCGGCGCCCTTCCTGGAGGCCGCCGATCCGCGCATCATAGCCCAGGCGCAGCAGATCGTGGGCGATGAGCCGGACCAGACCATCCGGGCGCGCCGCATCTACGATTTCGTGGTGGGCAACATCCGCAACCAGGGCCTGGGGATGGGACCATCCGAGGAATACACGGCGACCCAGAAAGGCACGCCCGGCGCGTCGGATGGCGCGTTGTGGACGTTGGAGCACGGCTATGGCGTCTGCGGGAACTTTGCGGCGTTGTACGCGGCGCTGTGCCGGGCGGCCGGGGTGCCGGCCCGGATCGTCGGCGGCTGGGCCGACCCGCTGCCCATCCCCTACCTCACCCGCCAGGGCAACTGGGGCGCGCCGCTGGGCGCGCACGCCTGGTCCGAGGTCTACCTGCTGGGGCCTCAGCAAACGAAAGGATGGCTGCCGGTGGATGCGTTCTGGGGCCAGGGGTTATTGCCGTTGCGGGAAAAGTATTTCCTGGACCTGGACAACACGCACATCGCCCTGGGTGACGAGAGCCTGCTGCGGCCGGCGTTCTTTGCAGTGACAGAGCGCGTGCGCGCCGACGGGCACTTTCTGGCGGCCGTGAGCGGGCCATACTGGTACGTCGTAGCCGGGCCGCCCGGCGCCAGGTTCACCGTGACCCACACATGACCCGTGCGGCTGGAGGGATTGCCCACTCTGATACGGCCCCTGGTGGTGTTCGTCGCGCTGCTCGTCGCCTGGGGGTTGGCCGTGAACCTGGGGCAGTGGTATTGGGCGAAAAGAAACCCGTTTTCTGGACCAAGAGCGAGGAGACGATGAGCCAACTCTCGCACGTGGACGAGCGCGGGCAGGCGCGCATGGTGGACGTGGGCGGCAAGCCGGACACGGCCCGCGTGGCCGTGGCCCGGGGCGCGGTGCGGATGCGCCGGGCTACCCTGGACCTCATCCGCCAGGGCGCGTTGGAAAAAGGCGACGTGCTGGCTGTGGCCCGCGTGGCCGGGATCATGGCCGCCAAGCGCACGCCAGACCTGATCCCCCTCTGTCACCCACTCCTGTTGACCCACGTGGCCGTGGATTTCGAGCTGCGCGACGAGGGCGACGACGGCGTGGTGGACATTCGCGCCGAGGTGCATACCGTGGGCAAGACCGGCGCGGAGATGGAGGCCCTCACGGCGGTGGTCGGGGCCGGCCTGGCGATCTATGACATGGGCAAGGCTGCCGACCGGGCCATGCGCCTGACCGACGTGCGGCTGGTGCGCAAGGCCGGGGGCAAGAGCGGCGAGATCGTCTTGGAAGGATGAAGGCGGAAGGCAGAAGGATGAAGGCGGAAGGATGAAGGATGAAGGTCTGAAGGGTGAAGTGGTGGCGGTGTGCGTGAGCGAGCGCAAGGGCACGCGCAAGCAGGACGTGGGCCACGGCGTGCTGCGCGTGGACTGGGGCCTGGAGGGCGACGCCCACGCCGGCCACTGGCATCGTCAGGTGAGCCTGCTGGCCCTGGAGAGCATTGACAAGATGCGCGCCGCCGGGCTGAACGTCGGCCCCGGCGACTTTGCGGAGAACATCACCACGCGCGGCCTGGAGGTTCATACCCTGCCGGTGGGCACACGCCTGCGCCTGGGCACCGCCCTGGTCCAAGTCACGCAGATCGGCAAGGTCTGCCACGACCGGTGCGCCATCTACCGCCAGGCCGGCGACTGCGTCATGCCCCGCGAGGGCATCTTTGTGCGGGTGCTGGAGCCAGGCGAGGTGCGTGCCGGCGACACCGTGACGGTGCTGGCCGCCGAATAACAAATGTGGGCTATAACTGCTCACCCTTGCGAAGGTTTGCGGTCAATTCGCTGGCAAAAGCGGTCTGTTTCGGCGAAATCGTGCCCGATCACCAGCGCATTTGTAACCTTCGCAAGGGTAGGCTGAGCAGTCGCTATGAGCTATCTTGACGCCGGCCGCAGAATATGGGATAATGAGGCCGGAGAGGATGCCGAGATCATGCGCCCCCGGGTCGTGGTCGCCGAATTCGAGCAACTGGAGTGGGCGATAGAGCAATTGGGCGGGTGGGCCGCCTTTGTGCCCCCCAACGCCCGCGTCTTGCTCAAGCCCAACATCTGCGCGCCCAAGACCGAGTGGACCGGCGCCGTCACCAGCGCCGACCTGGTCGGCCGGGTGATTCGCGGGCTGCAACCGCTCACCCGCCACATCGCCGTGGGCGACAGCCCCTTTGCCGGCTATCACGCGCGCCGCACCATGCGGGCCGCCGGCATCGCTCAGGTGGCGGAGGAACTGGGCGCCGAACCGCTAGACTTTAACGCTTGCGAACGGGTCCACATCCCCGTGCCCCAGGGCGCTGTCTTTCAGGAACTGACCGTCGTCAAGCCGGCCGCCGAGGCCGACGTGATCATCAACATGCCGGTGATCAAGACCCACATCCTCACCCTGGTCACCCTGAGCATGAAGAACATGAAAGGCGTGGTGCCGGGGTCTCTCAAACACGAGGCCCATCGCCGGGGCATTCACAAAGCCATCGTGGACATCAACCGCGCCGTCCCCTCGACCCTGGTGATCATGGACGCGGACGTGGGGATGGAGGGGAACGGCCCCATCAACGGCTTCCCCAGGCCTTTGGGCCAGGTCATCGTGGGGACCAACGTGGTGGCCGTGGATGCGGTCGCTGCCACCATCATGGGCGTGAACCCGGCCGAAGTGAAGCACCTGCGCTATGCAGCCCGCGCTGGATTAGGCCCCCTGGACCTGACTGAGATAGACGTGGTGGGAATGCCGAATCCCCTGCCCCGTCCGTTTGTCCTGCCGCGAGCCTACTTTAGCCCGTTCTATCGCTTCATCTGCCGGTTCGAGTCGCCCGCCGCCCGCGTCATCGAGGGCTTTAGTCGCATCGCGGTGGACAAAGACGCCTGCCAGCGATGCCGCAGTTGCCTGCGGGCCTGCCCGCAGGGAGCGATCACGTGGGTAGATGACGCGCCCCACGTCGCTCATGATCGGTGCAGCAAGTGCTTGTGCTGCGTGGAGTCGTGTCTGTACGATGCGTTGGAACTACGCGGCCCCAATTGGACGTGGAGTCGGCTCATGCTCCACATCATCAACCAGGTGTGGCGCACGCGCCCACCCCATGAACACGCCATACCCGATTATATCTCGGCCGTGGAACGCCAGCGCCGCCAGCAACCTCCACCGACCTGATCGCCCTTTCCGCAATCCGCAATCCGCAATCCGCAATCCGCAATCGCAATCCGCAATCCGCAATCCGCAATCCGCAATCGCAATCCGCAATCCGCAATCCGCAATCGAACGAGGTGGTCACCATGACTGAGGAAACCAAATCCGCCCGACGCGGTTGGGCACGGCGCATCGTCACCCACCGCCCGCGACTTTTGCCCCCGGAGTTTCACGAGCATTCGCGGGCCGCGCGCAAGGAGATGCTGCTGGCCCTCCGCAGCCTCATTGATGCCCGCATCGAGCGGCTCGAGCGGCCGCACGAAGAGCCGGCCCCCAAAAAGACACATCGGGTCAAGGTGGAATGACCCCGACCGCCGGCCCCAACGCCCATCCTGCCTCTCGCCTGATCCTGTTGGGGAGCGCGTCCTCGGTGCCCAGCATTACCCGGGACAACACCTGCCTGGTCTGGCACGGTCCCGCCATGGCCGTCCTGCTGGACTGCGGGGGCAGCCCGCTCCAGAAGCTCCAGCGCGCCGACGTGCCGCTGGCAGACCTGTATCACGTGATCCTCACGCACCGCCATGCGGATCACCTGTACGGGTTGCCGGCCTTGCTCCAGGGCCTGTGGCTCTGCCAGCGTCGGGAGGCGTTATCCATCTGGGGCCCGGCCGAAGCCCTGGACGCGGCACGGCGCATCATGGACGCCGTGGGCTGGGCCGGGTGGGCGGGCATGTTCCCGGTGATCTGGCATCCGGTGACCGCGCCCGGCCAGGAAACCCTGTTCACGGAACCCGGGCTGACGGTGCGCGTGGCCCCCGGCGCGCATAGCGTGCCCTCGCTGGCCGTGCGCCTGGAGGACCACCGCACCGGCGGCGTGGCGGTCTATTCCAGCGATACGGAACCCTGCGCGGCCATCGTGACCCTGGCGCGGGGGGCTGACCTGCTCGTGCACGAGGCCACGTTCCTGAGCGCAGCCCCGGCCGGACATTCCACCGCCGCCCAGGCCGGCCAGGTGGCCCAGCAAGCTGGCGTGGGGCGACTCGTGCTGGCGCACATCTCGCCATGGCAGGATGACCCGGAGGCCCTGCGCCGTTCGGCCCAGGCAGCTTTTGCCGGCCCGGTAGACGTGGGCCAAGATGGCGCTGTGTACTGGATACCGCCGTCCCCGGCCGCATAACCTACTTGCTTGAGGCCCGTAGCTGTGATATACTGTAGCACACTGGCCCCCCACAGTGAGCCGGGGCCGGATAACACACGCCTGGTACTCTGGTACTCATCCAGGCCCTGCGGCCGATGAAACGGGTTGACCAGCTACCGGCTAGGCTGTATAATACAGTTGGTAACTTCTCACCCTTGCGAAGGTTGGGGGCCGATGCGCGGGCAAAATCGGCCTGTTTTGGCGAGACCGCGTCCCATCACCAGCGCGTTGGAAACCTTCGCCAGGGTGGGCTGAGCAATCACTACAGTGGCACATCGCGGCGTCTGATCTCAAAACAGGGAAGTGAGCACCATGGCGCTAAAGGGCAATCTGCGCGATTTTACATTGACGCAACTCCTGAACCTGGTGAACCTGGCCCGCAAGACCGGCTGTCTGACCATCGTCGGGGCCACGGACACCGCCACCCTCTACTTCAATGAAGGCAAACTGATCCATGCCAGCTTGAGCAGCCGACCGGAGAGCCTGGGGGAAATCCTGTTGCACAGCGGCAAGCTGACGGAGGAACAATATCAGTCGCTGCGCGAGCAACCGGGTGTCACCACCGACAAAGGGCTGGGGCTTTTGGCCGTCAACCGGCGATACATTACCCAGGAGGAGATCCTGCGCCAGGTACGTGACCACGTGCTCGAGATCGTCTATCTCCTGTTCACGTGGGAAGAGGGCACCTTCCGGTTCGATCCCAACGTCGCCCCACCGGAAGGGACCATCACGGTCTCCATGCCGCTCGAAGGCATCATCATGGAAGGCAGTCGGCGGATTCAGGAGTGGGAGCGGCTACAGGACGAGATCCCGGACCTGGACGCTTTCGTGCGCTTTACAGACCGCCCCGATGCCCGAATGCGCAATATCAACCTCACGGTGGAGGAGTGGAAAGTCATATCCTTCATCAATCCGCGCAACAACATCCGCCGCATCGCCAAGTACAACTCCATGAATGACTTTCAGATCCGCAAGATCCTGTATGGCTTGCTCTCGGCCGGCCTGGTGGAGATCATCTCCCCGCAGCCGGCCCTGGCCCCGGCGGCGGGCCGGCGGCCGGCCCCGGCGCCCAGCGCCGAACCGCCCCGGCTGGCCGCCCAAGCACCCAAACGCGGCCTGGTGCTGCGGCTCATTGACCGCATTCGGGGATTATAGGCCCGTCCAGCCGCCGGGTAAAACTGCCCATGCATGTGACGATCACACCCAGGGGAGAGGCTTTGTAACGTAGAGGATACTATGCAAACCGTCAAGATGGTCATTACCGGCCCGTTCAGCTCCGGCAAAACAGAGTTCATCCGTAGCATCAGCGAGATTGACGTCGTATCCACAGAACGCAAGCTGAGCGACGAATCCAGCCAGATCAAAGCAGAGACCACCGTGGCGATGGACTTTGGGCGCATCACTGTGGACAAAGACCTGGTGCTCTATCTGTTCGGCACGCCCGGCCAGAAACGCTTTGATTTCATGTGGGAGATCCTGTCGGAAGGGATGCTGGGGTTCGTGGTGATGGTGGATAGCTGCCGCCCGGAGACCTTTCGGGAGGCCAAAGAGATCATGCGCATCTTCTCCTCGTTCAGCCCCACCCCTTGTGTGATCGCGGCGAACAAACAGGACATGGAAGATGCGTGGTCGCCGGACGATCTCCGCATTGCCCTGCGTGTGGACAAACACATCAAGATCCTGCCCTGCGTGGCCACGGATAAGGAAAGCGTCAAGCGCGTGCTGTTGGAACTGCTCTACACCATCCTGGAGACCGCAGAGGAGTGACCAAAGGGCACTCTCGAAAATCGTAGCGCACGCTTCACGTGTTCGCTCGCCCGCGCCCGGCGCAGGTTAAAACCCGCGCCTGGTGGTATTTTCGTAGGGCCGGGAGCCTGTCATGATAGAGCCAGCAGCCAGCCAGTTCAAACAACATGCCCTGGAGAACATTCTCCAAGCGCTTTGCCGCGAGGAGCAGGTCACGGCAGCCATCATCGCCAACCGGGAGGGGTTCCTCATCGCCACGGCGGCGGCCACCCCCGATGCCGAGACCATCGCTGCCCTGGCGGCCTATCTGCGCGATACGGCCCAGCGCGCGCAAACGCAGTTGGGACTGGCACAACTGGACGAAGTGACCGTGCGAGACCGGCTTCATCGGACGCTGGTGTGCCGTTCGTTCCCCGTGGACGGCGAGGATGACCTGCTCCTGGTGATCATCATGCCCACCAGCAAAGCCTACCGGCGTCTGACGAACATCGCCATTCGGCGGATCCGCGATACCTGGCCCATCGGGCCTTAATCAATGTCAGGGTTCACTCTATTTGCAAGGAGGGAATTAGATGGCCACACGAACAGAGGAGATGGTGAGACAGTTGAAAGCCCTACAAGCTGGTACGCCGGACATCGAGGCTTCGGCCGTGGTCAGCGTGGATGGCCTGATCATGGCCTCGGCACTACCCCAGGACGTGGAAGAAGACCGGGTCTCAGCCATGAGCGCGGCCATGCTCTCGCTAGGGGAACGCATCTCGCGCGAGTTGGGACGCGGCGTGCTCGACCAGGTGTACGTCAAGGGAGATAACGGTTACGTGATCTTGATGGCGGTGGGAGAGGAAGCCGTGCTGACCGCGCTGGCCCGCCAGGATGCCAAGCTGGGCCTGGTATTCCTGGACATGAAACGCACCGCTGCGGAGCTTACGCGCCTGGTGTAAGCCCCTGAACCCATAATCACGGCTGCGGGCCAGCAATGCCCCGGCTTTTCAAGAGATGAGAAAGGAGGGAAAGGTCACGGTTCAGCCGACGACCGTGGCCGAAACCACTCATGACAGAAGAGACCACCCGCCCCACTCCGGCTGAGGATCGCAAGGCCAAGGTTGACCAGACGATGGCTCGCGAGCTTTACCATCCCAATATCATGGGCCGTATCTTCCTCACCGTCATGGAAGAGATCATGGGCACCAATGGCGTGAACGCCATCCTGAACATGGCCCAGATGCAGCATTTCATCGGGAACTATCCGCCCAGAGACCTGGAGCGACAGTTCCCCTTTGAAGATTATTCCAAGTTGAGCCAAGCGATCCTGGACTTTTACGGGCCACGCGGCGGCAAAGGCTTGCTGTTGCGCGCTGGACGCGCGACGTTCAAGTATGGCCTCAAAGAGTTTGGCCCACTCCTGGGCCTGGCGGACCTGGCGTTTCGCCTCATGCCCCTGGGCATGAAACTCAAGATCGGCATCAACGCCGTGGCCGAGACGTTCGACAAGTTCAGCGACATGGTCGCTTACGTGATCGAAGAAAAAGATCGATTCGTCTATGTGATCGAGGTGTGCCCCGAATGCACCGGCCGCGAAGGCCAGATGGAACGCCCCAGCTGCTTTCTGGCCACGGGCATCTTGCAGGAATCGGTGAGCTGGCTGAGCGGCGGCAAGAACTTTCGGGTGGTGGAAACCGATTGCATGATGGTGGGCAACAAGGATTGCCGTTTCGATCTCGACAAGACCCCGCTGGACTAGTTCGTCTGCCCATCGTTGCGTCGTGCGGCCCCGGCCGGCCCGCGACGCAGCACGGGCAGCGCGAGACCGCTATCCAGCTCATCTGGTAACCCACCAGCCGCCTGGACTTGACCAACGCTCGCGCACCACCAGGCGTAGCGGTTTGCGCCGGTGGCGACCCAAGATCTGGCCCGCCCAAAAGCTCGCCTCCAGATTGTCCCAAGTCCAGAGCCGCATGATAGTACCTCTCCAACACAGTCTTTGTACAGCGGGCAACAATTTCTCCACGAAGAACACGAAGGTCACGAAAGAACCCCCAGAAAATCTTGGTGTCCTTCGTGTCCTTTGTGGATAAAAAACTTGTTTGGTTTCGGCTTGTCCGAGTTAGGACGTTATGCGCAAGATCATCCTGAACGACAAACGCCGCATCCCCCCGTTCAATGAGCCGGCACGCAACCTCCGCGTGCTGAACAAACCGCTGTGGCTGCACCAACGTGACCTGCTGGGGAACTATTGCAGCAACGAGTTTGCGGTGGATTCCTTCGATGACATACCCCCCTATGATGGGGAACTCCTCATCTACCGCGCGAACATCTACTTCAACGAACTGCTGATCCAAACCTTCATCGAAAAAGCCCGGCAATACCGGACCCCCTGTCGCATCGCCTTTGAGCTGGACGACCCCACGATCTCCCAGCACATCCTGCATTTGCAAACCGATCTCAAACGCAAAGCGGACCTGTACTGGGGGGACATGTGGTACTACCCCCGCTGGCCCGTAGATGCCGAGCCGGCGCCGCTGATCATTGACAGCGAACCGCTGGAATTGGGGCTATACAATGTGCCCCGCTACATGGTGGGCACCGGCGATTTCGTCTTCCAGGCACCGTTACGTGCCTTTGTGCCGATCTGTAGTTGGGTGCACATCCTGCTGGCGAACACGCTCTGTGGCCCGTACAGTTGGGCGGTCCGGGCCTTGAAGGAACAACGCCGGCTGCGTTTCAAGCTCAAGGTCGCCCTGCACGTGATCCTGGAGCGCAAACGGCCCCTGCAGACCAGGGCCTTGGTCAAGATCGGCAAAGGCTGCCAGATCGATCCCACCGCCATCATTGAGGGACCAACCCAGATCGGCAACAAGGTGACCATTGGCCCAGGGGCGGTGATCGCCCAAAGCCTCATCGGCGATCACGTGAACATCATGCAGGGCTGTCAGATCTTTGTCAGCGTGGTGAGCGACGGCTGCTGGCTCCCCATGCGGGCCGCGTTGTTCGCCACGACCCTGATGGAAAACGCCACCGTGGCCCAAAATGCCTGCTTGCAGGGCTGTGTGATCGGGCGCAACAGCTTTGTGGGCGCCAATACCTGCTTTACCGATCTGAACTTGCTGGGCAAGCCGATCCGGACCATGCATCGCGGGCGGCTGCAAGAGGTGGGATTGCCCATCGTGGGCGGCGCCGTGGGCCACGATTGCCGCCTGGGTTCCGGCCTGGTGATCTACCCGGCCCGCACCATCGAATCCGGCACGATCCTGGTCTATCGCGATGGCTATACGGCCATTGACCGCAACGTGAGCCGGCGCGAGACCCCCGACCTGTGGGAGAAGGGCGTGGCCTTCACCAACCCCAACTATCACGGCGACTGGGACGAATGGGAATAACCGGTCAGACAGGGAGAGTGGCGTTGTGGGCTCGGTAATCATTGATGGTGGTCTGGTCCACTATGAGGTCATGGGGCGCGGCGAGCCGGTCATCTGTCTGCACGGCTGGCTCGGCTCCTGGCGCTATTGGGTGGCAACCATGGAAGCCCTCTCGGCCCGCTATCGGGTGTATGCCCTCGACATGTGGGGCTTTGGCGATTCCGACAAGTTGCCGGAACGCTGCAACGTGCCCAGCTTTGTGGATCTGGTGGACAAGTTCATGGAAGAGGAGGGCCTGAGCTGGGCGACCCTCATCGGTCACTCTACGGGGGGGACCGTCTCGCTCAAGCTGGCCCTGGATCGCCCCGAAAAAGTACGGCAATTGGTGCTCGTGGGGGCCGTGGTGCAGGGCAGTTCCGTCAGCCCCATCATCGGCATCATCAACAACCCCCTCACGGCCTCGGCGTTCGTCGTGGGCCGGGTGTTGGGCCACCTGGTGATCAAGCTCGTGGCTATGTGGCTGTCGTCGAGCTGGCAGGTCTGGTACAAGGAGATCCTGGACGACGCCCTGAAGGTCACCCGGGATTCCAGCTATCGCAGTATGCAATCCCTGCGTGGCATGGACCTCAGCTCGCGCATCGGCCTGCTGGACATCCCCGTCCTGGCCGTGTACGGGGAACATGATAATATCGTGGACCCCCGGCAAGGCGACCTGATCCAGGACCGCGTTCACACGGCGACCCTGGTCAAGATGAAAAAGTGCAAACATTTTCCTATGTTGGACAAGCCCGATGAGTTTAACAAACTGGTCGTGAACTTTATGGAGCGGCGACGGGTTTTCTAGCCGTGTGCGCCATCACAGGAGCAGGGTTACGCCCGGCGAACAACGGTCAGGTCCGCGCGCCTGGCCGTTTCTTATTGTGCGCGGCCGCGCCCCGGCCCGTGCGCCGGGCGGCTCTGCCAGGTCGCCGACCGCCGGCGAGCAGCCGGGCAGTTACTGACCAAAGGAGAAACCGTGTCGAACGTCCATCCCCAAACGATGCCCTGGGACGGCCCGCCGTCGCCGGCCGGGCCGGGCCTGCTGGTGGTGGTCTCCGGGCCATCCGGCGCGGGCAAGGACAGCATCATCGCCCGCGCCCGCGAGCTGGGCTGTCCCCTGCACTTTGTGCCCACCGTCACCTCCCGTCCGCCGCGCCCCGGCGAGGTGGACGGCCGAGACTATCACTTTGTCACCGTGGAACAGTTCCAGGCCCTGATCGCGGCCGGCGAGTTCCTGGAATGGGCGCTGGTCTATGGCGACTATAAGGGCAATCGCCGGGCAGACGTGCGCGCGGCGCTGGCGGCCGGCCATCACGTGGCCCTGCGCGTAGACATCCAGGGCGCGCGCACGATCCGCCGGCTGGTGCCAGCGGCCGTCCTGGTGTTCGTCACGCCGGCATCGTGGGCGGAGCTGGAACAACGGCTGCGCCGCCGCCGGACCGAATCGGAGGAGGCCCTGGCCCGGCGATTGCAGATCGCCCAGGAGGAGATGCAGGCCCTGCCGGAGTTCGACTATGTGATCGTGAACCGGGACGGCGAGCTGGACGCGGCGGCCCGGCGGCTCAAGGCCATCGTGGAAGCCGAAGAGTGCCGGGTGCAGCCCCGCCGCGCGCTGTTATAGCACCCGGCGACATTCGCGTGATCCGCAATCGGCAATCCGCAATCGGCAATCCACAATCCACAATCCGCAATCCGCAATCGGCAATCCGCAATCGGCAATCCGCAATCCGCAATCCGCAATCCGCAATCGGCAATCCGCAATCCGCAATCCGCAATCGGCAATCCGCAATCCCTTGGAGGTGCAATATGACCCAGATAGACGCTCGTGACGTGCGCAGATCGCCCATCGCCGGGAGCTGGTATCCTGGCACGCCAGAAACCCTGGCCCGGGACGTGGACCGTTACCTGGCCCAGGTGCCCGCGCAGACGCTCCCCGGCGCGCTGGTGGGCCTCATCGTCCCGCACGCCGGCTATATGTACAGCGGGCCGGTGGCCGCCCATGCCTACAAGCTAGTGGAGGGCCGCTCGTTCGATACCGTGGCCGTGGTCTCGCCCAGCCATCGGGCCTACTACCGGGATAACGCCATCACCGAGAAACGCTATTACTGGACGCCGCTGGGCACGGTGCCGGTGGACGAGGGATTGGTGGGGGAACTGGCCCGGCACGCCCCGGTGACCCGTGTCCCCCAAGATCAGGAGCACGCGCTGGAGATCCAACTGCCCTTCCTCCAGCGCACCCTGGCGGAGGGCTGGACGCTGCTGCCCATCATGATGGGCGCCGACCACTCCCTGGCTGCCTGTCGGGTTCTGGGCGCCGGCCTGGCCGCCGTGCTCCAGGACCGTCGCGCCCTCCTGGTGGCCTCCACCGACCTGTCGCACTTTCACCATGAGACCACGGCCCACCGGCTCGATCAGGTGGTGCTGGACCGGGTAAACGCCTTTGACCCGGCGGGGCTGGCCGAAGCGCTGGCGGCGAACCGCTGCGAGGCGTGCGGCGGCGGTCCCACCGTGGCGGTGATGCTGGCCGCCCAGGCCCTGGGCGCCACCGAGGCCCGCGTGCTCCGCTACGCCACCTCCGCCGATGTCACCGGCGACCGCTCCAACGTGGTGGGGTACATGGCGGCCGCCATCACTCGTGCATGACTCGAGTTCGCGGCGCTGCTCCTGACGGCCGTGGCCCTGTGGTGCTCGTCGGCCGGGTTCCCGACCTGAGCCTGGCAGCCCGGCGATAGCGACCTTGAGCGGGCATCTACCTGGTCTGACCGACAAATCCGCCAGACGGAAATCGAGGTGGAAACCATTGACTGTGCGTCATATCCGCGTCGTGTTCCTGGACCTGCACGGCGTGCTGGTGGATAGCGCGGCCCTGGGGCCGCAATACGGCGAGGCCCAGGCGCGCCTCCTGGCCGCTCGCTATGGCGGTCAGGTGGCCGACTGGATCGCGGCCCGCCGGCGAGTCGCCGGCCACTGGCAGGAGAACTGGGCCGACCTGGACCTGGCCGGCCCCGCTGGCGCCGACGCGCTCCTGGAAGGCTGGACGCGCAACCTGCTGGATAACCTGCGCGAGATGGGCATCCAGGAGGACCCGGAGACCGTGCGCCGCCTGGCCCCGGAGCTGTCCTACCAGGTGACGCGCCAGTGCGCCGTGCACTATGGCGAGGTGCCCGGCTGCCTGCGCCGCCTGCGAGGCCGGGGCCTCATCCTGGCCGTGCTCTCCAACGCCCACAGCTCCCACGTGCGCGGCGTCCTGGAGGGCAGCGACCTGATGCAATACGTGGACTATGCCTGGGGACCGGATTCGCTGGACCTGGGAACCAAGAACGTCGAGGCATATCGCCGGGCGCTGGCGATCATCGGCGTCCCGGCGACAGCCTGCCTGGTGGCAGACGACAACGCCGCCGGCATCCGGGCAGCCCGGGAACTGGGCGCGCTGACCGTGCTGGTGGACCGGCCCGGCGCCCGCGAGCGGCCAGACAAAGACCAGGCCCGCCGCCTGGCCCACCTGGTCGTTCCAGACCTGACGGCCCTCCTGGCCCGGCTGGAAGGCTCGTTGTAGCAGAGTGGCCCCGCGCCCGATCACCCGTTGCTCGCGCGCGGTCAAACTCGTGCCCACGCTCTGCGTGGGCACACCAGGGATGTCACTGCGCCGCCACGCAGAGCGTGGCGACGAGTGAAAATCGGCCGGGCGCGGCAGGCCCCCTCTCCCTCGTAGGGAGACACCCTGACGGGTGCAGGTGGCCGGGGTGAGGGTGGC
>FWPV01000998.1_pt1 | contig 79379 bp, 51 predicted proteins | sample 2228371 | NCBI WGS metagenome assembly FWPV01 (sample SAMEA103939776, study PRJEB20133) | metagenome
TAGCGACCTGGATCGCCTCTGGCCCACCGGGCAGACAGCCATATTCCAGAGCCTGGACATGGACCACGCCGGGTAGACCTTTGACGAAGGCCAACAGATCATCCACGTCCACCACCTGGTCAATTGTGGGATGGCAATAGCAGGCGAAAACGCCGATGCGTGGTTCCTGGCCGCTCACGTCCCGCTCGGGTGGGTAGGTAGGAGCGGCTATTTCGGTGCCCGACTTGCCCGACAGGAGGGCCATGCACCGCGCTGCTGCGCCGCTGGCATCCATAACCGTCTCGGCGATCTCTTTGGGAGTGGCAAACGCCCCGGCCACAAACACCCCTGGCCGGCTGGTGTCCAGCGGTTCGAACTTGTCGGTTTTGCAGAAGCCATACTCGTTGAGATCGATCTGCATATCCTCTGCCAGGGCGATGGCTTTGGGCGGCGGCTCACTGCCGACCGACAGCACCACCATATCGAACCGCTTTTGCCGCAGCACCCCCTTTGTATCCTGGTAGTGGAGGATCAGGTCGTGGGTGGTGGGGTCCTCTTTGATCTCGGAGATGCGGCAGCGGGTGTACTCCACATGCCACAGCTCCTTCGATTGATCAAAGTAGGCGGTGTACTCTTTGCTGAAGGCGCGCTCGTCCATGATAAAGATTTCACAGGTGACGCCCGGCAGCCGTTCCTTGGCCAGCACCGCCTCTTTGGTGGCATACATGCAGCAAATGGACGAGCAGTAGGGGTGTTCCTGGTCCCGCGAGCCGATGCATTGCAGCCAGGCGATCCGCTCCGGGATCTTGCCGTCGGATGGGCGCTCGATAACCCCCTCCGTTGGGCCGGAGCGGCTGGCCAGGCGCTCGAACTGGAGGCCGGTGACCACATTGGGGTAGCGGCCATACCCCAGCTCCTCGGCCGGAGTGGGGTCATAGAGCTTGTACCCCACGGCCAGGATGATCGCTCCGACGTGGATCTCTTCGAGCCAGGGTTCCTCATCCAGGTTGATGGCCTTGGTAGGACAGACCTGGACACATTTGCGGCAGTCGAGGCAGTATGGGCCTTTTTCGATAACGTAGGCGTTGGGCACGGCTCGGACGGAGGGTTTATAGGCCGCTTTGCGCGTCACCAGGCCGGCCTGGTAGCCGCTGGGCAGCTCTATCGGGCAGATGTTGGTGCATTCGTTGCAGTTGATGCACAGTTTGGTGTCTACATACCGTGGTTGGTGGTGGACCTGGACGGTAAAATCGCCGGGCAGGCCCCTGGCCCCTACAACGGTGCAATTGGTCATCACCTCGATGTTGGGGTGTTGGCTGTGGTCGAGCAAAAAGGGCGAAATGGATGGCCGCGAACAACCGTAGCCGTGATCCGAGGTGCCCCGACACAGGACGCAGTCATGAGTGGGGAACATAAAGCCCAACTGGGCAACAATCCCGCCGATGCTGGGGGCCGAGTCCAGCAGATAGACCTTGTAGCCTGAATCGGCAAGGTCCACGGCGGCGCGCATCCCGCCTACCCCGGCACCTACCACCATCACTGAACCGAGCATTCTTCGTTGAACCACCACGTTCCTCCTGTCCAACTGAAAAGAACAGAGCCCCTCTATTGGGCAAGGGGCTCGAAGGGTAAACTATGAGTTCCACACCGTACTACCGGCTGTGAAGAAGGAGACGATGTCATGCGTGCTGGCCATATTATCCCAGCGCATTGTAGTACACCCCTCCAACTCCCCTTCGAGTTAGCTTTGATTTACAATTGGGCGCATTATACTCGATTTTCGGTCAGAATGCAAAAGGATAATCGCCTGGGACAGGGCAGCGGGCGTTTGCGATGTTGCCGGTAGGTCAACTTGCCAAGACCGGCAGATTGATGTATGATAGCCACCAGGAGTCTGGCCGTGTGCTTCTCCTGCTGTTGAGGGGGCAAAGGAGGTGAGGTGCATCGCAGGGGATATGTGCAGAACCGGTCGTGCTGACACTTTTTCACTCAGAGAAAAAAGGAGAGAAGAAAAATGAAAAAGAATGTTTTGTTTGCCATGTTTGTGTTGTTCAGCCTACTGGCTTTGGTTCTGGTGGGCTGCGGAACGCCCAAGCTGGGCACAGCAGATAACCCCATCATTATGTCCTTTGTGCCCTCGGGCGATACCCAGCAGATCATCGCCAGCGGCGATCAGATCGCCAAGATGATCTCCGACAAGACGGGGCTGACGATCAAGGCCAATGTGGGCACAGACTTTGCCGCCGTGCGTGAAGCGATGGGGGCCAACAAGGCACACATCGGCTGGCTCAACACCTTCAACTATGTGCTGGCCCATGAAAAGTATGGCGTCGATGTGGCTTTGGTGACACAACGCTATGGGAGCACCACCTACACAGGCCAGATCATTGTCCGCGCCGACAGCGGTATCACCAGCCTGGCCGACCTCAAAGGTAAGGTGATGTGCTGGGTGGACCCCAATTCCACCTCCGGCTATATCATCCCCCGTATCACCCTCAAGGCCAACGGCATTGACCCCGACAAGGACTTTAGCAAGACGGTCGAGGCCGGCTCGCACAACAACGTGGTTACCCAGGTCTATAACGGCGACTGCGATGCCGGGGCGACCTATGCCGATGCCCGTGGCTCTGTCGAGAAGGACCTGCCCGATGTCAAGGAAAAGGTGGTCGTGCTGATCACGACTACCGATATCCCCAACGACACCGTCTCTTTCACCAAGGATTTTCCGGCCGACATGCGCGACAAGATCGTCACCGCCCTGCTGGAACTTGCCGGCACGGATGAGGGGAAGGCGGCGCTGAAAACCCTCTATTCTATCGAAGGCCTGCAGAAGGTGGATGATACGTTCTACGATCCCTTCCGCGCCGATCTGAGCAAGGCCGGTATCAACATCGAAGAGCTGGCCAAGTAGCTGTGTGGGGGCTGAGAGGGAGAGGGGGCTAGGCCTCTCCTTTTCGTCACCCGGTAGGAGGGATGGAAGATTGGAGGGATGGGGTATTGTCCTTCCAGCCTTCCATCCCTTCGCTGTTTACTACCCATTTGGAATGCTGGAGCCATGCTCCAGCTTGTGGGGATAGCAGCAGGTGAAAGCGGGCGAAATTGTCGAGATAATTACGAAGAAGGTTTGAATCCAAGGAGGGGGCACTTTGCTGCAAGTAGAGAATCTCACCAAAGTTTTCCCTGACGGTACAGTCGCGCTAAAAAATGTAAGTTTTGAAGTGAAAGATGGTGAATTCCTGGCCATCATCGGCCTGTCGGGATCGGGCAAGTCCACCCTGCTGCGCTGCATCAACCGGCTGATCGATCCCACCGCAGGGCGGGTGATCTGGGATGGGGTGGACATCACCGCTGCGCAGGGCAAGGAACTGCGCCACATCCGCCGCCAGATCGGCATGATCTTTCAGCAGTTTAACCTGGTCAAGCGCAGCAGTGTCATGACCAATGTGCTGTCGGGGCGGTTGGGTTACGCTGACCCCTTTTGGAGCCTGGTTGGCCGTTTCGCAGCAGAGGACCGGCAGCGGGCCCGGACCGCGCTGGAGCGGGTTGGCATCCTCGAAAAGGCCGACAACCGCGCCGACCAGCTCTCCGGCGGTCAACAGCAACGGGTGGGCATTGCCCGGGCGCTGATGCAAGAGCCGCGCCTGATGCTGGCCGACGAACCGGTGGCCAGCCTGGACCCGGTGTTGGCCCATTCTATCCTCCAATATCTGGAGCTGCTCAACCGCCAGGATGGCATCACCGTGTTGTGCAGCCTGCACTTTCTAGACCTGGTGCACCGCTACGCCAGCCGCGTCGTTGGCCTCAAGGATGGCGAGTTGGTCTTTGATGGGCTGCCGTCGGAGCTGACGCGTGAGCGGTTCAAAGAGGTGTATGGTGAAGAGGCCGAGATGGTCACCGTGGGTGGTATGGGACAGGGGATGCAGGTAGGCCAGGCAATATGACCAGACGAAATCAACAGCGCGAAAATCACTCTCCTCGCTTTGGTATGCCGGCGGGGCTGGCGGCTTTGCTGTCGTTGGTCGTTCCGGGCAGCGGACAATTCCTTCTGGGGAACCGGGGGCGAGGCATCAGCCTGCTGGTAACTATCCTCGGCCTAGGCGCGTTGATCTTTTGGCAGGGCATCACGGTTCTCCTGGTCCCCCTGGTTCTTTTGTGGCTATGGGGCGTCTGGGATGCCTTTGGCTTTGCCGGTGGACGCAAAGGTGGTGCCGTTCTGCCTGTTTTCCTGGCAGCGGTGATCATCTATGGCCTGGGCCTGGTGGTCACCGAGGTGCGGCCGACCCGCTTGTTCACCGGCTGGTCGTCTATGAAGCCCTATCTCCTGGCGCTGACCCAGCCGGAGCTGCTTACCCACCAGACCGAGGATCAGATCGGTTTTGTGCCTTTTCAGGTGCCGTGTGTTAGCCCGCTGCCTGCGCCGGGCGAATCGTCCTCTCTGCAGCCCAAGGTCACCACCGACCTCCCCTGTGCCGAGGTAGGTGACACCATCACCCTCAGCGGCGAGGGCTTTTTCCCGAATTTTGCCGGCGAGGTATGGTGGGTCAATCCCATCGGCGATGAGCAACGGATTTTTAAGGAAGGCAAACCGCTGGAGTTCATGACCGATGACCAGGGGCGCTTCCAGGTTTCGTTCCGGGTGCCGTTGGCCGTGCCGTTGACCAGCCTGCCCAAACCGGGCGAGACACAGACCCACGTCATCCGCGCCGAGCAGCACAAACCGTATGGCCCTTTGGTGCCAACCCAGACGCTGAGCCTGGTGCTGGAAAAGATCGGCGAGACGGTGGCCCTGGCCTTCATGGCCACGGCCCTGGGCCTGGTCTTTGCTCTGCCGGTCAGCTTTCTGGCCGCCCGCAACCTGATGGGAGGGCACCCGGTCACCCGTGCCATCTACTATGTAGTGCGGACGATCCTCAATGTCGTGCGCTCCATCGAGACGCTGATGTGGGCCATCGTCTTTGCCGTGTGGGTGGGAATGGGACCGTTTGGGGGGATGTTGGCCGTGATGTTCCACACCATCGCCGCGTTGGGCAAGCTCTACTCGGAGGCCATCGAGAGTATTGACCCTGGCCCCATCGAGGCCATCCGGGCTACCGGTGCCAGCTTTCCTCAGGTGATCATCTATGCCGTGCTTCCCCAGATCGTGCCTACCTTTCTGTCGTTCACCCTCTACCGCTGGGACATCAATGTGCGCATGTCCACTGTCATCGGCCTGATCAGCGACGCCGGCCTGGGCTTTCTGGTTGTCCAGTGGATTCGGCTCAACCGCTTCCGCTCTATGGCCACGGCCATCATCGCCATTGTGTTGGTGGTCGCCATTCTGGACTATGTGTCGGCCTGGCTGCGCGAACGGGTCATCGCCGGCACGCCGGTGACGCGCCGGGCCAGCCCCGTGCGCCGCTATGTGACCACAGGCCTGTTGATCGTTGGCCTGGCGGCGACCTTTGCCTGGTCGTGGAATGTGTCCAAGATCAACTTTTACGACTTTGCCGAGGGCGCACCCCGCGGCCTGAAAATGATGCGCGACTTTTTGGTGGCGGAACTCTTTACCCGACCCGCCGAGGAACACCGCATCAGCGCCACATTGCCGGTGCCGTGCACTGCCGGCGAGCCATCGTCACCGGCGGAGGGTGGCCCGCGCCTGGAGCTGTCGTTGCCCTGCGGCAACGTCGGCGATCCGCTGGTGATCACCGGCCACGGCCTGCCGTCGAACACGGTCGTCTCTGTGCGTTGGGCGCTGGCCGATGGCGCTTTCCTGCGGGTAAAGGAAAATTGCTGCACCACCGATCGTGCCGGCAACCTGACGGTGGAGACCAGGATCAGCCCCTTGATGGAGATAAACCCGGAGGCAGGCCGGACTGAGCCGGGCCAGGTGGAAATTGTGTGGAAGGAGGTGGCGGGCGGGTTCCAGTTCAGCAAGGCGCTCAAGATGGTGGCGAACCTGTCGTTGGTTACGCTGCTCATGGCCCTGATTGCCACCACGCTTGGCTCCGTCATTGCCATTCCGCTGAGCTTTCTGGCCGCACGCAACATCATGGGCCGCCATCCCATCGGGCGGGGGGTCTACTACCTCTTTCGGACCCTCTTTAACCTGTGGCGCTCTGTCGAACCGATGATCCTGGCCCTGATCTGCTCGGCGTGGGTGGGGGTGGGGCCGTTTGCCGGCGTGTTGGCTCTGGCCCTCAACAACATCCCCAACCTGGGCAAACTCTTTTCCGAGACGATCGAGGAGATTGACACCGGACCTGTCGAGGCGATCACGGCGACAGGGGCCAACCGGCTGCAAACCCTGGTCTTTGCCGTCGTCCCTCAACTGGTGCCCAAATTCCTGGCCTTTATCCTCTACCAGTGGGACATTAATATCCGCATGTCCACGGTCATCGGCTATGTAGGCGGCGGTGGCATCGGCCAGTTTTTCCGCATCCAGGTGCAGCTAAACCAGTATAGCGCCGCCGGTGTGGCTGTGTGGGCCATTGTCTTTATGGTCTGGGTGATGGACTATCTCAGCGCCAAGGCGCGCGAGCGGCTGACGTGAGGAATCAACCAGACGTTTGGGCGGCGGCAGCGGATGCCCTGCCCGGCTACGGATAGCTATGACCTTTCGCTTTACGCTGTTGCACACCGACACTGCCACCCGTGCTCGCCTGGGGCGCATCACCACTCCCCACGGCGAGATTGCCACGCCCGCCTTTGCTCCGGTCGGCACCCAGGCCACCGTCAAGGCCCTCGATCCCCGCGACCTGCACGAGCTGGGGGCAGAGCTCATTCTGTCCAACACCTATCACCTCTACCTGCGCCCTGGCGTCGAGGTGGTGGCCGAGCTGGGTGGGTTGCACCGCTTTATGGGCTGGGATGGCCCGATCCTGACCGATTCAGGCGGCTTTCAGGTGTTCAGCCTGGCCGAAAACCGCAAATTCACCGACGAGGGGGTGGTATTCCGCTCGCACATTGACGGCTCGCAACACCTCTTTACCCCAGAGTCGGTGATCCGTGCTCAGGAGCTGTTGGGGGCCGACATCATCATGTGCCTGGATGAATGTGCCGAACCGCACGACCGGGCCTACAACGAGCAGGCGGTGGCCCGCACCCACGCCTGGGCGCAACGCTGCCGTGCTGCCCAGACCCGCAGCGACCAGGCTCTGTTTGGCATCGTCCAGGGCGGTATCTTTGCCGATCTGCGGGCGCAGAGTGCCGAATTTTTGGTCGGTCTTGATTTTCCCGGCTATGCAATTGGTGGCTTGAGCGTGGGGGAAACGAAGGAGCAGATGCACGCCATGCTTGACGTAACTGTTCCGCTATTGCCTGCCGATCGGCCGCGCTACCTGATGGGGGTTGGGGCGCCGGAAGACCTGCTGGAGGGAGTGGCCCGTGGTGTGGACCTGTTCGATTGTGTGTTGCCCACCCGGCTGGCCCGCAACGCGGCGCTCTTTACCCGGCAGGGTCGGATTAACCTGCGCAACGCCTGTTTTGAGCGCGATCCATCTCCTGTCGAGGAGGGGTGTGGCTGCTATACCTGTCGCCACTTTTCGCGGGCTTACCTGCGCCACCTGTTCAAGGCCGAGGAGCTACTGGCCTACCGGCTGGCGACCCTCCACAACGTGCACTTTTTGCTGCAACTGATGCGCGAGATACGGGCTGCCATCCAGGAGGGCACATTCCACCAGTTCAAGGCAGCCAGACTTGCAGTCGGTTAGGTGGCTGCTGAAACCCGGGATTTCACCGCCGAGGCACCGAGAACGCAGAGAACCTGACGGCTATGGCCTGAATTCTCTGCGCCCTCGGTGTCTGCGGCTAAAGCATCGCTTCTCAGCTCCCTCCTAGTCTTTTACGATGAGCGGCAAGTAGATGATAAAGGTGGGCGGAGGGGCGGGAGGGGCGATGGTAAAGCTGGCCAGCTCGAACCCACCTCCGGCATTTGCGGAGCTGAACCAGACTGTATTGGTGATAGTTGCCCCGGCAAAGCTTAGGGCCTCGGTGATGGTCGCGGTGAAGCGGATGGTGTGGGTGGCCTCGCCGGGGACCTCTCCTGCCCAGGTGATGGTACTGGTGGGCACCGGGGGCTCTGCTCCTCCCCTGTCCAGCCAGTTGCCAAAGTGCACACCCTGTGGCAACTCGTCGGTCAGCACTGCTCCGGCGGCGATCTCTTCCCCGCTGTTGGTCAACACGATGGTATAGGTGATTATGCTGCCCAATGGCAGGTCTGTCACTCCGCCGCCAACCCCTTCTACAGTTTTGAGGATGTGAAGTTCGGGCGGGATCAACAGCACGGTGACGGTGGCCACGTCGGTGGCCGAGATCACATCCGTCGGGCCGGTGTTGTAGGCGGTCCAGGTGGCGGTGTTGACCGTCGTCTGCGTGATGGTGGCGGTGCGGGTGATCCAGGTTGTATCGCCAGGCATCAGGGATAGGGGGTGGCCGTCCAGGATGAGGCCCAGCTTACTGTCGTACAGATCGTGCAGGGCCAACGGGATATTCCCTGTGTTCTGCACCCGATAGCAGTAGGTGACATCACCGCCGCCAGGCGGCAGGACGGTCGAGTCGGTAGCAGCACACTCGTTTGGATCTGTTCCCGCCGTCTTGGTGAAGGCGATCTCTGGCTGGAACGCGCCGCACCAGGTCAGGAACATCTCCAGGGCTTCCTTGCGCCCGGCAGGGGTAGAGATCGCTTCAAAGGGAAAGCCCCAGAAGGTGGTGCGATACACGCCGCTATCTTTGGCGATGGCGGCGCTGTTGTTGTTGTTGCCCCGGAAGGCCACCTCAGCCGTGCTATTGGGGATGATGATGTCCGCGTAGTCGCTGAATGGATAGCTCAGGTTGTAGGGGCCCAGGCCGCCAAACACACTCCCCTGCCCGGTGACAGAAGAATAGTCTCCAGAGTCGCTGTCCCCTGAGGCCATGCCCAGGTAGTCAATCATGAATTGGGTTGGAGTGTCGGCACCACCGCCGCCTCGATCCCACAGATAGTCTTGGCTGCTGAGGAGCAGGCAATTGCCGGCATCTAGCCAGGCGCCAAGCGCCCCTTCGCCTTCTGCACCGGGGCCGGCGAACCCGCCATATTCGCCGCCGGTGAACCAGATCACATACTTGTAGGGGGCCAATCTGGCCGTGTTTGGTTCATCGTCGCTGTTGCCGGTATCCCAGATGTCGTACTCAAGCCCCAAAGCATCCAAGGCGGTGGTGTATCGGTCACGGACGTCGGGGGAGTTGTCATCGTCGTCCACCAGCAGGATAGAGGGAACGTGGCGTGTCGTAAAGCTAAAAACATCCGAGTTGTTGCCACTGCTGCAGGGGTTCTCGGCCCGCACACGCCAGTGGTAGGTGGTGTCAGGATTGAGGGGGCTGGTGGCGGTATGCCCGGTTTCCCGGACAGTGGCTGTATAGTCCACGCTGCCAAAATTCGGGTCGTCATCCACTTCGATGGTGTACGTAGCCCCTTGGGTCGCAGCCGTCCAGGCAAAGGTCGGCAGGATATCCACGCCTGTAGCCCCGTCGGGCGGTGTGGTCAGGGTGACTGTGCTGGGGGTCGTGTCGAACACGTTCAGCGTCACTGTCGTGAAGGCGGAAGTGATACCGCCGGTGCCGGTGATTGTGATCGTATAGGCGCCGGCCGCCGCAGCGCCGGTATTGCTGACCGTCATTTCGGTCTCGCCGGGCACGGCGGGCACCGGGTTGGGATCAAAGGTCACGTTGCTGCCAACCGGTTGGCCACCGGCGCTCATGGTGACCGGCGGGATGAAGGCCCCCCCAACCGTCACCGAGTAAGCGGCCGTGTCGCCTATGCAGATGTCCTGAAAGGTCGGGGTAGCGCCCAGAAATTCGCAGAAGGAGGGCAGGTCGAACGCCTCAGTTTCGTCGCCCACAGTCTGGCTGCTGCCCTGGCTGGCGCTGTAGCCCAGACCGCGCTTGGCAAAGGCTTTCCAGATGGTGCACTGATTGGCCCCCCCGGTCAGGGCCTGATCGGCGAGCAGGATGGCGTTGCGGGCGTCCACAAAGCCAGGGCTGCACACGGTATACTTCATGCCGTCTATCACCAGTTGGATGGCCAGGTTGTTTCCACCGGTGGTCCAGTCGCCATAGATATCGGGATTGAAGCCGTATTCGTCAATCAGGTTCCAGGTCATTTCCCACAGCATGGTGGCCCAGACAAAACCGACACCGTGGGGAATGGCCAGGCCGTTGATGTCGGCGTAGGTAAAGTTGTTCACACTCATGTCGGTGCTGTAGGGTGCAGGGCGGATGCCGGGGCCGTTGGATGGCTGCCCGAACAGGTAGGTGCCCATGCCGCGAGCGTCGGTTCCTGCATCGCCCGGCTCTATGGTCATAACCAACGCCAGCCAGTCGCTCCAGCCCTCACCCGGCTGCTCGTTGTTCCACAAGCAACTGACGTTGCTTGGGCCGCCGACCAGGCGATTAGAGATGCCGTGGCCGTACTCGTGGACGATCACGCCATTGTCGAGGTCGCCGTCGCGCGTTGGAGAGGCGAGGTTGCACAGGTACATTTGCATGACACCGTTGCCCCCATCAGGCGGGGTGCCAAAGTTCGCGTTGCAGGTGCCGCTGCCATCCTGGCCCTCTGCTTTTACCCAGTCATTGCCAAGGCCGCCGTGGCCATAGTTGTTTGCCTGAAAGTTACCGGCCGGCTCGTCAAAGCCGTACAAGTAGAACACGTCGTGAATGATGTTGTTCCAGTAGAAAAGGTTGGTGATGGCTGCTGCTTCGTAGGTGTCTGGGTGTTGGGTCAGATCAATGGGAAAGTCAAACACCAGGCTGGCACCGCCGTCGGGGCTGAACCCTGGGTTGTTTCCATCTTCGTAGGCGTGGACGTTGTTGCCTCGGGTGATGGTGAATTCTGGGCCAGGAGCACCATTGGTGTCATGCCAGCCATAGGGCGAGGCGGTGGGGTGGGCCGGATTATTCACCAATACGCGGCCATCGGCCGGTGGCGGGGGCACGGTATGGTTCGGGCTTTCCACCGGAAGGGGATAGACACGGTAATCGTCGTTGTCTACCCAGTCTATTTGCGACAGCACCCGCCCGGTGAGGGCATCCACCCGCATGCTCCAGTAGTGGGTGGCATCGAGTTCATAGATGGTCACGTCCCAGGCCAGGCGGACGTTGCCGGCACTCACCGGTTGGTATACCAGCTTGACCGGAATCGGTTCCAGGGAGATGCCACCATCATTTAGCAGCAGTTGCTGAGCCGGGCCATCGAGCGTTTGCTGAACGGTCAGCGGCTCGACGATCTCCAGGCCCAGGTGCCGGGCAGCAGATTCGACAGCTTGAATGGCTGACAAAGAAGGAGTGGTGGTGTTGACCGCTGCCCTCAGGTTTGGGACAAAGCTGCTGCCCAGGTTGATGATGCTGCCATCTCTGGCAATGTTGATGTTGATATTGGCATTGAACACCTCAATGCCTGCGAATCGTTGGCGCAGGTAGAGGTGGGTGACGCCGTTGTGGCGGCTGACATACCGGTCGCTGACGATCAGGTCGGCCAGGTCCTCACCGCTCAGGCCCAGGCTTTCTTTGATCTGATTGAGGTAGCGTAGGGCGATGTCGAGCGGGTCGCCGGCGTTGGGCCCGGTCAAGAACTGGATGGCGCCGGGTCGGTTCAGGGGCGGATTAGGGGGGCTGGTCTGTTTGTCGGCGCTGACCGGCCCTGGCCACAGCAGGGCCACAATGAGGAAAAAGGCAATCAGGGGGCCGAAAGGAGGGCCACTTTTTGATTTTTTCATCTTTTTCTCCTTTGTGATTGTTGTCAGTGTGAACCAGCACACTCTGGCTATTATAGCCGAAGGGCGAGGAACAGACAAACGGACGGGGAGCCGCGACGTCGTTGTCTCCGGCTCCCCGCTCAAATGGAAAAGATAGGCCGGCTTATGGGGCCAACAGGTTCAACATGGCCGGGATGATCTGGCGGGCGTCGCCGACCACGGCCAGGTGGGCTATTTTCATAATGGGGGCGTTCTCGTCGGGGTTGATGGCCACGATAAATTTGGCATCTTGCAGGCCAAAGGTGTGGTAGATGTCGCCCGACAGGCCGCAGGCCACGTACAGATCAGGGGCGATGAACTCGCCACCGACGCCGATGACCTGCTTTTCGTCAATCCAGCCCTCGTCGAACGCACCCCGCGAGCCGGCCACGGTGCCACCGAGGGCCTCGGCCAGCCTTTTCACCAGGGCAAAGCCTGCGGCGTCGCCCATGCCCCGCCCGGCCGCGACGACGATCCGGGCTTTGGACAGGGGCACCGGCGGCAACTCTACCTGGGCATCCAGGTTGGTCCAGATAAGCCGGCCGGCCACGTCGCCCAGGTCCACCTCTATCTGCTGCACCTCGCCGCTGCGGTACGGGTCTTCGTAGGGTGCGCGGAAGTAGCCGGGCTGAAGGGTCGCCATCTGAGGCCGGGCTTCGGGGCAGGCGACGGTGTGATACACCTCACCGCCGAGGGTGGCAAAGGTGCCCAGCAACAGCCGCTCGGACATGTCCAGGTCCAGCTTGATGCAGTGACTGATCAGCCCGGTGTTCAGCCGTTGTGCCAGCCGGGGGGCCAGATCGTTGCCCAACGGGGTAGCCGGCATGAGCAGGATCTCGGGGCGGTAGCGGTCCACCAGGTCGGCCAAGACCTTGACATAAACTTCTGGCTGATATGGGGTCAGGGCGGGATTGTCGGCCACCAGCACCTTGTCTGCGCCGCAGGCGAACAGCTTTTCGGCCAGGGGGGCTGCACCATCCCCCAGCAATATGCCGTAGGTGTAGACCCCGATCTGATCGGCCAGCTCGCGGGCCTGGCCCATAGTTTCCAGTGCTGCCGGGAGCAGAGTGCCCTCCGCCATCTCGGCGACTACCCAGATATTGCGGTATCCGGTGCCGACCTCCTCGATCTCTTCTTTGCCGACCTCTTCTTCTATCCACTGGTCAAGATAGTCAAAATCCATGTCTGCCTCCTATAATATCTAATATCTACTGGTATCTATTGATATTAGATATTAGCGAATCAGCCTCTGCAACTTGAGGGCCATCACCACATCTTGGGCCACGCGGGCCGGATCGCCACGGAACTTTTCGCCCATTTCCAGAGGGGGTGGAAAGCTCTCGCCGCGGAAGGTCAGCAGTGGCTTCAGGGCTTCTTCCTCCAGGCCCAGATCGGATGCGTTCCACACCGGCACGGTCCATTCCCGATAGGCGTTCATGATGCGCGCCCCGTGCGGGTAGCGGGGTGGGAAGGCTTCCGGGGCGATGGTAATCACAGCCGGTGGGGGGGCTTGGACGACAGCGTAGCCCCCTCCCCAACGGCGGGTTGCTTCCAGGTAGCCATCCCTGGCGGCCAGGGTGTAGACGTCTGTGACCTGAGTGTAGCCCAGGGCTTCGGCCAGTCGGGGGCCGATCTGCCCGGCACCGGTATCACCCGATTCGCGCCCGCACAGGACAAGGTCCGCGCCGCCCAGCTTGAGGATGGCGGCGGTCAGAATACGCACCGTAACCGAGATGTCGGCTTCTTTGAACGCCTTGTCGCTCAGCAGGTAGGCGGCATCGCAGCCCATAGCCAGCGCCTCGCGCAGCGCGTCGTCGGCCTGCGGCTTGCCCATGCTGAGGGCGACGATCTCATCACCGTCGCTCTTGAGCTGCAATGCTGCTTCGATAGCTGCCTTGCTGCCGGGGTCCAGAATATATTCCTCGCGGTTGATGAATACCCGTTCCTTGTCTCGCCGGACGGTGATGCCTGTTGGGTCAAGAATCTGTTTAATGGTCACAACAATTTTCATGGTATTCTCCTTCGCAGTCTCGAGGTTACAGGGTCGCAGGGTCGCGATAGATTTCCGTGTTTTCTGCTCCATGCTCCCCTGCCCCTCTGCTCCCACACTACGTAGGGATGCGCAACCCATAGGGTCGGAACAGGTTGGAGGCGATGACGATGCGCTGAATCTCGTTGGTGCCCTCGTAAATTTCGGTGATGCGTTGGTCACGCCAGCCACGCTCGATCTCATAGTCGCGGCTGTAGCCCAACGCCCCGTGGATCTGCAGCGCCTTGTTGATGCAGCGATGGGCCACCTCTGAGCCAAAGAGCTTGCAGATGGCTGCCTCCATCACGTGGGGTTGGCCGGTGTCAATCAGCCACGCTGTGCGGTAGATGAGGGAGCGGAGCGCCTCGATCTCGGCGGCCATGTCGGCGATCATGAAATAGACCGACTGTTTGGTGGCGATGGGGACGCCAAACTGTTCACGGGCTTTGGCCCATCTGATGCTGGCTTCCAACGCGGCCTGGGCCCCACCCAGGCAGGCGGCACCCAGGCTGGCCCGTCCAACGTCCAGCGACTTCATAAAGGTCAGGAATCCCGCGCCGAACTGGCCGAGCACATTCTCCTTGGGCACGCGCACATCCTGAAAGACACATTCGGCGGTGGAGCTGCCCCGGATGCCCATCTTGTTCTCCAGGCTGCCGATGCTGTAGCCGGGGGTGTCGGTCTCGACGATAAAAGCCGTAATTCCGCCGTAAGCGCCCAGCGTCGGATCGGTCACGGCCATGACCACAATGATGTCGGCAATGTCCCCATTGGTGATGAACACCTTGGCCCCGTTGATGACAAAGTGATTGCCATCGCGGACGGCTGTAGTCTTGATGGCCGCCGCATCGGAGCCGGCCTGGGCCTCGGTCAGGCCAAAGGCGCCGATAGCTTTGCCCTGGGCCAGGGGCACCAGGTACTTTTGTTTCTGCTCCTCGGTGCCGTCCAGGTAGATGGCCATCGCGGCGATGCCGATGTGGGCGCCGATGACCGTGGCCGTGCTGCTGCACACCCGGCCCAGTTCCTCGGCCATGATGCAATAGCCGATCTCACCGCCGCCCATGCCACCATACTTCTGGGGGAATGGCACGCCCATTAGCCCCAGTTCTGCGGCTTTTTTGATGGTTTCATGGGGTACGCGGTGTTCGCGGTCGATCGTCTTGGCCAGCGGCCGGACCTCGTTCTCACAGAACTCGCGCACCATGCGCCGGAACAGGTGATACTCTTTGGGAAAGCTAAAGTCCATAGTTTATCTCCCCGTTTCTAGGGCCGGATCTCCAGCCCTTCCATCTTGTACACCTCGCGGGCGATGAGGAACTGTTGGATCTGGCTTGTTCCTTCGATGATCTCCAGAGAGCGGCAATCACGATAATAGCGCTCGATGGCGTATTCTTTCATGTAGCCGTAGCCGCCATGCACCTGGAGCATCTTGTTGGCCACCTCGTTGGCCACCCGGCTGCCGAACAGCTTGACGATGGCTGCCTGGGGGCCAAACTCCTGCCCTGAATCGGCCAGCCAGGCGGTATAGGTTACCAGGCTGCGCAGCGCCTCGATCTGGGCTTTGGCGTCGGCGATATAGTTCTGGATGGCCTGTTTCTGGGCAATAGGCACGCTGAACTGAATATGCTCGATGGAAAACCGGACCGCCTCTTCCAGGGCCCGCTCGGCGCCACCCAAAGCCAGTGCCCCGACCCCCAGGCGGCTGAGGTCCAACGCCCTCAACGCGATTTTGAGGCCCTGCCCCTCATCGCCCAGCCGGTTCTCGGCCGGAACCCGGGCAGCGTCAAAGTACAGGGTATTGCATGGTACTCCCCGCAGACCCAGTGTCTTTTCCCGGTAGCCGACCTTGAGGCCTGGTGTGTCCTTTTCCACCAGGAAGGCGGTGATGCCGCCGGCGGTGCGGGCAAAGGTGAGGATCAGGCCGGCCAGTGCGCCGTTACTGACCCAGATTTTGGTGCCGTTGAGGAGATAATCGCCGTTGTCGCGGGTGGCTGTAGTCGTCAGGGCGGCTACGTCTGAACCGGCGTCCGGCTCGCTCAGGGCAAAAGCCCCCAACATCTCGCCGAAGGCCAGGGCGTTCAGGTAGCGTTCTTTCTGGTCGTCGTTGCCATGATCGAGGAGGGGCTTGACCACCAGGCTGTTGTGGACGCTCAGGGTCAACCCTGTGGACATGTCGGCCCGGGCCAGCTCTTCGAGCATCAGCGTATAGGTATAGATGTCCAGGCCACATCCTTCCAGCGACTCGGGCACCAGAGCTGCCCAGAACCCCTGCTCCACTGCTTTCTGCAGCAGTTCCATTGGCAGCTCTTCGGCCTGATCGATCTGTTCGCCTTTGGGCCGGATCTCCTTGGTGCAAAAATCGGCGAACATCTTTTTGAACATCACCTGATCTTCGCTCAATCGAAAGTCCATGCGGTTTCCTCCTCGTTCGATCTGGAAGCAGCAAGTAGCAAGTTGGCTTGCAACTTGCTACTTGCCCCTTGTCCCTTGTCCTGTGCCTGGCTACCGGTCCTTGAACGACGGTTTGCGCTTTTCCAGGAAGGCAGCCACCCCCTCGCGCATGTCTTCGGTGGCGGTCAGCTTGGCGAACAGGTCGGCTTCGTGCTTCAGGCCCTCCTCTAGCGACATCTCCAGGCCCTCGTTGACCGCCTGAAGGATAGCAGCCATCGCCACGCCGCCCCACATGGAGAGGACCTTGGCCCAGCGCAACGCTTCGCGGACTACGGTGCCCACCGGCACCACCTTGTTCACCAGGCCAAGGCGGTAGGCTTCCTGGGCTTTGATGTTGTTGCCGGTCAGGATCAGCTCCAGGGCGTTGCCCTTGCCGATCAGGCGGGGCAGCCGTTGGGTGCCGCCCCAGCCGGGCATGATGCCCAGCTTGATCTCCGGCTGGCCAAACTGGACGCTGTCTTCGGCGATGCGGATGTGGCAGGCCATGGCCAGCTCGTTGCCGCCTCCCAGGCAGGCGCGGCCGTTGATGGCGGCAATGACCGGCTTTTTCGAGTGCTCGATCTTGCTAAAGAGGATCTGCCCGGCGCGCACCACTTCGTAGGCATCATCGTAGCCTTTCAGGGCCTTGATCTCGTTGATGTCGGCCCCGGCCACAAAGAATTGCCCGGCGCCGGTGATAATGATCACCTTGACCTGTTCGTTGGCCGTGACCTCGTCAAATGCTGCGTCCAGGTCCATTACCGTCTGTCGGTCGAACGCGTTGGCCGGCGGGTGGTCAATGGTCAGGATGGCTGCTCGGTCCTCCAAGCTCACTTTGACAAACTGATATTCCCCCATTGTTGGCTCCTTTCATTCTTTGCGTGTGTGGAATACGCTGCACGTTATACGGTGTATTCCTTGAATCCGTGCCCTGTCTTTTTGCCCAGATCGCCGGTGCGCACCTTCTGGTACAGGATGTCCACCGGATGGAAGCGCGGCCCGAACTCTTTTTCCAACGCCTCCAGTTTTTGCACGACGACATCTAGGCCCATCTCATCCATATACTCCAGCGGCCCCATCCGTACCAGCTCGCCACCTTTGTTCACCTGCATGCCGATGCCGGCGATACAGGCCATGTCAATGTCGTTGACGTTGGCAATGTTTTCCTGCACGCACAGCGCCGCCTCGTTGAGGAAGGGCATGATCAGCCGGTCCACGCTAAAGCGGGTGCCGGTTTCCACCTCGCCGGCATCCTGGAGCTGCTTAATGATCGCCTCCAGCGGCTCGGCATCGGTGGCGGTATAGATGTAGAATCCTGCCCCGGTTTTCTCGCCCAGCCGCTTCATCTCGACCAGCTTGTCGAACAGCTTGACCGGGGCCAGCCGGGCACTATAGTGGGAATAGAGGTAGCGGCCCACGTGGGCGCAGACGTCAATGCCCAGCATGTCCATGAGGAAGAATGGCCCCATCGGCCAGCCAAAGCCGTCGCGGCCCAATGCTTCGTCAATCTGCTGCACGGTGGCCGCACCCTGCTCCAGGGCCAGCACCGCTTCGTTGAGATAGGGCATCAGCAGCCGGTTGACCAGGAAGCCGGGGCATTCTTTGACGATGACCGGAATTTTGCGCAGCTCCTGGGTGAACTGCTCGACCGTATCAATGGTATCCTGGTCGGTTTGTGCGCCGGGGATGATCTCCACCAGCTTCATGACGTGGGCCGGGTTGAAAAAGTGCATGCCGATCATCTTGTGCGGGCGGTTGGTGGCCGTGCCCATCTCGGTGATAGACAGGGCCGAGGTGTTGGAGGCAAAGATGGTGTCAGGTGGACAGACCTGGTCCAGCTCTCGGAAAACCTGCTGCTTGATCTTCATCACCTCTGGCACCGCTTCGATGACAATGTCTACATCAGAGAACCCATCGTAGGTCAGGGTGTACTCGATGAGGTCCAGCTTTTCCTGCATCTGGGCCGGGGTCATTTTGCCCTGGTCTACCCGTTTCTGGTAGATGCCTCTTACGTGCTGGCGGGCCAAGTCGAGTTGGCCTTGATCAATGTCCTTTACTACCACCGGCAGGCCGGAGTAGGTGACCACCTGGGCGATCCCACCGCCCATAGCCCCTGCGCCGACCACACCCACCTTGAAAATCCACATCGTTCCCTCCTTTTTTAATCGCTGATACGTTGTAACTGCCTACCCGTGGGACAACTGCTAGCAGTTGTCCTACCATGTGGGCAGGGCAATGGCTGCCGCCGGGTTGTCCAATCGGGCGAAATAGAGCCAGTGGTCGGGATATTTGGCAAAGGCGGCTGCGTTGGCTTTGCCCAATGTCGCCCCAATGAAATAATCGCCGCTTTCCGGCTCGATGGCGACCACGCCGCTTTGCCCTGCCAGTGCCGTTTGCAGTTCGGCCAGGCGTGCCTTGGCCCGTGCTTCAAAGTTGGCCCGCACCTCTTTGTCTTGCCACATCGCTACATCTGCCATTCTTATACCTCCTACTTGCGCTCGACGATGACGGTGCCGCCCATGCCGCCGCCCACACAGGCGGTGATCAGGCCCAGCCGTGCATCGCGCTTGATCATCTCGTGCAGCAGCGTGACCATAATGCGCGTGCCGGTGCAGCCCACCGGATGCCCCAGGGCGATAGCCCCGCCGTTGACGTTGACCTTGTTCCAATCCCACCCCTGGTCTTCCAGCTCGATGCCCACGGCCAGGGCCTGGGCGGCAAAGGCCTCGTTGATCTCGATCAGTTCAATGTCGGTGAGCTTTAGCCCGGCCTTTTTCAGCGCCTTGGGTATCGAATAGGCCGGCCCCAGGCCCATGATCTCCGGTGGAATGGCGGCGTAGGCATAGCTGCGGATGGTGGCCCATGGCTGAAGGCCCAGCTCCTTGGCCTTGTCGGCGGTCATGACGATCACGGCTGCAGCGCCGTCGCTAATGGGGCAGGCGTTGGCCGGCGTAACCGTGCCACCCTTTTTGAACACGGTGGGGTACATGGCCGCCTTCTGGACGGTTAGCGAGGGGTTGATGCACTCGTCCTGGACAATGTCTTCGTAGGCCACCTCCTGGCCGGCCACCTTCTTGCTGACCCGCACCGGCACGATCTCGTCGCGGAAACGGCCCGTGCGGGTGGCGCGGAAGGCCTTTTTGTGGCTTTCGACGGCAAACTTGTCCTGCTCTTCCTGGCTGATGTTGTACATCATGGCCAGGTTCTCGGCGGTGTAGCCCATGATCTGGCCGCACACCGGGTCGGTCAGACCCTCCCACAGCGTATCTACAAAGGTGTCGTGGCGTAGCTTCAGGCCCCACCGTGCGCCGCGCACCACGTAGGGCGCTGTGCTCATACTCTCCACGCCACCACACAGGAACACCTCGCCGTCGCCAGCCTGGATAGCCTGATAGGCAGCCGTGATGGACTGCATGCCAGACACACAGTTGCGCTGCACCGTGTAGCCCGGCACGTGCACCGGCACCCCGGCCATGAGGGCTGCCACCCGTCCGATGTTCGGTGCATCACTCTGCTGGCCGATGCAACCCAGGATCACGTCATCAAACAGATTGGGGTCAATTCCTACCCGCTGAATCACCTCTCTGAACACCAGCGCGGCCAGGTGTTGAGCGGTTAGCGTGCGGAATGCCCCGCCGTGGCTGCCGATGGGAGTTCGCACTCCCCCAACGATGACAACCTCTTTCATGCATTTCCCTCCCTTCTATTCTTGATTTTTTTATCCATCTTTCAGGCCATTTATCACGAGATTTAACGTGGTCTGAAACATAGTTTCCAGGTCGGTCTTGAGCATCTGCCGCCGCAGGGGGTGGGCCATGAGCACCAGGACGCCGTTCAATGCCGCCCATACCGATCCGGCCGCTTGCCAGGCGTCATCCACCAGAAACACGCCGGCCCTCTTTCCTATCTCAACGGCCCGGGCCAGCAGGTCCAGGCCGTGCAGGCTCCGATCCAGCACCTGCTGGTACAGCTCGGCTGGGATCTGTTCTTCGAACCGGCCTCGGTCGAAGGCCATGATCAGGCGAAAGTAGTGAGGTTGGGTTTGGCTAAAGGCCAGATAGCTGTTGGCCAGGGCGCGGAGGGTGGATTCGGGTTGGGGGGGCTGTGGGTCGAAGGCTGCTTCCATATCGGCCAGGAGCAGATCTAGCCCTTCTAAAAGCAAATGAGCAAGGATCTCTTCCTTGCTCGCAAAGTACAGGTAGATGGTGCCCTTGCTGACCTCGGCGCGGGCAGCCACATCGTCTACTGTGGGCTGGTGGAACCCGCGTTCAAAAAACTCTTGCCTGGCAGCATCGAGGATCTCTTGGCGGCGTTGGGCTTTTTCGCGCTCGCGGCGCTCTGACGTGCTCACGTCCTGTCCCCCCCTTGGCGAAGCCGAACTCACGGTCACTCACTGACCGGGGGTCATTATACACCAAAGGCTACAGCGTGTCAAATTGTCGAGATCGGGGATACAAAGGGGCCGGTGAGTAAGCCACCGGCCCCTGGATTTTCGGCAGGGCAGGATTCTGCCCCCTCTTTTCTATGGCCCAAAGCCTTTGACGATAATTGGCAGGTAGATCAAGGTCCTCACCACCCGGACGGTGTCCTGGTAGCTGTCGGTGCCTCGGCTGTTTACTGCCACCAGCGTCACCTTGTAGCTGCCCACGGCGGCGTAGGTGTGGGTCGGGTTTGCCTCGGTGCTGGTCCCGCCGTCGCCAAAGCTCCACACCCAGGCCGTGGCCGGCGGGTTAACGAGGCTGGTGTTGCGAAAGATCGCCGGCTGGCCCAGCACGACGGGGCTGTTGGACTCGAAGCGGGCCACCGGCAGCCCTTCGATGGACACCGTGCCGGTGCACGTCGCCGGACCGTAGGCATTGGTGGCGGTCAGGATGGCGGTGTACAGCCCGACCTGAGTGTAGGTATGGGTGGGGTGGGTGGCAGTGACGATGCTGGTCCCGTCGCCAAAGCTCCACTCGAAGGTCAGCGGCGGTTCGCCGACCGTGGTATTGGTAAAGACGGTGGTCTGGCCCAGGTCGTCGGGGCTACTGCTCGTGAATGAGCACCACGGCGCGCCGGTGACGTGCATCAACACCGGCACGTAGGCCACGCCGGTCACCGGGTCGTTGTTGAGCATCATCAGCGTGGCGGTGTAGGTGTCGAAGGTCATTGTCGGCGCGGCGGTAAAGGTCACCAACACTTCCTGGCTGCCGCTGCTGGATACCGTGCCGCTGATCGGCTCTTCGGCCAGCCAGGGCACGTCGGTAGCAGGATAAAGCAGCCAGTTGATTGCTCCCTGCCACACCTCGGCGCAGTCCAGGGTGCCGTCGCCGTCGTCGTCGCGCCAGGCCAGGTTATCGAGGCAGAAGCCGCTGACCATTGCCCGATTGTCCTTGCGCAGAGCCAAGGCCCCCTGCCCGGCCTCCGGCGCGGCGGTGTAGCCGGCCAGTGTCATGGCCGTTGGCAGCGCGTCGAACCTGTCGCCGTCGTCAAGGTACAGGTCGTCGAACTGGAGCGGGTCCGAAGGCCAGTTACCTACCGCCGGATGGCTCGCCTGCCAGCGGTAGACTGGCGGCGGCGGCGACATGGACACGTCAGAAGCATAGGCTACGCCGGCCGTGGCCCACAGTGGGTTGGACGAGTAGGCGTCCATGTCGAATGAGCTGACGATCGCCCGTCCGCCGCTCAGCAGGTGATTGTTGAGGGCATCGAACAGAGAGGCATCGGGGAAGTAGCAGGCATTGTCCACCAGCACGATGCTGTAGGCGCCGCTGTTGATGGCCGACTGGCAGCCATACCAGTCCTGGTAATAGAAATCGTAGGCCACACCCAGGTTCTGCAGCGCCAGCTCGCCGCAGGTGCCCGGCGGGGTGAGGGCGCAGGAGTCGGCGCAGAGCAGGATGTCCGGCCCGCCAGTGCCACCGGTCAGGTAATGGTAGGTCGTCGGCGTCGAGACCCTGTTCCGGCCCAGGTTGGTGGGCATTTCTGTGCCTGGCCGTGTTTCCAGGCCGACGACTTTGCCCTGCCCTTCGGCAGCCAATGCCCCCTCCATCTCCAGGATCTCGAAGGTCAGAGCGGCGGCCCCGCCGTTGTTCAGCGTCAGGGTGCGGGTCTGCTGGCTGCCAGGGATGATCCACACCTCCAGAGTGCCGGGCTGGACGGTCAGGCAGGGCTGGTCGGCGCGCAGGTAGAGGTCGTGGACGACGCTGCCGCCCGGCGTGATCTCGGCGCTGAAGGTCTGTGGCAGGTGGTCGGCTGCCGAGACGGTGACGGTGTAGCTGCCCTGCTCCAGCCAGCGCACATAGTTGCCGGTTGCCCCAGTCCGCAGGGTGACGGTCTGGCCACTGCTGGCCTCGATGAGGATTTCGGCGCCGCGCAGGGTGGCGGTGTTGACGTCGCAGTAGCCCAGGCTGTAGACCACACCGCTGAGCCGGCCCCAGGTGTCGGGGGGCAGGACGGTCATGGTCACCGGCACGCTCGTCGGCCCGTAGGGGGTGTTGTTGCCCACCCGCAGGGTGGCGTGGTAGTAGCCGGGCTGGTCCACCTCAGGAATGCTGGCGTCAAAGGTGACGGTGATGACCAGGCTGGCGCCCGTGGCGACGGTGCCGGAGACCGGGTCCTCGAAGAGCCAGGGCACGTCCAGCCCAAAGCAGCCCTCTGCGGGGCGGTAGAAGGTCGTGCCGACGATGGAGCCGCCGTCGTAGCCGCCCACCGACCATATCTCGCCGCCGGCCAGCGAGTCGGTACAGAACCCGGCCATGTTCGCCGTATATGCCGTCGGCAGCGGATCGCCGCTATCTGTCCACTCCCCATCTGGCCAGGCCGTCCAGTCCATCTGCTCTACCTTTACCGTCGGGTCGAAGGGGCTGCCGCCGTTGGCGTCCCCGCCGATGGCGTATAGATATTGGCTGGTCAAGGCCAGGGCCAGATCAGCGCGGGCGCTGCTAAAGGTCGGCCCCAGATCCCAGACGTCGCCTGACAGGTCGTAGCGTTGGGTCGCGTCCACGTTGCTGCCGGGCGCGGCCTCGCCCCAGCCGCCGACAACGTACAGATAGGGCCCGGCCTGGACAAAGCCGGGCGTTGACGTGCCGATCGGCATGGCTGCGCCGCTGCCGAGCCACGCCCCGGCGGAGATGTCGTAGATGTCCACCTGGTTGGACGCACCGCCGAAGTAAAAGTCGTCGTCGCCGCCGGCCAGGTAGATGCGGCCATCCCAGGCGGCGGCAGCCGCACCCCACACGTTGCGTGGCAGCGACGGGCCGGCTGTCCAGGAATCGTCGGCGATGTCATAGATGTAGAACTGGTTGGTACCGCCGCCGCCCATGACATAGATGCGGCCTTCGTAGCACACGGCGGTAGGGCCTTCCTGCCCCTGTGGGATCGGGGCCAGCGCGTTCCAGGTGTTAGTGTCGGCGTCGTAGCGCCAGGCGTTGTTGACCACGCTAAAGGCGCCGTCTACGCCGGAGATGACGTAGAAGGAGTTGTTGTCGCCGGGGCATTGGGCGTGGGCATAGCGCACGATACCGCCCGGCACCGGACTGCCGCTCATCCAGGCCAGCGGGCCGGGAGCGCCTTTGGGCTGGAGCGCACTGCGTCCCTCGGTGCTGCGCACCGACAGCGGACCGATGGCCGCTGCCTCGGTGAAGGGGCCGCCGCCTGGCGTCGCGGCCTTTTTCATCGGTTCAAAGCCCCGGTCCTGCTCTTGCAGGGCAAACTCCACCGCTTTGCTGCCGACGTTTTCCAGGGTGAGCTGGACGGTGGTGCTCAGGCCCATGTCCAGGGTGGCCGACAGGCTGTCGGGGGCTACCTCCAGCAGCCCGGCCCCCAGGTAAAAGTCTTGCAGCACCGTGTCGCTCTGGACGACGGTGATGGTGAGCGTCTGGGGATTATACTTTTCGCCCATTTCGGCGGTAAACAGGTGTTCGCCGGGCGGCGAAAAGAGGACGTAGAAGGCATCGTCCACCGCCGGGTCCTCGGTGGGCATGGCGGTGGCCAGGTGGTCGCTGTCGTTGCGGACGGTGGCTCCAGGCAGCGGCGCGGAGGTGTTGGCATCGTAGACATTGCCGATCACCAGGCCGCCGGGCTGTAGGTTGCAGGCGACGGCGATCGGCGGGGAGGCGGCGATGGTCAGGTCATCCACGTAGTAGCCGGGGTAGGTGACCGAGCGGTCGGAGCGCAGGCGGAAGCGGATGCGGAAGTTGTTGACGGCGTAGGCCGGGTCAAGCACCACGCCGCGTTGCCGCCAGGCCAGGTCCACGTTGCCGCTGGCTTGATAGACCGTCTCCCAGTCGGCCCCGCCGTCGGCGCTGACCTCGACGCTGGCATAGTCGAACAGGCTCTCGGTCTGGAGCCACTGCCACCAGTTGACAAAGAGGTTCTGCCCGGCGTAGGCGCTCAGGTCTATGTCCGGCGACTGGATGTAGCCGTTTTCATTGTTGCTGTAGTTGCCGGCCAGGTTGGTGGCCCAGACGTTGGTGCCGGAGTGGGCGCTGCCGGGGCCGCTGCTGGGCGTGCCCCACTGCCACGAGGTGGTGCCGCCGATGGAGAAACCGCCGTTCCCGGCTTCAAAGTCCTGGCTGTAGACCACCGACGGGGAGACCGGCTTGATGCCGATGTCATCCACATAGTAGCCAGGGTAGGTGCCCCACCACTGGTCGGTATACAGGTGGAAGCGGACGCGAAAGTCGCTAACGGCATAAGAGGGATCGAGCAGTACCCAGCGGCGCGTCCACCGCAGGTCCACTTCGCCGCTTACCTCGCCATAGACCCGCGTCCAGGTGGTGCCACCGTCGTTGCTGACTTCGACGCTGGCAAAGTCGCAGCACCCTTCAGTTTGCAGCCACTGCCACCACGACAGGTACAGGCTCTGCCCGGCATAGGCGCTCAGGTCTACTGTTGGCCCGATGGCATAGCCGTCTTCGCCGTTGGAGTAGCTGCCCGCCGGGTTGGTGGCCCAGACCTTGCTGCCAGAGTGAGCGCGGCCTGGGCCGCTGGTGGGCGTGCCCCACTTCCAAGAGGTTGTGCCGGCGGCCTTAAAGTCACCATCGTCGGCCTCGAAATCCTCGTAGTAGACGAAATCGGGTCGGTAGCCTGGCACCGAGCAGTCGTCGGGATCGGCCTCCAGGGCAAAGTCCTGTGTCTCGTTGCCCGTCAGTGGGCCGACAACGCGGCTGACCGCCGGGTAGCCGGAGGCCCAGGTCTCGACGCGGAAAGTGTAGGCAATCCCGGCAGCCAGGGTCACGTTGTACTGGCCGGTAAGGGGATCGGTCCACACGCTGTTGTAGGGCGGCGGTGGGTTGATGGGATCGCCTTTGATGGTGATGTGGGCGTAGAGCGGCCAGCCGGCCTGGGCGTCGGTCACCTGGCCGGAGACGACGTAGAGCGGGGCAGGGGCCAGAGTAAAGTCCTGGGTGGTCACCTCGTCGGTGATGACCTCCACGCTGGTGACCGTCTGCGGGTAGTAGCCGTACAGGGCGGCGGTGACGGTGTAGGTGCCGGCCGGGATGCCCATCGTATAGCAGCCGGTCGGGTCGGTGGAACCGGTGAACCGGCCGTCGGCCTCCCGGTCAGCCAGGATGGTCACGCCGGGCAGGGGCGCGCTGTTTGTGTCCTGCACGTGGCCCTGCAAGTAGCCGATGGAAGCCACCCGGCTGACGGCGGTATAGGCGTCAATGCGTCCCCAGCCGTAGACATTGTTGTGGCAGTCCTCGCCGCCGCACGATAGATCGGTGAGGCAGGTGGTGGTGCTGGTGATGACATATTCGGTATAGTCCACATCGCCGATCAGGCCGGGGTTGGCGCTCCACAACAGCGCAACCAGGCCGGCGGTGTGTGGGCTGGCCATAGAAGTTCCGCTCCAGCCGCAGTCCCAGCCGTTGCCCGGCACCGAGGAGCAGACCTCTACCCCTGGCGCGCTCACCTCCGGCTTGATCTCATCCCAGCAGGAGGGTCCTCGGCTGGAAAAGCCGGCGATGGTGTCGCCGGAATCGGTAGCGCCGGAGGCGAACGACTCGGGATAGTCGCCCGGCGAGCCCAGACTGCTGCAGCCGGGGCCGGAGTTGCCAGCCGAGAAGGCGGGAAAGATGCCCGCCGCCCGCCAGGCCTGGACCTTGGGGCGGTACCATTCATCGCAGTTCCCGCCACCCCAGGAGTTGTTGACCACGTTGGGACGGTTGTCGGGGTTGCCGTTGGGGGCCAGCACCCAGTCGGCGCAGGCGTTCAGGGCAAATTCGGAGCAGGAAAAGTCCTCGCAGCCCTTGCAGGCGATCCACTGGGCATCGGGGGCCATGCCCACGTTGTACTGCAGGGCCGGGTCGTCGTCGCCGACCATGGTGCCCATGGTGTGGGTGCCGTGGCCGGCGTTGTCGCAGGGCACGTTCGGGTCGGGGCACACGGCCGAGGGGTCGTACCAGCAATCGGCGTGGGGGCCATCGCCGCACTTGTAGTTGACGTGCAGCGCGTCGTGGGTGTACTCGACGCCGGTGTCAATGTTGGCCACGGTGATCCCCTGGCCCTTGATGCCAAAGTCCTGCCATACCCGGTCGGCGCCGACCAGGGCAATGCTCCAGGCCACGCCTTCGGGGGAGGTTGGTTTTTGCTCGGAAATGATGGGTTCAAGGGGGTGGGTGTAGTTGGCCCGGAAGCCGATCACTTCGGGGAAGGTGGCCAGCTCGCGCAACAGGTCCTTGTCGGCGGTGAGAAAGAGAGAGTTGTCAATGAGGAACGAGCGGTAGGGTATGCCGCGTTGGTCCAGCCACTCACGCACCCGGGCTTGCGACTTTTCGGCGGTGGCCTTGAGTGTGTCGTAAACGAACCGCCCGCGCTGTGACCAGTCGTGGATGCGGTAAGCAGGGGCCAGATCGGCCTTGCTGCCAAAGAGGACAAACAAGCCAGTGGATCCGTTGGGTGAGGCAGCCATTTCGCTCAGGATCTGGGGGTCTACCTCAGGCAGGCGGTCGGCCTGTTGCAGGTCCGGGGCAGGTGGTGGCTGGGGTGGGGCCTGGGCGATGGCGCCGGTCGGCATGGTGGCTGGCAGGGCAGCGAGCGCGATGCTCAACACCACAATCAGGTTTAGCCAGAAACTCCTTTTTCCTCTCATACAGTTTCTCCTTCATCTAAAGATTATGGAATTTGTCCCGGCTGTGAAAGAAAAATTGCAGCCGGGCCGGTCTGTGTCTATTTTAGCATTTTACCAGGGGCTATTTCGTTTGCTGGACGGTCAAGCCGCGCTTGCCCCACGTTTTGCCCGCTTATCTGCCGTCGCCCGACACATTGACCAGAAAGCCATAACTCACGTCCCCCTGGTTTTGCCACTGGGCAAAGAGGTGAAGGACATACAGCCCCGGCTCCAGGGAGAGTCGGATGGCAGGCTGACGCTTCAGAGGCAGGGTGTATTGTTCTCCGGCGGTGGTGATCCACTCTCGCCACTGTCCTTCCCTCACCAGGCGGCTTTCATCGGGTACAACCTGTATCACTGTCAGCGCCAGCTCTGCGGGGTACTCTCTCACGGGCAGATGGAAGTGGGCGGTAAAGGGTGATCGGACGGACAGGGGCTGTGGTGAGGTGATGATACCGGCTGTATCACCACACAGGGAAATGGCCGTCTTGACACCTGTCGCTTTTGTCCAGCAGTAGGTGCCGATGCCCGAGATCTGTTCCTGGCCGGCGATCTTTAGGGTGGCTGATGGCGGCTCAATATAAGGGGGCTGGTCCTCGGCTACTTCACGCCCGCCGGCGGTCTTGTCGGTTGCGGGCACTGCGGGAAGGGATGTCAGGCTGGAGAAAGGGGGTGGCGTTGCCGTTGGGTTGCCAGGGCGGCAGCCAGAGAGTGGCAAAATTGATAGGGACGCAGCGAAAAACCAGAGCATCTTTCGCATGGCTAGAACCCTCCCGTGCCAGGCGATATGACGGCCTGATCGCTACTACAAGGCTATAGACGTTGCACGGGCGCAGATGGTTCCGCTGCTATGATCCTGGTATCAACGGGAGGAGGGAGCGGATGCCGGTCTATATCCGGGGCAGGCGGATGATAAACGTCGCACCCTGCCCTGGTCTGCTTTCCACAGCGATAGTCCCGCCGTGGTCCTCGACCGCCTTCTTGGCGATGGCCAGCCCCAGGCCGGTGCCGGTCGGCTTGCCGTAGGTGACAAAGGGCTCAAACAGGGATAATTCGATCTCGGCGGGGATGCCGGGACCGGTGTCGCTCAGGCGGAATTCCACACTGCTGTTTGTGGCCCGGGTGGTGATGGTGAGCTGGCCCCCAGGTTCCATTACATCGCGGGCATTGCTGATGATGTTGTACAGGGCGCGGCGCATCTTGATCTCATCCATCCACAGGGGGCCGGTGTAGTCCAGCTCATAGCGAATCACCAGCCCTTTGTCTTCAAAATCGCGCTCGATAAAGGTGCATAGCTCCTGGATAAAGTCGGCCACCTGCACCTCTTTGGGCTGGATTGGGCCGCCGCCCCGGGCATAGTCGAGGATTTCCTGGGTCATTTCGACAAAGGTATCTACGGAACGGCCGATGATTTTGGAGAACCGCTGACGCAAATCAGAGGGCAGGTCTTCCCGGCCTAACATGGCTGCGTAGCCCTTGATGGTGGTCATCGGGTTTTTCAGGTCGTGAATGAGGGACGATGCCATCCGGCCCACGACCGAGAGCTGCTCGGCGCGGATCAGCTCGTCTTGGGTTTCCTGCAGCTCGCGCAATGCCTCCTGCAGCTCGCGGTTACGGGCCTGAAGGTCTTGATACAGGCGCGCCAGTTGGATGGCCACGGCAGCCTGATTGGCCATAGCCGACAGCAAGGCCAGGTCGCTTGCCCCAAAGAGCCGGGCGCTGAGGCGGGTGTCCAGATAAATGGCCCCGATTAGCTCCTCCTTGGCGATCAGGGGGGCGGCCAGCACCGAGCGGATCTGGTAGGCGATGATGCTGTGGCTTGTCTGAAAGCGGGGGTCCTCCTGGGCATTGGTGGTCACCACCGGCTCGCGGTTGGCCAGGACGCGGCGGATCACACCGTGGCTGATCTCGATCTGGGCATCGTCCACCTCACCACGGGCGAACTGTCGGGCGACGGCCACCTCAAAACCTTCCTGCTGCGGCGTAGAGAGCACCAGAAAGCCCCGCTCGGCGCCCACCAGGACAATGGCCCGGTCCAGGATTGACTCTAGCAAGGGTTCGAGATCGAGGATGGAGGCGATCTCCTGGCTGACTTCATACAGGGAGGCCAGCTCCCGTTGGCGGCGTTCCAGGTCATCGGCCCCCTGGCGCAGCTCATTGAGCAGGGCAGGAAGCTGGGTAAAGACCTGAACATCGCCGCTGCGCAGCCGGTTGATGGCTGCTTCAAGGGCATTCACCCGATCATGTAGTGTGGTCATAGTTACCTCTGAAGTGTTAAACGTCAAACGTCAAACGTCAAACGTCAAGCGTCAAGCGTCAAGCGTCAGGCGTCAAACGTCAAGTGTCAAACGTCAAACGTCAGGCGTCAAACGTCAAACGTCAGGTGTCAAACGTCAAACGTCAGGCGTCAAACGTCAGGCGTTAAACGTCAGGCGTCAAACGTCAAACGTCAGGCGTCAAACGTCAGGCGTTAAACGTCAGGCGTCAAACGTCAAACGTCAGGCGTCAAGCGTCAATGGCGGCGATATTATACCATAGAGCATGGCGGAATTCAAAGGGCTCTGTGCTTATGTGCCGGGTGGAGAATTGACATCCCTGCGGAAAGCCGGTATACTACCGACGCTGTAGAGCAGGCTGGTCCTGTGGTCGGGATGGCCGGCTTCTGCGGCAAATTTTTGGCGCACATGATCGTATGCGACTGAAATATCTCGAACTGCACGGCTACAAAACCTTTGCCTCCCGCACCGGCTTTGCCTTCGACGGCAGCATCACGGCCATCGTCGGCCCAAACGGCAGTGGCAAGAGCAACCTGGCCGACGCTATCCGGTGGGTGTTGGGTGAGCAAAGTTTTCGGGCGCTGCGCGGCAAACGTACCGAGGACATGATCTTTGCCGGCAGCGCCCAGCGCTCGCGCCTGGGCATGGCTTCGGCTTCCCTCACCCTGGATAACGCCGATGGCTGGTTGCCCATTGACTTTGCTGAAGTGACCATCACCCGCCGGGCCTACCGCTCTGGCGAGAACGAGTACCTGTTGAACGGCCAACGTGTCCGCCTGCGCGACATCACCGAGCTGCTGGCCAGGTCGGGCCTGGCCCGCCGCACTTATACCGTCATCGGCCAGGGGTTGGTAGACGATGTGTTAAGCTTGCGGCCCGAAGACCGACGTGCTCTGTTCGAGGAGGCAGCCGGCATCGCCCTCTATCAGGCCAAGCGGGCCGAGGCCCTGGCCCGGCTGGAAGAGACCCGATCCAATCTGCTGCGGGTCAACGACATTATCAACGAGATCGCCCCCCGGCTGCACCGCCTGGAGCGAGAAGCCGAGCGCACTGAGCGCCATGCCCTCCTCAACCGTCAGTTGGAGGGGTTGTTGCGCACCTGGTACGGCTTTTTGTGGCGGCAGGAACAGCGGGACCTGCGCCGCGCCCGCGATGCGCTGAGCCGGCGAGAAGAGGTGGTAGCCCGCTGCAACAAGGCGTTGGAAGAGCTGGGTGGGCGGATGGCAGACCTCCGCGACCGGCAAGCGCGGTTGCGTGCCCAGTTGGGGGCCTGGCACCGCGAGAGCAGCGACCTCCACCGCCAGATGGAGGGGGTGCAGCGCGATCTGGCGGTGTGGCAAGAGCGGGCGCGCCTCCTTTCCCGCCAGGAAGAGGAGCTGCGCAGCGAGCTGGTCGGGCTGGAGGCTCAGGTTCAGAGCCTGGACGAGCGGGTGGCTGCTGCCGAAGGGGACCTGGTCTCTCAGCAGGCGCTGTTGCAGGAACGGGAAGCGCAGGTTGCCCAGGCCCAGGCCGAGCTGGAAACCCACGAAAGCCGCCGCGCCGACCTTTCCCGGCGCCTGGCCGACCTTCAGGCCCGTGCCCTTGGCCTGGCTACAGAGGTGGCCGACCGCCGCAGCCGTCTGGCTCAGCTCGGTGAGCGGCGGGTGGCTTTGGCGAAGGATCGCGCCGACCACCAGGCGGCCATCGCCGCGTTGGATGCCCGCGCCGGCGAGCTGGGCGCGGCGAAGCAGGAGGTGGCTGCCCAGGAGGCCACCCTGCAAGCAGAAGCGGCGGCCCTGGAGGCTGAGGCAAGCCGTCTGGCCGAGGCGCTGGCCGGCACGCAGGCCCATCAAACCGAGCTGCGGGCTGCCCTGGCCGAGGCCAGACGGGCCGCTGAGCACCTGCAAGCCCGCCACGAGCTCCTGACCCGCCTGCGCCAGGAGGGTGAAGGGCTTCATGCCGGTGTCCGGGCGGTGTTGCAAGCGGCAAGAGGCAAAACGCTCCACGGCATCCTCGGCACGGTAGCGCAACTGCTCCACGTCCCGGCGGATTACGAGATCGCCCTTGAGGTGGCTTTGGGGGGGCACCTGCAAGACCTGGTGGTCGAGTCGTGGACTGCCGCCGAGGCGGCCATCGCTTTTCTGCGCCAGGGGCAGCGGGGCCGGGCAACCTTTTTGCCCCTGGATACTGTGCGGCCTGTGCCGCGCCTGACGGCACCGCCTGGGGAGGGGGTGGTGGGTGTGGCTGCGGACCTGGTCCAGGCTGAGGCGCATCTGGTTCCCGTGGTCGAGATGTTGCTGGGCCGGACGGTTGTGGTCGGTGACCTGAAGACGGCGCGGCGTGTCTTTGACCGGTTGCAGGGTGGCTTTCAGATTGTGACCCTGAGCGGCGATCTGCTCCGCTCTAGCGGCTCGGTGACGGGGGGAGAGGGCCGGGAGCAGGGACGGGGCCAGGTATTGGCCCGCGAACGGGAGTGGCGCGAGCTCCCTGCCCAGGGGAAGGCGGCCCAGGAGCGTTGCCGGCAGATCGAAGCGGCGCTGGCCCAGGTGCAGTCTGACGAGGCTCAGACGCGGGGTCAGATGGAAGCCCTGGCCGTTCGGCGTCGTGAGGTCGAGCAGGCAATCGCTCGGGTGCGGGCGCAGTGCGCCGGGTTGGACCAAGAGATCGAACAGACCTTGCAACAAAAGGCCTGGCGCGCCGGGCTGCTGACCCGCCTCGACGAGGAGGCGGAAACGGTTGCGGCCCACGATAGATCGCTGCAAGCCGATCTGGAGCGGCTGACCACCGAGCGGGAGGCAGCCGAGCAGCAAGCTGTGGCCCTGCAGGCCGAACTCGACGGGTTGCAGGGAGAGGCGCTTTACCGCCGCCTGTCAGAGGCACGCACGGCAGTGGCAGTGGCCCGCGGAGCATGGGATCACCGCCGCTCGGCGCTGGAAGCCTTACGGGAGAGGCAGGCCGGGCTTCTTGAGCAGATCGCCGGCAAGCGCCGGCGCCTGTCGGCCCTGGAGGAGGAGCGGGCGGCGCTGGAAAAACAGATCGCGGCCCAAATGTCCCAGGAAGCGGTGATCCAGGGCTGGCTATCATCGCTGGCCAAGCAGATAGAACCCGCCGAAGTCGAAATTGCCCGTCTGGAAGAGGCGCGGGAGCAGCTAGAGCAAGAGGAGGTGACCCTGCGTGCCCGGCTGCGCGAGGCCGAAAACAGCCAGGCTCAGGCACTCCTGACCGTGAACCGCCACGAGGATCGCCTCCAGCGGCTGCGGCGGCAGATTCTGGACGACTTTGGCCTGGTGGACATGGAACCGGCGGAAGGGGTGCCCGACCAGCCTCCTCTGCCCTTGGGGGAGGTCGTCTCCACCCTGCCGGTGGTCGAGACCCTGCCGGAGGGGTTGGAGGATGAGATCCATCAGCTCAAGGCCCAGATCAGACGGATGGGCGCAGTCAATCCCGATGCCCCGGACGAGTATGCCGAGGTGCTGGACCGCTACACCTTTCTTACCACCCAGGCAGCCGATCTGGAAGAGGCGGCGCGGAGCCTGGGCGGGGTTATTGCCGAGCTGGATGAGGTGATGCACCGCGAGTTCGAAGCCACCTTCAAGGCGGTGGCAGCCCGGTTCAAAGAAAACTTTGCCCAGCTTTTTGGCGGGGGCACGGCCCGCCTGCTGCTGACCGAACCTGACGACATCGGCCAGACAGGGATCGAGATCGTCGCCCAGCCGCCGGGCAAACGTCAGCAACCCCTGGCCCTCCTTTCCGGTGGCGAACGGGCGCTGACGGCTGTGGCGCTCATCTTTTCCATCCTGGAGGTCAACCCGCCCCCATTCTGTATCCTGGATGAGGTGGATGCAATGCTCGACGAGGCGAACGTGCGGCGCTTTCGTCAGGCGTTGGAGGCGCTCAGCCGCCACACTCAATTCATTGTCATCACCCACAACCGGGGGACGATCCAGGCGGCAGACACGATCTATGGCATTTCAATGGGTGCCGACAGCGCCTCGCAGGTGGTGTCGTTGCGGCTGGAGGGGGATCGCATCGCCGCGCCGGATGGGACGGAGGTCGAGTTGGAAAGGGAGGGTTGAGTTTTCAGATTGCTATCGGAGGTTGACGAGTGGAGAAAAATGTGGTATAGTCTGCCAACATTTGGCAGCCTGTGCCAAATCATTTCCGCTCGTCGGATTTATAGGAGGGATACATCGAATGGAAACTGTGGTCATCCGCAACAATGCCGGTTTGGCCAGGCTGGAATCGGAACGCCAGGAGACGCTCGAAAAGCTGGAGCACCTGCGTTTGGACCTGCTCAACCTGGCAGAACCTACAGCCGATGAGAACGATGTGGATGCCTATGAACGGGAAAAGATCCTGGGCCTGGTACAAAGCCTGCAGAGAAAGCTGGAATCTATTGAGCGGGCCATTGTGTGGGCGCAGAAGGGCAACTATGGCCTCTGTGAGAACTGTGGAGAGCGCATTGATCCGGCCCGCCTGGAGATCCTGCCCCAGGCCACCCTGTGCCTCCGGTGTCAGCGTGAACTGGAGCGCCGGAACCGGCAAGGCCGTCCCTAACACATCGCTTCTCGTTGGGGCCGAGCGCCGATTTTGCTTTGACAAACCAAGATCGGTGTGCTATACTGTTGCTGCATCTGAGCGAGGCGTGGTTTCACGGACGAAACTGCCCGGCTGAAACATAAATTGCAGAGAGTGGTTCACACACGCCAGGCTCACCAGCCTGGTCTTTTTTTGGATAGAGCATAACGTCAAACGTCAAACGTCAAACGTCAAGCGTCAAACGTCAAACGTCAGGCGTCAAACGTTAAACGTCAGGCGTCAAACGTCAAACGTCAAACGTCAGGCGTCAGACGTCAATCGTCAATCGTAAATCGTAAATCCAAAATCGTAAATCCATCAGGGGGTTTCTATGAAAGAGCGCAAGATGGTCACTATAGATGGCAACGAGGCCGCAGCCTACGTCGCCCACAAAGTCAGCGAGGTCATTGCCATTTATCCCATTACACCTTCTAGCCCGATGGGGGAACACGCCGATGCTTTTTCGGCTGAGGGACAACGTAACATCTGGGGCACTGTGCCGCTGGTGGTTGAGATGCAATCGGAGGGGGGCGCTGCCGGGGCGGTACATGGCGCACTGCAAACCGGCGCGCTGACCACCACCTTTACTGCCTCTCAGGGTCTGTTGTTGATGATCCCCAACATGTACAAGATCGCCGGGGAACTGACCTCGACGGTGTTTCACGTTTCGGCCCGGACCCTGGCCACCCACGCGCTATCGATCTTTGGTGATCACAGCGACGTGATGGCTGTGCGCTCGACCGGCTGGGCGCTGCTGGCCAGCAACTCGCCGCAGGAGGTGCAGGACCTGGCCCTCATTGCCCATGCTGCCACGTTGGAAGCCCGTGTGCCGTTCCTTCACTTTTTCGACGGATTCCGCACCAGCCACGAGATCAACAAGGTCGAGCAGCTTACCTACGAGGACCTGCGGGCCATGATTGACGACGAACTGGTCCTGGCCCATCGCCAACGGGCGCTGAATCCGGAAAGGCCCTTTATTCGCGGCACGGCCCAGAACCCCGACGTCTTTTTCCAGGCCCGTGAGACGTGCAATCCTTTCTACCTGAAAACGCCCGAAATCGTTCAGAAGACGATGGACAAGTTTGCTCGCCTCGTCGGCCGGGAGTATCACCTGTTCGACTATGTCGGCGCGCCCGATGCCGAGCGCGTTATTGTCCTCATGGGTTCGGCGGCCGAGGTGGCCCACGAGACGGTCGAATACCTGGTTGCTCAGGGCGAGAAGGTCGGGCTGCTCAAGGTGCGCCTCTACCGGCCCTTTAGCGTCGAGCATTTTGCCGCTGCTCTGCCGGAGACGGTTCGGATCATCACCGCGTTGGACCGCACCAAAGAGCCGGGCGCTGCTGGCGAGCCGCTCTACCTGGACTGTGTGACGGCGGTTGTGGAAAGTGGCCGCAACATCCAGGTTATCGGCGGGCGCTATGGCCTGTCGTCCAAAGAGTTCACCCCGGCTATGGTTAAGGGGGTGTTCGACAACATGGCCCAGGCGCAACCCAAGAACCATTTCACCATAGGCATCCATGACGACGTGACCCATACCAGCCTGGCCTACGACCCGACCTTTAACATCGAGCCGGACGATGTGGTGCGGGCCATCTTTTTCGGATTGGGGTCCGATGGGACGGTCGGTGCCAACCACAACAGCATCCGCATCATCGGCGAGAACACACCCAACTATGCCCAGGGCTACTTCCAGTATGACTCGAAAAAGGCCGGCACCGTGACCGCCTCGCACCTGCGCTTTGGCCCGCGCCCCATCCGCCAGACCTGCCTCATCGAGTCGGCCAACTTTGTGGGCTGCCACCAGTTTGTCTTCCTGGAGCGGTTCGATGTGCTGGAGAAGGCGGCCCATGGCGCTATATTCCTGCTCAATGCGCCCTACGGCCCCAACGAAGTGTGGGACAAGCTGCCGGCCAAGGTCCAGAAGCAGATTATCGAAAAGGAGCTGGAATTTTATACCATTGACGCCTACCGCGTAGCCAAGGAGGTTGGCCTGGGGGTGCGCATCAACACCATCATGCAGACCTGCTTCTTTGCCCTATCGGGGGTGCTGCCCAGGGACGAGGCCATCGCCGCCATCAAGGAATCAATCCGCGAGACCTATGGCAAGCGCGGCGAGGCGGTGGTCCAGCAGAACTTTGCGGCGGTGGACCAGGCGCTGGCCAACCTGTTCCGTGTCGAGGCGCTGGACCATGTCACCAGCAAGGTCGAAATGCCGCCGGTGGTGCCGCCCGAAGCGCCCGAGTTTGTGCAAAAGGTGCTGGCCCCGATCATGGCCCGCCAGGGCGATTCGCTGCCGGTGTCGGTCTTTCCGGTGGATGGCACCTTCCCCTCGGCCACGACCCAGTGGGAAAAGCGCAACATCGCCCTGGAGATCCCGGTTTGGGAGCCGGAGCTGTGCATCCAATGCGCCAAGTGCTCCATTGCCTGCCCGCACGCTGCCATCCGGTTCAAGATTTACGACCCGGCGCTGCTCAAGGATGCGCCTCCCACCTTCAAATGGGCCAAGGCCAAGGGCAAAGAGTTCGAGGGCCTGGTGGCTACTATTCAGGTCGCGCCGGAGGACTGCACCGGCTGTGGCATGTGCGTCCACGTCTGCCCGGCCAAGGACAAGAGCGAGCCAAAGCGCAAGGCGATCAACATGGCCTTCCAGCCGCCCATCCGCTTCAGCGAGCGGGAGAACTATGCCTTCTTTTTGAACATCCCCGACTTTGACCGGGCCCAGGTCAAGATCAACACGGTCAAGGGGTCACAATTGTTGCGCCCGTTGTTCGAATATTCGGGGGCCTGCGCCGGCTGTGGCGAAACACCCTATGTCAAGCTGCTCAGCCAGCTCTTTGGCGACCGGGCGCTCATCGCCAATGCCACCGGCTGCTCGTCAATCTATGGCGGCAACCTACCCACCACGCCCTGGGCCGTGGACCAGCATGGGCGTGGCCCGGCGTGGTCCAACAGCCTCTTTGAGGACAATGCCGAGTTTGGCTTCGGTTTCCGCCTGACCGTTGACAAACAGGCCGAATATGCCCGCGAGCTGGTGCACCGGCTGCGCGACATCATAGGTGATGACCTGGCGGATGCTCTTCTCCATGCCGACCAGGTGACCGAGGCCGACATCGCTGCCCAACGCGCCCGCGTAGCCCAACTCAAGTCGAAACTCGCCGAAAACCTCGATAAGGGGCCTGAAATCGTAAATCTCTTGAGCCTGGCCGATATGCTGGTCAAACGCTCCGTCTGGATCCTGGGTGGCGATGGTTGGGCCTATGACATTGGCTATGGCGGTCTGGATCATGTGCTGGCCTCGGGGCGCAATGTCAACGTGCTGGTGCTCGACACCCAGGTTTACTCTAACACCGGCGGCCAGATGTCCAAAGCCACGCCGCGGGCGGCGGTGGCCAAGTTTGCCGCTGCCGGCAAGCCTTTGCCCAAAAAGGACCTGGGCCTGATCGTCATGACCTATGGCAACGTCTATGTAGCCCAGGTGGCGATGGGGGCCAACGACCAGCAGACGGTCCGGGCCTTCCTCGAGGCCGAGAGCTACGACGGCCCCAGCCTGATCATCGCCTACAGCCACTGCGCTATGCACGGTATCAACATGCGCGCCGGCTTTGACCAGCAGCAGTTGGCGGTGGACTCGGGGGCCTGGATTCTGTACCGCTACGACCCGCGCCGGGCGGCCCAGGGTCTCAACCCCTTGCAGCTTGACTCCAAAGCGCCCAAGGTCCCGCTGCGCGACTATGTCTATAACGAAACGCGCTTCAAGATGCTTGTCCAATCGAACCCGGAGCGCGCTGAGAAACTGCTCGAGCTGGCCCAAAAGGATGTGATGGCCCGCTGGCGGATGTACGAGCAGATGGCTGCCTTTGACTATAGCGCCTAGCAGCCTGGCAGATAGGTATCGTGAAGCGGAGGCTTGGGCCAGAAACGCGCCCGTTTCTGTCGGCTCAAGCCTCCGCTGCCTAACCCGGACAAAAGGTGGTAATACAGAAAGGATTTGCAGCGATGGTTGATCTGTCTACCGTGTACATGGGATTGACGTTAAAGAACCCGATTGTGCCGTCGGCTTCTCCTCTGTCAGCCGACCTGGATACCGTCAAGCGTATGGAAGATGCCGGCGCCGCTGCCGTCGTCCTCCCTTCCTTGTTCGAGGAACAGGTCGAGTTCGAGGCCGAGTCGCTGGCCCACTTTTTGGAACACGGCACCTACAGCTTTGCCGAGGCGCTGACCTATTTCCCGCCCCTCCACGAGTATCGGCGCGGGCCGGAGGAGTATGTTGAGCATATCCGCCGCTGCAAGGAAGCGGTGGACATCCCCATTATTGCCAGTCTGAACGGCATCAGCCCTGGTGGCTGGACCGGCTATGCCAGGCGGTTTGAAGAGGCTGGCGCCGACGCCGTGGAGCTGAACGTCTACTTTATCCCCACCAACCCCCATCTGATGAGCAGCGAGGTAGAGGACCTGTATGTCAGGCTGCTCGGCGATGTCAAAAGGTCTGTCCGCATCCCGGTGGCGATGAAGCTCAGCCCCTATTTCAGCGCCATGCCCCACATGGCTTCACTCCTCGACGCTGAGGGGGCCGATGCCCTGGTGCTGTTCAACCGTTTCTACCAGCCCGACATTGACATCGAAAAGCTGGAGGTGACGCCCAACCTGCAGCTCAGCACGCCGGTGGAGATGCGCCTGCCGTTGCGCTGGATCGCCATCCTCTATGGCCGGGTGAGCTGCTCCCTGGCTCTGACCAGCGGCATCCACAGCCCAGAAGATGTCATCAAGGCGGTGATGGTCGGCGCCGACGTGGCCAATGTCTGCTCGGTGCTGCTCAAACATGGCGTGGGCAAAATCGGAGAGATGCTGGCCGGGGTGGCCGCCTGGATGGAGGAGCACGAGTACGAGTCGGTGGCGCAGATGAAGGGCAGCATGAGCCAAAAGTCTTGCCCTGAGCCGGCAGCCTTTGAGCGGGCCAATTACGTGAAGGTGCTCAGCAGCTACGAATGGACCCACAAAACCTGAGCGACCTGAACGAAAAACGCCGGGCCATCCGCCCGCTGTTGTCGCCCACCGACCCGGCCGACGCGCTGGCCGGCTATTATGCCCTGTGGCACGATCCACGCCGCACGCAGCTTGCCCTGCACCGCGATGCCCAGGGCCGCACAGACGGCTTTATCGCCGTTTGTCAGACCGGTGTTGACCTCTTTCGCCCGCTGGTCACCCTCCGCGCACCGGATGAGGCCGTTGCCGGAGATCTGTTTCGTGCCGTTTTGCTGCCCAATCGTCCCTGCCTGATTATCGTCCCCTTGATGCTGGCCTCTGCTGTGCAGCGGCATGTGGAGGTCTCTCGCGCCACCATAAACCGCATCTATCGCCTCGAGCCCTCTCGCTTTCAGCCCATCGTCAACGTGCTTGTCCAGCGCGTTGCTGGTGCCGACGGCACCCCTCACTTTCAGATCGAGTCGCAGGGGCAGTTGGTCGCTATGGCGGGTACCAACTGGCGCTCGCCGACCTTTGCCGAGGTGTTCGTGTACGTCCATCCCAACGGCCGGGGCCGAGGCTGGGGGCGGTCGGTGGTCTCGGCCTGTACCGTCGCGCTGCTGGAAGAGCGGCTGATCCCGCTCTATGTGGTGGAAGAAGACAATGAGGCGTCGATCCGTATCGCCGAGGCGTTGGGCTATGTGGATACCGGCCTCCGTGAGTTTGTGGGGGAGGGGCGGCTGGCGAGTGAGGAGCAAGGGGCCAGGGGCCGGGGACCCGGGGGCCATGGAAAGGGATAGGGGGCAGGTGCCGGCTGACAGGGCGCCGGTTCGCCGCCGAGAAAAGCTCCGGGCGGCGGCTTGGGTGTTGATCCTGCTGCTGGCGACGGCTCTGCTATGGCACGACCTGGCCGTGCGGGAAGTGCTTGGCAAGGATGAAAATGCCAGCATTATCAAGCTGGATCAACCTGGCCTGGCGGAGGTGCTGAAAGCCTCTGGCGTCAAGGCCAACGGTCAGCCGAGCAGTATGCAGCCGCTTTATTTTCTGATCCAGCACCTTGCCTGGCCCCTTGTCCGCCACAACGCTTTTGTGCTGCGCTTCTTGCCCTCAGTGTTCGGCATCCTGGGGATTGCCCTGGTTTACAGGTTGGGCCGGCAGTTGTGGAGTGCCGAGGCCGGGCTGGTCGGTGCGCTGCTGGTGGCGGTGCTGCCGTTGCAGGTCGAGTACGGGCAGATCATCCGCCCCTACACCCTGCTGGCTCTGCTCTCGTTGGCCTCGGCGATCCTGCTCGTCCAGGCGCTGAACGGCAACCGCCCGCTTTCCTGGGCCGGCTTTGTGCTCACAGCGACCCTGAATGTGTACAATCATTTCAATGCGCTCTTTGTCCTGGCCGCCGAAGGGTTGTTTGCGGCTGCCATCTGGCTGGCGATGGTGGTCGCGCAGATAAAAAGCCACCGCCACAAGAGCGGCTCTCCATCACCTGGACGGTTGGCAGGGCCGGTGCTGGCCTTTCTGGCGGTAGGGTTCTTTTGCCTGCCGGCGCTCATCCGACTCGTTGACCTGCGCCTGGGAGTGGGCGGAGGCGAACCCGCAGTTCAGCTTACAGTTTCTTTCTTTTCTCGTTTTCTGTACAAAATTGGCCTGACCAGCCCGTGGCTGCGCGGGCTGATCCTGGGATTTATGGCTGTCGGGCTGGTGGTGACTCTGAGGCGTCGCCGCTGGCGGGCAGCGTTGTTGGCCCTCCTCTGGTTGACGATCCCTTTTGTCATTCTGGCCCTGGTTCGCCCTGGACGCCCTTTTGACGAGCGGTATGTGATCTTTGGGCCGCCGGTGGCCTTTCTCCTGGCCGGCGAGGGGCTGGTGGCTGTTAGCCGTTTCTTGGGAGCCTTGGGCCAACGTTGGGTTCGGACGAATGGGGGGTGGGCCATCGGCCTCGCCCTGGCGGCTGGGCTGGCGCTGTTTTTCATATCCCCGTTGCGGGCATACTATGCTGCGAATCGTGCGTCTAACCGCATGGACCGCACGCTGAGCGTCATGGAGCGGCACCTCCGCCTCGGCGATCTGATCGTCGTCTCGCCCCGCTTCTTCGCCCGGCCGTTGGCTGTCGGCGACGCGAAGGTGCTATATCTGACCGATCGTCCTTCGCTTGCCGAGCTGGACGATCTGGCCGTGCGGTATCCGCGGATGTGGCTCCTCTACACATCCTACATTGTGCCTGTCGAGTTTCAAGAGCCACTGGACCGCTGGGTGCAGGGCCGGGCGGACGAATTTGTGCAGGTGCGGCTCAAGGCCAGCACCACGCTGGCCTACCGTGACCGGACCCTGGCCGACGTTGAGGCCAGCCTGCTGGATCGCTGTGCCCTGTTGGAGGAGATGGCCCAGGTGTCGGCCGATGAGAAGGAAGCCTGGTTGCGCTGGAATGTCCTGGCGGATGCCTATCAAGCCTTGAGCGAGGTGTATGCCGGCCGGGGAGAGATGGCCCTGGCTGCAGAATATCAGCAGAAAGCCGAAAAAGCCCGCGCCGCTGTTTCGTCCCCTTGAGCGGTCGAGTCGGTTTCCATAGGTGCCTCCGGCCCCGTACAGATCCACCGCTGCCCCTGGCCACAGGGGCATTCAAGTTTTTGCAAACCCCTCTTGTCTTTTCAGTGAAAATGTGATAAAATGTCTACTGGGGGTGGAGGAGGGGTTTTCCGCCCGGCGGGGGGGCGCCGATGGATGAGCAAGGCCGGTTCCAGTACGATCTGTTTGTCAGCTATAGTCGTGCTGACCGCGCCTGGGTTCACGGTTACCTGCTGCCTGCGCTCAATCTGCCCCCGGACCGTCTGATTACCCCTCAGGATTTTCAGCCCGGCGCGGCTATCGTCGGCGAGTTTGAGCGCGCCGTTGTCAGCAGCCGCATCACACTGCTGGTGCTCAGCCCGGCCTTTCTGGCCGACGAGTGGGCGACCTTTGGCGAGCAGCTGGCTGCCTACGCCGGCGTGGCCGAACAGCGCGACCGCCTGGTCCCCCTCCTGATCGAGCCTTGTGAACTGCCGTTGCGCCTCGAGTTCCGCGTCCGCCTGGACTGCACCAACGAGGACGATTGGGAGGGCGAGATCGCCCGTTTGCGCGCGCTGTTGGGCCGGCCTGAACCTGGACCAGAGCGCATTCCCTGTCCCTATCCGGGCATGGTGCCCTTTACCGAACAGGATGCGCCCCGTTTTTTTGGCCGCGACCGCGAGATCGAGGCCCTGCGGCGTCAATTGCGCTACCAGAACTATCTTTTTGTCATCGGTCCTTCTGGTTCAGGCAAGTCGTCGCTGGTCTTTGCCGGCCTGATCCCCAGCCTGCACGCCCACCAGCCGGGCGAATGGCTGATCCGCGCCCTCCGTCCCGGCGCCATGCCCCTCCAGGCCTTACAAGAGGCGCTTCCCTCTCGCCCATTCCGTCGCCTGTTGCTCGTGATCGATCAGCTCGAAGAGCTGTTCACCCAGGCCCCCAGGCCTAGTTGGCCTGAGTTCATCGCGGCGCTCAAAGAGCTGCGCCAGGTTCCAGGTTGCACCCTGTTGCTGACCCTCCGCGCCGATTTTTATCCTGACCTGATGAACTCTGATCTGTGGCCGGTGGCGGCCGAGGAGCGGCTGGAGATCGCCCCCCTGCGCGGCGCTGCGTTGCGAGAAGCCATCGTCCGTCCGGCCGAAGCATTGGGCGTCTATGTGGAACCGGAACTGGTGGAACGTCTGCTGGCCGACGCGGCCGACGAGCCGGGCGTGTTGCCATTGTTGCAGGAGACCATGGCCCTGCTGTGGGAAAAACGGGAGCGGCGGTTGCTGTCCCTGCGCGCCTATGACCGGTTGGGTGCTGATGGCCGCAGCGGCCTGACAGTGGCCATGGCCACCAGGGCTGACGCAGCTATGGCCGTACTCCCGCCGGCCGGGCAGGCAATGGCCCGCCGCATCCTGCTGCGGCTGGTTCAATTCGGCGAAGGACGGGCCGATACCCGCCGCCGGCAGCCGATAGAGGCCCTGCGTTCGGCCGACGACGAACCGAGCCTGTTCGAGCGAATTCTGGATCATCTGGCCGACAACCGGTTGTTGACCCTGAGCGGCGGAGAGGGGACAGCCGGCCCCTTGGCCGACCTGGCCCACGAGGCGCTCATCGCCGGCTGGCCGACGCTGCAAGGGTGGATTCGAGAGCGCCGTGAGGCGGAGCAGGCCCGCCGCCGTCTGGAGGTCAAGGCCGGCGAATGGATGCGGCTGGGACAGGGGAGCGGCGGCCTGTTGGACGAGGTCGAATTGCGCGAGGCGGACCGCTGGCTCGAAAGCCCCGATGCTGCCGACCTGGGCTATGGCGAGGCATTGACGGCACTGGTCGAGGCCAGCCGCAGGGCCATCGAAGCAACCCAGCGGGAAAAGGAAGCCGCCCGCCAACGCGAGCTGGCCCTGGAACGGCGGGGACGGCAACGGCTGTGGGGCATCATCGCCATCCTGGGATTGCTGGTGCTGGTGGGCCTGGCCTGGCTGGCCCGCCAGGAGCTCCTCCGCCAGAGCGCCCGGTGGGAGGGGAAGTTGTGTCCGGTGCCGGGCCTGTCCGTGGACCTGGAATGCAACGAGGTGAGTAACCGTCGCTATGCGCTGTGTGTGGAAGCGGGGCGGTGTAGCCCGCCGCCGCGCTTTGACCCCCGTGCGATGCGCGACAGTGCTCTGCCGGTCACAGAAGTGGATGCCTTGCAAGCGGCGGCCTTTTGCGACTGGATCGGCCGCCGCCTGCCAACCCGCACTGAATGGCTGGCTGCGGCGACCCAGGGAGGGCTCACAACCTGGCCTTGGGGTGAGGAAGAGCCAACACCCGACCGCGCTAACCTGCTCTACGAGCCGGATAGCCCGGTTGCCAGGTCGCTCAACCAGGTTCAGCCGGTCGGTGGTCGGCTGCTGGGGGCCACGCCGCAGGGTATCCAGGACCTGATCGGCAACGTCTGGGAGTGGACCGCCACCCCCTGGGAAAAACCTGGCCGGGAGGGGGAGCCGTGGGGCGGCGACTCTGCGACCGCGCCTGACCGATTGGTCATAGAAGGGGGTGGATACCTGACCAGCATTACCGGCCTTGGGACGGCCACCCAACCGATAGACGCCCAGGTCAGTTTTCGCCGAAATGAGCTGGGGTTTCGTTGTATAAAAGGGGTGCTACCGCTTCAGCACTCTCCTTGAACTCTACCGCGGAGGCCCGGAGGAACAGAGGAACGATAAGGAGGTATCTGATGCCTGACCTCAAGAATCAAAGCACGGAGCAGAAAACAAAGTTTGTCCAAAGAGAGGATTGGGTTGCCTTTAGCGGCGTGTATACCGATCCCATCGGCAACCGGTGGCGGCTCGACGTTGCCGGCCACGAGGAAGTGGTTGGCCCGTTTGTTGAGCAAAAGCCCTTTTCCCTGGCCGTCAGGCCGTTCCGGCAGGAGTGGATAACCCCGTCTGACCTGGGTGCACAGGAGCCACTCGATTCGGACCTGGATTCATCTGACGAGTTACCCCCCGAACCGCCTGGCCTGGAGGTCACCTTTACACTGGAAGATCTGGCTGCTGGCCTGCAGCTGCCCTACATGGTGGCCTTTGAGATTGACCCTTGCATGGTGGACAATTATGATTCCTACAACTTTTGTCTCAAGGGCAGCGACACCACCGCCAACGTAGGCTACACCTCTAATGGAGGGGAGATCCGTGTGTCGCTCTTGGCCGGTGGCCGCTTTCGCACAAGCGCCGGGACGGAGGGGGCGGTCAATATTGCCAACGTCCCCAAACACACTTGGTGCTTTGTCGGCGTCCGGCGAAAGTCTGGCAATCCATGTTATACGCTCAGCGGCGACATCACGGTGACCTGAGCGCATGTCGGCTTTTCTCAACGCCCACGCTCTGATCGTTGGCATTGCCAACTATCGGCAGGTGAGCCCGTTGCCGGCGGCTGTGCTCAAGGACGCCCAGGCAATCCACGACCTGCTGACCGACCCGCAGTACTGCGCCTATCCGCCGGACCATGTACGCCTGTTGCTGAATGGGCAGGCCACCCAGGCTGCGCTGCGTCAGGCGCTGGCCGACCTGGCGCTGCGCGCCGACGCCGACTCGACCGTCTTTTTGTACATCTCGGGCCACGGTGGGCGGGTCGAGGCCGGCCCCTACGCGGGCGAATATCTGCTGCCGGCCGATGCCTGCTACACCTCCGACCAGGCGCTCGCCGACAGCGCCATATCCGGGGCCGAGCTGACCCAGGCGCTGCGTGCCATCCCGGCCCGCAAGGTCGTGGTCGTGTTCGACTGCTGCCATGCCGGAGGGATCGGCCAGCCCAAGGGTGCGGCTGCGTCAGGGATAAAAGCTGGCCTCTCTGAGCGGACGTATGAGGCCCTTATGGCCGGTCGGGGGCGGGTGATCCTGGCCTCATCGCGCAGCGACGAGTATTCCTACGTGCTGCCCGGCGCGGAGCACAGCCTCTTTACCTGTCACCTGTTGGCCGGATTGCGGGGCGGGGCACCGGGACCCGGCGGCGTGATCCGCATCTTTGACCTGTTCAACTATGTGCAGCCTCGCGTCACCGCCGAGCAACCCAACCAGCACCCGATCTTTAAGGCCGAGATTGAGGAGAACCTGGCGGTGGCCCTCTACCTGGGAGGCCAGGTTTCCCCGTTGCCTCCCCCTCCCGTGCTGGCCGGCCCGTTTGCCTGCGATCTCTTTATCAGCTACAGCCACCAGGAACCGGACAGGAGCTGGGTGCGCCGGAAGCTTTTACCCCGGCTGGAGCGTGAGGGGCTGCGCGTCTGTGTGGACTATCGCGATTTTCGCCTGGGGGCGCCGCTGGTGCTGGAGATGGCCCGCGCTGTGGAGCAGAGCCGCTACACCCTGGCGGTCCTGTCGCCAGCCTACCTGGCGAGCAACTTTGCCGAACTGGAGAACGTCCTGGCCGAACATCTGGGCCTGGAAAAAGGCCAGCGCCGGCTGCTGACGGTGATGCGTCAGGACTGCACCCCGCGCCTGGGGATGCGCGCCCGGATGTGGCTGGATATGACCGACGATGCCGAATTCGAGGCCGCTGTGGCCCGCCTGGCCTACGAGCTACGCCAACCGCCCGAGTAGGCGGCTTGGCTAACCGCCCTGTGGTGTTTTTAGCTCAGCCTGGGCCTTTTGGGCGATCTTTTGCAGGACGAGGGCGATGCCCGCCGCCGGATTGGCCAGGGTGGCAATGATCACCTCGCCGATGTCGGGCGCCATAGCAGCGATGTGCTTGAGCCGGGTTAGCAGGAACGACTGCCTGGCCTCGCTTTCATCGCCGGCCTGGATTTCGGACGCGGCCTGGGCCGCCTGCTGCACGGCGGGGGCCACCAGCTCTCGGTCGGCGGCTTCGAGAGCATCCAGCCGGCGGTTGACCTCTTCAAAGAGGCGACGCAGCTCGGCCAGCCCGGGGTCGGCGGCGGCAGCCTGCGCCGGAAAATAGTTGTTGACGTTGGCCCAGTCGCCGATGGCGCTGTATTCGGCGTGATGAACGATATATTTTGCTTGTTCCTGTTGTTTGCTCACGCTATCCTCCATCATTTTGCCGTCATGGCTCAGAGTCAGCTCCTACGATCTGTTGGCCAATGCCTGCCGCAGGTGGATCAAGCGCGGCGCGTCCGGTTCGAGGGCGGCGGCGCGCTCGATGTCCCGCTCCGCTTCGGCCCACTTTTCCATTTCGATATATTCGCCGGCGCGGTTGCGGTAGAGCATGGCCTCCTCCGGGGTGTGGGCGATGGCGCGGGTGTAGGCTTCCACTGCCGCAGCGTGGTCGCCCCCTTCGGCATGGGCGTTGCCCAGCGTGTTGAGCGCCCAGGCAGAAACCTGGCGCAGACCGGCGGCAAAATCCTCGTCCAGCGGCGCGGCGATGGACAACAACGACTCGCACAACGCCACAAAGCGGGCCTGCTCTGCCGGCTCTACCTGCTCCGTGTGGGCGCGGTTGTACCTGTCTAGCAAAATGCCCAGTAGCAGCAGCAGTTGCCGCGCCGAGTCCGGCTGACCGGCTTCCTGGGCCTTCGCGACCAGGGCGGCCAGCTGTTCCAGGGTGGGCAGTTCCAGCAGGATGGGATGCTGGGCCAGGGCCTGTTCCAGCGCTTCCATGCTGTCTACCTGCAGCAGCGCGGCCAGGGCCTGGACCGCCGGGTCCTGCGCCATTTGTTGTGCGGCCGCCATCGCTGCGTGGAATTCTCGATAGGCTGCCTCGATGCCGATTTCCCGGCAGCGGTGGAGCAACACCTGGTGTTGTGGGATAGCTGGCGCCTGTGGGTTGGCCTGGCGGAGCAGGGCCAGCACAGCTTCCGCCTCGTCGGCGAGCAACTCGGCCGCGTGGGCTTGCAGGTATTCTTCAGAAGCGTCCCAATCAGGGGTTTGGATCCAGGCGATGAGCCGGTCGGCGAGGGCCTGGGCGGCGGCAAGCCCGGCGTCTGGCGCGGAGGTCAGTTGGGCATATTCCTGCCGCCAGCCCTGCACCACCGGATGATTGGCGAATCCAATTCGCTCGGCCATGTCAAAAGTTTGCTGGTAATAGCGTTCCGCCTCCGGCAGCCGATCCAGACTGGCCTCCAGGCGGGCCAGACTGATCCAGGTATTCATCTTGCCAATTGGATCTTGCTCGGCTTCGTAGAGGGGCAGCGCCGCGTCGTAATGGGCCCGCGCCTGCTCGATGTTGCCCAGGCGGCTTTCCAAATCCCCCAGGCTCTGGAGGGTGTTGGCTTTGCCCAGGCGGGCTTGCTCGGCTTCGTAGAGGGGCAGCGCCGCGTCGTAATGGGCCCGCGCCTGCTCGATGTTGCCCAGGCGGCTTTCCAAATCCCCCAGGCTCTGGAGGGTGTTGGCTTTGCCCAGGCGGGCTTGCTCGGCTTCGTAGAGGGGCAGCGCCGCGTCGTAATGGGCCCGCGCCTGCTCGATGTTGCCCAGGCGGCTTTCCAAATCCCCCAGGCTCTTTAGGGTGTTGGCTTTGCCCAGGCGGTCGCCATAGCTCTCTGCGCCTTGCAATCCGGCTTGCAACCATTGGCTAAGCAGGGCAACCCGGCCACGGTTGCGCATGAAATCGTCCAGGAGCAGGGCCAGGCGGGTGGCACGGCGTGGACTGTGCTCCTGGCACCAGGCAAAAGCATGTTGAATCTGGGCAAATTCCCGCTCTACCCGGTCGTATGCGCGGGGCTTGCTTTCATAGCAGATCTGGGTCAGGGCGAGGTAGTGATCGGCGTGGCGCTCCGGGAAGCGGATGCGCTCTAGGGCCATCTGCAGGCTGAGGGCGTAGGCACGCAACAGGGCATGTTGCTGCCAGCGGTCGGCAGCGGTTTCCTGGAGCAGGCTCAACCCATCCAGGCAGAGGAGGAATTCTTGCGCCGCTGTCGTGTCTGTCTCCCACACAGCAGCGGCTGCAGCGGTGTCGAAATCGGCCTCTGGGGCAAACGCGCCCAGGGCGCGGAACCAGGCCTGTTGCTCTGCGCCGCGTGCTCCCTGGCCCAGTTCGTCGTAACTGTACTTGAACGCAATCTCTACGTCGGTGAGCCGCTCTGTCTGGTCCATGCGCGGCAGGTCGCCAAACCCCTGCCCGGCGGCGACGCGGCGCAGCAGCTCGCCGGCGGTCTGCTCGTAGCGGTGGGCCTTGCGGAAGGCCAATGTGCCGGCGGCCAGGGTCAGGGCCAGGGCATGGCGGCCCAGACCGGTGGCCACCCGGTCGGCCAGTTCGTCGCTCAACCCCGGCGCGCCTCTTTGCAGCAGGGCACGGGCGTCGGCAGGGGAGAGCACATCGAGCGACTGGATGGCATCTGCACTCTCTTGTAGTGCGTAGGCCACGTGGTAATCGCGGGTGGTCAACAGCACAACGGCGTCTTTCGGCAGGCCATCCTGCAATTCGCGCAGGATGGCAGGGTCCCACACATCGTCAATGACCACCAGCATGGCACCGTGGCCGCCCAGCAGTGCCCGCACCACGTCGGGGGCAAAGGCGGTGTTTTCCAGCATGGCCTGTGCCTGTGCATCGGCAGCATAGGCGTAGGTGGCGATCCGCTGCAGGATGGGCAGCGCGTCGGCGGCGCTGCGCCGATTGGGGCCAACTTCCAACCACAGCACACCGCCAGGGTATTGGTCGCCATAGCGGTCGGCGTACATGGCGGCCAGAGTGGTCTTGCCGATGGCAGGTTGGCCGCGCAACGCTGCCGATGTGCCGCGCCCAACGACCGCAGTGCCCTTGCCGGCGGTCAGGCGGCGGTGCAGTTCGTCCAACTCAACCTCGCGGCCCACGGCGGCGTGTGCCAGGCGTGGGCGGCCTTCAGCGGGGCGCTTCCATTGGAGGGGTAGTGTGCCGATGTTGTTGATGACCAGGGCATAGTCGCCGATAGCGCACTGGCTGGCGCGGATGACGGTGTATTTTGCACCACGCTCGGCCTGTACCGGCTGGCGTTCGGCGCGTTCTTGCCAGCCCTGCTGTTGGGGTTGGCGCGCTTCCGGCTCGGCGGGCGTGGGGCGCAGTGGGCCGCCGACGCGCCCCTGGTAAGCTGCCTGCCACTGCTGCTGGCGTGCGGCCAGGCGGGCGGCAAAGGCCTCGCCCTCACCCCCGGCCGCGGCCTGGGCGGCCTCGGCCAGCTTGCGCAGCAGGTCGCCGGCATCGAGGGTGAGCAACAAGGTGGCTTCGGTGTGCAGGAGCGCGGCGGCCTGGGCATCGTCGGCCTGGACAAAGCGCCAGACGGCCTGTCCGAGGGGGCCGGCCTGTTGGGCGGCTTGCTCCAGGGCTTGTTGTAACAGACCGCTCTGTCCTATCGCAGCAGCCATTTTCGCTTGTAGGTCAGGACGGTCGGACAAAAGCCGCTGTAAATCCTCTGGCGTGTTGATTGTCGCGCCGGTTGCTGCCAATTCTTGCATCACCTCCCGGAGCGCAGGCGGCAATTCTTCCAACCGCTCGCGCATCCGCTTCTGGCGAATCTCGGCGTACATCGCCGCGATGCCTACCTGGCGGGCGCGCGCCAGGCGGCGCTGGTGGTCGCGCACATTGGGGTTGAACGGGTTGGCCTGGACGAGCATCTGCATCACGGCAGCGGCTTTGTCGGTCAGCAGTTCAGCCTCGTGCTGATGCAGGTAGGCCTCTGCTTCGTCCAGCGTCTCCCGCTGAATCCAGGTCGTCAGTTTGTTGGCCAACACCTGGGCTTCGGCAGGGTCCCCTTCAAATGCGGGGAGGGGCTGTTCAACCTCTTCCTTCTCCTCCATCATCTGTCAGATGGCCTCTTCCATCTGGGCGTAGGTTGCGGGGTCTTCCCGGCGCAGCTGTTCCATCGCCTGCTGCGCCTGTTCCGCCATCTGCCGCAGCGCGGCTGCGGGGTCGCCGCTCAGGGCAAGGGGCAGCAGGGGGCGGGGGACGCCGGTCAGCCCCTCGGCCAGCCATTCGTCGCGCCAGGCGTCGCCCAGGCTTTCGCGCAGCAGGCCCACCAGCCCGGCGGCCTGTTCCCGGTCCTGCTCGCTGCTGGTCTGCTGCGCCGGGGAAAAGAGCAGATGCGGTTCGGCGTCTGGACAAAAGACCAACAGCGGGGCGTCTACCTGGCCCTCGTGACCGCAGTGGGGACAAGGAACGTCGTGCAGCGTGCCGGCGCGGATGCGTTCCGCCAGGTCGGGCCGCTCGGCAACGTCCACGATCAGCCAGACCTCCAGGTCTACCGGCTGACCGCACTGGGGGCAGGAAGCCTGGGCCGATTCGGCCACGGAGTGAGGGCGGGGGGATGCCTCAGCGTGTAAACTCCACATAATCTTCCTCCATAAGCAACGGGCAACTACTGTCGAGCAGTCAGGCAGCAAACCCGACCTGCGGTAGCCCTATTTTATCATTGTTGGCCGTAGAAAGCAAAAAGTAGCGCAACCCTGCAAGAGTTGCGCTACTCTTGGGGGCCAACTTGACTGATCCCCATTGCTGAGGTATACTGTCAAATCAGATGGGAGCACCTCACTCAGCCTGGGCCTTTTGGGCGATCTTTGGCAATCCCCGCTGCCGGATTGGCCAGGGTAATTCGTCGGGCAACAAGCTCACCCCACGGTAGCCCTGTTTTATCATTGTTGGCTGCAGAAAGCAAAAGGAAAGGGCCAGACTTGGAAGCCTGGCCCTTTTTGTCATCCGGAAGCTAGAAATCAGTCCCCAACGTACTGGTGACCCAACGCGGCGTGAGCAGCGGCCAGCCGCGCCACCGGGACGCGGAAGGGGGAACAGCTCACATAGTTCAGCCCGGCGATGTGGCAAAACTCGATAGAGCTGGGATCGCCGCCATGCTCGCCGCAGATGCCGACCTCCAGCTCGGGGCGGGTGGATCGCCCCTTCTTGACGCCCATTTTGACCAGCTCGCCCACCCCGGCCCGGTCCAACACCTGGAACGGGTTCTTGGGCAGGATGCCATGCTCCACGTAGTAGAGCAAAAAGTTGCGCTCGGCGTCGTCACGGCTGTAGCCAAAGGTCATCTGGGTCAGGTCGTTGGTCCCAAAGCTAAAGAACTGGGCATACCTGGCCACCTCGTCGGCCGTCACCGCAGCCCGTGGAATTTCGATCATGGTGCCGAATTTATAGTCAATCTCAATCCCTTTTTCTTTCATCACCTGTTTGGCCACCGGCACCAGCAGGTCGTTGGCCACCCGCAGCTCGTTGTAGTGGCCGGTCAGCGGGATCATGATCTCGGGGTGGACGACGATCCCTTCCTTGGCCTTGTTACAAGCGGCCTCAAAGATGGCCCGCACCTGCATCTGGGTGATCTCGGGCATGGTGATGCCCAGGCGGATGCCGCGCAGGCCCATCATCGGGTTGGCTTCTTCCATCGCCTCGACGGCTTGCAACAGCCGCTCCTTTTCGGCCAGCTCTGCCTGAAGTTGGGCCAGTTTCTTGGCGGCCTTTTTCTTCGTTTCCGCCTTTTTGGCCAGCCGCTCGCGCTTTAGCCGCATCTCGGTCACCTGGACCAGCAGCTCGTCTTTGGCGGGCAGAAACTCGTGGAGCGGCGGGTCAATGAGGCGAATGATGACCGGCAGGCCGTTCATCGCTTCAAAGATCCCTTCAAAGTCGGCGCGCTGGAAGGGCAGGAGTTTGTCCAGGTGTTCCTTTCGCTCTTCGGCGGTCTTGGCCAGGATCATGGCCTGGACGATGGGCAGGCGCTCTTCCTCAAAGAACATGTGCTCGGTGCGGCACAGGCCGATCCCCTTGGCTCCAAAGCTGCGGGCGCGCTGGGCGTCGCGGGGATAGTCGGCGTTGGCCCACACCTGCAGGCCACGCGTGGGGAAGCCGGTGTAGCCCTCCGGCCAGGTGCGGACCCCTTCCTGGGCGCACAGGTCGTCGGCCCACTGCAGCAGGGTGATCAGCTCGGTCTGCTCCTCAAAGCTGGGGGCCGAGGTGGCGATCTGGCCGGCAAACACCTCGCCGCTGGTGCCATCCAGCGATAGCCATTCCCCCTCTTTGACCACCTTGCCGTTCACCTCCAATTGGCGAGTTTCCAGGTCAATGGCGATCGCCTCGCAGCCGACGACCGCCGGCTTGCCAAACTGCCGGGCCACCACGGCGGCGTGGCTGGTCGCGCCGCCACGGCTGGTCAGGATCCCTTTGGCGGCGATCATGCCATGCACATCGTCGGGCTTGGTTTCGGGGCGGACCATGATGACCGGCTTGCCCTCCAGGCCCCACTTTTCGGCCAGGTCGGCGTCGAAAGCGGCCATGCCCACCGCTGCCCCCGGCGAGGCGTTGACGCCGCTGGCCAGGTAGGTGCCTTCGGTGTAGGCTGCCTTTTTGGCCTTGGGATCGAACTGGGGGTGGAGCAGGGCATCTACGTCGGCGGGACGTACCCGCTTGATCGCCTCCTCCCGGCTGATGAGCCCTTCGTTGGCCATATCCACGGCGATCTTGATGGCCGCCCTGGAGGTGCGCTTGCCGTTGCGGGTCTGGAGCATCCACAGCTTGCCGCGTTCGATGGTGAACTCGACATCTTGCATGTCACGGTAGTGCCGCTCCAGCCTGTTGCAGATGTCTATGAACTGGGCATAGACGTCGGGCATTTCCTGCTCCAGCTCGGCAATCTTTTTGGTGTTGCGGATGCCGGCTACCACATCTTCACCCTGGGCGTTCATCAGATAATCGCCATAGAGGACCTTTTCGCCGGTGGCGGGGTCGCGGGTAAAGGCCACGCCGGTGCCGCTGTCCCAGCCCATGTTGCCAAAGACCATCGTCACGATGTTGACCGCCGTGCCCAGGTCGTCGGGGATATTTTCGGCGCGGCGATAGTCCACAGCCCGCTTGCCGTTCCAGCTCTTGAACACGGCCTCGGTGGCCAGGCGGAGCTGCTGCATCGGTTCCTGGGGGAAATCTGAGCCGGTGTGCTCGCGGACGATGGCCTTGAACTCCTCGGTCAGCGCCTTCCAGTCCTCGGCTTCCAGGTCGGTATCGTCCTTGACCCCCTTTTCCTTCTTTCGCCGCTCGATGGCCTCCTCGAACGGCTCATCGGGGATGCCCAGCACCACCGAGCCGAACATCTGGATCAGCCGCCGGTAAGAGTTGTAGACAAAGGTCTCGTTGCCGGTCAGTTGGACCATGCCGGCTGCCGTCTGGTCGTTCAGGCCGATGTTGAGCACGGTGTCCATCATGCCCGGCATGGAGAACTTGGCTCCAGAGCGGCAGGAAACCAGCAGGGGGTTGGCCGGATCGCCAAAGGTCTTGCCGGTGATCTGCTCGATGGCCTGCAGCGCCTCCAGCTCCTGCTCCCACATCCCTGCGGGGAACTTTTCCCCGGCGGCCAGGTAGGCGTTGCACGCCTCGGTGGTGACGGTAAAGCCGGGTGGCACCGGCACGCCGATGCGCGTCATTTCGGCCAGGTTTGCACCCTTGCCGCCCAGCAGCGCCCGGACTCCATCCCAGTCCCCTGCCTTCTTTTCGGCCTTTTCGACCTCGCTAAAGAGATAAACCCATTTCTTTGACATAACTACTAAACCTCCTTATGTTGTTCCGCCGTCGCAGCGGATGATAGTTCTGGTTGGAACCGGGCGCAATTATAGCGGCATTGGGGGGTTTTGGCAAAAAGCTGCCGCCGGTTGGCGAGGAAAGAAGGGAACCTTTATCCCCGCTCTTCGCGGACGTAGGGCAGCCCCAGCGCGGCCGGCGCACCGACCCGCTTGCGGAAGGTTTCCCACCAGGTGATGATCACCAGCACCACCACGGTGAACAGGTAGGGCATCATGCCCAGGAATGCAGCCGGAATGGTGGTGCCGGCGGCCTGCAGCCGGAACTGGATGGCGTTGACTCCGCCGAACAGGATCGCTCCGATCACCGCCCGTGCCGGGTCCCAGGTGGCAAAGATTACCAGGGCGATGGCGATCCACCCTCGGCCACCGGTCAGGTTCTCGGTCCAGCCAGGGGTATAGGCCAGCGACAGGTGTGCGCCCCCCAGGCCGATGAGCATCCCGCCGACGATTGTGTGCAGGTAGCGGATGCGGGCCACGTTGACGCCCATGGCATCGGCGGTGGCCGGGTTCTCGCCCACGGCCCGCAGGTGCAGGCCGGGCCGGGTCCTGTAGATGTAATAGGCCGCAGCCGGCACCAACAGGTACATGGCATAGACCAGCGGGTCCTGCTTGAACAGCGGCTCGCCCACGTAGGGGATCTGAGAGAGCAGGGGGATGGCCACCTTGGTGAACTTGGGGCCGACTTCGCCCACCAGCGGTTTGCCGCCCGGCCCCAGGCGCTGCCCCAGGAAGCTGGCCAGCCCGGTGCCAAACAGGGTCAGCGCCAGGCCGGTGACTACCTGGTCGGTGCGGAAGGTGATGGTCAGGAAGGCGTGGATCGTCGCCAGCAATGCCCCGACGAGCATGGCCACCAGCACTCCCGCGGCCAGGCTGCCGGTGTGATAGGCGCCGGCAAAGGCGCTCACCGCGCCCATGATCATGATCCCTTCCAGTCCCAGGTTGAGGATGCCGGATCGCTCGGTCAGGATCTCGCCGACGGTGGCAAAGACCAACGATGTGCCGGCCTGGATGGTCACGGCAAAGATAGAGATCAGCAATGCCAGGTCCATGTTGCCTGCCCCTACACCTTGCTTGTGGCCGTGCGCACCACCCGCAACCGGTAGCGCACAAAGATGTCGCCGGCCAGCACAAAGAACAGGATGGCCCCCTGCAACACACGGGCCATAGCGGCTGGCAGCCCCATGGTGATCGTGATCTGGTCGCCGCCGGTGCTCAGGCCGGCCATCAGCACCGCCACGATCAGCACCCCGATGGGGTGCAGCTTGGCCAGCCAGGCAATGATAATGGCCGTAAAACCATCGCCGACGGCGATCCCCTTTTGTAGACGAAAGGCGATGCCGGCCACCTGGCCATAGCCGGCCAGCCCGGCCAGCCCCCCGCTCACCAGCATGACCAGCAGGATGTTGCGCGCCAGGCTGATGCCGGCGTAGCGGGCTGCCTGGGGGTTCTCACCGATGACCCGGATCTCATACCCCCACTTGGTGCGGATCAGGACCAGCCAGATCAGCACGGCCGCGACGATGGCGATGATAATGCCCACGTGCACCCGCCCGGCGCTGAGCCACTCCGGCAGGCGGGGCAGGGCTGCGATCTCTTTGAAGCTGGCCGTGCCGGGGAATCCGTAGCCCCGTTTGTCTTTCCATGGGCCGGTATAGAGATAATCGAGCAGGAGGATGGCCACATAGTTCAGCATCAGCGTGGTAATGATCTCGTTGACGCGGAGAAAGGCTTTCAGCGCGGCCGGGATCAGCCCCCACAGCGCCCCGGCGGCAAAGGCAGCCACTCCCATCAAAATCAGTAACAGGGTGGGAGATAGGTGGCTGTCTTTGAGCAGGAAAAGAGGGAGCCAGGCGGTCGCGATCGCGCCCATTACCAGTTGCCCCTCGGCGCCGATGTTCCAGAACAACATGCGGAAGGCGATGGACACCGCCAGGCCGGTCAGCATCAGGGGGATGGCCTTGACCAGTGTTTCGGATCGGGCGTAGGTGGTGCCAAACGCCCCTTCGAACATGGCTTTGTAGGTGGCGATCGGGTTGGCGCCGGCAGCCAGAAGGAGGATGCCCCCCATGACCAGGGCCAGGATGACCGAAACGATAGGCACCAACACAGCGATCAGGCGGGAAGGCTCCAGACGGCGTTCAAATACGATTCTCATCGCAACCCTTGTATCGTTCGTCCTGTGTCATTCGTCAGGCGTTTCACGCTTCTCGACCGCCGTCCCGGCCATCATCAGCCCGATCTCCTGCACGTCGGCCTGGTCGCCGGGCACGATGCCCATGATGCGGCCCTCGTATATCACCGCAATGCGGTCGCTCAGCGAGGTGATCTCGTCCAGCTCCTCCGAGACCAGCAGGATCGCCGTCCCCGACCGGCGCAGGTCCAGCAGCAAGCGGTGTACCCCTTCGATGGCCCCTACGTCCAGGCCGCGCGTGGGCTGCATGGCGATCATGACCTTGGGCCGGGCCGAGATCTCGCGGGCCAGCAGGGCCCTTTGCAAATTGCCGCCCGATAGGCTCTTTATCTGGGTGTCGTGGCCGGGCGTGGCGATCTCGAACTGCCGGATCAACCGGTCCACAAAGCGGACAACGGCCTGTTTTATCAAAAAGCCCAGCCTGGACAGCGGCGGGCGGCGGTAGTCTTTGAGGATCAGATTGTCGCTGACCGTCATATTGGCAATCAGGCCGGTGTGCAGGCGGTCCTCTGGGATGTGGCTCAGGCCCCGGTCAATGGCGTAGCGCGGTGGCTTGTTCGTCAGATCGCAGTTTCCCAGGCGGACCGATCCACCGGTGGCCCGCCGCAGGCCGGTGATGACCTCAACCAGCTCCCGCTGGCCGTTCCCGGCCACCCCGGCCAGCCCCAGGATTTCGCCGGCCCGGATCTGGAAGGACACGTTGCGCAGGGCAGGCAGGCCCTTGTCGTTGTCGGCGGAGAGGTTTTCCACGGTGAGGAGCACCTCGCCCGGCTCTTGCGCCTCCCGCTCGATGTAAAAGAGGACGGGGCGCCCGACCATGAGCCGGGCCAGCTCGGCGCGGCTCGTCTCGGCCGGTTTCAGCCCCGAAGCGGTTACCTGCCCCTTGCGCAGCACGGTGATCCGGTCGGCGATCTGCATCACTTCGCCCAGCTTGTGGGAGATAAAGACCACCGATTTCCCTTCAGCAGCCATGGCCCGCAGGTTGCGGAACAGCTCGTCAATCTCCTGGGGGGCCAGGACGGCGGTGGGTTCGTCCATGATCAGGATATCGGCGCCACGGTAGAGCAACTTCAGGATCTCGACCCGCTGCTGCTCGCCGACCGACAGCTGCCAGATGTAGGCGGCGGGGTCCACCTGCAGGCCGTAGCGGGCCGACAGTTTGCCGATCTCGGCCTCGATCTGGGGCATGTTCAGGTGGAAGCGAGGACGGCTCAGGCCGAGGATGATATTTTCGGCGACGGTGTGGGGTTCGACCAGCATAAAGTGCTGGTGGACCATCCCGATCCCCAGCCGGGTGGCGTCACGCGGTGAGTGGATGTCGGCCAGCTTGCCGCGCACCCAAATCTCGCCGGCGTCGGGTCGGTAGAGGCCGGCCAAGATGTTCATCAAGGTGCTTTTGCCGGCGCCGTTTTCGCCCAGCAGGGCATGGATCTCACCGGCGTGTACCGTCAGGTCAATGTGGTCGTTGGCCAGCACGCCGGGGAAGCGTTTGACAATGCCTCGCATCTCGACGGCAGGGGGTTGGGTGTTCACATAAGCTCCTGATTACGGCGCGATGTTCGGAATAATCACAGGGCGCAGAGGTGGTCCCGGCCAACTTGACCACATTCCATGCCGGCCGGGACCACCTTGACCTGCTATCAACCTATCTCGGGATTTCTCCGACTACCCCCTCGACCAGCCAGTCAAACGATAGCTTTTCCTCGTCGGTCATGGTCTGGCCGGCAGGCACGCGCAGCGTCCCGGTGTTGTCCTTGATGGGGCCGACGAACACGTCAAACTCGCCGGAAAGGATGCGGGCTTTTTCCTTCTCAACCAGGTCCTTGACCTCCTGGGGCACAAAGTCGGCGATGGGGGCCAGGCTGATCAGCCCCTCTTTCATCCCCCACCACACCGGCGCGTTGGTCCAGGTGCCGGCAGCCACATCCTGCACCGCCTTCTTGTAGAATACCTCCCAGTGCCAGATGGGCGCGGTCAGGAAGGCGTTGGGCGACTGGGCGCGGGCCACGTCCGAGTTGTAGCCGATGACATAGATGCCCTTTTCCTGGGCCAGCTTGTCGGCCTCGGTGGAGTCGCTCTCGCGGGCGATGACGTCGGCGCCAAGGTCATACAGCGCCTCGGCTGCTTCCCGCTCTTTGGGCGGGTCCACCCAGGTAAAGATCCAGACCGGATGGACCTCGGCCTTGGGGTTGACGGAGCGGACGCCCAGAGTAAAGGCGTTCATGTTGCGCACTACCTCCGGGATCGGGTAGGGCGCGATGTAGCCCAGGATGTTCTTTTTGGTCATTTTGCCGGCGACAATGCCTGCCAGGTACCAACCCTGGTAGCCGCGTCCGTCGTAGATACCCACGTTGTTGGCCGTCTTGTAGCCGGTGCAGTGCTCAAAGATGGTGTTGGGGTAGTCCTGGGCCACGGCAATGACCGAGTCCATGTAGCCAAAGCTGGTGGCAAAGATGACCTTGTAGCCCTTCTGGGCAAAGTCGCGGATGACCCGCTCGGCGTCGGGGCCTTCGGCCACCAGCTCGGCATAGGCCGTCTTGACGCCCATCGCCTCCAACGCCAGGCGGCCCTGATCGTGGGCATAGGTCCAGCCCAGGTCGCCGGTGGGGCCGACGTAGACAAAGGCCGCGTTGGGCAGCTCGGCGGCAGGGGCTGCGACCGGCGGTTTGCCGGGGGCTTCGCCGATGACGCCCTCGACGAACCAGTCCATGTTGAGCACCTCTTCGTCGGACATGCAGGTGCCGGCAGCGACCGAGAGTTCACCGTTCTGGCCTTTGATCGGGCCGCAGAAGACGTTATCCTCACCGGCGAGGATCTTGGCCTTGTACTGCTCCACCAGCTTGGCGACATCGGCGGGCACCTTGGGGCTGAGGGGGGCCAGGTCCACGACCCCTTCTTTCATGCCGCCCCAGTAGGCTTCGGTGGAGTAGGTGCCGGCCAGGACCTTTTCGGCAATGTCCACATACTTGACGCCCCAGTTCCACACCGGGCTGGTGAGGACGGTATCGCCGACGAACTTGCTCATGTCCGAGTCGTAGCCGATGGAGACGGCGCCCCGTTCGGCGGCGGCCTTTTGCGGCTCGGTGGTATCCTGGTGTTGGGCGATGACATCACAGCCCTGGTCGAGGAGGGCTTCGGCGGCCTCCTTTTCCTCTGGTGGGCCGAACCAGGTATTGGTCCAGACGACCGAGACGGTGGCGTTGGGGTTGACGGTGCGGACGCCGAGGGTGAAGGCGTTGATGCCGCGCACGACCTCAGGGATGGGGAAGGCGGCGACATAGCCGATCTTGTTGGTTTTGGTGGCCTTGCCGGCGACCAGGCCCGACAAGAAGCGGGGCTGTTCAATCTTGCCAAAGACGGTGCTGACGTTGGGGGCGGTCTTGTAGCCGGAGATGTGCACGAACCAGGTGTTGGGGAACTCTTGGGCGACGGTGATGGTCGGGTCCATGAAGCCAAAGCTGGTGGTAAAGATGAGGTCATAGCCCTTCTGGGCAAAGTCGCGGATGACCCGCTCGGCGTCGGGGCCTTCGGGCACGTTCTCGATGTAGGCTGTCTCGACCTTGTCGCCCAGCTTCTCTTCGAGCATCAGGCGGCCCTGGTCATGAGCCCAGGTCCAGCCCAGGTCGCCGATGGGGGCCACGTACACAAAGGCCACCTTGAGCTTCTCTTTGGCCGGGGCGGCGGCAACAACCGGCGGTTTGCCGGGGGCTTCGCCGATGACGCCCTCGACGAACCAGTCCATGTTGAGCACCTCTTCGTCGGACATGCAGGTGCCGGCAGCGACCGAGAGTTCACCGTTCTGGCCTTTGATCGGGCCGCAGAAGACGTTATCCTCACCGGCGAGGATCTTGGCCTTGTACTGCTCCACCAGCTTGGCGACATCGGCGGGCACCTTGGGGCTGAGGGGGGCCAGGTCCACGACCCCTTCTTTCATGCCGCCCCAGTAGGCTTCGGTGGAGTAGGTGCCGGCCAGGACCTTTTCGGCAATGTCCACATACTTGACGCCCCAGTTCCACACCGGGCTGGTGAGGACGGTATCGCCGACGAACTTGCTCATGTCCGAGTCGTAGCCGATGGAGACGGCGCCCCGTTCGGCGGCGGCCTTTTGCGGCTCGGTGGTATCCTGGTGTTGGGCGATGACATCACAGCCCTGGTCGAGGAGGGCTTCGGCGGCCTCCTTTTCCTCTGGTGGGCCGAACCAGGTATTGGTCCAGACGACCGAGACGGTGGCGTTGGGGTTGACGGTGCGGACGCCGAGGGTGAAGGCGTTGATGCCGCGCACGACCTCAGGGATGGGGAAGGCGGCGACATAGCCGATCTTGTTGGTTTTGGTGGCCTTGCCGGCGACCAGGCCCGACAAGAAGCGGGGCTGTTCAATCTTGCCAAAGACGGTGCTGACGTTGGGGGCGGTCTTGTAGCCGGAGATGTGCACGAACCAGGTGTTGGGGAACTCTTGGGCGACGGTGATGGTCGGGTCCATGAAGCCAAAGCTGGTGGTAAAGATGAGGTCATAGCCCTTCTGGGCAAAGTCGCGGATGACCCGCTCGGCGTCGGGGCCTTCGGGCACATTCTCGATGTAGGCCGTCTCGACCTTGTCGCCCAGCTTCTCTTCGAGCATCAGGCGGCCCTGGTCGTGAGCCCAGGTCCAGCCCAGGTCGCCAATGGGGGCCACATACACAAAGGCTACCTTGAGCTTCTCTTTGGGTGGGGTGGTCGGTTTCGCCACCTCGGTCGGCTTGGGAGTATCTGTCGGCTTGGGTGCTGGGGTGGGGGTCGGCGTCGGGCCGCAGGCAGCCAGCACCAGGCTCAGGATGATCAGCGTGGCCAGGAGCCACTGTATTCTCTTGGGCAACATTTCTACTCCTCCTTGGCGTTGGAAATAGTTGAACAGAATGGGCAAACTGCAGGGAATGTTTCTCTTGGCTGGGCCTTCACCTCCTTTCGATGTAGTGTGATGTCGGCTCTGAATGTTTGCATTATACCTGAAAAGCCGGCGAATGGCAAAAGCACGAACCGGGGCGGGCTAGGCTTGTTGTGCCAGTTGGTCGAGGAGGGCGGTCAGTTCCGGGTTTTCGGCCAGGTCTGCGGCCCGTTTTTGACGGGCCTGGGCCAGCAATTTCAGGCTTTGGGCCGGGTTCTCGCCGGGCATCTGGACCTGGTTGTTGATCAGAAGCCCGCCCAGGAGCAGCGGCAGGTAGAGGAATTCGGCCGCTAGGGTTCCCCCTTGCGCCACCCGGCCGGTCACCAGGTCGGCGACCGCCACCTGTTCGACCATCGTCCACACGTCTTGCCCCAGGCGCTGGCGCAGCAGGCCGAAGCTGACGGCGATGGCCAGGCGCACCAGGCGGGAATAATCGGCACGGGTGATGAGAAAAACCGGGTCGTTCACCGGCAGGTTGTAGCGGTAGGCCAGGGTGTAGGCCGGGATCAGCACTGCATCCTGCCTGGAGGGGTGCCTCAGGAAATATTCGGCGCTGTAGGTCAGGATCTTGGCCAGCATGATCGCCTCGCCGATGTGCAGGGGCAGGCCGGCCTCGCGGAACCGTTCCTGGCTTTCCTGCAAAAAGGAGAGGTACAGGGCCTCGCGGGTGAGTTGAGGCATCAGGTACAGGCGTTGCTCGTTGACATATTTGCGCGCTTTGCCCTGGATGGGGAGATCGGCCACGGTCCAATGGGAAAGAAAAGTGGGCGTCAGGTCGGGGGCCGGGCCGGGTTGGGGCGGTCCTTCCACGTGCAGGCTCAGGTCCTGCTCCGGTTGGGTGTAGGCCACAAAGCCCACGCCCATGGTTGCCGCCAGGGCCATGCCGGTGTGGAAACTCAGAAGGGTGTCGCCCAATTGTCCCTCGTTCTTTTGACTGCGGATGTACAACCCCCGTGTCTCGAACTGAACCCCCAGCGTGGCCGACAGGGCATAATCGCCGGGCGGGAGGTCGGCTGAGGTGGCGATGGGAATGGTCAGCTCACCCACTTCGGCGGGTTCCAGCGGCACATCGGTTCGCTTCTGGATGATGGAGAAGGCAGCGGGCGGCTGGGCCGGCAGGTAAAGGGTGATGGCCACCTGCACCGGCATATCCCAGCAGCTCTGCAGCCAGACGCGGAGGGAGGTTGCTTCGCCAGGAGCGATGGTCGGCGGCTCCAGGGCCATCACATAGTGCACGCCGTTCACTTCGAATCGCTGCCGGGCGTCAACCAGGTCGCCCAGCACATCAGGATACTCGCTGCTCATCTTGCTTTGCCCCTGCCTTTCCCAGTAATTCTGGCGGGTCTATTATAGCATAGCGCGGCCAGTCTGCAAATGGCCGAGGCCAATTTGACAGGCTGTTCAATCTCGTGTATAATTTGAATGAATGTTCATTCATAAATGAAGGAGTGTTCATTATGCAGGATACAACCCGCAGCCAACCATCGCTCCGCCGTGAGCGGCTCAGGGTGGAGCGCAAAGAGCGCATTTTGGACGCAGCGGCCACCGTTTTTGCCGGTAAGGGCTTCCACCAGGCCACCATTCACGACGTGGCCGAGCTGGCCGACGTGGCCGATGGCACCATCTACAACTATTTTGATAACAAGGCCGACCTGCTCCTGGGCCTCATGGCTCGCCTGTCGGATCTGGAACGGTTGCCCGGCGAGCTGACCAACGCCTTGCAGGGTGATGTTCGGGACTTTTTCGTCGCTGCCTTTCACCACCGCCTGTCCCGCATCGGGCAGAGCGAGGAGATGCTCAAGGCTATCTTGCCGCAGGTGTTCATCAACCCCGAATTGCGGGAGCAATACTACCGGCAGTATGTGCTGCGTATTGCCAGGTTGTTGGAACAGTATGTGGCGGCCCAGATCGAACAGGGACGTATCCGGCCGGTGAATGTGCCGTTGGTGGCGCGGATGGTCCAGGGCATGGTCATCGGCTTGTTGGTGCTGCGCATCCTGGGCGATGAGACCCTGTGTTCGGCCTGGGATGAGGTGCCCGATCTGTTGGCGACCATTGTCTTTGACGGGTTAAAGCCCTGCGGCGAGGGATGAGAATGGTGGTCCGCACCCTGTCTGTGATGCGCAAAGAGTTCCTGCACATCGTGCGCGATCCACGCACCCTGGCGGTGATGTTTTTGATCCCGGTAGTCCAGCTTTTGTTGCTGGGCTACGCGGCCACAACCGATGTCAAGCACCTGAGCACGGCGGTGCTGGATCGGGATCGCACGCCTCACAGTCGGGATCTGATAGATGCTTATCGCGCCTCCGGTTATTTTGACATCACGCTGGCTGTGGAAAGCGAGGCGGAGATGGCCCGTGCTATGGACAGCGGTGTGGTGCGGGCCGGGTTGATCATCCCTGCCGGCTATGGGCGGGCGCTGCAGCGGGGTGAGAAGGTAAAGGTGGGCTTGGTGATTGATGGTTCGGATCCCACTGTGGCCACCACAGCCCTTTCGGCTGCGCAGGGAGTGGGGCAGGCCCAGTCGCTGGAGATAATCCAAAAGGCGCTAGGCACCCGGCTGGCAGCGGCTCCGGGCATCGAGGTTCACCCTCGCGTCTGGTACAACCCGAGCATGGAGAGCGCCAACTTTATGATCCCAGGGCTGATGGGCACCGTGTTGCAGCTCCTGACCATGCTGCTCACGGCCATGGCCATCGTCCGCGAACGGGAGCAGGGGACCATCGAGCAATTGATCGTCACCCCCATCCGGCCCCTGGAGCTGATCGTCGGCAAGGTGGCGCCCTATGTGGTGATTGCCTTTTGGGACCTGCTGGAGATCCTGGCGGTGGGGGTTTGGTGGTTCGGTGTGCCGGTTCACGGCAGCATCCCGCTGTTGCTGGCCCTGGCCTGTGTCTTTCTGGCAACCTCATTGGGCCTGGGTATCCTCATCTCCACACTATCCAGGACCCAACAGGAGGCGATGCTGCTGACCTTTTTTATCTTGCTGCCATCTATCTTTTTATCAGGTTTTTTCTTCCCGGTAGATGCCATGCCGACCTTGTTGCAATATATCAGCAAGGTGGTGCCACTGACCCACATCCTGATCATCGTGCGCAGCATTATTCTCAAAGGGGTTGGCCTGGAGGCTCTGAGGGGGGAGGTAGCAGTGTTGGCCGTCTTTGGCACGACCGTCCTGTTGCTGGCGTCGCTGCGTTTTCGGAAGCGGCTGGAATGAATGGGGGGCAGGGTGTCATCCTGCTCTGGTGGGTGATATTGGAGAAGGCTGGGGGCAGGTTATGAATGCCGAGCGCGAACCGGTGATTGTGACCGAAAACCTGACTCGTCGCTTCAAAGGGGTCACCGTTGTGGATGGCCTGAGCCTGGCGGTGCGGCGCGGCGAGATTTTCGGGCTGGTTGGCCCCGACGGCGCGGGCAAGACGACCACCATCCGCATGTTGTGCGCCATCCTGGACCCGACGGAGGGCCGGGCGCGGGTGGCGGGCTTTGACACAGTGCGCGACTCGGAGCAGATCAAGAAGCGCATCGGCTACATGGCCCAGCGCTTTAACCTCTACGGCGACCTGTCGGTGGCCGAGAACCTGGATTTTTTCGCCGACATCTTTCAGGTGAGCGGCCGTGAGCAGCGCGAACGGAAGGAACGGCTGTTGCACTTTGCCCGCCTGACCGACTTTCGCAAGCGGCGGGCGGCCCACCTGTCGGGTGGGATGCAGAAAAAGCTGGCCCTGGCCTGTACGCTCATCCACCAGCCGGAGATCATCTTTCTGGATGAGCCGACCACCGGCGTGGACCCGGTCAGCCGCCGTGAGTTCTGGGACATTCTGACCGAATTGCACCTGCAGGGCATCACCATTTTCGTCAGCACCCCCTACATGGACGAGGCGGAACGCTGTTCGCGGGTGGGGCTGATGTATCGGGGTCGGATCATCGTCTGTGACGAGCCGGAGCGGATCAAAGGGCTGGTGACCGGCGACCTGTTGGAGCTGCGTCCCACCGATCTGCGCCGTGCCGGCGAGATAATTGCCGGGTTGGAGGGGGTGCTGGAGGTCCAGACCTATGGCGATCTGCTCCACATCTTTGTGGACGAGGCAGCACGGCGGCAACAGGCGCTTCAGGCCGCTCTGACCGCTGCCGGCGTTGGGGTGATCGGCCTGCGTCAGACCCGCCCGCGCATGGAGGAGGCCTTTATCTCGTTGGTGCGACGGCAGGAAGAAGCAGTGGGCTGGCAAGATGGACGGATTGAAACCTGATAGCGCGCAACATGCGGCATACAACACACACTATGGCGAGTGCGCCGACACCCACGCCGTGGAGGCGGTGGAGCTGACCAAAAAGTTCGGCGACTTTACGGCTGTAGACCGTGTGAGCTTTACAGTGGAGCGGGGGGAGATCTTTGGCTTCCTGGGCCCTAACGGCGCAGGCAAAACAACGACGATCCGCATGTTGTTGGGCCTGCTCAGGCCGACTTCGGGCCGGGCTACTGTGCTGGGCTTTGACATTGTGAGCCAAACGGCAGAGGTCAAGAAGCGCATCGGCTACATGTCGCAGCGGTTCAGCCTGTACGATGACCTGACGGTGGGGGAAAACCTGAACTTCTACGGGCTGACCTATGGGGTAATGGGCAAACGGCTCCGGGCGCGCAAAGAATTTGTCTTGCACATGGCCGGCTTGGAGGGCCGTGAACGCGAATTGACCCGCAACCTGTCGGGGGGCTGGAAGCAGCGCCTGGCTTTGGGCGCAGCGATCCTTCACGAGCCGGAGATGCTCTTTCTCGATGAACCAACAGCCGGCGTGGACCCCATTTCCCGCCGCGCCTTTTGGGACCTGCTGTACGATCTGGCCGAGGGAGGAACGACGATCATGGTCACGACCCACTACATGGACGAGGCGGAGCACTGTCAAAACCTGGCCTTTATCCAATACGGGCGGATCGTGGCTTTGGGCTCGCCCGCTGAGATCAAGGAAACCAAAATGCGCGGTCAGGTGCTGGAGATTGACTGCGACGACCCGGCAACGGCCATCCCGGTGCTGTGGGAGATGGGCGCTTTTGAGGAGGTGGCGCTGTACGGCCTGCTGATCCATGCCGTCGCCCCCGATGTGGAGGCCCTCAAACCGCGCATCGAGGCGGCCTTCCGGGATAAAGGCATCGGTGTGCGGACGATGGACCGGATTGCTCCTTCTCTGGAGGATGTGTTCATTTCCAGCGTGCGAGCGCCGGTGGAGGCAGGGAGCGAATAGCGTCTAGCGAAGGTGGGGAGGAATACCATGAAACGGACCATTCTCGGTGTGGTGACCCTCATTGTGGCGGTCGGGGGTATTGGCGGTGGCTGGTGGTTTATCAAGCACCCCGAATGGTGGATCTGGCTTCAGGATGAGTTCAGGGGTAGGGTGAAGCTGGTCCTGAGGTCGGAGGAGCAGCCACAGGGGCTGGTCGTCTCTGGGTTCATCGAGGCTGACAAGGCGGCGGTAACCACCGACCTGGGCGGGCGCATTCTGGCCCTCTATGCCGACGAGGGCGATGAGGTGACACAGGGACAGGTTCTGGTCCGGCTGGACGACTCGCTGTTGCTGGCCCAGATCAAACAGGCCAGAGCCGAGGTGGCTGTGGCCCAGGCCAATCTGGCCCGGGTGAAGGCCGGCGTCCGGCAAGAGACGCTGGACCACGCCCTGGCCCTGCTGAAGCAGGCTCAGGTGGCCGAAGAGGCGGCCCGCGTGGCGTGGGAAGATGCTCAGGCGATGCGCGACCACCCTCAGGATCTGGAGCTGGCCATCACCGCCGCTCAGGCGCAACTGGGGGTTTTGACCCTTCAGCAGCGACAGGCCCAGGCCATGGCCAACTCGGCCCAGGCTGGCCGCGATTTTGCCGACGAGGTGGTCAGCCTTCTGGAAGAGTTTGAGCCGTTTGACGAGTGGGTGTTGGTCGGATCTTTTGACCTGGGCACCTTGCCTCCTGAAATCCCACTGCCACCTGACCTGGTAGATGGCGAGTATACCATCGGCAAGTACAAGATCGTGATTGACAATGGCACCATCACCGTCTTTGTAAAGGTGCACATCAAACTCTCTTCCGATATGTTGCCCACGGCTCGCTATCAGCAAGCGATTGCCACCTACCAGTCGTGGGCTGCCTGGACCGGCCTGGACCAGGCTGAGGCGGCCCGGAACGGCGTGGAGAGCTACCTGGCCCAGCTTCAGCAGCAAAAGGCCAACCCTCTGGCCCTGCAGGCCCGCGTGGATGCTGCCCAGGCTCAGGTCGAGATCGCCCAGGCCAACGTAGCCCTGGCCCAGGCCCAGGTGGATGGCCTGCAGATGGGCGCGACGCCCCAGCAGATCGCCGCCGCTGAGACCCAGGTCAAGCTGGCCCAGGCCGCGCTGGATGTCCTCCAGGCCAAGGCAACCAGGTTCAGCCTGAAAGCCCCCATCTCCGGCCTGGTGCTGGAGCGAACGGTAAATGTGGGGGAGGTGGCCCGGCCTGGTGTTCCTCTGCTGACCCTGGCCGACCTGGACCGCCTCACTCTGACCCTCTATGTGCCGGAGAACCGCTTGGGCCAGGTGTACATCGGCCAGAGGGTGGCGGTGACGGTGGACGCCTACCCTGATCGCACCTTCATGGGCACCATCTCTTTCATTGCCGACAAGGCCGAGTTCACGCCCAAGAGTGTCCAGACCCACGAGGAACGGGTGAACCTGGTCTTTGCCGTGAAGGTCAGTCTGCCCAACCCCGACCATGCCCTCAAGCCGGGGATGCCTGCCGATGCGGTGATTCTGGATATTGGATATTAGACATTCTGGTTGTAAAATGGAGAAATAAGATGAAACGTGTTGTGGCGGTGGCGGTGGTGATCCTTGTTGTGGGAGCGGTGGGTATCTGGTGGTGGGTGCGCACGGCACCGGAACAGGCGGTCCGCTTGCTGGAGGCCGGCGGGCTGGAGGCCGGGCAGGCCGAGCAGATCGTTACCTCGTTGGGTGGTGAACTGGAAACTGAGGAGGGGCAGGCGCTGTACGCCTCGGGGAGTATCGAAGGGGAGTCGGTATCTATCGTCTCCGAGTTTGGTGGGCTGGTGGTGGGCCTCTATGCCCAGGAGGGGGATGAGGTGCAGGCCGATCAGGTGTTGGTCGAGCTGGATACAAGCCTGCTCCAGGCGCAGATGGCCCAGGCACAGGCAGGGGTAGCCGCCGCCGAGGCCAATCTGGAGAATGTCAGGGCCGGCACCCATCCGGCCCAAATCCTGGCTGCCCAGGCGGCCCTCGACAAAGCCCTTGCCGAACAGGAAGCAGCCGCGACCGCCTGGAAGAGTGTCCAGGCCATCCTGGACAATCCCCAGGAGATTGACGCTCAGATCGTCCAGGCGCAGGCGGCGGTGGACCTGGCCGTTGTCCAGATCGAACAGGCCCAGGCGCAGCTAGAGGCGGCCAGGGTGAAGCGCGACCAATACCGCGCCCAGGGGACGATGGAAGAAAAGCGGCTGTATGTCGTCTATGACTATCAGGTGCAGGCTGCCCAGGCGGCGCTTGACGCAGCCAGGGCCAACAAGAAGGGGGCTGACGAGACCCTGGCCGCTCTCAAGGCGCTGCGCGCCAATCCGTTGGCAGTCGTCAGCCAGGTGCATCTGGCTGAGGCGCAGTACAAGCTGGCCGAGGCGGGGACGGAGGTGGCCAGAGTCAAGCTGAAAGAACTCAAAGCCGGGCCCACAGAGGAAGAGATCGCGGTCGCCCAGGCGCAGGTGCAACGAGCTCAGGCGGCTGTCTCGGCCTTGCAGGTGCAGATAGACAAGATGACCCTGCGCTCTCCCATTGACGGGGTGGTCACCAGTTGCCCTATCCACGTCGGCGAGTCTGCCCTTGCCGGCACAACGCTGCTCACCGTGGCCAACCTGGATGAGGTCAAGCTGACCCTCTATATCCCCGAAGATGAGCTGGGGAAGGTCTACCTGGGACAGCAGGTCGAGGTGCAGGTGGATTCTTTTCCCGGCCGGGTGTTCACCGGGACGATCTCGTACATTTCGCAGCAGGCCGAGTTCACCCCCAAGAATGTGCAGACGAAAAAGGAGCGGGTGAGCATGGTCTTTGCCATCCGGGTGCGCCTGCCCAACCCAGGGCACCTCCTCAAGCCGGGCATGCCGGCCGATGCGGTAATCGGCAGGTGAGGCCGGCGATCCTTACCCACCCTCAGAGCGTTTGGCCAGCCGGCTGACGAGGAAGGAAAGCCAGGTAGATTTTGCGTTCGCCTCGCTTTTCCCAGTGCGACAGGAGCATCTCCGCGCCGGCGCGTGTGGCCGGACTGTCCACCATCTCTGGCACAAGGGACAGCGCCTTGAGGGCATAGACGCTGGCAATGGGGCAGGGGTCCTCCTTGCGGCCTGGCCCGCGAAACTTGCCCAGTTTGGCATCGGCCCGGCAGCGCCAGCCGTTGTCATCTACCAGGCTAACCAGGTGCTCCACCGCCTGCTGCACGCGGGGATCATCGCCCAGGCCCATGGCCAAACGGTGCGCCACGTCAGGCCATGTTCTTCCCCGATCTCGCGGGCAACCTTTTGCCAGCTTGTGAGCCGACTTGGGGTTGTCGAGTGTCAGGCCGGTCGCCACCTCGTCCAGGATTTCAGGGTACTCCAGGGCTTCGGCGGCGACGGCTTTGTTGGACGCCTCGGTGGGGTCGCCGCCGGCCGATGATAACCGCTTCAGGACACTCATGGGGCGCCTCCCGCAAGAAAACCTGGTGAAGGTTCAGGCCAGCCGGAGGCCGACCTGAACCTTCGCCAGACTCCTTCTGTCACGCCGTCAGCCCGGCGCGGATGCTGTCCAGCAGGGTGCGGGCGTCGGGCACAAAGTCAAAAAAGCCCTCCAGCTTTTCGCAGGCATAGTCGCCGCAGTGGGCGCAGTTGGCGACAGCCAGCGCCATAGCGCAGGCGCGGACGTCGCACTCGAAGCAGTGACCACACTTGCGCCCCTGATCCGTCAGACAGCCGTCGCAGATGACCGACTCGACGGTGATGTCCGGCGCATTGAACTCCTCGCGCCATTGGGCGGCGACGCGCTCCAACGCGGCCCGGTCGTTCGCCTGGGTGGCGATGTAGGCCGGGCAGTCGGTGCAGACCAGGCCACAGTAGGCAATTATTCTGTTCATTTCATTCTCCTTTAAATTTATTTGTGCAGGTCAAACCGCTCTTAGAAGGGATAGCCCCTGGCCCCCTGGCAGCCCTTCAGCGCCGAGATCTCGCCGCAGTGGGCGTTGATGTGCCAGATGACAAAAGTTTCCAGCAACTGGCCCAGGTTTAACTTGCCGATAGGTGTTTCCAGCGTGCGGGCCAGGTCCTCTGGACTGAGGGTTGCCAGCCAGCCTTGAAGCGCCCCGGCCACAGCTTGCGCGTATTCATGCAGCGCCGGCAGGTCCACTCGGAGGGCCCGCATATAGGCCAGATAGTCGCCGCCGTGCTCCGGCTCTGGCACAGAGACGGTCAGCGCCCGCTCATTCCACCCGTCGCGCTGGCGGATCGGTTCCTGGCCCAAGACCCAGCGATAGACGATGTCGTCGGCGCTCGAGATGGTGTGCCAGTATAGCGCACCGATGGGGTTGGCGATGCCCGGTGGCTGCCAGTCGGCCTGTTCCTGGGTCAGGTCGGCAGCTACCTGGCCGAGGATGCCGAAGGCGTTGCCCAACGAGTATTGCAACAATTCGACGGAATTCATTTTTTCCTCTCCTTTTTTTTAAAATTAGTACTGTGAAGGCCGGGCTGGCTCGTGGCTTCCCCAGGCCTTCGCAAGGCTCACTCACATCTGGTCTTCCCGGCACCAGTCCGGCGACCTGTCCTGCAAGCTCTCCACGATGTTGGCGACGAGAGACACGACCTCGTCCAGTTTGGCTGGGCTGATCCATTCGATGCTATCGCCGGGCAGGTGGGTATTGTTGGCCCCGACGGAGGTGATGGGAATGCAGGGCACGCCCTGGAAGAAAAAGGCTGTGTGGTCGCTTTCATACCAGGGTTCGACCCGGACCACGCCGGGGTATTGGTTTTTGATCGCGGCGATTTGGTCGTGCAGAGCCGGGGAGCCGCCCAGCACTGCGATGCTGGTGGCGCTCGCCCACTGCCCCACGCCATCCACGTTGATGGCGGCGAGCACCTGGCCCAGGCTGTCCCTGCTCCGGCGCAGGTACTCGGCGTCGCCCACCCCGCCAACCTCCTCGCCGTTGGTGATGAGCCACTCCAGGCCCACGGCCAGATCTGCCTGGGCGAACCGTTCGGCCAGGGCCAGGAGGACCGCCACGCCGGAGCCGTTGTCGCAGGCGCCAGGCGTATCGGCCTGGGTGTCCAGGTGGGCCAGCAGCACGATGCGCGCCGGCTGACGGCCCGGCTTGTGGGCCACGACGTTGGCAAAGTGGCCCGGTGTCTGCCGGCTCTCGATCCGCAGGTGCACAGCAAGGCCTTGGCGCTGTAACAACACCCGCCCGACCTCCGGCAGGACCGTGGCCGAGGGGATGGGGAACTCCCAGTCGCGGATCAGCCGCTCCGGGCATCCGGGGGTGGGGCTGATGGTCAGGAGCGCAGCCGGGCGCTTTTCTTCCAGCAAGCGCACGAGCTGTTGGTGCTCTTCTGGGAAATAAAAGGCGCTCCGCGCCCCCATCCCGTGGCCTTTGGTCAGGTCGGCGTAGAGGAGGCCGATGCGGCCGGCCAAATCCGCAGCCTCCAGCTCCGCCACCGTTCCCAACGCCACGGCCGGGGCCGTCACGTCGCACGCGGGCGACCAGGTATTGGCGAAGGCGGCCAGCGGCTCGCCACCGGTTTCCAGGCGCGTCTCGACCTCCTCCCAAAGGGGGCAGGGAAACTCTTGGGTCTCCACGGCCAGGCCGGCCGCCTCGAAAATCTGCCGGACATAGTCGGCCGCGGCCAGGTTCGCCTTTGAGCCGAGGGGTCGGGGGCCGATGGCCCCACAAAGCTTTTCCAGGTTTTTCATCTCTTCTAACTCGCTAATGTTGGATTCGGGCTTCTTGACCTTTCCTAACCCCTCCCAGGAGCGGCCTGCTCGCCAAACACCCAGGCCGCCTGCCGCATCCGGGGTATCACGTCCACCCCAAACGGACAGCGTTTGGTGCAGGCCCCGCACTCGGTGCAGGCTGAGGCCTTGACCGGCAGGGCGGCGTAGGCTGCCCGCAGGCTATCGGTCAATCCAGACTCGGCCCAATCGAGCAGGCGGCTGACCTGGCCGATGTCAATAAAGGCCGGGCAGGGCAGGCAATGGTTGCAGTAGACGCACTCGCCCTCGATGTAACGGCCAAAGTCGGCCAGCAGGCCGCTGAAATCGCGCTCGGTTTCGTTGGCCTCCAGGGCGTGGAGTGCGGCCGCCAGCTCCTCCTGGTTCTTGACGCCGGGCAGGGCCAGAGAGACTCCCCGCTGTGCCAGAGTGTAGCTGAGGCACTGCGCCGGCGTGACCTGCGTCCTGATCCTGGCTTTGAACGCCTCGCCGGCTGTCTGATACTGGGGCACGCGAAAGGTGCCCCGCTGGGTGAGCAGCTTGCCACCGCCGAACGGCTTCATCGCCACCATGCCGATCCCACGCCGCGCGCACAGGTCAAGCAACCTCTTGCGGCCGGGCATAGCGTGGCTGAACAGGTTGACCGGGAACATCACCACGTCCACCACGCCGCTCTCGACGGCCCGCTCCATCACCTCGGGAAAGTGGCCGCTGATGCCGATAGAGCGCGCTTTGCCCTCGTCGCGCAGGCGGAGGGCTAGCTCCAGCACGCCACCGGGACGGGCGATCTCGTCCCATTCTTTGGTGGTGTTGAAACAGTGCAAAAACAAGACGTCCACGTGGTTGGTGTCCAGACGCGCCAGGTGGGCGTGGAAAAAGGTTTCGCATCGTTTCGCGTTCCGCGACCGGACCCACTGCCCATCTTTTTCGGTGGAGCCGAGGTGTCCGGTCAGCAGGACCTGGTCCCGCAGCCCATGAAACGCAGCCCGCATGTTGTCCAGGTAGTCGGGCATGGCAAAGATGACGTCGAAATAGTTGACGCCGTGCTCCACCGCCTGGTGGACGGTCGAGACCACCGTCTCGCGGGGTTGGCCGTGCATGTGCTCCAGGCCGAGGCCGATGACGCTGACCGACAAACCGGTTTTCCCCAGAGTTTGGTATTTCATGCTGTATGGACCTTTCTTATCCAACCTTCTCGACCGGCTGGCGCAGGACCGTGCGTAACTTTTCCGGCTGGGTCCGGCGCGGATCGCCGAGATAGATCTCGTGGTGCTTGCCTCAGAGCCGGGGTCTCTTCCCCTTTCTTGGCTTGTTTCTCGGCCACTTGACGCAGGGCGGCCTCGTACATCTCTTTTTTCAGGTCAAGTTTCTTCATCTCCTATTCCTCTCATGCTATAGCCGGGCTACGAGTTCAATGCTTTGACGTTCATCCCTGAAAGCATCGGCCGTAAGCACTGCCCGGTGTAGCTTTCTGCGACCAGGGCCACCTCCTCTGGCGTGCCCTGGGCGACAATCCAGCCGCCGCCGTCGCCCCCCTCTGGCCCCAGGTCCACGATCCAGTCGGCGGTTTTGATTACGTCCAGGTTGTGCTCGATGACAATGACCGTGTTGCCGGCGTCGGTCAGACGGTGCAGCACATCCAGCAGCTTTTGGATGTCGGCAAAGTGCAGCCCCGTGGTCGGCTCGTCCAGAATATAGACCGTGTCGCCGGTGGACACCCGCGATAGCTCCCTGGCCAGCTTGACCCGCTGCGCCTCGCCGCCGGATAAGGTAGTGGCGCTCTGGCCCAGCTTGATGTAGCCCAGGCCCACGTCGGCCAGGGTTTGAAGCTTGCGCTGGATGGCGGGGATGTTGGCCAAGTGCGCCAGCGCCTGGTTGACGTCCATATCCAGCACCTGGGCGATATTTTTCCCCTTGTAGCGGATTTGCAGTGTCTCACGGTTAAAGCGGGTGCCCTTGCACACGTCGCAGGTCACCCACACGTCGGGCAAGAAGTGCATCTCGATCCTTTTTTGGCCGTGGCCCTGGCAGGCCTCGCACCGCCCCCCTTTGACGTTAAAGCTAAACCGTCCGGCCTGGTAACCCCGTGCCCGGGCCTCTGGCGTCTGGGCAAACAGGTCACGGATGTCGCCATAGACACCAACGTAGGTAGCCGGGTTGGAGCGAGGCGTGCGACCGATGGGGTCCTGGGTGATATTGATCACTTTGCTCACCTGTTCCACCCCTGCCAGGTGGTCATGCTCGCCGACCCGCTCCTGGCTGCGGTGCAGGATGCGGGCCAGCGCCGGATAGAGGGTCTGGGCTATCAGCGAGCTCTTGCCGCTGCCCGAGACGCCGGTCACACAGGTGAACAGCCCCAGGGGGAAGCGCACCTCCAGGTTCTTGAGGTTGTGTTGCCGCGCCCCGACGAGTGTCAGCCACCGGCCATTGGTCGGTCGCCGCCGGCCGTTGGGCGAACAGACCACCAGCTCGCCCGACAGATACCTGCCGGTGAGCGACCGGGGGTTGGCCATGATCTGCTGCGGCGTCCCTTCGGCCACCACCCATCCCCCCAGCACCCCGGCCCCCGGCCCCAGGTCCACGATCCAATCGGCGGTGCGCATCGTTTCGGCGTCGTGCTCGACGACCAGGACGGTATTGCCCATGTCGCGCAGCTGCTCCAGCGTGTCCAGCAGGCGACGGTTGTCGCGCTGGTGCAGGCCGATGCTTGGCTCATCCAGGATGTAGAGCACGCCCACCAACCCACAGCCGATCTGGCTGGCCAGCCGGATGCGTTGCCCCTCCCCGCCGGACAGGGTCGGCGCAGCGCGGTCCAGGGTCAGGTAGTGCAGCCCGACATTCAGCATGAACTGCAACCGGTCGCGGATCTCTTTCAGCACCTCCTCGGCGATCTGGAACTGCTCGGCCGTCAGCTTGCCCGCTTGCCGGCTTTCCGGCCACAGGCTCAGCACCCACGCCAGGGCATCGCTGACAGACATGCGCGTCACGTCATAGATGCTCTGGCCGGCGATGGTGGTGGCCGTCGCTTCGGGGCGCAGCCGCTTGCCCCCGCAGGTGGGGCAGGTCTGCTGGCTCATGAACTGCATGTACCACTGGCGCATATATTCCGAGTGGGTTTGCAGGTAGCGGCGGCGGGTGACGTTGACCACCCCCTCGGTCTCCCACTCGCCTTGCCAGGTACCCCGGTCGCTTTCCGACTTCCAGGTCACCTTGACGCCGCCGAACAGAATGGCCTGCCGGCACTCTTCCGACAGGTCCCGCCAGCGGGTATCCAGGTCGTGGCCGAACCTGGTGACGATTTGAATGGCTGCCTGGTAGATGCCCGAGTCCTTCTTCCGGCCCACCTCGCCCCAGGTGCGGACCGCCCCCTCGGCGATGGTCTTGTCGGGGTCAATGAACAGCGCCGGATCGAACTCGATCTTGGTGCCCAGGCCGTTGCAGTCGGGGCACATGCCGTGGGGCGAGTTAAAGCTGAACATCGTCGGGGTCAGGTCGGGAAAGCTGAGGCCGCAGGCCGGGCAGGCATTCTGCTCGGAGAAGGTCAGCAGCTCGCCGTTGGCCACATCCACGTGCAGCAACCCCTCGGCCAGCCGCAGCGCCGTCTCGACCGAGTCGGTCAGCCGCGCCACAAACCCTTCCTGCCCCTCCGCTTCCTCCGGCACGGCCAGCCGATCCACCACAATTTCGATGTCATGCTTCTTGGTCTTGGCGAGTTGAATCCGCTCCGACAGATCTACCGGCACGCCGTCAATCCGGGCGCGGGTGTAGCCCTCGGCGCGGACCTGCTCCAACAGGTCCTCGTGGCTGCCCTTGCGCCCGCGGGCCACCGGGGCTAACACCTGGAAACGGGTGCCGGGTGGGAGCTGGGCGATGCGGTCCACGATCTGCTGGGCCGACTGGGCGTGGACCTCGCGGCCACACTGCGGGCAATGGGGCGTGCCGACGCGGGCATACAGCACCCGCAGATAGTCATAGATCTCGGTCACGGTGCCCACGGTAGAGCGGGGGTTCTTGCTGACCGCTTTTTGCTCGATGGCAATGGCCGGGCTGAGGCCACCGATAAAGTCCACCTTGGGCTTTTCCATCTGCCCCAGAAACTGGCGGGCATAGGAGGACAGAGATTCGACATAACGCCTCTGCCCCTCGGCGTAGAGGGTGTCGAAGGCCAGGCTGCTTTTGCCGCTGCCCGAAACACCGGTGATGACAATCAGTTTGTGGCGCGGCAAGACCAGGTCTATGTTCTTCAGGTTATGCTGCTGCGCGCCACGGATGACCAGTTTGTCTTGGTACATACCTCTCTTCTCCGTCCTCTATTCTAGCGCAGGTAGATGTCAGATCGTGTCATGAATGAAACGAATATTTGTTCTAATTTTGACGTTGACTGGCAAGATTGGCTTGCCGCTGCTGCCAAGACACGGCGTGACCTTTATTGGACAGGGTGGCGCACCTGTGCTATAATAGCCTTGTCTTTCACAATCCAGATCGGACATAGTTGTCCTCCGACTCATCTCATTCCCTCTGGGATGGATGAGCGATACGGTGAGGGGAGCAATTCCCTCGCCCGCCAGGGTGCAAAGGAGGCCTTGTCTCAGAGGCGCTGTGGGGCGCTTGGGAGATGGCCTCTTTTTTCTTGAAAGGAGGTGGAGGACGGGGCGATCAGACCGAGGTGGGAGCCAATGGAGACGATTCACGTAGAAGTCTGGTTGTATGGGCCGCTGGCGCGCTATGCCGGCGAGCAGAGCCGCGGCAGCTATGCCGAGCTGCATCTGGAGCTACCGACCGGTAGCACCATGCAGTACCTTCTGGAGCGCCTGGGCCTTCCGACGGAGGAAAAGGGCATCACCTTCATCAACGGCAACCTGGCTGCCCTGCCGGGCCTCGATGCCGACCGCGACGTGGTTCTACACGACGGCGACCGGGTGGGGATTTCGCATCGTCAGAGCATGTGGCCGTTCCAGTACCGTTTCGGCGCAGGTCAAACTGCACAGCTCCAGGAAACCTTTCGCCAGCGAGAGGATCGCGGCATTCACCACGCCTACACCAATGTCTAATATCTAAAATAAACCAAAGGAGGTTGAAATGGGTAAACTGCTGCGTTTGAACATGACAGACCGCACGGCGACCTGGCAAGAGATGCCGGAGAAGTACAAATTCCTCGGCGGACGAGGGTTGACATCCACCATCGTCTATGACGAGGTAGACCCGCTGTGCCATCCGCTGGGGCCGAACAACAAGCTGGTGTTTGCCCCTGGTATCGTCACCGGCACGTCGGCGCCCACCAGTGCCCGCATCTCGGTGGGAGCCAAGTCGCCGCTGACCGGCGGCATCAAGGAGGCCAACGCCGGCTCTGCCTTCTCGCCGGCTATTGCCGACATGGGCATCCGGGCGATCGTTGTAGAAGGACAGCCCAAGGAGAAGGGGTGGTGGCTGGTCTACATCACCTGGGATGGGAATGCGCCCAAGGTCGAGTTCCTGCCCGCCGACGAATATGCCGGTCAGGACCTGTATGACGTTTTCCCCAAGCTCTTTGAGCGCTTTGGCAAGGTGAGCATCGCCGGTATCGGCACGGCCGGCGAGCTCCTCTATGGCAACTCGGGGGTCTGCTTTGAGGATATGGAAGGCCGACCGGCCCGCTATTCCGGCCGGGGTGGCCTGGGCGCGGTGATGGGCAGCAAGGGGTTAAAGTTTATCATCGTGGACCGCAAAGGCGCGCCTGGCGTCCAGCTTGCCGACAAGGATCTCTTTGAGCAGGGCCGCAAGAAGCTGACCGAGGCGCTGATGCAGCACGATGTGACCAAGCCCAAGGGGGCGCTCAATACCTATGGCACGGCGGTGCTCATCAACATCATGAACGAGGCCGGCGGCCTGCCCACCCGCAACTTTTCCAGCGGACGCTTTGAGGGCGCAGCCAAGATCGCCGGTGAAGCTCTCTTTGAGGGCAACAAGGAACGGCTGGGCAGGGAGCTGTATAACCACGCCTGCAGCCCCGGCTGCATCATCCGCTGCTCGAACACCTGGTACAAGCCGGACGGCACGGAGCATGTCTCCTGCCAGGAGTACGAGTCGATCTGGGCGCTGGGGGCCAACTGCGGCATTGATAGCCTGGACGTGACCGGCGAGCTGATCAAGCTATGCAACGCCTACGGCCTGGACACCATCGAGATGGGCACCACCCTGGCGGTGGCCATGGAGGGGGGAGTGCTCGCCTTTGGCGATGGTCAGAAGGCGATCGCGCTGATGCACGAAATCGGCAAGGGGACGCCGCTGGGCCGCATCCTGGGTTCCGGCACGGCAACGGCTGCGCGCGTCTTGGGGGTGAGCCGTGTGCCGGTGGTCAAGGGCCAGTCCATGCCGGCCTACGAGCCGCGGGCGGTCAAGGGCATCGGCATCACCTACGCCACCGGGACCATGGGCGCCGACCACACCCAGGGCTATACCATCGCCCCGGAGATCCTGGGGGTCAGCGGCAAGGTGGATCAGTTCGACCGGGACAAGGCCGACCTGGTGCGCAACTTCCTGGAGGCCACGGCCTTTATTGACTCCACCGGCCACTGCCTGTTCATCGCCTTTGCCATCCTGGACATCGCCAGCGGCTTCGAGGGGGTGGTCGAGGAGTGCAATGGCGTCTTGGGCACCAACTGGACGATGGCCGACGTGGGCCGCATCGGCAAAGAGATCCTGGCCAAGGAGCTGGCCTTTAACCGAGCGGCAGGCATCGGCAAGCTGGCCGACCGGATGCCGGAGTTCATGAAGTATGAGCCGCTCCCGCCGCACAACGTCACCTGGGACGTGCCCGACGCGACGCTGGATGCCGTCTTTCCGTAGGGGTGTGCAGGGGCCGGGCGCTTGGGAGGGCCGATGATCACCGTCCACGTCAAGCTGTTTGCTACTCTGCGCCGCTACAGCCCCGGCTTGAAAATGGGCCAGGCGCTGCCGGTGGAGCTGCCTGACGGGGCGACGGTGGACCATCTCATCCGGCAACTCGGCTTGCCCGCGGAAGAGGTCAAGATGGTCTTTGTCAACGGCCTTGTGCGCCAGCGGGACCATCCCCTGGCCGACGGCGACGAGCTGGGCATCTTTCCGCCGGTGGGCGGCGGATAGGAGGGAAAAGCAAAAACCCCCGGTTTCTGAAAGAAGCCGGGGGTTTTTCAATTGCCTGGTCTGAAAATAAACCGGTCGTCAGGCGACCACCGCACTTTCACGCTTTGCGGTGCCTACCTCACCCATCCCCACCCCA
>FWPV01001063.1_pt1 | contig 79344 bp, 67 predicted proteins | sample 2228371 | NCBI WGS metagenome assembly FWPV01 (sample SAMEA103939776, study PRJEB20133) | metagenome
GGAACGTCTGGGGAGGGTGGAGGCCGCACCTCGTATTCCACAACGCAATACGCGACCCAGCTCGCCTTGAGGGGTGCTCTGGTGGGAGACCTCACTCCTCCGTGCGGTGGGGGGAGAGCATGATGAGAATCCATAATCGAATACCTGACCCCTGCTCCCACACCAGGGTTGGGACACAAGCCTGATATCCGACCTAGATCCTGGGCCACGGCATGGAACCGATGGTTATCTGGGGTCCGGAAGGACCCGAGGCAGAGAGGGGGAGATGATGGCCATGCACGAGCCTTGGACCCGATGGGTGACCGGGGCGGATGGGCAGAGGCAGACCGCTATTCACCACGAGAGATGTAACGGGTGCGATGAGCGACGAGGGACTCGTCCCTCCCTGGGGGAGTGGAGGAGGTCGCGCGAGGAGAGGGCTCTTCTCAGGGAGGGATGCTCTTCCCTTGACCCGCCCTCTAATGGGTGACCCCACGGCGAGACTGTCCGAGGAGGTGCACGCGCGCCAGCGCGGAGGTCCTGCAGGTTGTTCGTGGCCCGGGGCTGGAACCGACGGCGTTAGGAATCCCGGCTCTCGAGACGCTTGCAATGCGGAGTGTCTGCTGATACCTTGATGCCGTGTCGTATCCACAGGCTGCGGGAATTCCTGGCAGCCAGCATCGGTTCCAGCTTTTCCCCTGCTGGAGGTGCTCATGCGAATCGGTCTCAGTCTCACGATTCTCGCGCTCCTTCTTGGTGCGCCAAGCTTCGGAGGCTACGTGGGGAACCGTGATGCCCCCCTCTTCATCCCGGAGCTCCTTCCCTATCCCCGCGGCTTGGGCGACACGTGCTGGGCAGGCAATGACCAAATCGCCGGCTACCTCAGCAGCTGGGATATCTGGGCTGGGGAGTACTACGCGATCCTCGACAGCATGAGGACTCTCGCTCTGGATGGATGCTGCGGAACCACCCATGTCCCTGCGCACCGTGGCCGCCGCCGGAACGGAGGTGTGGTGGATCGCCCACGCGGAGCTCTGGGGCTGGCAGGAAGGGGCGAGCTGCGCCCATGAGCCAGCGACCCTGATCTGTTCTGGCAATCCTTATCGGGTGGGATGGAGTGGCTCGGCCGGCTACTATGTTTTCTACCCACTCGATGGGTGCACGACGGACCTGCCTCGTTCGGGATTCTACTTCGGCGTCGTGGCCTTCGATTCGGCCGGAACCGGAAACGGCTCCCCTCGACCCTACGTTTCCGTCAACTCCACGCCCTGCCTCGACTGGTACAACGATGGAAGCGGATGGGCCGGGGTTTGGGAGTCCTACCTCCTCTCGATGGTGACGTTCTTCCGGTGCACCGGGGAGGTGCCGGTCGAGCTCTCTTCGCTCCAGGCGGTAGCCTCCCCCGCGGAAGTGCGGCTCACGTGGCGCACGGAGAGTGAGTCCGAGAACCTCGGCTTCAACGTGTATCGTGCCTCATGCGGTGAGAGGATCCGCATCAACGAATGGCTCATTCCAGGTGCAGGCACGAGCCTCTCCCCCCACGAGTATCGGTTCACGGATCGGGACGTCTCCCCGGGTGCCGTGTTCCGCTATTGGGTGAGCGACGTTGCCTTCGGCGGGGCCGAGACCTTCCACGGGCCGGTCGTCGTGATGGTGCCGGAGGACCGCCCGGCGGAGCTTGGGCTCACGGTCGATGGTTCCTCCGAGGGTCTCGTCGTTCGGATGGGGCTCCCGACCGAGGGTCACACGAGGCTCGCAGTATACGACCTCTCCGGCCACGAGGTGGCCGTGCTGGTGAACCAGACGTTGGGGTCGGGGACCTGTGAGGTCACCTGGGACGGCTCGATTCCTGCAGGCATGGCCGCCCGTGGCGTCTACATCGTGCGCCTCGTGCACACCTCGGGGGTGATCACCACCAAGGCGGTGCTCAGGTAGGCGTTCCCCCCGTGGGGCCTGCGAGCGCGGTCGCAGGCCCCACGATTGTTCCTCAGGCGTGGCCGATCCGGGCTCTCTCCCTCTGAAGCCCGAGGGCCTCCTGTGGGTTCGCTTGACAAGGGGAAGTCGGTCGTATTACCCATGTAGCTGTGTTAGCTGTGTGGTCCACCGTTGCGTGGGCCCCCACGTGGGCCGAGGGCGTTGGGGGGTTTCGTCTTCCCTACGTTGGCAAGGAGGTTCGAAGGGCGAGTACTCACCACACTCGGTTACCGTACGAACTTTGGGCATCCCGACCGTCATCGAACAACTCAAGGAGGGAACAGAGAGCGATGCTCCGCGGCAGTCTCCTCGCTGCGTTCGTCCTACTCCTGTCTCTCGTGTCGTCTGTCCCCGCTCCCCGCTCAGACGCTCCTGAGCCAAGACTTCTCTTCTTCAACCTTCCCCCCCACTGGCTGGACCCGGTCTCGCGGCCTCCTCGCGAACCCGACGACCCTGTCCGGCACGACCTCGGGCTGGGTTGCCGACGGGTTCGCGAACAACGGCACCACGGGATCCGCCAAGGTCAATATCTAAGGCACGACTCGGCAGGAGTGGCTCTTCACGCCGCAGATCGTCCTTGGGGCCGGCGGAAGGTGGTACTTGGAATTTGATCTCGCGCTCACCGTCTGGAACACCCAGAATCCTAGCACCCTGGGTGTCGACGACAAGTTCGCGGTGGTGATCTCCACTGACGGCGGCGCGACCTGGTGGGCGAGCAACACGCTACGGCTTTGGGACAGCACGACCCCGATCTCCCACACCGGCGAGAGGATCTCAATCGATCTCTCGGGGTATTCGGGCATTGTCAAGCTCGGGTTCTACGGCGAATCGACCGTGAGCAACGCCGACAATGACCTGTTCGTCGACAATGTCTGGGTCGGAAACCCATCGTCGCCCCCTGGATGCACCGTGCCCGTGAGCCCGACCGACGGTGCCACCAACGCCAACGCTCCCAACGGCAACCTCGTCTGGTCGAGCGCAAGCTTAGCGACCGGCTACTACCTGTACTTCGGCACCGACGGCGGCGGCGTGACCCCGCCGACGAACATCGTCAACGGCGTGGATATGGGAAACACGTTGAGCTACGCGTACTCCGGCCTGAGCTACAGCACGACGTACTACTGGCAGGTGGTACCGTACAACTCCTACGGCAACGCCTCCGGCTGCCCGATCTGGTCGTTCACCACGATGGGCGATCCCAACTGGGGCAGTGGTGGCGGGTACTACTTCGCCAACTCACTCGCGACGAATGCTCCCTCCTATCCCACTTACAACTGGATTGACATCAGCGCCACGGGTACCTACGTGGACGTCACCTCAACGAATTCCGGTTCCGACGGCACCGACGGCGTGCTTGCGGATGACGACTGGGTCGGCCCCTATGACTTCGGGTTCACGTTCCCCTTCATGGGGCGGAACTATACCCAGTTCTGCATCTGCTCCAACGGCAAGATTTACTTCGGCAACCTCGGCAGCACACAGGAGACGATCTACACAGGCGCCATGGGGACTGGTGCGACGATCCGGCCGGCGGTCTATTGGATGGGACGAGACATGAACCCCCAGGATCCAGACGTGCCGGATCGGGCCGTGATCTACGGGCCAGCCAATGGCGGCATGGTGATCACGTTCTGGCACTACCCACGCTATAACGGCCAGACAGACCCGAACGATTACTTTACCGCTCAGGTCATCTTCTATCCAAACGGCAACATTATGGTTCAGTACAACGAGGATGAGCTTGGGAGCTCTTTCAACTACACGACGATGTCTCAAGTGGTCGGTATCGTCGACTCGTTGGGGGCGAACTTCATCGAGTACCGTCGCCTGACGGGTTCCACGGTGAACAGCCCAGGCCCGCTCTTCGGCTCAAGCCTCGCGGTCATGTTCGGGCCTGACCCGAACAACGTCCCCATCGAGCTCGTGAGCTTCGGTGGGGTGGGTGGCCCCGGGTACGCGCAGTTGCGCTGGGAGACGGCGACCGAGCACGAGAACCTCGGCTTCTACCTCATGCGGAGGCCAGCAGGGGCGGAGACGTTCGTGCGCGTGAACCGTGACCTCATCCCTGGCGCGGGCACCACCCTGCAGCCCCGGACGTACGAGTACCGCGACGAGGGGCTCCCCGCCGGCATCTACACCTACACGCTCGTGGATGTGAGCTTCGACGGCGCCACGACCGAGCATGGCCCCATCACGCTCGTGGTAGGTGACGAGCTGCCGCGCGAGTATTCGGTCCAGGCCCGAAGCGGGGACCAAGTCGAGTTCAGAGTCGCGTTGCCGGTGAAGACCTCGATGCACCTGGCCATCTACGACGTGGCCGGGCGTGAGGTCTGGAGGCTCGAGCGCGATGACATGGCTCCCGGCACCTATGCCATCGCGTGGCCGGGGGTGACCGCGGTGGGCAGCCGCGCTGCGTCGAGCACGTACGTGTACCGCGTCCGCTGCGGCGACGAGTTCGTCCAGACCGGCAAGGTCGTCCTGCTGCGCTAGGGACCTCCGCCTGGTACGCTCCGCGAGGCGGCGCCCCGAAGGACGCCGCCTCGTGCCTTGGAAGGTAGGGCACGGGAGCGATCCGGCCTCCGAGTCTCACGGAGGGGAGCGTGCATGTACAGGTCGCCACGGGAAAACCCCCGCGACTCGTAGTAGGCGCGGGTGCCCACCGCGGCGATGACGGAGAGCCGGGCGAACCCTGCCGACGAGGCGATCCGACGCGCCTCATCGAGAAGCCTCGTGCCGAAGCCGCGATGCTGCGCATGGAGGCTGCGGGTGCCGAGGGAAAGGGCCGGGCCGTACACATGCACCTCTCGGATCACGGCCGAACCCACGAGTTCCGGCGGGACGATGCGAGAAGAGAGCGCCACCCCGTTCGGGAGGGAGAGCCGCAGGAAGGCGGCCAGCCGTCGCCCTTCGCCAGAGGAAGGGCACTGGATCGAGAGGAAGTGCTCGGTGCTCGTCTGGGTCTCGTAGACGAGATCGTGGAGCTCGAACGTGGAGGGGTCCACCTCGGCCCACCCCACCTCCCTGCATCGTATGCACCCGCAGCGCAGGCCACGCCGAGCCATGGAGCGTCGGACGGTCTGCCGCAGGTTCGTGTTCTTGCACCCCGCGGTGATGTGGTGCACGGGGATGTCCCGCATGAGCCGGGTGACCCTGCAGTAGGGTGGCACGAGGGCCTTGCACCGGACGAGGAGGTCGACCAAGACGTCGTCCGGGTAGGGGGCGTACTCCCCTCGTACGAACCGTCGGTACAGCTCGGTTCCTGGAACGACGGCGCAAGGGTAGATCTTCAACTCGTCGGGGCGAACCCCACGGTCATCCCACAGCCTCGCGAAGTCCTCGAGGTCGGACTCGGGCGTGGCCCCCAGCAGGTTGGGCATCCAGTGCGCGTGGATCTTGAATCCGGCCGCGCGCAGGATCCCACACGCGCGGCGGGCATCCTCCCCCGTGTGGCCTCGACGGTTCAGGGCGAGGATGCGGTCGTCCAGGCTCTGGATCCCGATTTGTACCTTCGTGACCCCGAGCCTGCGCAACCACGCGGCCTCCTCGACGGTCACGAGGTCTGGCCGCGTCTCGATGGAGAGACCGACGTTCCGGTGCTTGGCGGTCTCGTTGAGACGATGCGCCTCTTCGAGCCAGTGAGCGTCATGCCCGTTCATCCCGTCAAAACACCGCCTGATGAACCACTCCTGGTAGTCTCGAGGGTAGGAGGACCAGGTACCGCCCAGCACGATGAGCTCGATCTTGTCCGTCGCATGCCCGATCGTGGACAGGGAGCGAATCCGGTGCACGGTCTGGTCGTACGGATCGAACCCCAGCTGCAGCCCCCGGAGGGCACCCGGCTCATCCGTGATGTAGGACTTGGGCATGCCCTCCACGTCGGGGCAGAAGACGCAGGAGCCAGGGCATGGGTGAGGCTTCGTCATGACCGCCACCGGCGCCACGCCGCTGCTCGTGCGCACGGGCTTGAGGCAGAGGGCGCCGAGGACACGGGGCGAGGCCGTGAGGACGCCTCGGGCGACGAGGGATCGGTAGCCCCGCAGCACGTCCACCTTCGACACGCTCGGGCCCGCCACCCGGTGGATGAGTCTCTTGACCTCGTGGGGCGAGGGCTTCTCCAAGGCCTCCAGGCGGCGGACGACATCCATGACGGTGGAATCGGGGAGGACAGGGGCCCCATTCTCGTGCCGTGCGCTCCACCTCGCCCACCGTTCACGGAGGTCCTCACGATGACCCATGGTCTTGCAGCCCTCCTGTCCCCTACCCAAAGACGCCGCGAGGCCAACTCCCTCCCCCACCGCGGACGATGAGACCGGAAACCGCGCGCCGTCTCACCGAGCTCAACCGTGCCTTCTACCAGGAGCACGCCGGCTCGTTCGGGGCGACACGATCGAGCCGTGGTCGAGAAGTCTTCTGGATAATACCGTGGATCCCCCAGGGTTCAAGGGTCCTCGACCTCGGGTGCGGCAACGGCCGAACGGCCCTCCTCATGCACGCCGAGGGTCTGGCGGTGTCCTACGTGGGGGTGGATGGCTCCACCGCCCTGATACGGCTCGCGCGGGAATGCACCCGAGACCTGCCCCTGAAGCCGGCCTTCTTCGAGGGCGACATCCTCGGCGACGAACTCTCGGTTCTCCTGGGCGCCGAAGGCCGGCATCCGCCGTTCGACGTGGTGCTCCTCCTCGCCGTGCTTCACCACGTGCCGGAGGAGCACGAGCGCGTCCGCCTGCTGCGGCGCGCCTCCTCTCTCGTGTCGACGGGGAGGATCCTCGTGTCCACGTGGCAGTTCCTCGACAATCCGCGGATGCGTCGCAAGATCGTGCCGTGGAGCATCCTTGGGATCGACGAGTCCGAGCTAGGTACGCACGACGCGCTCCTGTCGTGGAAGGGAGGGGAAGGGTATCGCTACTGCCACCACATCGATGCCGAGGAGCTCGCGCTCCTCGCACACGAGGCCGGCCTGGAAGTGGTGTCCACCGGATTCGCGGGGGGGAGGGAGGGCACGTTGAGCCTGTGCGCGGTGCTCAGGCGTGCCTCGCGCGAGCCCCTGGGGGCCTCACCCGGCGATCTCAACGCTCCTGATCCGACGCGCGGCGGCATGGAGCACCGCGGTGCTGATGCCCAGGGACAGCCCCCCCAAGGCGAGGGTCCCGATGCGGTGTGCGACCGCGCGTGAGACCCAAGGCACCCACCCCACCTGCAGCCACACGAGGATGGCTGCCACGAGGACGTAGGCGAGGCCGACGAGGAGGGCCGCGGTGCCGCCGAATCCGGAGACGATCCGCGCGGGCTCGTCCTGGCCGAGCTCGGGGAGCAGGAACCCGAACCCCACGCTCATGCTCATGAGCGCCACGTCGAAGAGCGCCACGTCGAAGAGCGCCACGACGATGAGGGCCGCCGGCAGGTCGAGCATCACGATGGTGCCGATGGCGATGGCGAGGGCAGGCGGGAGGGTCCACAGCATGGCGAGGGCGACCTTCGCCCACAGGGTGTGTTCCGGAGGCAGGGGGGCGAGGCGCACGACCCAGGCCATGCGTGACTCGAGGCTTGGCATCGGGAAGAAAAACCTCGCGCCAAGGGAGGCCAAGATCCCCGCCACCGCCGCGAGGTTCGCGGTCACCACCATCAGTCGCCACTGCACCGGGAGGTTGTGGTAGGCCATCCCCTTGAGGCTGGCGACGTAGACCCCCATGAGGCCGAAGAGGAGGATGGTCTGCGCCCACTGGCTCGGGTCCCTGATGATGAGGCAAAGGTCCTTGACCACGAGGGCTCGGAGCGGGGGGCGGAGGAACCCAAACAGGCGGTCTCCCATCGTGGTGGGCCATCGCCAGGCGAGGGATGAGGGGTTCGCGGACCACTGGGTCCAGAGCCGGTACAGGGGTCCGGGGGCTATGGCGAGCAACACCCACAAGAGCAGGAGTGCCGAGGTGGAGAGGCACAGGAAGTAGCCTGCGGCGGTGGTAATGTCGCCAGCCCGCAGGGCCTCTCCGCCCAGGTACCACCAACCAGACGGAAAGAAGGGGCTGAACCCGAGCCTGAACCGGGCAAGTGTCACCTGCAGGAAGAGCACGGGATCGTCCCTGAGCTGGGCGGGGTTCGCGGCATTCGCGTGAAGGGCGAACCACGCGAGGCAGGCGCCGACCGCGATGAGAGCACCGAGGCGCACGTGCCGCCAGAGAGGCCCGAGTGCCACGAGGCCGCACGCCAGGAGCGCCCCAACGGTGGTGGTGAGAGACGCGAAGGCAGGGAGGAACACTGCGAAGCTCCCGAGGTACCAGAGGTTGGCCCCCAGCGCACCCCAGAGCGCCACATGAAACGGAAAGACGATGGCGGGGAACGCCCAGCTGCTGAGGAGGAGGCTCTCGATCCACCGCCACAGGAACACCATACGCCTCGGGGCCGGCAGTGTGTGGAGGTAGGCGGTCTCACTCGCGCGGAAGTACACCCCGAGGAAGGTCACCGCGGAGCTCATCGTGAGCATGAGCGCGAGCACGAGGTAGACGAGGCCAGGGATCCGTGCGGCCAAGACCTCCCCAACCCCCTCGAACCGCAGAAGCTCCTCCAGCCCCCACTTCGAGCCCCCATAGACGCCCACGAGGAGCGCACAGGACCCTCCCAGCACCGTGATGGTCTTCAAGAACGAACGGGTGAGCTCGTCCATGATGCCATTGACCGCTCGCCTCAGGACCACCCCCCCAAGCAGGACCATCGGGCTCATGAGGCGGTGATCTCCAGGAAGAGCTCCTCGAGCGACTTCGTTCGATGCGCCCCCAGGAGTTCGGTGGTCGTGCCTGAGAGCACGATCCGCCCCTTGTTGATCACCGTGATCGAGTCTGCCACCTCCTGCGCCACCGACAGGGTGTGCGTCGAGAGGACCACACAGGTTCCACCGCGCGCTTCGGTGCGCAGGAGGTCCTTGAGGGTGCGGGAGCTCGCCGGATCCAGCCCGACCATCGGCTCGTCCACGAGGAGCACCCGCGGCCTTGGGAGCAGTGCCGCCGCGACCACGTACTTCTGGCGGGTCCCATGGCTGTAGGTCTCGACTCGTTGCCGATGGTAGGGATGGAGGCCAAACCGCTCGACGAAGAACGAGATCCGTGACGAGAGATCCTTCCCCTCCATCCCATGGAGGCCTCCCACGAACCGGAGGAACTCCTCTCCGGTCAGCTTCCCGTACAGGAACGGCACGTCCGGAACGTACGCGAGCATGCGCCGCACCGGGGCCCAGCTCCTTGCGGGGTCAAGCCCGGCGACCCGTACCCTCCCCTCGGTGGGGAACAGGAGGCCGGCGATGAGTCGCAGGGTCGTCGTCTTACCTGCCCCATTGGGGCCCAGGAGCGCGTGGATTACCCCAAAGGGGATCTCCAGGGAGACATCCTTGAGGGCCCACAGTGACCCGAACCGCTTGCCCAGACTTTCAACCCGAATCGCCACCTCGAACTCCACCTCATCTCCTCCCATACCGTTGGGTTCTCCCGTGATCCGAGTCGAGCACGAGTTCCCACCCAACAGGCGTGCGCTGACGGATCACCGTCCCGTCTCGATCGACCCACATGAGGGTCTTGAGACCCTTGTACGTGAGCGCGAGCACGCACCCACCCTCCGGCGCCTGCGGCGTAGTCACCCCGCGCTCTCGTTCGAGCACCACCTCGCTCACCCCGGAGGTGAGCGGATCTAAGGCCTGCCACACGAGCTTCTCGTTCGGCCGCACACACCCGCTGACCAGACCGGAGAATACCCCATCACCCACGGCAAACGTGGAATCCACGGTCATGGCGCGAGACAGCTGAACCCCAAACCCCATGCCCTTGAGCCGCAACACCTCGTCTTCCCTCGTTCCCTCGAGGGTGAGGGTGTGTGACGCCACCGTCAGGTCGATCCGGAACCGGGAGAGCAGCCCCGTGGAGTCAAACACCGACTCGCCCCACCCCGTGAGGTCGGTGCCCGGGATCGCTGGCTGGGCGAGGATGTGCATCTCCCACGAGAGCCGTCTAGCCCGCCCCTGGCGGATCACCTCGTAGCGGAGCCGACCGGCCGCACGCTGACCCACCATCACCCGATAGGTGAGGGTGAGGGAATCCTGAGGCAGGAGTGCGGCGTAGGAGACCTGGCGCGTGGAGGCCGGTTCGAGGCGTCCCCTGAGCAGCCATCCCATGCTCCCCAGCCATGACAGGAGCACGAGGAGCCCCACGACCCAGAACAACCGCCCGTGCTCACGCGCCGGATCAGACACACTCACCCTCCCTTCCGGCCGAACGGCCGAAGATGTACCCCCGTCTCCCTCCTGGCAACGACGTGAGGTCGAGGACGTTCGCTCGGGCGCTTGATCCCATCGGCGCGCGCCGTATGTTCACCCCTTCGGCAACCTCGGAGGGTCCATGCGCGTGAGGGCAACGTGGGGATGGCTCATCGTGGTGCCCACGGCGGTCCAGTGGCTCGTGTCATTGGGTGACTGGTTCGTGGGGGACGACATCGCCTGGCTCGCGCAGGCGAAGAGGTCTTCGTCGCCGCTGCCCCTCCTGACCAATCCTTGGGATGGCTACTTCCGCCCCACGTTCCACCTCAGCCTCTGGGCGCAGTGGCGCTGCTTCGGGACGAGGGCCATGCATTATCGCCTCGTCTCCACCGGGCTGCACGTGCTCGCAGGTGTCCTGCTCGCCCGCCTCGTCCGTGGCCTGGGAGGGGGAAAGTGGGTGGCGCGCGGATCCGCACTCGCCTTCTTCTCCCTCGGCATGGGCGCGGAAGCCCACCTGTGGATCAGCGCGCAGACGGTCCTCCTGGCCACCACCTTGTCGCTTGCCTCATGCCTGGCGTGGGCCAAAGCTGACGGGAAGAGCTGGCGATGGGGCGTGGTCGCACTGACCCTCTTCGTGCTCGGACTCGGGGCTTCGTTCACCGCGTTCCCCACGGTCCTCCTCCTGGCCTTCTTCACCCGCCGCACTCGCGGATGGGTCGTCCTTGCCTTATTGTTCCTCGCGGCCGCGGCGTTCGCCTCGACGCAGGTTCGCATGGCCCCCGCGGTCTCTCGGGAGGTGTTCGGTCGTTTGTGGGACCCTGGGTGGATCCTCATGGCGCTGCGCAGCTGGGCGGATGCGGGTGCGCGCGTGTGCTCCCCCCTGCCGTGGACAGTGGGGGCCGTGACGTTCCTCTGCGCCTCACTACTCTTGCGCCCAGCGTCAGCCCACATCTGCCTTCACGCCCTGGGCGTCGCATTCCTCGTGCCTTCTGTGCTCGCCGCGGGGCGCCACAAGGGGATGGAGGCAGTGGTGCCCTTCGACCGGTACTTCTACCCCGCTCGTCCGGTCGTCGCCGTGCTCGTCGCGGCCACGGCACATCGACTGTGGAGCTGCCGCGGGCGATGGCGTCGCGTGGCCCTCCTCCTCGCCGCCCTCGCCTGGGGTGCGGAGCAGGCCCGCGAGGTGAGGCACCTTGACGTGGTGCTCGGCGCCCCTTCCCGGCGGTTGCGGGACACGATCGAGGAGATCAGGGCTCTTGATCCAGGCCCACCTCACTCCCTGTCCACGGCCGAGCTCGCGGTGCCTGACTGTTGGCTCACACCCTCCGTCGCGACCCTGTTCTTCGCCGGGAGGCTCACCTGTGGCCCGGCGCGGCCCGGTGACGTCCGCCTCTGGCGTGACCAGACGGGTAGGCTCCAGGCTTCTCTCGTGACGAGCCCCTGACCGCAGCGCCCCTCAGGGAGACGGCGTGGGCAGGGGCCTCACCACCTGGATCTGGACGCGCCGAAGCGTGATGAGCGTGACTTCAGGGGGTGCCCCCAGACGCACAGGGATCCTCGAGGTCCCGATGCCGCGGGACACGTGCATCCAGGTGGTGCCCTCCCGGAAGTCCCCGCGAACGTACCTGTCCGACTCGGGCGACCCTGTGGAGGCGCGGTACCCGACCCACGGGACTACGATCTGCCCCCCGTGGGTGTGGCCGGCGAGCACCACGTCGATGCCCCAGATGACCGCCTGACGGAACACGGTCGGAAAATGCGCGAGGAGGAGACGAGGCGTGGTGTGGTCGTCCTGCAGCTGCAGGAGCGCCCCCTCGAGGAAGCTGCGACCGGTGCTGGGGTCATCGACCCCGATGATCCACAGCTTCCCCTCCCCCCTGCCGACGAGCCGTGCCTCGTTCCGTAGCACCGTCACCCCCGCCCGTCTCATCACCCCCACGAGGGCCTCGGCGTCGCAGTCGTACTCCGCATTGCCCATGACCGCGAAGCAGCCCAATGGGGCCCCGAGGGAGACCATGCGACGACACAACTCCTCGGCGACGCGCACGTCGCACGCGAGGTCCCCCGTGCACACCACGAGGTCTGGTCGGAGCTCCGCTGCCGCGGCGAGGGCCGCTTCCTCCAACGGACCGATACGGCTCGCGTGGAAGTCTGTGAACTGGACGATGCGCAGCCCGTCCAGGTCCGGGTGCAGGTCGGCGACCTCGACCTCGCAGTGTTCGACCGTGACCCTCTGGCCCACGAAGGGGACCATCACGACCAGGGCCAGGGTCAGCACGAGCGCCCCCCGTCGTGCCCAGGTCGAGGGTCCTGCCGGCGCTGGTCGATCGTCCTAGCCTGGCAGAGGCGCGAGCACGACCGTGGCCTTCCGCTCACGACCTTCCCGCTCATAGATCACCTCGAGGGTATCCCCGACGATGAGGCCGGCCAGTGCGGCGCGCGCATCTTCGATGGTCTGGATGGGACGCTTGTTCAGGCGTCGGATGACGTCGCCCGGCTGCAGGCCTGCCTTGGCCGCAGGGCTGCCCTTGTCCACCTCGGACACGAGGACACCCCGCTGGCTGTCAAGGCCCAACGAGAGGGCGAGCAGCCGAGTGATCTCCTGGACACGGATGCCGGTGTACACGTCCCTCGTGCGGCCGTACGTGACGAGCTCTCGCATGACCTTCTTGGCCCTGTTGATCGGGATGGCGAATCCCATCCCGAGGGAGCCTCCCGACTGGGAGAAGATGAAGGTGTTAATCCCGATGACGCGCCCGCGTGAGTCCACGAGCGGACCGCCGGAGTTCCCGGGGTTGATGGCCGCATCGGTCTGGATGAGGTCCTGGTAGACCCTCGATTTCCCAGGTTCCGGCTTCACGTCCCGGTGCGTGGCGCTGATCACGCCGGCGGTGACGCTGGGGTGGGGGTCATCGAGGAGGTACCCGAAGGGGTTCCCTATGGCGATGGCCCATTCGCCGATGAGGAGGTCGTCGCTGTCACCGAGGGTGGCGACCGGGAGGTTCGTGCCGTCGATCTTGAGCACGGCGAGGTCGCAGCTCGAGTCCGAGCCGATGACTTTGGCCTTGAACTCCCTCCCATCGGGCAGGGTCACGGTGATGGCGGCCGCCCCTTCGATGACGTGGTGGTTGGTGAGGATGAGCCCATCGGCACTCACGATGAAGCCCGAACCCATGGAGTGCACCTCGTACCGGCGTTCGGTGTAGCCTCCACGGAAGAAGAAATCGAAGAACGGGTCCTGGAGCGGGACGTAGCGCTGCACGACCTGGGTGACGCTGATGCTCACGACCGCCGGCCCCGCCAGTTCAGATGCCTCGACGATGGCGGTGCGGCGCGAGTCCGCAATCGAGCTCGTCTGCAGGAGGGCGACTAGGCAGGCGAGGGGGAGCGTCATCCGAGGGCCTCCTGGAGGGCCTTCCAGTCCGCCTTGAACCGCGCGATGCCGACGTCGGTGAGCGGATGCTCGAACAGCTTCCACATCACGGTGGGCGGCACGGTCACGATCGGAGCGCCCGCACGGGCGGCCTCGAGGACGTGGAGCGGATGGCGGATGCTCGCGACGATGAGTTGGGAGTGAAGGTCGTAGGTGGCCAAGATCTCGAGCCCTTGCTCGACGACGTCCATGCCGCGGTGACCCACATCGTCCAACCTGCCGATGAAGGGTGAGATGTAGCTCGCCCCTGCGCGGGCCGCGAGGAGTATCTGCAACGGTGAGAACACGAGGGTCACGTTCGTGTGCACCCCCTCCCCCTCGAGGACACGCACGGCCTGGAGCCCGGTCGTCCCGAACGGGATCTTGATGACCACGTTGGGGGCCACCCCAGCGAGCTCGCGCGCTTCGCGGATCATGCCGTCCACGTCCTCGCTCGTGACCTCCGCACTTACCGGGCCCTCGACGATGCCGCAGATCTCTTCGAGGAGCGACCGGAAGTCTCGTTTTTGCTTGGCGACGAGACTCGGGTTGGTGGTCACCCCGTCGGCCACCCCGAGGGCCGCGGCCTTGCGGATGTCTGGAACATGCGCGGTATCGAGGAAGAACTTCATACAACCCTCCCTCGGGCTACTGCCCGGCAAAAACGACGCGGCTGGAGCGGACGAAGGGCCCCACCTGGAGGCTCACGACGTAGACATCCGGGGGACAGAGACGGCCTCGCGCGTCACGGCCATCCCACACGACCGTTGCCCTCCCCTCCCGCACCGGACCAGAGGCCAACGTCCGCAAGAGTGCCCCGTTCATCGTGTACACGGCGACCGTCATCCAACGCCCCCGGGGCAGGCCGTCGAGCACGGGGAGCACCTCCTCAAGACCCGTTACCGAGTAGGGCAGGATCGTCTCGGCCCTGAACGGGTTCGGATTCGGCGGCCCGATCTCCAGCTCCAGCCGCACACCTCGTCCCTCTGAGGGGAACGGGCCCGCGAGGATCTCCTCGCCTCCGCTGCGGGCGATCCCCAACCAGTAAAGGTAGTCTTCCTCAGGCCGCGCCGAGATGTCCACGAAGCCGAACGGCGGCGCATCGGAGCCCAGGACCGTCGCGATCCTCTCACGCTCCTGTGCCTTCGACGTCCGCGCCCGGTACACGACGAACACGACTCCCCCATCGGCGCGGTAGTCCCATTGCAGGTAGCGCCCCTCGGGCGTGCGCGTCACCTCGATGTCCACGAGGCCGGGGATCGTCGCACCCCTCACCCCGGGCGTGGGAGGCCTGGCGAGCCAGGAGTCGGCGGTTCCCGCCCTCGAAGAGCGGACCAAGGCCATGCCCGGATCAGGGAGGCTCCCCCACCGCACGAGGTCGACGATCCTCCCGGTTCTATCCACGAGCGCGACCTCCCCATGGTCTGGGTTCAACGCGAACGAACGGGGGAACCATGGCGCCCCAAGGGCGGTCGCCTCTCCGGGCCCGAGCTCGATCGAGTCAGGGAGGACGAGGGCGTCCTCGCACACGAGGGCCCACCCCCCCAACGCCACGGCTTCGTGCCCGTGGTTCGTGAGCTCGATGAACCGCTCGGGTGACTCCCGCGGCCAGAGGAAGAGCTCGGAGACCATGACCGAGTCCGCACTCGGAGGGGCCAGCCGTTGGGCCACTCCGGTTCCCGGCGAGCACTCCAGGACGAACGCGGAGTCGGCCCTGAGGGCCCAACCCGGAGGAGGAGCCGGGGCGGGACTCGGAGGTCCGTAGCAGAGGCGATCCACCTCGTGATCGTCCCACGTGAGCGTGAGGCAGGCGCACCGGTTGGGAAGGGCGAGGCCGGGCCAGGTGTCCCTGGTGAGCACGAGGGAGCCGCGGGGCCCGATGACCCCGTCCACGCGTCGGAACGTCCTTCCGTCAACCCCCACGGCGAGCGAGTGGAGCTGGAGAGGCCAGTCCAGAAGGCTCTCCACCTCTACGAACTCGGCCTCGGTCGGCGCGCACACGACGCGCACGAACCTGAGGTCCCGTGGGCCTGGAGACCTGCCCCTGTGCTCGACCCTCACCGGCCCGATGGTGCACCCTCCCTCCTCGCACTCCAGCGCCACGGTGAGGAGGCGCTCTCCGGCCTCGCCGGCGGGCACGACGAACGTCACCAACGTGTCTGGGTTGCCTGGCAGCACCTCGCACGGAGCCTCATCCCATGGCTCGTCATCGAGGCGCCACCACACCCGGGGCTTCCACCGCGGCTCCGGTGGCGTGAAGGGGCAGACGATGCGGGCGACCGCCGCCTGCGGGAGCACGAACGGGCCGCGCACCTGGCGCCACCGTACCCCGCGTACGTGGGCCAGGCGCCACACGGGGGGTCCGCCGCGCTCGTCTGAACCGACGATGGACGCAGGGGCCATGGGGACACGCTCGGCCTGTCGGCACGCGAGCATCGGCAAGAACCGCACCCGTGCGGCCCCGAGGGACAAGTGCCCCGCACGCACCCTGAGCATGACCTGGGCGTGCGCAGGGAGGGTGAACCGGTCGTCCACCCGTCCGGGGCCGCTCACCCAGGAGGGCTCGAGGACTCTCCCTGGGGCGGCATGCCCCTCCACGACTCTGCCACCCCCATGAGGTGTCGTCACCACGACCTGGGAGGAAGCCGCCCCCATGGGGCCCTCGGTGACGACCGCGATTTCCACGTCGCAGGCCTCGTCCCCGAGGCCTGAAGGGCGAGGCAGGAGGAGTGAGTCACCCGTACCGGTCGTCTCGCACTCCCAGACGAGCCACCCATCGGCCATCACCGTCCACCGTGGCCCACACCCAGTATCGAGCGACCACCGGGCGGGGTCGTGAGGCGCGGGGCTTGGGGGCTTCCACGAGGACGAGGCAACGAGGGAGCACAGGATGAGGGGTATCACGAGCATCGCGTGGTTCCTAGTGTGGGCCTGGCGACTGGTCCGTAGTTTAGACGTGAGGGGGGAGTCTGTCCACCCCGGCATCGGTGCCCGGGGGAGAGTGCACGCGTCACCCGGAGGGAGCCATGGGAATCGGGGCCGAGTTCCTGCGATTGACACGCTACGAACATCTGGACGCCTCTGACCAGGTGCGAGGCGTACCCCCGCCACCGCTCGAGAGACCACCCGCGCCCCACGCCCCGATCCTTGCCCTCCCAAGGGTGGACACCATCACCGTCGGAACCACGACCGTGAGGGAGGCGATCGAGCGCCGGAGGAGTGTGCGGGATTTCGCGCACACTTCCATCCCCCTCGAGGTCCTCGCCTGGCTCCTGTGGGCGACCCAGGGGGTGAAGAAGGTGATCCCTGGCCAGGCGACCCTCCGGACCGTTCCCTCAGCCGGGGCTTGCCACGCCTTCGAGACCTTCCTCGCCGTGCATCGGGTCGATGGGTGCGAACCGGGGCTCTACCGCTACCTCGCGCTCTCCCACTCCCTCCAAGCCTGCGAGTGCTCCCCAGAGATCGCCCACCGCCTCGTACGCGCGTGCCTCGGGCAGCCGTTCGTCGGGTCATCGGCGGTGTCGTTCGTCTGGGCGGCGGTGCCCTCTCGCATGACGTGGCGCTACGGAGAGCGGGGGTACCGCTACCTGCTGCTGGACGCCGGCCACGTGTGCGAGAACCTCTACCTCGCTGCCGAGGCCGTGGGCCTGGGACTCTGCGCCGTTGCCGCCTTCGATGACGATGCCATGAACCGACTCGTGGGTGCGGACGGGACCGACATGTTCGTCACGTACGTGGCCGCGGTCGGCTCGCCCCGGCGCTGGCCCTTCGAACCGGAAGAGTGACGAACCTGGTGCACGCTGCACCCGATGCTATATTCGTTGCAAAACCGACTCGGTGGGAACGTCGCTGCGCCTGACAAACTGGAGGATCCACATGCACGATCTCGTGTCGCGAATGCTCCGGGCGGCGAGACTCGATCAGAGCTTGTACGGAGAGGTCACGGCCGACGAAGAGTCCATGACTCAGGCGATGGGGGTCGTCGCGATCGCCGCGGTCGCCTCAGGCATCGCCATGGGCTACGCGGGTCTGGGTGGGTTTGTCGTCGGGATCACCTGGCGTGTCGCCTCCTGGCTCGTGGCGTCGGTCGTCATGTACTACGTGGGCACCCGATGGTTCGCGGATCAGGAGACGCAGGCAGACTATCCCCGGCTCCTGCGCGCCCTTGGCTTTGCGGCCTCGCCCGGTGTCGTCCACATTCTCGGGGCCATCAACGGCTTGCGAGGCCTCGCGTTCTGGGTGGCATCCCTGTGGATGGTGGCCACGGCCTCTCTCGCCGTTCGAGACGGACTGAGGTACTCGACGACGGGGAGGGCGGTTGTCGTCTCTCTCCTCGGGTTCGTGGTTCAGCTCATCGTGGTGCTGCTCTTCCGGCTCGGGGGCTGCGCCCGGCTCGCGTAGGGCGGCGCGCCCCTATGATCACGCTCACGCGGACGAGCCCGACCCTCCTCACGCGAGAAGAAAGGCGAAAGCGACCATGACGGCTTGGATAGAGCAGGCGAACAGCGTCGTCAATGCCATCGTCTGGGGGCCCTACGTGCTCTTGCCCCTGCTCGTGGGGGTCGGGCTCTACGTGGGGGTGCGAACCGGCTTCGTCCAGTTCGCCCACTTTCGGCGCATGCTCCGGGAGACGGCGGGCACGATCTTCCGCCGCGGCCCTCAGGCCGAGGGTGACCTCACCCCCTTCCAGGCGCTCACCGTCGCCATGGGGGGCACGGTCGGTGTCGGCAACATCGCGGGCGTTGCCACTGCCATCGCCTTGGGAGGCCCGGGGGCCGTGTTCTGGATGTGGGTCTCCGGTCTGCTCGGCATGGGCACGAAGTTCGCCGAAGTGGTCCTCGGCCAGCACTACCGGATCCGCGAGGCAGGCGGACCGATGATCGGTGGCCCCATGACCTACATCGAGCGGGGCATGGGCCGGCGCTGGGCCTGGCTCTCGACCCTGTTCTGCCTCTTCGGAGCCCTCGCCGCGTTCGGGATCGGCAACATGGTCCAGGCGAACGCGGTCGCGGAGGGGCTCGAGCACTTCGGCGTCTCCCGGTGGCTCTCGGGCGCGCTCATCATCGTGGCGGTGGGGCTAGTCACCCTGGGCGGGCTGCAGTGGATCGCGCGGGTGGCGACGCTCTGCGTGCCCTTCATGTGCGGGCTCTACATGCTGGGGTCCCTCGCCGTCATCGTCGTGTATGCGGGACGGCTCCCGCAGGCGATCGCCCTCGTGTTCCGCTTCGCGTTCACTCCCATGGCTGGCTTAGGCGGCCTGCTCGGCTCCACCATCCGCTACGGGCTTGCACGAGGTTTGTTCTCGAACGAGGCGGGACTGGGAAGCGCCCCCATCGCGCACGCCACGGCCAAGACCGACCATCCCGCACGCCAGGGCCTGTGGGGTGTCTTCGAGGTGTTCGTGGATACCCTGGTGATGTGCACCGCCACGGCCTTGGTCATCCTCCTCACCGGCGTGTGGGAGACGAGCTCCGCCCAAGGGGCCACCCTCGTGATGGAGGGGTTCACCTCGCTCTTCGGCAGGCTCTTCAACGCCTCCACCGCCAAGGCCTTGGGCTTTGGCATCGTGACCCTGAGCATGATCCTCACCGCCTATGATACCAACCTCGCCTGGTGCTTCTACGGCGAGACGTGCAGCGCCTACCTCCTCAAGAGGGGACGCTCCACGCGCCTGACCTACCGGATCCTGTGGCTTCCCTTCACCCTCGTGGGCGCGATAGGGGGCTTGAGGCTCGTCTGGGGTATCGCCGACACCCTCAACGGGCTGATGGCGTTCCCCAACCTCATCGCCCTCTTCGCCTTGGGAGGCGTGGTCGCTCGGCTCGCCCACGGTTTCTTCGCCGGTGAGGCCTATCGGCCTCCAGAGGGATAGGCTCCATGCGCCCCGCCTCGCGCGAGACGTCGCCGTGATCCCGCTCCGCGACACCATCCCCAGCCGCTACCCCCCGATCGCGACGTGGACGATCATCATCCTCAACACCCTCGTGTTCATGTTCCAGCTCACGCTCCCCCCCGAGGGCCTGCGCCACCTCTTCTACCTCTTCGGCATCGTGCCGGCGAGGTTCGCCTATCCGGAGTGGGCCGCGCGGGTGGGTATCCCCGTGGGCTCCTACTGGCCCTTCCTCACGAGCATGTTCCTCCATGGCGGGTTCGGCCATCTCCTCATGAACATGTGGGGCTTATGGATCTTCGGGGACAACGTGGAGGACCGCATGGGCCCGGTGCGATTCGTTCTCTTCTACCTCCTCACCGGCCTCATCGCGGGGTTCGTGCACTGCCGGCTCAATGCCGGCTCGACCCTGCCCACCGTGGGGGCTTCAGGTGCCATCGCCGGGGTCATGGGCGCGTACCTCATCCTGTTCCCTCGGTCCACCGTCATCACGATCATCCCCCTGTTCTTCTGGTTCGGGGCCTACCAGGTCCCCGCCGTCTTGTACCTCGGCCTGTGGTTCTTCCTCCAGCTCATCAGTGGGACCGCCTCCCTCGCCGGAGGTGCGGCCGCCGGCGGTGTCGCGTGGTGGGCGCACCTCGGGGGCTTCGTGGCCGGGGTTGTGCTCCACCCCCTGTTCCTCAACCCCTCGCGCCGTCCACGGCGTCGGCAGCCAGACGAGGTGATCTGGGACGAGGAGTGGCGCCGCTACTTCGGGTGAACCACCCATGACGCCGCGCCCCTCGGTGGCTCCCACCCTTTCGACTTCGACGCGGAAGCCCGTATCCTAGGAGGTCAATGGCCGTGAGTCCGACCGACATCTTCTGGTTCTTCCTCATACTGAGCGCGGTGCATCCCGTGATAAAGCAACGGATGCTCGAGGCGACGCGGCAGCGCCTCATCGCGAAGATCGAGAAGGAACGGGGCTCGCGCGTCATCCTGCTCGTGCATCGGCAGGAAACCATGAGCATCCTCGGGTTTCCTGTCTTCCGCTACATCGACGTGAACGACTCCGAGGCGGTCATTCGCGCCATCCACATGACCGACCCGGAGATGCCGCTCGACATCGTGCTCCACACGCCCGGAGGCCTCGTCCTCCCCTCGGTCCAGATCGCCAAGGCCATCAACCGGCACAAGGGCAAGGTAACCGTGTTCATCCCCCACTACGCCATGTCGGGTGGCACGCTCATCGCCCTCGCGGCGGACGAGATCGTCATGTGCGAGCATGCGGTGCTCGGGCCCGTCGACCCCCAGCTCGGTCAGTACGCGGCGGCATCGATCCTGAAGGTGGTGGAGCAGAAGCCCATCGCCGAGATCGACGACGAGACCCTCATCTTGGCCGACCAGGCGAGGAAGGCGATCGCCCAGGTCAAGGCGAGTGTGAAGGAACTGCTCATCGACAACCTCCCGGAGGACAAGGCCGAGGAGGTGGCGACCGCCTTGACGGAGGGACGATGGACCCACGACTACCCCATCACCTACGAGGAGGCTAAGACCCTCATAGGGTTGCCGGTGAGGGCCGACATCCCCCAGGGTTTCCTCCAGCTCATGAGCCTCTTCCCCCAACCGGTCCGCAGGCAGCCCTCGGTCGAGTACCTGCCGATCCCACACCGGCGCAGTCCGTCCCAAAACGGATAGGGACGGACCCTCCAAGTCGCCCAGCGAGGGTGCCTCGGCAACCTCTCGAGCGCGTGACCAACGGGAGAAAGGGAAAGGAGAACCGAGGAGACGGCCAGCGCCGGAACCGCGCGTCCGGTGCGGGCGACGACGAGCCGGGGCCTATGCGACCTTCTGGGTGACCTCGATCACCATGGTGCCTGCCATCGTGTCGCCGATCCGCTTGCCCTGTGGATCGTTGAAGATCTTCAGCGTCTCCACGACGGCGAGGACGAAGAGCGCGAGGCTGAGGATGGCGTAGATCGGGATGAGGAGCAGCCCGATGAACGGGATGTGGGCGGGTATCGCGAGCACTGGACCGATGGCCCACATCCAGTTGCGCTTCGCCGAGACGACGTAGCCGATCCTCGCGCCAGGATTCCCTTCTGGTACCACGGCCAGCCCCACGAGCTTCTTCCCGACGCTCTTGTGATCGAGCGCCTCCACGGGCAACGCGTCGCGCAGGAGCATGTAGAGTGCCCCGATGAGTCCCCCGACAACGGGGATCGCGGAGACGATCCCCGCGAGTACCCCATCGATGAGGAACGCGATGACGCGTTTGCCCGGGTCGGCCTTCTTCAACTCTCGAGTCGACGGAGCCTGGGTGACTTCCTCATTCATGGCAACCTCCCTCCTTGAGGCCCCGAAGGACGCTTCGTCTCTCCGACGTGCCGGATGCGAAAGGGATCCGGTGGCGCACACGGCACCTTGCACGCGACCCGTCGTCCCACCACGTCTAGGTAACCCCCGGGGCGGTCACTGTCAACGGTGGCCCACCCGAGGATCTTCGAGCCGCCAGAGGGGTACGGACCCATGTGGTGTGTCTCGTGGCACTGGGCATGCTCCCTCCGCCTCTTGGCCCGAGTCACCATGTCTCGCATGCCCCAGAGGAGGACGACGATGGATTTCGCAGAGCTGATCAGGAGACGCTACAGTGTGCGCTCGTACCGACCGGTTCCGGTTGAGCAAGAGAAACTCGACGCGATCCTCGAAGCCGCGCATCTGGCCCCCACCGCCGCCAATCGCCAAGCGTTCCGGGTCATCGTGATCACGCCCAAGGGGCGTGAGAAGGAGCTCAGGAGGATCTATGACACCGATTGGTTCGTCGAAGCCCCGCTCATCCTTGCGGTGGTCGGCATACCTTCGAAGAACTGGGTGCGGAGGGATGGCAAGAACTACAACGACGTCGACGCCGCCATCGTGATGGACCACATGATCCTCCAGGCGACAGATCTGGGCCTGGGGACGTGTTGGATCGCCGCGTTCGACCCCCAGGCCGCCCGCGAGGTCTTGGGACTGCCCTCAGACGTTGAGCCCATCGCCTTCACCCCTTTGGGCTACCCTGCCGACAGCCCCAAGCCGAAGCACCGCAAGCCGCTGTCTGAGCTCGTCTCGCGAGAAACGTGGTGAGGATCGAATCAAGGAACCACCGCCGACGCCGCTGCGGGGATGCCCTCACGAACGTGGGCCTCGTCTTCGAAAGGCGCGATGGCGCACGGTCCCCTCCGCCTGGGTCCTCCTCTGGCCCCTTGCCCTCTTGACGCACGTCACGGCTCGGACGCGCCTTCGTGAGCGAGCCCGGGGTTCCTTGACGCACGGTCCCCTCGAGGGGTAGTTGCGAGTCGCCGAGGTTCCCTCTCCCCCGCCTCAAGGAGGTACCGTGCGTTCCTTCCTCATCATCCTGGGCGTGGTCCTCGTGTTCGCTCTCCCTGCCATGGCTCGTGAGAAGGGGCACATCTCCGTGACGGCCACCGCGAGCATCTACGATCCCCCCGGCGGCGCGGGCGCCTCTCCCATGCTCGGGCTGCAGGCAACCTACTGGCTCAGCTCGCGTCTTTCGCTCGCGGGCAACGTGTCGTGGGCCATGTGGGTCGAGAGCGGTCAGAGCGTCACCTACGTCCCGATCTACGTCGATGGGATCTTCCACCCGTTAGGGGCGGCGAGGCTGGATCCCTACGTGGGAGCTGGTCTGGGCGCGAACTATCACTCCTACCCCGACAAGAGCGAGACGACCGCGGGGATCGAGCTTCTTGGGGGCCTTTCGTACCGTCCCGGTGGGTCGTTCAGCTTCGACTTCGAGGTGAGGCGGCGCATCGAGGACTTGGGAAACACTAAGGACAACGGGTCGTGGTCGTTCGGCGGCGGCATCACGGGGACGTGGTCGGGGAACCTGTAGGACGTTTCCGCCGCCGTTCCTCCAGGACCAGACTGCTTCCCCTCCTGAGGGCCCTTGTGTTCGTGTGCGTACTCAAGGGGTGTCAGGCGCAGGGGTCCTCGGAGCTGTGCGACGCGGCCAAGGAAGGGGACGCGACCGTGGTGCGGGCCCTGTTGGACCGCGGCGTGAGCCCCAACGCACGGTGCTCCCAGGAGTGGACCGCGCTGCACTGGGCCACCGAACGGGGGCACGTGGAGATCGTGCGCCTCCTCCTTGAGCGCGGAGCTGACCCGAACGTGCCCTCGGTGCGGGGCACACGACCGCTCCACTGGGCCGCGGGCAGAGGCTTCTGCGAGATCGCCGCCTTGCTCCTCGCCCACGGTGCGGACGTGAATGCGCAGAACGACAAGGGGCTCACCCCCCTCCACTGCGCGGTGGTCAGGGGCTCCGCGGAGGCGGTGGAGCTCCTCGTGCGTCGCGGGGGGGATGCATCCCTGCGGTCCCGGGACGGCGCCACTCCGTTCGACCTGGCGAGCCAGAAGGGGAACGAGTCGATCAGGGCACTGCTCCTGGCCTCGCAGGCGCCTTGAGGCCGGGTGAGGCCCGCTTCGGCGTGGCCGTGGTCGAGAACGCCTTCGAGTGTGGGGCCTCGCGGACGGAATCCAGATGCACGGCGTACACACGAGAACGGGCACCGAGCGGGGGCTCGGTGCCCGTCCCTGCATGTGCAGACGCCTAGTTCATGGCGAGGAAGCGCCTGCCCAAGGGAGCGAGCTGGAAGTCGTAGGTGTTCGCCCCCTCCACGATCTCGATGGTGCGGTAGGCGGTCCCGACGGTCGGCTTGCACGCCCGAGCCCAGCCGGTTCCGACGGGGAGTTCGGGGATGAGGTAGAAGCCGGCAGCGTCGGTTGTGGTCGTGACCACCGTCCAGCCGCCATACCCGTTGCCGTTGCCGTTCCCGGCCCCCTGGCCGGATCCGTCGCACTGGCCGTTCCCATTGCCGCCGCACCCGCCGCACGTGTCCGGGGGGACCTGGACGTGAAAGGTGACCGTGGCCTGCGCGACCGGGTTGCCGCTGGCGTCGACGACCCTGCCAGAGACCGAGCCGACCGCTGGCTGTGCCACGGACACGCCGGCGACGAGGGTGAGCACTGCGAGGATGAGTAGAATCCGGTTCATGAGCCCTCCTTTCAAGGTGAACCGTGTGGTGAACTCCGTGGGGTATCCAGGGCAAGCGGCGTGCCGTGGATGCCCGAGGAGCCGGGAGCGGGGGCTGGGGTTCCCGAAGCCGTGGCCCATCGGAAGGGGCTGGAGCAGAGGGCATGGCCCGCGGCACAGCGGGCTGCAAATGGGGGGAAGGCCCTGTGCTCGCGCGAGGAGTCGTGCGGCCCCTCCTCCCTGCGCGCGGGGAGCCTCCGGGACGAGCCGCCGCGGCTGGTCAGGCGTGCGGGGGACCGCGCACGCTGTGCGCACCTCAGCGCAGAACGTGCGCAGTGCCTCGATGGAGGAACCTTAGCGGAACGTGACGCCCATCTCGACGCCCGAGGTCGACGCGGCGATGCGCATCGGGGGGGAAGGTCCCAACAGCACGTCCACCACGGCCGCAGCCCAGACGGCGATGGTGGCGTACCCAAGGGTTCGCCGTGTCTTGAAGGCGCGGTCGTAGTCGTCGTAGGCGGAGGCGATGTCGTCGCCTGAAGCGGCAAGGTATCGGTCGTGGGCTCGGTCTTCCCACCGCGCCGCGGCGATCCACCCTCCGAGTGCCCCGCACGCCGCGGCCCCGAACAGCGCACCCCTGCCCTTCCTGCCCATCGTCCATTGCCCCCACCCAGGCAAGAGTACGCTCCGGAGCGCCGCCGTAGGCCTCACATCCTCCGTGACGAGGTAGATCACGGCCGGGGCCTCGGGTCCGCTTGTGCGGGACGACCGTGCGGCCTCGAACTCCGTGAGGATCTTCGGAGAGACCTCGCGAGGGTCGAGCGTGAGGCGCCCGTCGAGGGAGAGCGCGGTCGCGAAGGACGCCCGCGCCGCCAGACGGTCGCCCGAGGCTGCGAGGGCAAACCCCTTCCACACGTGGAGCAGGGCGAGGTTTCGGAGGGTGAGGCCGACGGGGTTGGCGATGAGGGAGTCCACCCGCTGGATCATCTGTTCGTATCGCCCGGCCAAGAAGTCCCCCCGCAGACTCTGCGGCATGTCGGCGGCGGTGACCGCCGCGAGAAGGACGACCTCTGTGAGCATCACCGTACCCTCACGATCCGGAGGGTTGCGCTCCGCGAACCGCTCTCCAGTACCACGAGGTAGGCACCGCAGGGGAGCTCGTCGCTCAGGGGGAGCCTCAGGTTCAAGGACGCAGACCGACCCCAGCACCGGTGGACCCGTGCCCCATCCTGTCGGTAGACCGAGAGGGTCCACGGCTCGTCGTCGTCGAAGGAGGCCCGAAGGAACACGACATCGGTGAAGGGATTCGGCCACGCGTGCAGGGTGAGGGCGGGGTGACTTGGCACCGTGTGGTCTTCGGGCGAGGAGCTGGCGATGGAGGCACGCTCGCACGAGCCGATCGCCTCGTAGCCCATGCGCCCCATTCCCCCTGCCGCGACGAGGTACCTCCCCACCGCGCCCCCTGCGAGGCGGGCCCTGTGGTACCGCATCGATCCTTCCGCCTGCCACTCCCCATCCGGGGACTCGAGGCAGAGGACCTCGTCGAGTGTGCCGGTGGCTCCCTGGCCCCCGAGCACGAGCAGCCCGGTCTCGAGCCGGCATGCGAGGGCGCCGCCCCGTGCGCTGGGCAACGGGGGTCCTCCCTCCCATGCGTCGGCGGTCAGAACCTCCGTGCTCGCGAGGGGGCCATGGAAGTAGCCGCCCGTCACGAGGGGCATCCCACCCAGTGTGTCACCACAGGCCCCACTCCGTGCCTGCGAGAGGGATGGCTCCACGGAGAAGCCGACGCGAGGATCAAACCGGAGGACCCACGCGAGGTACGAGCCGGTCGCGTCCGATCCGCCTATCACGAGCGCAGAGCCCTCCCCGGCGGCGAAGGCTGTGGCGCCCCTCACTGGAGCGGGCAACGTGTGGGGCTCCACCTGCCACGACCCCTCTCCCGGGGCCCACGACCACACTGCCTCGCTCACCGTCATCCCTGTGCCCGTTCCCCCGAACAGGTAGATCCTCCCCCCCACGACCACGCACGCCATGTCGGCCCTAGGGGCCGGAAGTGAGGGCAGGTCGGTCAGCCACCTGTCCTCGGAGGGGAGGTAGGCCTCCACGACCCGTTGCAAGCCTCCACTCGAGTCCCCCCCGCCCCCTGCGCCTCGTCGACGACCTCCCATGACGTACAGGGTGTCCCCCACCACGGCGGAGGATGCGTCCATCCGCGGCGTGGGCATCGGCGCAGCCTCCTCCCACTCCAGTGCGAACGCCGAGGCAACGAGTGCAAGGAGGATGAGGACATACGGGACGTGTGGCGTGTTCATGGCGGGGTCCTCCTTGACCTCGTGCTTTGCATCTCTCGTTCCCCCGTGAGCGCGATGCGCGCGCGCGTGGTCTCCGCCCGTACGACCTCGACTTCCGTCACCAGCGGCGGGAAAAACGGATTCTCGGCCCGGAGCGAGTGACGCCCTGGACGTAAGGCCAAGGGCGTACTCAGCGGCGTGGGGCCCACGTGCTCCCCGTCCACCCAGAGGTAAGCCCACGGTTCGGTCTCCACGAGGAGGAAGCCGACGCTATCGTGCAGCGACACGAACAGGGTTTCCTCCCCCCCTGGAGAGATCGACACGGACCTGTTCGCGGGCGGGTAGCCGGGATGCAGGAGCGTCACCGTGTGGCTCCCAGGGGCGAGTCGCACGGCGCGGGACAGGGGGGTCGTGTCGCGCACGGTCCCATCGATGCGCACCTCGGCCCATGGGGAGGTCACGATCCACACGGTGCCGAACGCGTCCCCTCTGCCCGGCTCGAGGCGTGGCGCCGTCGCCTGGGGCAGGGGCCGGGGTTGGGAAATAGGAGACGGCACCTCCTCAGCGGGTATCCGCCGTGCGGGCGAGAGCGAGGAGTCGTGGGCCGCGTACGACCCTGCGGGACCCGTGGGTGGGATCAGAGAGGGGACGTCCTGGTCCGCCGCCATCCTCGGGGGGGTGCGCCACCGTGGCACCCTCAGCCCGACGACCACCGTGATGGCCATCGCCGCCACGGCGAGCCCGATCCCTCCCCACGGCCCCAGTCCACGCCGCATGGGGGGAGTCACGTCGGTGGGTGCCCGGAGGAGCGAGAGCGCCTCGGCCGCGGACCGGGGCCGTTCCTGGGGGTCTTTCTGGAGCAGGGCAGAGAGGAGGCGCCGCGCCTCAACCGGGGTGTCAGGCGGAAGGGACTCCACGGGGTCGGTCTCCACGAGCGAGCGCAGGACCTCCTGCAGCGACTCCCCGGGGAACGCCCGCCTCCCGGTCAACGCCTCGTAGAGGGTCGCTCCGAGGCTGAACAGATCCGCCTGCGCATCCGCGGGACGCCCCTTGAGCAACGCCGGATCCATGTACGCGGGAGTCCCGACGAGTGTGTCGGTCTGGGTGACGAGGGGGTGGCCCTCAAGGCGTGCGAGCCCGAGGTCGACGAGCTTCGGCCCGCGTGGGCTGAGCACGATGTTCGAGGGCTTGATGTCGCGGTGGATGATCCCCTCGTCGTGGAGGGCGTGGAGGCCCTCGAGAAGGGCGAGGGCCGTTTCCCTCAGCTCAGCCCAGGGAATCGGTCCCTGCCTGAGGCGGTGGGCCAGATCCGGCCCATCGACGTACTCCGAGGCGATGTAGAGCCGCCCGTCCGCTACGCCGAAATCGTAGACCCGTACCACCGCGGGGTGGTCGATCTTCGCCAGCGCCTTCGCTTCCCGCTCGAACCGAGCCCTGCTCTCCTCCCCAGCCGGTCCTCCTCCCGGAAGCACCTTCAGGAACACCTCACGCTCAAGACCCGTGTGTACCGCACGGTACGAGAGGGCCTGCGTGCCCTCCGAGATCAGGGAAACGATGCGGTAGGGGCCGATGTCAGCCATTCCACTCCTTCAGCTTGTACTGGAGCCACCGCACCGAGACTCCCAGGGACCGGGCGGCGAGCGTCCGGTTGCCCCCTGTCTTCTCCAAGCGCGCGAGGGTCACGCGTCGGATGATTTCCTCCAATGACCCTTCGCTCAACGACGCCTCGTCCCGCTCGCCGCGGAGTACCTCTCCGGGCTCCACGTGTTCCGGGCCGATCCACTCCCCATCACTCATGAGCACGGCACGGTGGATCACGTTGCGCAGCTCGCGCACGTTCCCCGGCCAGTGGTACTCCTTCAGGAGCGACACCGCCGCGGGCGTCAGTTCCTTGAACGGCGTGCCGATCTCCTCACAGAATCTCCTCACGAAGGTGCGAGCCAACAGCACGATGTCATGGCCTCGTTCTCTGAGCGGGGGGAGCGTGATGGTGAACACGTTGAGCCGGTACAGGAGATCCTCTCGGAACCTGCCCGCACCAAGCTCCTCTTGGATATTCTTGTTCGTGGCGGCGACGATGCGCACGTCCACCTTCACGATCCGGGAGTCTCCGAGGGGACGGAACTCCCCGTCTTCGATCACCCGGAGCAACTTCGTCTGGGTGGGGAGGGGGATATCGGCGACCTCGTCGAGGAAGAACGTGCCTCCGTGGGCCATCTCGAACAGGCCCTTGCGGTCCGCGATCGCCCCGGTGAAGGACCCCTTGCGATGACCAAACAGTTCGCTCTCGAGCAACGTCTCCGGGAGCGCGCCACAGAACTGCACGACGAACGGCCCCGCTGCGCGAGGGCCTTGGGAGTGAAGGCCCCTGGCCACCAGCTCCTTGCCCGTGCCGCTCTCGCCCAGGATCAAGACGGGAGCGTCGGTCCGGAGGGCCCTTTCCATGACTCGGAACACACGCTGCATGGCAGGGCTCTCGCCGATGAGGAGTGGGGGGGCTGGGGAACGCCGCAGGGCTCGGTTCTCCTCCTTGAGGCGCGCGAGCGCCCTCGCGCCGTCGAGCACGACGGCGGCGTGGGTGGCCAACGCCTCGAGGAACTCGAGCGCCTCGCGGTCCACGGCCGCGGATGCCCCCCGCCAATCCAGGTACAGGGCTCCCACGATGTGCTCCCGTACCTTCATCGGAACGCACGCCACAGACCGGATCCCGTGGAGCACCACGCTCTCGGCGGCACCGAACCGAGGGTCGGCCGACGTGTCGACCGTGAGCACCGACTCGCCATGGTCCAATGCGAGACGAATCGCCGATCCGGAGATGGAGAGCAACGCGTGGGTCGCCTCGCGCCGGAATCCCCCCACCGTCGCCACGTGCACCGACTCTCCCGCGCCCCCCTCGGCGGGGAGGTCCTCCCGCACGACGGCGAATCCCCTGTCCGCGCCCAGCAGCGCCCTCGCCTTCTCCACGATCCTCTGGAGGAGCTCGTCGGGCTCGTACAGCCCGGCGAGCTCGCGCGAAAGCTCGCACAGCGCGAGGTACCTCTCTTGAGCAGATGCGGGGCTCATGCGCCAACCCTGAATGCGGCTTCCCGCGACCGACCCACGTTCCCGAACGAATCCACGGTGTAGAGGGCCCAGTAGTAGGTCCCGACCGGCAGGGCGATCCCCACCCGGACCGAGTCGAGGGTGACCGGGTAGAGCGGGCTCTCCCACGCGGTCGCCTCCACGCCGCTGTCGACCCTCGTGACGCGCACGCCAAGCGCCGACTCGTAGGGAGGGGCGGGTGGCACCCAGCGCAGGGTGGGGGTGGATTCCACCACCTCAAGCCCCATCGGGGACGTGACGGTCCCGACCTCCCTCACGACCCGGACAAGCCTTAGCGCCACCGGTGCGGATGCAGCACCCTGTCGATCCGACGCAGCACACACGAAATCGATCCCCACGTACGCCTCCGCGTTGAAGGGGGAGACGACGCGCTCGTCGAGCGTGCCACGGAACCTCCCGGGCACGCCCTCCGGGGTCAACGCGACACGCACGTCCCTCACCGTGCACCACACGGCATCGAGGTCACCCACCCCGTCCGGGTCTTCCACCGTGGCCCTCACCGTGATCCACTCCACGTAGGGCTCTGGCCACCAACGCTCCTCACGGGTGGAGGTGACCGAGGCTTCCACTATCCGGGGGAGGGCGTTCATAAACACCTGCATCCGCTCTCGGGCCGGACCCCGCGGTGGTACACCGAGCGTGCAGGGCTGGAACCCGGCGCCGTGCGCGACGATCACGAGGGATTCCGGTGGCAGGTAGCGCAGCGTGAAGGAGCCCTGCTCGTCGGTCGTGTCCACGATGCCGAAGGCCGGGCACGCAACCTCCACGCCTCCCAGCGGCCGATGCGGGGGGAACAGGGTCACGACTTGCCCGCTCACCGGGACGAAGCGGCCAGCCTCCGGATCCAACGGGTTGTCCCGAGGCGCATCGCCACAGCCCAGCCACTGCCCCGCCACGGCCACGAGCAGGAGCGCCACTGCGGCACGCGGCGCGAAGAGGAGGGATCGATCCCCACGGCGCTTCATTCGGGTACGCTCCACACCTGACGTCGTTGCCGATTCCTGACGACCCAGAAGGCAATCGGTGCGACGCGTGCGCGTCAACCCCGGAGGCCAGCCCACAACCCCGCCCTCTTGCCCTCCCCGATCGTCTCTTCCGCGTCCAACCCAAGGGAGCCCAGGGATCCGGGGGACCCCACGGAGCACCCTCCTCGGCCGGCCCCCGCATGACCCTTTGGTTCGTGGCGACAGGCGTGTAAACTGAGTCCCATTTGACCCCACGCGCGATGTATCCCCCGGGCACACCGAGGAGCGTCCCCAGTGCTCGATCCGCTCACGATGGTGCTCATCGCCTGCGGCCTCGCGATGGACGCCTTTGCCGTCTCCCTCTCGAGCGGCCTCGCCCTCGGCTGCCCGAACTGCCGGCACGCCGCGACCATCGGTGGCACCTTCGGGGCGTTCCAAGCGGCGATGCCGGTGATCGGATGGGGGGCCGGCCTCTCGTTCCGGCGCCTCATCGAAGGGTTCGACCACTGGGTCGCCTTCGGACTGTTGGCCCTCGTGGGCTCCAAGATGATCGTGGAGGCCCTGCGTTCCCACGAGGAGAGGTCGCGAGCCAACCCTTTGGATGGCCGCGTCCTCCTCGTCCTCGCCGTGGCAACCAGCCTCGACGCCCTGGCCGTGGGCATCAGCTTCGCGCTCCTGGATGGCTCGATCCTCGTGCCCGTGATCGTCATTGGCTGCATCACGTTCGCTTTCTCGTTCCTCGGGGTGCTCGTCGGGGGAAGATTGGGCCAGGCCTTCGGGAGGAGGGTCGAGGTCGTGGGCGGGCTCGTCTTGATCGCGATTGGGGTCCGCATCGTCGTCGGGCATCTCTCCTGAGGGTCCCTGAGCCTCCCTCCTGGCCGGGAACGAAGCCCGCTCCACCCTCGGCCGCGGGGCACCGCACGCGGGCCTGCGTTTGTGCTTGCGCTCTCGAAGCGGGAGTGTTACATTGGTCTTATCCCTTCTTCATCGAAGGGACTTCAGTTGACTCCGGTGTCTGTCCCGCCGACCGAACTGCCTCGGGAAACCCAGCCAGCCACGTCCGAAGGATGATCGCCGGAACCATGGCGGACGCGTCAGTCCGCCCAGTCATTGCACCACAGGGTGCGCGGAGGATTCTTGATGGCGAAGAAGCTTTTCGTCGGAGGATTGAGCTGGAACACGACCGAGGAGGGCCTCAGGCGGGCCTTCGAGGCATTCGGGCAGGTGACCGAGGCAAAGACCATCGTTGACCGTGAGACCGGTCGCTCACGCGGCTTCGGTTTCGTGACGTTTGCCGATGCCGATGCCGCCGACGCCGCGATCGCGAAGATGAACGGAAGCCAGCTCGACGGCCGCACGATCAGGGTAAACGAAGCCAACGACCCAGAGCCCCGCGGCGACCGCCGCGGCGGCCGCAGGGAGTTCGGCGGAGGCGACCGCCGCCGCTGGTAGGCGCACGCAACACACGCGAAGGGGCGCCGGTCCCCCGGCGCCCCTTCGCGTGCTCCTCCCCAGCCTCCTCCCTCGCCCCACACCGAGGCCCCACGTCCCTCGTTACTCCCTCACCGTCATCACCATGAAGTCCTCGGCGACCTCGGTCGCGGGGAAGATCTGCCGCGCCTCGCTCAGGTGTGCCGATGCGTTGCCGTCGGCGTAGCGGGCGCTGACGTGGGTGAGCACGAGGCGACCAACCCCTGCGGCGCGAGCGATCTCTGCCGCCTGCGCGGCGGTGCTGTGTCCGTTCCGTGCGGCGAGCTGCTCGTCGGCGGCCGTGAAGGTGGCCTCGTGGACGAGGACGTCGACCCCTCGGACGAGTTCCACCGCGGCGTCGCACGGGGTGGTGTCCGTGCAGAAGGCGACGGAGGCACCCGGACGGGGGAGACCACAGAGCCTGGCCCCCTCGATCCGCCTGCCGTTGGGGAGCACGACGACCTCCCCCCTGCTGAGCCGCCCGAGGAGGGGCCCCTCGGGGACACCGAGGGCGCGGGCGGTCGCCACGTCGAACTCCCCCCGCCGCGGTGGTTCCTCAATCCGGTACCCGTAGGTCACGATACCGTGGGACAAAGGCTCGGAACAGCGCACCCTGAACGTCGCCTCCTCCCAGACCACCCCTGGGCGCGCGGTGGCAAAGGAGATCTCGAACGGCACGTGGGTTGCCGTCATGCGCAGGATCGTCTCCACAAGCTCCTGGGTGCCCGGGGGTCCGATGATCCGCACGGGTGCGTTGGCGGCCTGGAGGGCCCGGGAGGCGAGCACGCCCGGCAGGCCGAGGACATGGTCGGCATGGAGGTGCGTGACGAGGACCCCCTGGATGCGGGAGACGCTCAGCCTCCCCGACCGCATGATCTGGTGCTGGGTGGCCTCGCCACAGTCCAAGAGCAGCCACCGTCCCCCTCGGGGACGCACCGCCACCGCGCACACGTTCCTCGTGCGTGTCGGCATGCCCGAACTCGTGCCGAGAAACACGATCTCCACGCTCCCCTCCTCAGGTGACGACGCGGGGCGGAAGGGGAAGGCCAGTCCACGCGTGGGCAACCGCGGTGAGGTCGATCGAGACAGGCGCGAGCTCGCGCTCCAGCCTCCTCATCACCCTGGCCGCCTCGAGATACTCTGGTTCGGGAGGGTAGACCCTGAAGAACCATCGGCTCCCAATGACCACGAGCAGCCTCCGCGCCCTAGTGAAGGAGACGTTGAGCCGGTTGAGGCTTAGGATGAAGTCCACCTCCTCCGCCATGAACCACGGGTCCGACACGGTGAGCGACAGGACCACCACGTCGCGCTCTTGCCCCTGCATGCGCTCGACCGTGTCCACCACGATGGGGGCGGCCAGGTCGGGACCCAGCCTCCTCCATGCGCGGTCAGTGATGTCGCGCACCTGTGCGCGATGCGGGGCCACCACCGCGATCTCCTCGGGGGGGATCCCCACGTCGACCACGAGGGCGCTCAAGGCTCGTGCCACCGCCTCGGCCTCCGGAGGACTGAAGGCTCCCCATCCCCTGTGGTTCACCCACACCGCCCGCAGCGGCCCTCGAACCTCCCACAGCGGGGCGAACTCTGGTTCTCGCAGCGGGAGGCGAGGGGGGTCCAGCCGCGGGTCCTCTGCGTGGGCGCTGTGGAGGCGCGCCTGGTAGAACGCCTCGGAGGGGAACCGACACAGCCCTGGCGGGAGCCGGTAGCTCGTGGTGAGCATGAACGTGCGCGAGGGGAACCTGTCCGCGAGGTATGCGAACACCGACGAGGAGGCCACCCCGTCCATGTGCGAGCCACTCAGCACCGGGGGGAGCTGGAGGTGGTCTCCCGCGAGGATGAAGCGTTCCCGGCCCCGGGCGAGGGCGATGCAGGCGTGGGCGAGTGGGAGCTGGCTCCCCTCGTCGATCACCACCGCGTCGAAGGACCTCTCCCGCGGCACCCTGCAGAGGGCATACACCGTCGCGCCTACCACCGCGGCCGTGCGGGTGTACCCGAGTCGGTGCGGCGCGAGGCAGGGGATGCGAGGATCCAAGTCCGGCGAGCGTCGCCCGAGCTTGAGCATGCCCACCCCCGGGGAGCGCCCGAGGAGCGCGTGGAGCACGTTGTCGATGGCACGGTGGGTGAACGCGCTCACCAGGACCGTCGCCCCCTCCTGCACCAAGGTCGCCACGACCGCCGCGAGGACCTTCGTCTTCCCCGTTCCCGGCGGGCCGTGGATCAGGGTGAGGCGGCCAGACAGGGCCTCCATCGCCGCACGAGCCTGGGAGGGATCGAGCCCCTCGGGGACGGCGTGCGGTGACGCATCCGCGTCGTCGAGGCTCCCCACGAGGAGCTCCCGCACGTGGGGGTGTGCCTCCAGGACATCCCGCAGCGCAACGGCGAGTCGTGGGGCCGACGAATCCGAGGAGAGGTAGTCTATCGTCCAGACTCCCCCCTCGAGGGTGAAGGGCCCACGATCAAGGGCTTCCACGGTGAGCGTCCGCGAGAGGGGATCCACTCGGGAGACGATGACCTGGATGCCCGCGCCGATCTCCGGGCCGACCGGCCGGCCGCGGTTGAGGATCATCCAGTCGCCCTCTCGCACCTTGCACGCCTGGGGAGGGTAGGCGAACCGGAGGGTGGCGCCCCGCGCGTCAAGGGGCTGCAAGTCGGTCATGCACGCGCCCTTCGCGACCCGTTCGTCCACCGGGAGCTCGTGGAGCAGCAGCGTGGCGCGGCGGCTCGAACGGTGCTCGGTGAGGAGGAACCGCAGGAGGCGTTCCTCGAGGTCGTCGGGGGTGAGGGGCCGTTCACGGCGCATGGGACGCCACCCATCCCCACACGCCATCCATGGCCCGCAGCCTCGCCTCCCCATGCCGGAGCATCCGCTCCTCGAGGGAGGCATCCCTCAAGCGCCGCCACGCGAGGTGGAGGGCGAGGCAACTCTCGTCCGGGATCACCTCCCCGCCAATCGCCCCGACGACCTCTTCGAGGGTCCACCGTTCCACCGGCAGGAACCAGCCTCGCCGGACCACCGCGACGATGTCCGTGGCGTGGAGCAGGATCTCCTCGAGCACCTCGTCCCCCCAGCCCATCCAGGCGACGGCCTCGGCGAGGCTCTCCATGGCGCCCTCCCCCCAGTACAGGTACGACCACGAGCGCTCAAGCCGGGAGGCCTTCGTGGCTTGATGGGCGACCAGCCCGAGGAACGAGCGCACCGCCTTCATGGCCTCGGTGGTCTCCGGCGGTACCACGACCCCCCGATACGCGGTGAGCCCCTGGGACCGATCGGCCTTGAGCAGGCCGAGGCGGCAAGGCAAAGGGCCAGTCGGATCGGGCTCGACCTCCAAGAACATCTCGACCGAGGCCGAAGGTGGGTTCGCCGCCTCCCCCGTGGGCACGACGCGTCCGCGCACGAGGGCCTCGGCCTGGCCGAGGAGACGCCGCGCGAGGTGGCGATCCACGCCGTGACGCTCCAGGGTCTCCACGGGGGTGGCGCGCAGGTCCGGGATCGTGCACACCCCGGCGCTGGTGAGCCGAATGGCCACCGCGGGGCCCAGACCCGACACGAGGCTCAGGTGCTGGGAGGTTCGCGCATCCTGGAGGCAGGTGGGGTCGAACGGGCAGTGACGGCAGCGCATCGACCGGTGGAACACCCCCCCTCCTTCCTCTCGCCACCGGGGGATCGCCTCGGTCACGAGCTCCGCGAGGAGGGCCGAGGTTGCCTCCCACGGGGGCGCGTACTCACGGAAGAGGCCATCGATCAGGATCGGGGCGCGGGTTTCGGTCACCTCGCGGAGGAGGAGCGTGTAGGCGACGGCCTGGAGTGCCTGTGATGCCTTCAGACGACGTGACGCCTTGATCTCCACGACACGGTATCCGCGGCCCTGGCGCTCCAAGAGGTCCGCGATCCCCCGCACCGTGAATCCTGGCGTGAGGTCTCCTTCGAGCACCCCCTGCACGATGTACGGGGCGCCCGCGCGGATGAGCTCCTTCGTCGCCTCTGCCCCAGCCTGGAGGTCGCCGGGCGGGTAGACGGGTGTCACGCGCTCCCCTGGAGGCGCGAGCCGCTCTACCACCCGCTCCTCATGGTCGCATCCCCACGCGGCGAGGGCCCTGCCGACCTCCGTGTCCTCCAGGCGGACCATCGGGCGCACCACCCCGTCGGTGAGCCACACGTAGTGTCGAGCACACTGCAGATCCCACGCGCGGGCGAGGGCCGTGACGCTGAGTGGCTTCACGCGAGGTTGAACCGGGAGATCCAGGCGCGCGCGTCGGCCTCGGTGTCGATGTCGAGGAGGACCGAGGGATCGTCGGTCTCCACCCTAACCACCCCCGGGCCAAGGGCCGCGAGGAGGTCGCGCAAGGTGAGGTCCCTCCGGTGCACCATCAGGTGGCGTGCGACGCGGTCCAGGAGCACCGGATGCCCCCCCTTGCCTCGGTAGAGAGGGACCGCGGCGTGCACGTCGGGGAACCCCGCGAGCACGCTCAAGAGGAACTGGAGGGTCACCGGCTTGACGCCCGGACAGTCCACCGGGTGGACGAACACAACGTCCTCATCCACCCTCCGAAGCCCGGTGCGAATCGAGCTCGCCATCCCTCGGTGGGGGGCAACGTTGCGCGCCACGACGGCTCCCATCGCCACACAGACGGGCTCGACCTCCTCGGCGAAGAACCCCGTCACCACGACCACCCGTGCCCCAATCGAGACGAACGGTCTGGCCGCATGATCGAGCAGGGTCTGGCCTCCGACCCGCACCGTGGCCTTCACCCGACGCATCCGGGTCGACTCCCCTGCCGCCAAGATCACCGCGGCAGCCCTCACGGCCACAATTCCCTCACCACGCGCGTTGCGAGCACCATCGAGGCTCGCCGCGCCTCACCGGGGGAGAGCCTCCCAGGCCTTGCCTCTGGGATGCGTGCGACGAGGTCCGCGACCACCCCAGGCTCAAGGGGGGCGCCACGCAGGGTGATCCTGCGAGGGTACGGCAGGACCGCACCGAGGGCGAGGGCGCCCCCGCCCTGCGTCCTCGCACCCGCAACCACCACGTCGTGGTAGTCGATGCTCGCACGACGGCGCAGCGACCGGAACACCACCCGCACCCCCTCCACAGGGAGGTGGATCGAGACGAGCAGGGCACCCGGAGGCAGGGGCAAGCGTTCGTGGTGTGAAACGTCTGCCAAGGGCACGTGCCTCTCCCCGTCGAGACTCAGCACCTCGAGCACCGCGCCTACCGCACACAGCACCGTGCCGAGGAGCGAGCGCTGCTGGGCGACGCAGTCGTCCCCTCCGGCGAGGCAGCGTGGGCCACCTGTGCGCAGACACGGTCCCACCGCGGTACGCCATCGTGCCGGTCGATTGTGGAACCGACACCTCCGGTCCTGAAGCAGGGCTCCGCCGAGCGTGGCGCGCCCTCGCACCAGGGGGGATGCGACGTCCGCGCACGCGGCCTTCAGCCACTCCGGACACAGGTTTGACTCGGAGAGCTCCGCGAGGGTCACGCACGCGCCGATCCTCAGGCCAGTCTGGGCGAGGGAGACGGCCCGCAGTTCCTCAAGCGCGTGCAAGGACACGAGGGAGCCGTGCACGAGCCCGTGGGAGGCGCGCACGACGAGGTCGGTACCGCCGGCGAGGGGGATGCCTCCCTCGGCGACGCGCGCGAGTGCCTCGCCGAGGGTACGAGGGATCAGGACCGCCTCGATGCTCACGGCTCGTCCCCCTGCGTGGGGCCCCTCTCGCCGATGAGCGCCTCCGCCCGGATCGGGACAGACCGAACCGTGCGCCCCGTCGCCCGGGCGACCGCGTTGGCGATGGCCGGCACGACCGCAGGGAGCGGGCCCTCCCCCGCCTCCTTGGCCCCCGTGGGTCCTCCCTCGTCGGGTGCCTCCACGACCGAGGCGTGGATGGCGGGCACGTCGAGGACGGTGGGGACGCCGTAGTCGAGCAGGCCCACGGGATCCATGACCCCCCTCGTCGTCCCGCAGTCCTCGAAGAGCGCCTCGCCGAGCGCCATCACGGCACACCCGTGCAGCTGGGCCCGCACCCCCTGAGGATGCACCGCCCGCCCACAATCGTGGGCGATCCAGATGTCCCGTACCGTCACGGTACCAAGCTGGGGGTCGACCCGCACACGGGCCGCGGCCGCGGAGAAACTGAAGGCGGGCGACGGGCCGACCGCGCCCCCAGGATAGTCGCCCGGGGCCACCGACGGGGTGTAGGCACCAGAACCGATGACCATACCCTCCACCTCCTCCGCACACGCGATCGCCTTCGCGAGGCTCAGGCCCCTGCCTCTGGGATCACCGGCGACGACCACCCTCCCAGGCACCATCTCCAACGCCTCAGGTGGCACCTTGAGGCGCTGGCTCGAGGCGCGGAGGATGCACTCCCGAACCCGACGCGCGGCCTGCAGCACGGCGTGCCCATTCATGAGGGTGACCCGGCTCGAGTAGGAACCGAGGTCCACGGGGCCGAGATCCGTATCCCCGGTGAGGACGGCCACGGCCTGGGGCTCCTGGCCGAGCGCCTCGGCCGCCAAGAGCCTGAGCGTCTCGACTGCCCCCTGCCCCATGTCCGACACCCCGAGCGTGAGGGTGAAGAGGCCGGATCGATCTGCCCTGAGCACCGCCTGGGCGTGCGGCGCGTGGGAGGGGATGATGGGGAAGGCCGCACCGCTGATGAAGGCCGAGCCGGCGACGCCGATGGCCTCGGAGGGGCCGAGGGCCACGCCCTCCGTCGCGCGCGCGACCGCCTCGAGGCAGGCGCCGAACCCGTTGGATCCGATGCGCAACCCGTTCACGGTCACCTCCCCCGAGCCGAGGGCGATCTCGCGTCGCCACGCCACCGGATCGAGGCCGAGCTCGAGGCAAGCCTCGTCGATGAGGCGCTCGATGGCGAAGCGAACCTGCACACCCCCGTGGCCTCGCTTGGGACCCGCAGGCGGCTTCGTCGTGAAGAAGCGTCGACTCCGGAAGCGCAGGGCCCCCACCCGGTAGGGGACTGCGAGGAACTGCCCCGCGTAGTAGGTCGTCACCAACCCCATGCCGCCGTAGGCCCCGCCGTCGAGCATGATGTCGGCGTCGAGCGCGAGGATCCGGTGATGCGCGTCCAGCGCCATGCGCACCGTGATCGTGGCCTGGTGCCGACCGCGATGGGTGTAGAACACCTCTTCCCTTGAGAGCACGAGCCGCACCGGCCTCCCCACCAGCATCGAGAGCTTCGCGGCCACGACCTCGTGCGAGTAGACCTCGCTCTTGCCCCCGAACCCCCCGCCGATGCGCGGGGTGATAACCCGCACCGCCGAAGGCTGCAGGCCGAGGAGGCGGGCCAGCTCGTGCTGGACGAGGTGGGGGCACTGGGTGGACGACCACAGCCACAGCCGACCCTCCGGACGCCACCACGCGACCGCGCCGTGAGGCTCGAGGGCCGCGTGCGTGCTCGCGCCGTAGTGGTAGGTCCCCCCATACACCCTGTGGGCGCGCGCGAAGCCCTCGTCCACGGGCCCGAATGCCAACCTCACATCCCTGAGCACGTTGTCGGGGGAGGATGCGTGGAGGGCAACGGAGGCTTCCCCGAAACCCCACACGCCCGGCAGCGGATCCAGCGCGATCTCGACCCGCGCGGCGCCGAGGGCCGATGCCTCCGGTGTCGTCGCCACGACCGCCGCGAGCGGCTCCCCGGCGTAGCGTACCCTCTCCCGCGCGAGGACGGGCTCGTGGCGCGTGGAGTGCAGGAGGCCCCCGTCGACCGCGAACGCCGACCCGTCGATCGCCGCGATGACCCCCGGGGTCGCACGCGCGGGCCCGAGGTCGATGGATCGGATCCTCGCGTGGGCCGCCGTGGACCGCACGAGGGTCGCGTAGGCCATGCCCGGCAGACGGATGTCGTCCACGTAGGCGTCGAGCCATGGCACGCGGGAGGCCCTCATGGGAGATTCGCCAACGCCTCGACCATGAGCCCGTATCCCCCGCAACGGCAGAGGTTGCCCGCGAGGGCCTCCGCGATGGTTGCCCGATCAGGAGTGGGGATGCGGGAGAACAAGCACCAGGCCGCCACCACCACGCCCGGGGCGCAGAACCCGCACTGCACGGCGCCGGCCTGGGCGAGCGCCTCGACGATGCGGGCCCCCAACGGGTCGTGCACCAGCCCCGCGGCGGTGTCCACCCGCCGGCCCGCACAGGTAGCGGTGAGCACGAGGCAACTGGGCACGGCGACGCCATCGAGCGCGACCGCGCAGGCCCCGCACGCACCCTCACCACATCCCTGCTTCACGTCCGTGCAGCCCAGGGCCCGAAGGGTCTGCAGGAGCGTCTCACCCGGTCGTGGCGCCACGGCGACCGGCGCGCCGTTCACCGTGAACTCCACCACCAGACGCTCCCTGTGCATCAAGCCCTCCTGAGGGAGGGACCCAAGCCCGTGGCTCACCGGCCCCTCCATGAGCCCACGGGCCGAGGCGAACCTACGAGCACCCCGTCGTGGTCCCGCAGTTGGGGCAGACGTAACACTTGCCGCTCGAGACCGTGATGCTCCCGCAGGAGGGACACGGCGGGCTGGAACTCTGATCCCTCAGGCCACTCCTCTCCTGGGCCACCGGGAGCACGCTGAGTTCAAGCTGGGGGTCGTTCGCGAGGGTCTCGGACTCCTCCGGGGTGAGGAACTTGAGGGCGAGCCATCGGAAGATGTAGTCGAGCACGGACTTCGCCGTGGGGATCTGCGGGTTGGTCGTGGCCCCAGAAGGCTCGAACCGGAGGTGGCTGAACTTGTCCACGAGCACGCTCAAGGGCACCCCGTACTGGAGCATGATGGAGGTCGCCGTCGCGAAAGAGTCCATGAGCCCCGACACCACGGACCCCTCCTTGGCCATGCGCACGAAGATCTCCCCGGGAGTCCCGTCCTCGTACTTGCCCACCGTGATGTACCCCTCGTGGCCGCCGATCGAGAACTTGTGGGTGACCGCTTGGCGCTCGGGAGGAAGTCGACGTCGCAGGGGTCTCTTCGCGACCTGCTTTGACTCTTTCCGCAACGTGAGGGGCTGATCGCTCTTGCACCCGTCTCGGTAGATCGACACCGACTTCAAGCCGAGCTTCCAGGCCTCCACGAAGATGTCGTAGATCTCCTCGACGGTGGTATCGTGCCCCACGTTCACCGTCTTCGAGATCGCGCCCGAGATGAAGGGCTGCACCGCGGCCATCATTCGCAAATGTCCGAGCGGACTGATGCAGCGCGTGCCGTGCTCGGGGGTGAGGGCGCAGTCGAACACGGGGAGGTGATCCTCCCGCAGCCCAGGCGCCCCCTCGATCGTCCCCGTGCGCTCGACGCACTCGATGATACGCTCGATCTCGTGGGGCGCGTAGCCAAGGGTGCTCAGGGCCCGACCCAACGACCGGTTCACGATCCGAACCGTGCCCCCGTCCACCATCTTCTTGTACTTCACGAGCGCGATGTCGGGCTCGATCCCCGTCGTGTCGCAGTCCATCATGAAGGAGATCGTCCCGGTCGGGGCGAGCACCGTGACCTGGGCGTTGCGCACGCCGTGGGCCTGCACCCCCTCTTCCACCTGCTGCCACACCGCGCGTACCCTGCTCATGAGCAGGGGGGGCACGAGGTCTTCGTCGATCTCGTCGATCTTCGCTCGGTGCATCCCGAGCACGCGAAGGGTCGAAGACCGATTGGCCTCGAAGCACTCGAACGGGCCGAGCAAGGAGGCGAGCTCGGTCGACATCCGGTACGCCTCCCCCGTCATGAGGGCGGTGATCGAGGCGGCGAGGGCTCGCCCACCCTCGCTGTCATAGGGCAAACCAAGGTTCATCAGCAGGGAGCCCAGGTTCGCGTAGCCCAGGCCAAGAGGCCGGTACCGATGGCTGTTCGCCGCGATCTTCGGGGTGGGATATTGGGAGTTGTCGACGATGATGTCCTGGGCAGCGATCATGATATCGATGGCATAACAGAAAGACTCGGCATCGAAAACACCGTCATCGCCGAGGAACTTCACGAGGTTGAGGGACGCGAGGTTGCAGGCGGAGTCATCGATGAACATGAACTCGCTGCAGGGATTGCTCGCTCGTATCCTCGTCGTATCGGCACAGGTATGCCATCGATTGATCGTCGTATCGAACTGGAGCCCGGGGTCTCCACACTCGTGTGCGCACTCGGCGATGAGCCGCAGGAGGGTGCGGGCGTTCACCCGCTCGAGGACCTCGCCGGTGGTGACGGCACGGAGCTCCCAGTCTTGCCCTCGCAGTGCGCGTTCCATGAACTCGTCCGTGACGCGCACCGAGTTGTTCGAGTTCTGGAAGAACACCGAGGAGTAGGCCTCGCCGGTGAGGCCCCCGTCACACCCGGCGGCGATGAGCGCCTTCGCCTTGCGCTCTTCGACCGCCTTGCACTTGATGAACTCCACGATGTCGGGGTGGTCGACGTCGAGGATGACCATCTTCGCCGCCCGCCGGGTCTTCCCACCTGACTTGATCACCCCGGCGAACGCATCGTAGCCCCTCATGAAGGAGACCGGGCCGGAGGCCCGGCCACCGGAGGAGAGGCGCTCCTTGCTCGACCGCAGCGTCGAGAAGTTCGTCCCCGTGCCGCTGCCATGCTTGAACAGGGTGCCCTCGATCTTCGCGAGATCGAGGATCGAGTCCATGGTGTCTTCCACCGAGTTGATGAAGCACGCGGAGCACTGGGGTCGCGCCTCGATCCCCACGTTGAACCACACCGGGCTGTTGAAGGACGCGTACTGGTGGAGGAGGAGATGCGTGAGCTCATCGGCGAAGGTCCGTGCCTGCGCGTCGGTGGCGAAATAGCCGTCAGCGCGGCCCCATCGGGTGATCGTGTGCACCACGCGTGAGATGAGCTGCTTCACGCTCCACTCGCGCTCCCCCATGTCCGGTGCGCCCTTGAAGTACTTCGAGGCGACCACGTTCGTGGCGGTCGCCGACCAGAACGAGGGAACCTCGACGCGCTCCTGGATGAAGACGGGCGTGCCGTCCGAGGCGGTGATGGAGGCCGATCGGATTTCCCACGTGACCGCATCGAAGGGGTGGACATCCGGACGTGTGAAGTGGCGGCGAAACCCGATCCCTGGCGCGCGCCCCCGGGAAGGGACGGCAGGAGGGCGGGGCCCCTCCTCTGACCAGAAGGCGAGCTGCCGTTCGTCCACGGCCGAATCCTCGTGAGTGATCCTCATGGTGGTCTCGTTTTCTCTTCTGGCATCGCGGGGAGATGCCGCTTCGTGGGTGGAGCCGCCGCGCCTCGCCACGCGGGCGGTACACAACATATCGTTGTCGCGACCAACATCACCCCAATAGCTTGGGCTGTCAAGCCCCCCCTGCCCCCGACCCACGCTCGTCTTGACGGAGGCGGTCCCCGCGTCCAGTTTGCGCCTGAACGGTCCCAAGCCCCCCTCGGGCGAGGCGTCGAGGAGGGAGCGTGTCGCGAGTCAGGGTGAACCGATGAAACGTGCTGACCTGAGGATGCTCTGTGCCCGGATCGCTTCGCTCCCTCCTCTGCCCACCCTCGCCCCTGAGGGGTTTCGCGAGGCCTCATATCTGATCGAGGAAGCGCTCGGCCACATCCTCGCACGGCAGGGGGACGTGCCCGAGGACGACCAGCTCTTGCTCTCGCTCGCCAAGGACCTCCGGCGCACAGGAGACCCCTCCGCCGCCGAGGCGATCGCGGAACACGTCGCCAGCCTGGCCTGGGAGGCCGGCAGGCGCTACCAGGCCGTGCCTTTCCTCCGCATTGCGGGTCTGGCCGAGTCCGATCAAGGCCTGTTCGAGCACGCGGTGGAGACCTTGGGGAGGGCGTTGCGCTGCCTCGAGGGTGGCGACCCGTCGTTCGAAGCGGTCGCGGTGCTAAACAACCTCGGGAACGCACTCACGGAGCTTGGGCGATACGTCGAGGCCAAGGCAGCTTACGACCGTGCGCTCACCCTCCTGGAGGATGCGCCCCACGATGCGTTCGTGCGCGCGAGGAACGAGGAGCCGCACATCGTCCGGGGCACGGTCCTCAACAACATCGGCTGGGCGATGATGCGGCGCGCTCGTTCCTCGGGCGACCGGGAGTCCATGGGGGAGGCGATCAAGACCCTGCGGGCGGTCGTCCAGGGCACCCTGAGGCCTCGCACCCGTATCATCGCCGTGGGGAACCTCGCGGAGGCCTGCCTCTTCGCGGGTGACCTCGTGACCACCGATCGGCTCCTCGCACCCCTTGAGAGCGAGTGCGTGGAGTTGCGCTTGGAACGGCTGCTGCCCGAGGTGTACCGTCGGCGTGCCCAGCTGTGCGCGGCGCGAGGAGAGGTGAACACGGCCCTGTTCTGGACGCGCAAGTCGCTCCAGAGCAGCCTCTCGTTCACGAGCCCCCGCCAAGAGGTACGCGCGGTCGAGGTGTGTTTCGACCTGCTCAAGAGCCTCCTGGCGAGTGAAGGGGACCGTGTGACAGGCCTCGAGCGTTCCGGCGCGGTGGTCTTGGACGAACTCCTCGTGCTGCTCGAGAGTAAAGACTCCTACACTGGTCGTGACCACTCCCGACGGGTGGCGAGCCTCTCCCGGCGTCTCGCCGCCCACCTGTGGTCAGGGGCGGCAGAGGAACGCCACGTGAAGACGGTGGAGCTCGGCGGGCTCCTGCATGACGTGGGGAAACTCGCGATCCCTTGGAGCCTCTTGAACAGGCTTCGCCCCCTCTCCCCCTCCGAGGTCGACCGGCTGCACCAGCACGCGTCCGCGGGCGAGGCGATCTTGAACGACCTCGGCCTCCCCGAGCTCGCCAGGATCGCGGGTGAGCACCACGAGCGGCCAGACGGGAAGGGGTATCCACGGGGCATCACGGACCTGAGCAACGAGGGTGCCGTGGTCGCGGTTGCGGACGCCTACGAGGCGATGACGTCCCCGTCCCGATACTACCGCGTGCCCATGAGGCCCAACCAGGCCGTCAAGGAGGTCCTGGCCGCCTCGGGAAGCCAGTTCGTGCCGTTGGTCGCCCAGGCCCTCGAGGCCGTGATCCTGAGAAAGCGATCCTGAAGACCGCCACTGTGGGTCCGGCAGACACGCGCCTGCTCACTCGGACGAGATGGGGTCAGGAGCGGTTCTGGCCGGCGAGGAGGTACCGTACACCATGAAGGCCGTCGTGAAGACCTTGCCACAACCGGGGGCAGAGTGGAGGGATGTGCCCCTGCCCACGCTCCCCCCCGACTGGGTGCTCGTGAAGGTGAAGGCGACGTCGATCTGCGGAACCGACGTGCACATCTGGACGTGGAACGCGTGGGCCCAGAGCCGCATCGGAGAGGACCGCCTCCCCCAGATCCTCGGGCATGAGGTGGCAGGTGAGGTGGTCGAGGTGGGGGCACACTGCTCCCGCATCCGCGTGGGGGACTACGTCTCCGCGGAGACCCACATCTACCACCCGGGTGACCTCCAGGCCATGCTGGGCCAGCGGCACATCGGGGAACGAATGAAGATCGTCGGCGTCGACCACGACGGGTGCTTCGCCGAGTACTTCGCCCTGCCCGAATCCGTCTGCTGGGTCAACGACCGCAGCATCCCCCCGGAACTGGCGACCGTCCAAGAGCCCATGGGCAACGCCTGCTACGCGCTCCTCGGGGAGGACTGCGACGTGGCGGGCAAGTCGGTCGCCATCTACGGAGACGGCCCTACCGCGCTGTTCGCGGTCGCCATCGCACGCGCCGTCGGCCTCACCTCCATCTTCGTGATCGGGGCATCCCCCTTCGCCTTGGCCCTCGCACGCCGCCTCGGCGCCGACCACACCATCGACATCGCGGATACGGGCGTGGATCGCGTCGCGTACGTGCGGGACCACACCGGTGGCTACGGGCCGGACATCGTGCTCGACATGGTGGGGGCCCCCTCGGCCATCCGGGAAGGCCTCGCGGTGATCCGCAAGGGGGGCCGGTTCAGCGCCTTCGGCGTGTCCGGGAGCGCCGAAGTCCCGATCGACTACAACAACGGGATCGTGTTCCGGGGCATACAGATTCACGGCATATCAGGGCGACGACTCTTCGATACGTGGTACCGCGTACGAAACCTCCTCGCCTCGGGCCGGGTGGACATACGCCCCATCATCACCCATCTTCTCCCCCTCGAGCGCTTCGCCGATGGGTTCACCACGGCCATGGCCGTCCCAAGGCAGTGCGGCAAGGTCGTGTTCTTCCCGGAGGCGGAAGACCTGGCCGCTGCCCAGTCCCGCATGGCATCGGCACCGGTCACGAGCGAGAAGCCCTGACCATCCCCGAGGACACGGAGGGGACAGACCCTGATCCTCGGCGTCGGGTGCGACATCGTCTCGATCGGGAGGCTGGACCCCGCCCGCCTCGAGCAGGTGGCCCATGAGGTGCTCACCGCTGGGGAGCGCGAGGCCATCGCCGGTGCGGCGGGAGCGCTCGCCATGGTCTTCGCCACGAAGGAAGCCGTGCTGAAGGCCCTCGGGTGTGGCCTCAGCCAGGGATGGCGGTGGCGCGACATCGAGGTCTGCGCCGACGGCGTGCGCCTCTCGGGTGTCCTCCGTTCGCTCGCCGTGGGCAAGGGAGTCTCGCGCGTGCGCACCGCGAGGCTGTGCACGAACAAGTATGCGTTCGCATGTGTGATCGTTGAAGGTGAACCCCATGCAGGAGGGATCCAGTGAGCAGCATTGGCTCGTATGAGGATCGTGTGAAGGACTTCGACTGGTCCATGGCCGAGCGCGAGCTCGAGTATGGCGCCAATGAGATGTACAACATCGGGTACTACTGTACAGATCGTATCTGTCGTCTCGGCAATGGCGCCAAGACAGCGCTCATCTGGGAAGGATTCGATGGTCAGGTAAAGACATTTTCTTACGACGACATCCGTGTCTACAGCAACACGATCGCGCAGTTCCTCCAACACCAGGGCATCGAGGTGGGGGATCGGGTGTGCCTGTTCATGGACCGCATCCCGGAGCTCTACATCGGCTTCATCGGCGTGCTGAAGATGGGTGCGATCGTGCAGCCGCTGTTCTCGGCTTTCGGGGAGGAGGCCCTGTTCACACGGCTCGAAGACGCTTCCACGAAAGCCATCATCACGAGCCGCAAGCACCTTGGGAAGGTCCGGCGCATCCGCAAGGACCTCCCTTCCCTTCACACGGTGATCGTGGTGGATGCCGGTGGAAAGTCCCTCGAGCCCGGCGAGGTCGCGTTCGACATGGAGGGTGCGCCTCGGGTCGAGTCGTTCGACATCGTGAAGGGCCATCGGGAACTGCCCTCGGTCCTCCACTACACCTCCGGCACGACGGGCAAGCCCAAGGGAGCGCTCCACGTGCACTCCTCGATCATCGCCCAGTACATCACCGCGAAGTGGGTGTTGGACCTGCGGCCGGACGACATCTACTGGTGCACCGCTGACCCCGGCTGGGTCACCGGCACCTCGTACGGGATCATCGGGCCGTGGTCCAACGGGGTGACCCAGGCCGTCTTGGACGCGGGGTTCAGCGCCCAGAACTGGTACTCCTTCGCCGAGCGGATGAAGGTGACCGTGTGGTACACGGCGCCGACCGCCATCCGCCTCCTCATGAAGGAGGGCATGGGCCCGGTGCAGAAGCACGACCTCTCGAGGCTCCGCCATCTCGTGAGCGTCGGCGAACCCCTCAACGCCGAGGCGGTCATCTGGTCCGAGAAGGCGTTCGGCAAGCCGTTCCACGATTCGTTCTGGCAGACCGAGACCGGCTCCATCATGATCAGCAACTACCCCGGGATGCGGGTCAAGCCAGGATCTATGGGTAAGCCGTTCCCCGGGATCACGGCCACCGTCGTCAGCCCAAAGACGTTCGAGCCGATCACGGTCCCCGGCACGGTCGGCCTCATCGCCATCCGCCCCGGGTGGCCCTCGATGTTCAGGACCTACTGGAACAACCCCGAGGTCTACAACGCGAAGTTCAAGAACGGCTGGTACATCTGCGGGGATCGCGCGAGCATCGACGCGGACGGCTACTTCTGGTTCGTCGGGAGAGACGACGACGTCATCAACACGGCCGGCCACCTCGTGGGTCCGTTCGAGATCGAGAGCGCCCTGCTCGAGCATCCCGCCGTCGCGGAATCGGCGGCGGTCGGCAAGCCCGATCCTATCAACATGGAAGTGGTGAAGGCCTTCATCGCCCTCAAGCCCGGCTACGTCCCTAGCGACGACTTGGCCATGGATATCATGAACTTCGTGCGCAAGCGACTCTCGCCCCTGGCGATGCCGCAAGACATCGAGTTCGTCCCCTCCCTGCCGAAGACTCGCAGCGGCAAGATCATGCGGCGAGTCCTCCGCGCGAAGGAGTGGGGCGAGGATCTTGGAGACCTCTCGACACTCGAGAATGAGTAGTCGGACGATCGGGAAGGAGCATCCCATGGAAGACATGACCAAGCTCATCATCGACTACGTAAAGCGTGAATACCTGGACGAAGACTCCGACCAGGAAATCACCCCAGATACGAGGCTCATCTCAAGCGGGATCGTCGATTCTTTCTCTATGGTTTCCCTCAAAAGGTTCCTCGAGAAGAAATACGCCATTCAGATTCCGGATGCCGACGCGACCCCTGAGGCATTCGACACGGTGAACAGTATCGTGGCCCTCGTGAACCGCTTCGTGGCCGCGAAGCACTGAGGAGGGGACCGTGGCATTCTCAGCCAAGGCGCGTGAGTCGTATCAACAAGAGCTCAAGAGCCTCGCGGAGCAGGGACTCTTCAAGGAAGAGCGCTACATTCACTCGCCACAGGCGCCGGACATCGAGGTGGAGTTCCCCGTGGGCGTCGGGGTGCCGCCGAAGAAGGTGATCAACCTGTGCGCGAACAACTACCTCGGGCTCTCGAGCCACCCCGAGGTGCTGAAGGCTGCCCATGAGGGGCTCGACTCCCGTGGCTATGGCATGTCCTCCGTGCGGTTCATCTGCGGCACCCAGGACCTCCACCGCCGGCTCGAGGAGCGCCTCACCGCCTTCCTCGGCACCGAGGACACGCTCCTGTTCCCCTCGTGCATGGACGCGAACGCCGGTGTGTTCGAGGCCGTGCTCTCCGAGAAGGACGTCATGATCGCCGATCGGCTCGTGCACGCGTCGATCATTGACGGCATGCGTCTGTGTCGCGCGGTGCAGGACTCGTACAAGCACTCGGACATGGGGCACCTCGAGGAGAAGCTCCAGGAGCACCAGGACAAGCGGTACCGCATGGTGATCACCGACGGGGTGTTCTCCATGGACGGGGACATCGCCAAGCTCGACACGATCGTCGAACTGGCCGAGAAGTACGACGCGATGGTCTTCGTCGATGACTCCCACGCGACCGGGTTCATCGGCAAGACTGGCCGTGGGACGCACGAGCACTGCGGGGTGGTCGGCCGTATCGACATCATCACGACCACGTTGGGGAAGGCGCTCGGGGGGGCGTCTGGGGGGTGCGTGTCCGGGCGCCGCGAGCTCGTCGAGATGTGTCGTCAGCGAGCCCGCCCGTACTTGTTCTCCAACAGCGTCGCACCCGTGATCGTCGCCGGGGCGCTCAAGGTTTTGGACCTCATCTCCCAGACCACGGACCGGCGAGACAAGCTCGAATGGAACACGAAGTACTGGCGCAGGCTCCTGACGGATGCGGGCTTCGACGTCAAGCCCGGCGAGAGTCCGATCGTGCCCGTCATGCTCTACAACGCGAAGCTCGCGCAGGACATGGCACGAGACCTCTTCGCCGAGGGCGTCTACGTCGTGGGGTTCTTCTTCCCCGTGGTCCCCAAGGGCCAGGCGCGCATCCGTACCCAGCTCTCCGCCGCCCACGAGAAACACCACCTCGATACGGCGATCAAGGCGTTCACCAAGGTTGGCGCCAAGTACGGCATCTTGGGGAAGAAGAAGAACGAGATCATCGCAATGTACGGTATGTGAGTGCATGCGCCGCCATCTCGGCGGCGCATGCATGACAAGAGGAAGGCACACGATGGCGTTCCATCTGAGGGTCCGCGCACACTACGAGAATGAGCTGGTCGAGCTCTACAACGCCGACCTTTTCAAGGAAGAGCGTTTCATCTTCTCCCCTCAGGCTCCCCTCATCCAGGTCGAGTACCCACCCGGGGCACCGGTCCGCGAGGTGATCAACCTCTGCGCGAACAACTACCTTGGGCTGTCGAGCCACCCGAGGCTCATCGAGGCGGCGAGGCAGGGCCTCGAGGAGCGCGGCTTCGGCATGTCCTCGGTGCGCTTCATCTGCGGCACCCAGGACCGGCACAAGGAGCTGGAGCGGCGCATCGCGACGTTCCTCGGGCTCGACGATGCGATCCTCTTCTCGTCGTGCTTCGACGCGAACCTCGGGGTCTTCGAGGCGTTGCTCGGCGAGGAGGACGCCCTGTTCTCGGACGAGTTGAACCACGCGTCCATCATCGACGGGATCAGGCTATGCAAGGCGGAGCGCCACCGGTACAAGCACCTCGACCTCAGGGACCTCGAGCACCATTTGCGCCAGACCCTCAACAAGCGCCTCCGGCTCATCGTGACCGACGGGGTGTTCTCCATGGATGGAGACCTCGCGCCCTTGGAGGGGATATGCGACCTCGCCGAGGAATACGACGCCATGGTGATGGTGGATGATTCCCACGCGACCGGGTTCATGGGACCCACCGGCCGTGGCACGCACGAGCACTTCGGGGTCGAGGGCCGGGTGGACGTCATCAGCACGACGTTCGGTAAGGCCTTGGGAGGGGCTTCAGGCGGGTGCATCGCGGCACACCAGCCGATCGTCGACATCCTCCGTCAGAGGGCACGGCCCTACCTCTTCTCGAACACGGTGAGCCCGGTCGTCGTGTCAGCCACGCTCGCGGCGCTCGACATCGTCGAGGGCTCCACGCAGCTGCGTGACCGGCTCGAGGAGAACACGCGCTACTTCCGGAGGAGGATGCGAGAGGCGGGATTCGCGGTGCCGGAGGGGATTCACCCGATCGTTCCCATTATCCTCCACGATGCCGAGCTCGTGCAGCAGATGTCCCGCGCCCTCTACGAGGAGGGTATCTACGTGATCGGGTTCTTCTACCCGGTGGTGCCGCGCGGCAAGGCGCGGATCCGCGTGCAGATCTCCGCGGCGCACGAGAAGGCCCACCTCGACGCGGCCGTGGATGCCTTCGTGACGGTTGGTCGGCGCCTCGGGGTGCTCAGGTAGGAGCCGGTGGGTCGGCCTCATCCTGCGCCGGGCGAGGGGGAGTGGCCTGGGATCCTTCCACCTGAGCCGGGGTAGACCATCGTGAACGGCTTCAAGCAGCGGTTCAGACGAAGCCTCGAACCGATCGCGCGGACACTCGTTCGGGCGGGCCTCACCGCCCACGATGTGACCGTGCTGGGAGCGCTGCTCACCTGCGGCGCGGGGGTGGCCCTCCTGTGGTGCGAGACGAGGATCGCGCTCGTGCTCCTCATCGTGGGGGGCTCGTGCGATTTCCTCGACGGGGCGATCGCGCGCGCCTCGAACTCGGTCACGAGGTTCGGGGCGTTCCTCGACTCGACGCTTGACCGGTACGGGGAAACGTTCCTTTATGTGGGCTTGACGGGCTGCTTCGTGCGCCACGGTGCCGTGGGGGCCGTGGTGGCCGCAGCACTGGCCCTCTCAGGGTCGCTCCTCGTGAGCTACGCCCGTGCCCGCGCTGAAGCCGTGGGGTACCCGTGCGACGAGGGGTTCGCCCAGCGCCCCGAGCGACTCGTCCTCCTCGGGGTGGGCTTGCTCTTCGGAGGCACGGTGCTCGTAGGTGCCGTATGGGTGGTCGCGGTCGTGAGCCACGCGACCGTGGTCCAACGGATGGTGATCGTTGCCCGTCGGGCTCGCGAAGAGGTGAGGTGAGTGTGCCTGAGGGTGCTGAGAAGGTCATAGAAGTCGCGGTCAAGGCGTTGGTCCTCGATGAGCGGACCCACGTTCCCGTGGTGTTGCTCAAGGAGAAGGATGGGGACCGCATCCTTCCCATCTGGATAGGGCCGGCGGAGGCGAGCGCCATCGCCATCGCCCTCGAGGAGGTGGAGCCTCAGCGGCCCCTCACGCACGACCTCATGCTGTCGGTGATCGAGGGGTTGCGCGCGACGGTGCAGAAGGTCGTCGTCACCGACCTGAAGGAGAGTACGTTCTACGCGAAGATCTTCCTTCGGAGCGAGAACGGCATCGCGACGATCGACGCACGCCCGTCCGATTCGGTGGCGCTGGCCCTGCGGGCGAAGGCGCCCATCTTCGTGGCTAACGCCGTGTTCGAGCAGCACGCGAGTACGCCCGAGGAACCAGGTCCCGAGGATCGCGCGAAGGCCTTGAGGGACCACCTCCGCAACCTCGATTTGAAGGATTTCGGCAAGCTGGAGGGGTGAGCATGGAAGACTGGGGAGAACTGGCCTTGATGTACCTCGACGAGGTCGATCCGAATGCCGTCTGGGGCATCGACCTCGCAGATGTCATCGGGACGTTGCGGACCGGTGGCTTCACGAGGACTGAGGCAGGAGCGGTCGCGCGCTGGTTGTTCGCGTGCCTGCCTCCCCATTCCTCTGATGGCGCCCGACGCGTGTGGTTGCCCCCCGTCGTCCAGGAGGACGATCCGTGGGCCGAGCACCCACGCCCTGCCCCTCCGACCGTGCACTGAGGGCACGGGTCGAGCTGTTTTCCCCGCGCCACGTCTCTCGCCCATCCCTCCACGAGTGTGAATCCCATGGCACGATCGCTCGTCATCGTTGAGTCGCCGGCGAAGGCGAAGACCATCGGGGGATTCCTCGGTCCGGGCTACGAGGTCATCGCCTCGATGGGGCACGTGAGGGACCTCCCGACTCGTTCGCTCGGGGTCGACCTCGAGGCCGGGTTCGTCCCCCAGTACGAGATCATCCCGGGCAAGGGCAAGGTCGTGCGCGCCATCAGGGAGGCGGCCCGAGCGGCATCGAGCGTCTACCTCGCGGCGGATCAAGATCGCGAGGGGGAGGCGATCTCGTGGCACATCAAGAGCCTCCTGCCACAGGACGGGACGCCCGTGTGGCGGGTGCTGTTCAACGAGATCACCCGAGCCGCGATCCTCCGGGCCATGCAGTGCCCCGGCATGCTCGACATGAACAAGGTCGATGCCCAGCAGGCCCGACGGGTCCTCGACCGTCTCGTGGGCTACAAGGTGAGCCCTTTCCTGTGGAAGACCCTCCGCACGAACCTGTCCGCCGGGAGGGTGCAGTCGGTCGCACTCCGACTCGTGTGCGAACGGGAACAGGAGATCGCCTCGTTTAGGCCGGAGGAGTACTGGGTCATCAAGGCCCTGCTCGCGACCGCTGATGGGGCGACGTTCGAGGCCACGCTCGCGGCAAGGGAGGGGAAGAAGGTAAGGCTCGGGTGCGCCGAGGAGGCCTCCGACGCCTGCGCGGACCTCGAGCGTCAGGCCTTTGTCGTCACGGGGGTTACGACGGTCCAGCGGGCGGGAAAGACCCCTCCCCCCTTCATCACGAGCTCTCTCCAGCAAGAGGCGAGCGTGCGCCTCGGGTTCTCGCCGGAGCGGACGATGAAGGCCGCGCAAGAACTCTACGAAGGCCTCGAGGCGCCGGGAGAAGGGCACGTCGGCCTCATCACCTACATGCGCACGGATTCGTTTCGAGTCGCCATGGAGGCGCAGCACGCCGCGCGGGAGCTCATCGCCCGACGGTGGGGGGAGCGATTCCTCCCGGCCAAGCCCCCATCCTACGGGGCGCGCAAGGGTGCGCAGGACGCCCATGAGGCCATCCGCCCGACCGATGTGGGCCGGGAGCCCGACCGTGTGGCCGCCCACCTCACCCGCGACCAAGCCAGGCTCTATGACCTCATCTGGCGGCGCTTCGTCGCCTCCCAGATGGCCCCCGAAGAGGTTGAAGTCACGACCGTCACCGTGGGCGCCGGCCCGTGGACCCTGCGCGGTGCGGGGTTGCGCCGTCTCTTCGCGGGCCACACCGTCGTGTGGCCATCGTCAAGGGAAGAGCAGGATCTGCCCCCCCTCCGGAAGGGACAAGACCTCTCCCTCGTCCGGCTCGACCGTGCGCAGCAGTTCACCAAGCCGCGTCCCCGGTTCACCGAGGCATCGCTCATCAAGGAACTCGAGGCAAGGGGCATCGGCCGTCCGAGCACCTACGCCACCATGCGCCTGACCCTTCGCCGCCGTGGCTACGTGGTCCGCGAGGACAAGTCCCTCGTGCCCACGGAACTGGGCAAGGCGGTGAACACGGTCCTCGTGGAGCGGTTCCCCGACGTGTTCGCCGTTGAGTTCACCGCACAGCTCGAGGAGAAGCTCGACAGGGTCGAGCGAGGGGACGTCTCCTGGGTCTCGGTCGTGTCTGACTTCTACGAGGTGTTCAAGCGAAAGCTCCAGGAGGCCGAGCGCTCCTCTTCGGACGTGAGGCGCCTCCTCGAGCGCCAGAGCGGGGAGACCTGCCCGCGGTGCGGCAGCCCGCTCGTGATCAAGGTCGGCCGCCACGGGGAGTTCGTCGCCTGTAGCGGCTACCCAGCGTGCTGCTACACGGGCTCGGTGAAGAAGCAGGCCCGCGAGCCTCCCTCCGTCCAGACCCCGTGTCCCAAGTGCGGTGCCCCCATGGTGAAGAGGTCTGGTCGCTTCGGCGAGTTCCTCGCCTGCACCACGTATCCTCGGTGCAAGGGGACCCTCCCGGTCTCCACCGGCGTTCCCTGCCCTCGAGAGGGGTGCACGGGGAACCTCATCGCGAAGAGGACGAAGACGGGCAAGCGGTTCTACGGATGCAGCGCCTACCCTGCGTGCGACCTCGTGACCTGGTCCCAGCCCGTCTCAGCCTCCTGCCCTCACTGCGGGGCGAAGGCGGCGACCAAGAGGGTTCGGGGGGGGCGCGTCGTCGTGCGCTGCCTCCGGTGCGGCAAGGTCGTGGAGTGACGTCGCGCCATCGTTCCACGGGACCCTTCACCCCCCGCGCTTCCCAGGGCACCGTCGGCGAACCGAGGAGGCCCCACGGCGACGGGCATGCCTGAGGTCACCGTCGTGGGAGGCGGCCTCGCCGGAAGCGAGGCGGCCCTCCAGCTCGCCGCGCGAGGGATCCACGTCATTCTGCGCGAGATGCGCCCCACGGCGATGACCCCGGCACATCGCTCCCCTTTCCTCGCCGAGCTCGTGTGTTCGAACTCGCTCAAGAGTGACGTCCTCCCCTCCGCACAAGCGCTCCTCAAGGCCGAACTCCGTCTCCTCGGATCCGCCTTGCTCACCTTGGCCGAGGGGGCGAAGGTCCCCGCGGGCAAAGCCTTCGCCGTCGATCGCGATGCCTTCGCGAGGGCCGTGACCCATCGCATCGAGGAGGACCCCTGCATCCGCCTCGTCCGCGAGGAGGTGAAGACCCTCGAACCCCAACGGTACACCATCCTCGCCACAGGCCCCCTCACGAGCGAGGCACTCTCCTCCTGGATCGTGCACGCCTGGGGCAGGCCCACCCTCCACTTCTGCGACGCCATCAGCCCGATCGTCGAGGCCTCCTCCATCGACTTCTCCCGGCTCTTCATGGGCGATCGCGATGGCCATGGGGCCGGAGACCACTGGAACATCCCTCTTGACCGTGAGACGTACCGGGCCTTCGTCGAGGCCTTGCGCGAGGCCGACACCGTGGCCGAGCGCCCGTGGGAGGGAGTGGCCTGCTTCGAGGGGTGCCTGCCGATCGAGGAGCTGGCCCGGAGGGGGGATGACGCCCTGGCCTTTGGTCCGTTCCGGCCCGTGGGACTCCACCGCGAAGGGGTGCCCAGACCCGCGGCAGTCATCCAGCTGCGGAGAGAGAACCTCGCGGGGGACTGCTACAACCTCGTGGGCTGTCAGACCCGCCTGCGCATCGGCGAGCAGCGAAGAGTCTTCCGCATGCTGCCGGGGCTGGAGGAGGCTCGATTCCTGCGGTACGGGCAGGTCCACCTCAATGCCTACCTCGATGCTCCTCGGCTCTTGGCCCCCGACCTGTCGGTGCGAACCCATCCCCTCGTGAGGGTCGCCGGTCAGTTGTGCGGGACCGAGGGGTACGTGGAGAGCATCGGCATGGGCCTGCTCGCGGCCCTGTTCACGTGCGCGGCCCTCGAGGGCCGAGTGGTCGATCCACCCCCGCAGGAGACCATGCTCGGGGCCCTCTGCCGGCACGTGACTGGGGGACCGAGCCCTTTCCAGCCCATGAATGCCCACTTCGGCCTCTTACCCCCGCCTCCCATGGGGATTCGAGGGAGGCTCGCGCGCCGCGAATGGCTCACCGTACGGGCGATCGATGCCCTCAGAGGGTGGGTGGCCTCCGCGGGGATCACCCCTGTTCCCGGATGGGAGGTCCCCGTGACCCGCCGCTGCGCTCCACTGGAGGAATCGCGGCCCCTCCCAAGGGACGGAAGCTCCTCTTCCTCGGGCCACGATGCTGCGGGAGGATGCGGTGCGACGGCGTGACACGAACCCCAATGCACCGCTCATCGAAGAGTTCCGGCGTCACCTCACCCTCGAGCGGCGGCTGAGCCCCCACACGGTGAGGGCGTACGTCTCGGACCTCAGTCAGTTCGCTCGGGTGCTACGGCTCCTCGGCGAGGGGAGGGTGGAGGAAGCCACGAGGGAGGGTGTACGGGCGTACCTCGCCTACCTCCACGCTTCCGGGGTCGGTGCGCGCAGCCTCGCGCGCAAACTCGCGAGCCTCCGCTCGTTCTTTGGGTGGCTCACCGATCGGCTCCCGGATCCCACGCGCGCGCTGTCGCGCCCGAAGGAGCGACGCGCCCTGCCCCGCGTGCTCTCGGAGTCGCAGGCGCACGCGTTGGTGGAGGCTCCCGCGAATGGGCGCGAGGCGCGCAGGGATCGGGCCATCCTCGAGCTCCTTTACGGTTCCGGGCTCCGGGTCTCCGAGCTCGTCGGCGCGAACGTGGAGGACGTCGATCTCCAGGCCCGCCTCATCCACGTCCGAGGCAAGGGGGGGAAGGAGAGGATCGTACCCATGGGGGGGTTCTGCGTCGAGGCCGTGACCGCCTACCTCACCGGGCGGCCTGGGGACGGGTCGTGGCACGGTCCCTTGTTCCCCGGTCGGGGACCCGGCGGACGACTGAGCCCGCGCACGGTCCAACGCATCGTCGCGAGGTGGGCCTCACGCGCCGGGGTGGGAGGCGTGCACCCGCACGTGCTCCGCCACACGTTCGCCACTCACCTCCTCGACCGAGGGGCCGAACTCCGGGCCGTCCAGGAGCTCTTGGGCCACGCGAGCCTCGCCACCACCCAGCTCTACACCCACCTCACGCTCGAGCGGATCCGTACCGCCTACGAGCAGGCCCATCCCCACGCGGGGGCACCGCGCAAGGGGCCCAGGGGCGAGCGAAGCCCCTCCGCCGAGGCTCAGGAGAGCACCGGCCACCACCGAGAGAGGAAGGCCGCGATGGTCTCCACGAACTCCGTGCGGGCCGAGGAGAGCCCTGCCGAGCGTGGCGCCCCCTCGATCGACCCACCCCCCACCAACCAAAGGAGTGCCTCAAGCCCCTCGCGCAACCCGGAAGGGGCGTAACCCCCCTCCAGCACGAAGACCACCCTCCCTTCGCAGCAGGATGCCGCAAGGTCCACCATGCACCTCGTCATGGAGGCGAACCCGTCCTTGGTGACCCGCATGCCTCCGAGGGGATCGTCACGGTGGATGTCGAAACCTGCCGACACGAGGATGACGTCTGGCCGGAAGGCCTCGCCGAGAGGGAGCACGATCCGGTTGAACGCCGCCGCGTAGTCTTCGTCGCCGGCGCCTGCCGGGAAGGGGACATTGATGGTGAACCCCTCGCCTTCCTCGCCACCGACCTCATCGACCCTCCCCGTGCCAGGGTAGTAGGGGAACTGGTGGAGGGAGACGAAGAGCACCGAAGAGTCCTCCCAGAAGCTCCGCTGGGTGCCGTTCCCGTGGTGGAGGTCCCAGTCCACGATGAGGACGCGGTCCCATCCGAGGCACCGTCGCGCGTAGTGGGCCCCGAGGGCCACGTTGTTGAACAGGCAGAACCCCATGCTCCGGTCGGCCTCGGCGTGGTGCCCCGGGGGCCGCACGAGGGCGACACCCGCGTCGGCTCGCCCCGTGGACACGGCGTCCAGCGCCTCGAACACCCCTCCGACCGCGAGGAGGGCCGCCTCCCATGACCCCACACTCACCGCGGTGTCAGGGTCGAGCCTCCGGGGTGCCTGCGCGCAGGCGAGCCTCACCCGCTCCACGTGGGAGGGCGTGTGGTTCCAGCACAACTCCTCCTCGGAAGCGAACCGGGGGGACAGGGTGAAGAGCTCGCCAGGCCCCTCCCATCGCCCCACCGTCTCGTACAGGATCGCGAGTCTCTCGGGCGACTCGGGATGCGCCGGCCCGGGATCATGGGCCATGAACCGCGGATCCCGGACAACCCCGACCCGGCGTGGGCCGTTGGACGCAGGCCGCATGGTACCTCCGTGCACTGGGGGAACGAGGACGCCGCCCTTGGGGGAAACGGCCCGCCAAGTAAGCACGGCAGGCCCAGGCCGTCCACTCACCGCTCAAGGAGACGTTGACTGCCCGATCGGCGATCGTAACTAGGGACCTCCGCGAGGCGTCCCCGTCGTCCATGAACCCACGACGAGGTGTCGATGATCGTCCTCACCAACAGCGTCGGTGTCCGAGGCCTCCACGTCGCCGCGGCGATCCTCGCCCGAGGAGGTGGCGCACTGGACGCGATCGAGGCAGGCATCCGCGCGGTTGAGGCCGATCCTTCGGTGCGGAGCGTGGGGAGGGGAGGCCTGCCGAACATGGCGGGCGTGGTGGAGTGTGACGCCGCCCTCATGGAGGGATCCACGCGCATGGTGGGGGCCGTCGGGGCGCTCCGGGGCGTGGGTCACCCGATCTCGGTGGCCCGCGCGATCCTGGAGTGCCTCCCCCACGTCATGCTCGTGGGCGAGGGGGCAGGCAGCTTCGCGAGGGAGAGGGGGTTCGCGCAGGAGGAACTCCTCGCGGACGAGGCGCGGGTCACGTACGAGGAGTGGCGTTCCTCCCTCGACGACCGGGGGAAGGAAGACCTCGCCGCGGGCCGGTTCACCCGCCTCGCCCCGCGCAGACCGTCAGAGGAAACCGGCACGGTCATCTGCCTCGTCAAGGATCGATCCGGCCACATCGCCGCGGGACCGAGCACGTCTGGCTGGCCATGCAAGTACCCCGTGAGGCTCGGGGATACCCCCGTCGTGGGGGCAGGGATCTATGCGGACGACCGGTATGGGGCATGCGGGTGCACCCACACGGGCGAGATGACGATCCGCTGCAGCACGGCTCGTGCCGTCGTCCTCGCGATGAGGCACGGCGCGAGCGTGCGGGAGGCGTGTGCGGACGCGGCGGCCGACCTCATGAGCCTGCGGGGCGGGTTCCTCGGAAAGGTTGTGATCCACGCCATCGACCGAGAGGGGACTCCCTGCGGCATGGTCGTCCACGGAGGGCCGACCCCCTACTGGACCTGGACACCCGAGGGTGCGGGGTCCCGAGAGGCCCTGCCCGTCGTCCTGCAGGAGGCCGAAGGAGGAAGCGCGTGAAGGTCTTCATTAGCGCGGACATCGAAGGAGTCACCGTCGTTACCCACGACGACGAGGGGGATGTGCACAAGCCCGAGTCCGCTCAGTTCCGCGAGCAGATGACGGCGGAGGTGGCCGCCGCGTGCGAGGGTGCCCTGGCCGCCGGGGCCTCTGAGGTGTGGGTGAAGGACGCCCACGCAACCGGCCGCAACCTGCTGGCGACGAAGCTGCCTCGGGAGATCAAGCTCATCCGCGGCTGGAGCGGGCACCCGCTCTCGATGGTCGAGCACCTCGACGGTTCCTTCGCCGCGGTCGTCATGGTGGGCTACCACGCCCGCGCCGGCCTGGCGGCAAACCCCCTCGCGCATACCATGAGCGGGAAGGTCGCATCCGTGAGGATCAACGAGCGATTCGCCTCCGAGTTTCTCCTCCACGCCTACGCCGCCTCGTCCGTGGGGGTGCCGGTGGCCTTCGTGTCGGGCGACGAGGGGGTCTGCGACGAGGCGACCTCGATCAACCCCTGCATCGGCGTCGTGGCGGTGAAGCGCGGCGTAGGGGGCTCCACGGTCAACCTTCACCCCACCGTCGCGATCGAGCGGATCAAGGCCGGTGTGGAGCGCGCCCTGCGGCGTGACCTGACGTCGTGCCGCATCGTCCTGCCCGATCGGTTCCGGCTCGAACTCAGGTTTCGATCCCACGAGAGGGCATACCGTGCGAGCTTCTACCCTGGGGCCTCGTTGACCGATGACCTCACGATCACCCTCGAAGTGCCCACGTACCTGGACGTGTTGCGTGCGCTGCTGTTCGTGGTCTGAGCCCCAGGGCCAACGCCTCTGCGGGGCCATCCCAGGCTCAAGGGGATGAGGACATGAGCGCAGGGCTGCGTGCGTGGCTCAATCGGATACGGAGCGAGGCGAATGCGTACCGCCTCATGGCGGTCAACCCTCGGACCCCCTGGGTGGCGAAGGCGGTGCTCCTCGCCGCCGTGGCCTACCTCGTCTCGCCAGTCGACCTCATCCCCGACGTCGTTCCCGTGATCGGTCACCTCGACGACGTCATCGTCGTCGGTCTTCTCGTCGGCCTCGGTGTGGCCCTGACGCCTCGGTCGGTACGCAACGAGTGTCGACGCGCCGCGGGGATCTCACCCGGATGCTCCGCGGCGGATGAGTAGGGAGGAGTCATGGATCATTCGCGGTTCCTCACGCTCTGGACGACCTACTTCTCGGGCGCCGAGCTCCCGCTTGCCCTCTGGTACACGAACGACGCGGAGGGCCTCACGAAGGCGAAGCCCGCCAAAGGTCACCGGTGCCTCATCTGCGACTTCGCTTCGGTGCGCTCGGGGACCACGATGGCGTTCTCGGAGGAGACCGTGGGCTGTCCGGGTGGGCGGCGATACGCGGGGTTCACGCAGGAGGTGCGCCCCGACTTCGAGTACTTCCTCTCCTGCGGCATCCCTGAGAAGGTGGAAGGCGAGCGGTACAAGAAGAGCCCAGAGCTCGTCCGGGCCATGCTCGCGGCTGCTTTTCCCTTCGAGGCGTTGGGGAGGTACCTCGTCGTCTCGAGGTGGGATCACGTGCCCCGTGACAAGGATCCCGACATCGTCGTCTTCTTCGCGATAAGCGATGTGCTCGCGGGGTTGTTCACCCTCGCCAACTACGACAGGGTGGACGATGCCGTGGTCGCTCCGATGGGATCTGGCTGCGCGTCGATCATCTCCATTCCCTACCGAGAGCTGTCGTCGCCCAGCCCTCGTGCGATCCTCGGCATGTTCGACGTTTCGGCGCGGCCATGCGTGGGGGCCTCCGAACTCACCTTCGCGGTGCCGTGGCCCCTGTTCGTGCGCATGGTGGACAACATGGAGGAGAGTTTCCTCATCACGAGGTCATGGGAGGTCGTGCGCGACCGGATTCGGCGTCACTTGGAGTGCGAGCTGCGGTAGCGTGCGGGACAGGCGCCGAGCGTCGCCCAGAGGAGGGGTGCGGAGATGGATGTCGACCTGCGTGAGGGGAGTGGTGCCTGCACCTTCTGCGGGATCGTGGAGGGTCGTATCCCGTGCCTGGAGGTCTTCGCTGATGCACACGCCCTCGCCTTCCTCGATCACCGCCCGATCGTCCACGGCCACTGCCTCGTCATCCCCAGGGTCCACTACCCGACGCTGCTGGATCTCCCGCCCGAGGCCCTCGCGTCACTCTTCGGCGCGGCACAGCGCGTCTCGAGGGGGATGATGCGAGGCCTCGGCGCCGACGGATCCTTCCTCGCGGTGAACACGATCGTGAGCCAGAGCGTGCCCCACGTCCACCTCCACGTGATCCCCCGATGGCGCAAGGATGGGTTCTTCTCCAGACCCCTGTGGGCGCGTCGCCCCTACCGTGACGAGGAGGAGGCCCGGAGGGTCCAGGCAGCCATCCGCCACGCCACCGAGGGCTGAAGCGAAGGCTCAGGCGTGGGGCACGTGGAGGGGGGTCCCGAGGGCAGCCTCCACCGACTCGAGGAACGCCTCCGAGATGGTGGGGTGTGGTTCCATCACAGAGCTCACGTCCTCGAGGAGTGCCCCCATCTCGATGGCGAGCCCCGCCTTCGAGATGAGTTCCGTTACCCCCCGTCCCACGGCGAAGACGCCAAGGATTCGCTTTGAGCGCGCATCGGCGACCGTCTTGACGAAGCCTACGGGCGCATTGAGCGCGAGCGCTCCTCCGGAGGCGCGCAGCGGGAACGTGCCGACCACCGTCTCGACGCCTGCGGCTCTCGCGTCCTTCTCCGGGAGGCCCACCCAGGCCACCTCGGGATCCGTGAACACGATGCCCGGGATGACGACGTTGTCGAGGGCGAGTGGCTCGCCCGTGATCACCCCTGCGACGACCTTCGCCTCTCGGTAGGCCTTGTGTGCGAGCAGGGGACCGCCGATCACGTCACCGATCGCGTACACACGAGGCGCCGTGGTTTCGAGCCGGTTGTTCACCCTGATGAACCCCGAGGCGTCGGTCGAGACGCCGAGGTGTTCCAAACCGAGGCCCTCGGTGTTTGCCCTGCGCCCTGCGGCCACGACGACCACGTCGGCCGGGACGACCTCGTGCGACAGTCCCTCCAGGACCACCCCATCCTCCCACGAGCGTGCGCGCGTCAGGAGCCGGAACGCAACCCCCTGGCGCTCCATGTGCTGCCTCAACGTGTCGCCGACGTCCGGATCAAGGTAGGGGAAGAAGCGGTCCTGCGCCTCGATCACCGTCACGCCTGAGCCGAGCTTCGCGAACAGGCTCGCGAGGCCGAGGCCAATGTAGCCTCCCCCGATGATCACCATCTTCTTGGGTACTTCCCTCACCGAGAGGGCGTCACTGGGCGTGAGGATACGGTGGCCATCGAACGGGAACCCGGGGTACTCACGAGGCACGGACCCTGTGGCGATGACCGCCGTGGCAAATGAGACTTCGTGGGAGCCGTTCTCGGCCTCCACACGGAGGGTTCCCGGTCCCAGGAAGGTGGCCCGCCCCTGCACGACCTCGACGTTGGCCTTGTCGCACAGGTACCTCACTCCCTTGGTGAGGCGACCCACGACCCGATCCTTCCACGCCATGAGTCGTGGGACGTCAATCGAGGGCGTGCCAAAGGACAGCCCCATGGCGGCCGCGGAGGCCACCTCGGCCACGAGGTCGGCCGCGTACGACATCACCTTCTTCGGGATGCACCCTTCGTTCAGGCACACCCCCCCTAGGGTGGGCCGCTGTTCCACGAGAACCACGTCTCTGCCCGCCTGCCCCAGCCTGATCGAGGCGGCGTACCCCCCAGGCCCACCCCCAATGACGACCACGTCGCACTGACGAGACACGGTTCCGACGACCATCACACCCTCGCGAGTAGGAGCTTCGGGTTGGACACCAATGCCACCAGGTCACTCATGAAACGCCCGGCCTGTGCACCATCGATGAGCCGATGATCGAACGTGAGGCTGAGGAAGACCATCTTGCGGATGGCGATTTCCCCTCGGTAGACCACAGGGCGCTCCTTGATGGCATGGATCCCGAGGATCGCGACCTCGGGCTGATGGATGATCGGGGTCGCGAACACGCCGCCTGCGCTGCCCATGTTCGTGATGGTGAACGTCGCACCACGGACCTCCTCGAGGCTCAGACGCCGCTCCCGGGCCCGAGCGGCGAGGTCGTGGATCTCCCTCGCGATGGCCGTGATCGACTTCCTGTCGGCGTCGCGGATCACCGGAACGATGAGGCCCTCCGGGGTATCGACCGCGATGCCGACGTGGATCCTCCGCTTGAGGATGATCTGTTCGTGCTCCTCGTCGATGCTCGCGTTGAACAGGGGGTGGTCTCGCACCACCACCGTCGCGGCTCTCACGAAGAAGGGGAGGATGGTGAGGCGCGTCCCCGTCGCCTCGACGGAGGGTTTCACCTCGCGGTACCAGGCATCCAGTTCTGTCACGTCCGCCTCATCGACGTGGGTGACCGAGGCGGCGATCTGGTGGGACTCATGCATCGCGCGCGCGATCACCTTCCGCAGGTGGGTCATGGGCACACGTTCCTCGTCACCCGACGGGGCGGGCGTACCCTGCGCAGGCGCGGCAGCCGAAGCCGCCTCGTGGGCCGCCCTCACATCCTCGTCGGTGATCCTCCCCCCTGGCCCGGTACCCTTCACCTTCTCGATGTCCACGCCGAGCATTCGAGCCAGGTTCCTCGTGTGCGGCGTCGCGGGCGCCCGCGTGAGCACAAGGGACGCGGGGGCCTCTGAGGCCACGTCAGTCTTGCGCTCCTCCTCGGCCACTGACGCCGGTGCGGGGGAAGGCGGTGCGGCTCCGAGAGGAGACGGGGTTCCCTCCCCGATGGTCACGAGGGGATCGCCCACCTTGATCGTCGCCCCCGCCGGTGCGTGGAGGGCGCTCACGATTCCAGCCTCGGGAGAGGGGAGCTCCACCACCGCTTTGTCCGTCTCCACCTTCACGAGCGGGTGGTCTCGTCCAACGGTCTCACCCGCACGCACGAGCCACTCGAGGATCCTTCCCTCGTGGATCCCTTCACCTACATCTGGCAACGTGAACACCGTCGCCATGCCTGCCTCCTTAGAACGTGAGCGCGGTCTTCGCCGCGCGCACGACTCGCTTCGCGTGGGGGAGATAGTACCCCTCGATGGTGGGGAGGGGGAACGTCACGTCAAACCCTGCGACCCGCTGCACAGGAGCGACGAGGTGCAGGAGCGCGTGCTCCATGATGAGGGCCGACAACTCGGCCCCGAACCCTGCGGTGCGAGGGGCCTCGTGCACGATGACCGCCCTGCCGGTCTTCCTCACGCTGGAGATCACGGTATCCTTGTCGAGTGGGTTTAGGGTCCGCAGGTCGATGACCTCTGCGTTTGCGCCTTCGATGGCGAGCTGGGAGGCCGCCTCCAAGGCCACACGAACCATCGCTCCGTACGCCACGAGGGTGATGTCTTTCCCCTCCCGGACGACGCGCGCGACACCAAGCGGAATGGTGTAGGGCTCGATCGGCACATCCTCGAGGAAAGCGCGGTAGATGAGCTTGGGTTCCATGAAGATGACGGGGTCCTCGTCGCGTATCGCCTGCGCGAGCAATCCCTTCGCGTCGAAGGGGGTGCTCGGGATCACGACCTTGAGCCCCGGCGTGTTGAGGAAGATCGCCTCGTAGCTCTCCGAGTGGTGCTCCGGCGCGTGGATCCCACCGCCGTAAGGCATCCGCACCACCAGTGGCACGTGGAGCCTCCCGAAGGAGCGGTTCCGGTAACGGGCCACGTGGGCGAGGAGCTGGTTCAAGGCGGGGTAGACGAAGCCCGTGAACTGGATCTCCGCCACGGGCCTGAACCCCGCGAGGGCCAGGCCAAGGGACGTGCCCACGATGCCGCTCTCGGCCAGCGGCGTATCGATAACCCGCGACTCCCCGAACTCTTCGAGGAGCCCTTCGGTCGCCCGGAACACGCCCCCATTGATGCCCACATCCTCCCCCAGCACGATCACCCGCTCGTCCGCCCTCATCTCCCGCCGGAGGGCCTCTCGCACGGCCTGGACGAGGGTGAGCTTCTCCTTCTTCGTCGCCGTCTCGTGCCCGTTCATGGTGCCACCTCCGTGCGGAGCAGCTCCATCTGCTCTCTCAGGTTCCACGGCATCTCCGCGTACATGTGGGCGAACACGAACAGGGGGTCGAGCGGGGGACGCGCCTCCAAGGCGCGCACCTCCTCGTCGATCCGTCGATCGACTTCCTCTCGAAGCTCATCTTCTGCGGTTTGCTCCCACAGACCCTCGCGCTCCATGAACCGGCGGAGTCTCGTGAGGGGAGACCGTTCCTCCCACGCCTGGACCTCCGCGGCGGGCCGATACCGACTCGCATCGTCCGCGGTGGTGTGATCTCCCATACGGTACGTGAGGGCCTCGACGAGCGACGGGCCACCTCCGCCCCTCGCACGCTCGAGGGCCTCACGTGCGGCGACGTAGACCGCGAACACGTCGTTCCCATCGACCTGTATGCCAGGCAGCCCATAGGCGTTGCCCTTCTGGGCCACGCTCCTCACCGCGGTCTGCTTCGAGAACGGCACCGAGATCGCCCATTGGTTGTTCTGGATCACGAACACGGTCCGCGCCTTGAACACCGCCGCGAAGTTCAGCGCCTCGTGGAAGTCGCCCTCCGAGGAAGCGCCATCACCCGCGAAGGCCACGGCGGCGTGAGGTTCGTTGCGCAACTGGAGGGCCATGCCGATACCGGTGCCGTGCAAGAGCTGACTGCCCACGGGAATGGCAGGAGGGAGGATCCGCGGGAAGTCCGGGTGCACGGCACCACGGCTGTCCCCCACCCAGTAGGTGAGCACGTGGTGGATCGGCACGCCCCGCGTGATGACGACCCCGGTCTCCCGGAACGAAGGAACGATCCAGTCGTCGGGGCCGAGGGCATGCGCCACCCCGGCCTGTGCGGCCTCCTGGCCGCGCAGCGGTGCCCAGGTCCCCATCCGCCCCTGGCGCTGCAGCTTCAGGGCCTTCTCGTCCACCGCACGCATGAGCACCATGGCACGGTACAGGCCCCTGACCTCCTCATGTCCCAGCGGGGGCATGAGGGCCTCGTCGACCGTCCCGTCTTGACGCAAGACCTCGAGGCGTTCCGTGCGCCCCTCATAGATGGTCAGTCGTGGCATGCATCACCTCGTCGTGTCTTGGGGAAGAAGAGCGGGGGCGAAGACCCTTTGGGCCTTTGCCCCCTCGGCCGAGGCAGCCTGTGCGAGGGCCCGCACGAGCACCCACGCGACCTCCCACGCCCGGCCGGGGGCCTCGAGGCTGGTGATTCGCTCCTCCAAGCGGGTCGGATCCCGGCCGAACACCTCCGCGGACACGTGGGGGTCGAACCGAAGGAGGAGGGTCCCGTGCACGAGCACGGCCTGTCGCCTCCTCACCTGCGAGCTCCCGAAGAGACGCCGTCCGCGGAGGTACAGCCCGTCCGGTCCATGGTGCTCGAAACACACGGGCGAGTCCCCTCCCCCGCCCTCGTCGTGATCCTTGGTCACTGGGTACCCCATGCTCCTCAGCGCCCCCTGGAGCGTGTGGGTGAAGCGGTCGTATAGCCTTCGTATGCCCGTCGCCCATGGGTGGAACGAGGGCAGGGCGAGCGAGACACCGAGGTCGTGGTCGTGGAGCGCGGCCCTGCCCCCACTGGGACGCCGAACCACCCCGATCCCCGCCTCGCGACAGTGCACGAGGTTGAGCTCGTCGAGGGGTTGGTTGGCGCCAAGGACCACGGTCGGCCTGTCCCACGAGTAGGCCCGAACCACCACGCCCCCCTCCGAGGCGAGAGAGAGGCCACGGAGGTCGTCTACGAGATCCCTGCGAGGATCGGCACCTATGACCACCGTTGAGATGACGGGGTGAACGAGAGAGACATCACGCACGAGGCGCCTCGCTTCCAAAGGGGAACAAGGAACACGCCATTCTCGTGCAGCATGGACCGTGCCGTGGCTCAGCGGGACAGGAGGTTCCAAGAGAGGCGAGGGCAGGGTGTGAGAGGCCGGGGTCGAGCAGGCCCTCAGGTGAGGAGCATCGCGTCGCCGTAGGAGTAGAAGCGGTAACGGTTCGTGATGGCCTCCCGGTATGCGGCCAGCACGAGCTCCTGGCCAGCGAAGGCGGCCACGAGGGCGAGGAGGGAGGAGCGGGGCAGGTGGAAGTTGGTGAGAAGGGCCCCGATCACCCGGAACTCGAAGGGGGGATAGATGAAGAGGTCGGTCCACCCACTGTGCCCCACGAGTCCTCGATCGCGCCGTGCCGCCGCCTCGAGGGCCCTGGTGACGGTGGTTCCCACCGCCACGATCCTCCTGCCTTGCTCGAGCGCGGTCCGAATCGCGTGCGCGGCCTCCTCCGGGATCGTGTAGCGCTCGTGGTCGAGCCGATGGTCGGCGAGGCGCTCCGTGCGGATGGGGGCGAAGGTGCCGGGTCCGACGTGGAGGCTGATGCGGGCGACCTCGACGCCTCGTTCACCGAGCATGCGAAGCACCTCAGGCGTGAAGTGCAGGCCTGCGGTGGGAGCGGCCACGGAGCCAGGGTCGCGCGCGTAGACGGTCTGGTAGCGGTCGTGGTCAAAAGGTTCCGGGGCCCGCCTGATGTAGGGGGGCAGGGGGAGGAGCCCCACCTCGTCAGGGATGGCCTCCAGCGAAGGGAACCCGGCGAACCGTGTGTCCCATAGGCCGGGGCTGACCCGCTGGGCGAGCTCGGCCCAACGCCCCGCGCCCAACTCGATGCGCAGTCCTGGCCTCACCCCACGCCTCGCCTGGACCATGGCGAGCCAGCCCTGTGCGGTGCGCCGGACGAGGAGTAGCTCCACCGCTCCGCCCGTGGGCTTCCTTCCCACCAGACGGGCCTTGATCACGCTCGATTCGTTCAGCACCACGAGGTCGCCAGGACGCAAGAGGTGCGGCAGGTCGGCGAAGATGTCGTGGGTGATGCGTTGGCTGTGGCGATCGACCACGAGCAGGCGGTCGTCCCCACGCACCGGCGATGGGTACTGGGCGATCAGTTCCGGCGGGAGGTCGTAGTCGAGGTCCTCCGTGCGCCCCACGGCTCTACTTGCGGAGGAAGAGGTTCAACAGGATCGAGAGCACGACGCTGACGAGGAGACACGTGCCGAGCGGAATCCACACACGCACGGGCCCGCTGTGGTACGAGACGTCGCCAGGCAGCCGCCATGAGCCGGAAGGCAGCTTCCCCCTCTCCACGGCGGCAAGGATGAGTCCGAACACCACCATCACGATGCCCATCGCAACGATGAGGCTGCCAACCCCACCTTCTCGCATGAGGTCCCTCCGTCTGCGCGGTGATACTGCCCTGACCCCCCTTCCCACCAAGCGTGCGGCCAGTCGAGGTTTTCCTGCGCCCCTGAGGTGGCGACACGTGGGTGTGCCACCCGCGAGGGGGCCTGCGGGATCCGAGATCAGTCCAGGCCGTTGAGGGCGTCGATGATGGGCAAGATCTCCCACATCGAGTCGGTGACGAAATCCGGCGAGGGGTTCCCGTCCAACTCCCTCATGTCGTACTCACCCGTGCGCATGAGCACGGACCTGATGCCGACGGCGGCGGCCCCCGCCACGTCGGTGGAGGGCCGGTCACCGACCATGAGCACGTCGTCCGGCCACAGGCCCATGCTCTCGAGGGCGAGCTCGAACATGTACCGACTCGGCTTGCCCACGTAGGTGGCAGGAACGCCACTGGCGCGCTCGAGCATGCCGACCCACGCGCCCACGTTGAGCTCAAGGGGCCCCCTGCTGCTGTCGAGGAGCTCAGGCTGCATGCCGATGAGGCGAGCGCCGCGGACGAGCACCCGCAGGGCTCGGTTGAGGTTCTCGTAATCGAAGCGGCTCCGGTTGTCTCCGACCACGAGGTACTCGGGGTTCTCCTCATCGAAGGTAAACCCCTCGAACTCCTCCATCCCCTCCCCATCGACCATGACCCAGCAGGAGAGCGGCTGGAGGGATCGCAGGTACGTCGCCGTGGCCGAGGACGCGGTGATGATCTCTGAGGGATCGGCGTCGAAGCCATGCGCGACGAGATGCTCGGCGCACGAACGCCGACTGTGCATGGTACTGTTCGTGAGGAACCTGAGGAGGAGCCCCCTCTCTCGCAGGGAGCGGACCGCCTCGACGGCCCCGTCCATCACCTGTCCACGAAAGATCAGCACCCCATCGACGTCGAACATGACGCCCTTGACGCTTCCCGCCATGTCTGTGCCTCGGTCGCTGCGCACTGGCTCAAGGGTGGATCTGCCGCACGCCCCCCACGATAGGGCGAGGCGGCAGACAAGTCAACTACGACGCGCGCTCTGGGTGCGCTCGACGGATGGCGTTGGTCCCTGTCGCCAAGCGGCGGACGGAGCAGCCCGACGCCTCCTGCGGGCACGGGGCCCAGAGGAGTCCGGGCGAAGACGCGGTGCGAGGGAACCGCCCGGTCAACTGAGGGTATCAACAGATCTGTGGTCCACGCCCGGACGCGCTCCGCACGCCGGGCATCGCGTCACCCGGAGGAGAGGCGCTCACGCGGCGCCTCTTTCGCGTATGGGGACCCCCTCTCACGAGGCGGAGAAGGCCGGGCCCCTGGTGGCCCGGCCTTCTCGAATCCTCCCTCACGCAGAGATCTGGGAGAGATCCTTGGGCAGGTTGAAGTCGAGCTGCGCGAGCTGCCGGTAGATGTGGTAGCGCCCGAGCACGTCCTCGTTCGCCTCGGCGAGGAGACTCGCCGCCCGCTCCGGGTCGGATCGCTTCAGCGCCTGGAACCTGATCTCGCCGTACATGTACTCCTCGAGCGGGAGTGACGGAGCCTTGGAATCGAGCTGGAGCGGGTTCTTCCCCTCCTGGATGCGACGCGGGTCGAACCGGTACAGGATCCAGTGCCCCGATGCCACCGCCTTCTTCTGCTCCTGGAAGGCGTGGCCCATGTCGATGCCGTGCGCGATGCAGTGGCTGTACGCGATGATGAGCGACGCGCCAGGGTAGCTCTCGGCCTCCAGGAAGGCCCGCACCGTCTGCATCGGGTTCGCCCCCAGCGCGACCTTCGCCACGTACACGTTGCCAAACGTCATGGCGAGCATCCCCAGATCCTTCTTGGGCGCAGGCTTGCCTGCAACGGCGAACTTCGCCGTCGCACCGCGCGGGGTCGACTTGCTCATCTGCCCACCCGTGTTGGAGTAGACCTCCGTGTCGAGCACGAGCAGGTTCACCTTCCAACCCGACGCGATGACGTGGTCGAGGCCGCCGTAGCCGATATCGTACGCCCAGCCATCACCGCCCAAGCTCCATACCGACTTCTTCACGAGGTAGTCCGCGAGGGAGAAGAGGTGCGGATCCCGATCCCGCACGAGCTCCTTGAGCTGGGCCACTCTCTTCCGCTGCGCCGCGATCTCCACATCGTCATGCTGCGGCGAATCGAGGATCGCCTGCTTCAGTTCGGCGGGGACATCCGCCGCCTGCAGACGGCGCGCCGCTTCCTCGAAGAACTTGTCCATCGTGAGCCGGAACCCCAGGCCCACCTCCGCCGCATCCTCGAACAGGCTGTTCGTCCACGCCGGACCCCGCCCATCGTCCCGCTTCGTGTACGGGGTCGTGGGCAGGTTGCCCCCATAGATCGAGGAGCACCCCGTCGCGTTGGCGATCACCGCACGGTCCCCGAAGAGCTGCGTGAGGAGTTTCACGTACGGCGTCTCCCCACAACCCGCGCAGGCTCCCGAGAACTCGAAAAGTGGCCGGATGAGCTGGCTCCCCAACACGGTGGCCTTGTTGAACAGGCTCGGGTCTGTCTCGGGAATCGAGAGGAAGAACGAGAAGTTCTCTGCCTCAGGCTTCCTGAGCTCGAGCTGACTGTGGAACGAGAGAGACTTTGGTTTCGTCGGGCAGTTGTCGATGCAGTTGCCGCAGCCGGTGCAGTCCTCCGGCGCCACCTGCACCGTGCACTTGAGGCCGGCGAATCGCTTGTCACGCGCGTCCACGCTCTTGAAGGTCTCGGGCGACCCAGAGAGGTGCTTCGGGTCGTACATCTTGATCCGGATCGCCGCGTGGGGGCACACGATCGAGCAGATCCCGCACTGGATGCAGGTCTGGGGATCCCACACCGGGATCTGCGTCGCGATGTTGCGCTTCTCGTACTGCGTGGTCCCGGTGATCCACCGCCCGTCGGGAGGCATCTCGGAAACCTTCACCGTGTCCCCCTCCTGCCGGATCATCTTCGCCGTCGTGCTCCTCACGAACTCCGGCGCATGGTCCGGCACGGTCGGAGGCAGTTCGATCGTGCTCGTCGGGTGATCCGGGTAGGAGACCTCGAACAGACTGTTCAGGGCCTCGTCCACCGCCTTCATGTTCATCGCGACAACCTCGGGCCCCTTGCTCTTGTACGTCTTCTCAATCGAATCCCGAATGAGCCTAACCGCGGTATCTTGAGGCAATACTCCAGAAACCTTGAAAAATGCTGCTTGCATCGTCGTGTTGATCCTGGGGCCGAGGTTGAGTCTCCTCGCGATGTCATAGGCATCGATGGTGTAGAACTTTGCCCTCTTTTCGATGATCTGCTGTTGAACGACCCGGGGCAGCGCGTCCCACACCTTGTCCGGTGGGAACGGAGCATTGAGGAGGAATGTGCCGCCCTTCTTCAGGGATCGCAGGATGTCGTACTTCTCGAGGAAGGGGAAGCTGTGGCACCCGATGAAGTCCGCCTCGTTGCAGAGGTAGGCGCTCCTGATCGGGTTCTTCCCGAACCTGAGGTGGCTGACGGTCATGGAACCAGCCTTCTTCGAGTCGTAGACGAAGTAGGCTTGGGCGTTGAGGCCAGTGGCCTCCTGGATGATCTTGATGCTGTTCTTGTTCGCCCCCACGGTGCCGTCGGAACCGAGGCCGTAGAACATCGCTTGGAACGCATCCTCGGTACGGTTCACGCAGCAGGCATCGAATGGGAGGCTCGTGCCCGACACGTCGTCGTCGATGCCGACGGTGAAGTGGTTCTTCGGCTCGGTCTGCCGGAGGTTGTCGAACACCGCTGCCACCATGCCTGGGGTGAACTCCTTGGAGCTTAGCCCGTAGCGGCCGCCCACGATGAGGGGCCACTCCGTGAAGGGGGCGAACCCCTGCTCCAACGCCTCCCCGATGGCGGTGCGCACGTCGAGGTAGAGCGGCTCACCGAGTGCACCAGGCTCCTTCGTCCGGTCCAGCACCGCGATCCTCTTGACCGTGGGGGGCAACGCCTTCGCGAAATGCTCTGCCGAGAACGGGCGGTAGAGGTGGACCCTCACCACACCGACGCGGTGACCCATGGTTACCAGCTCGTCGACCGTCTCCGCCACGGTCTCGGCCCCCGAGCCTATGAGCACGATGACCCGGTCTGCCTCCGGATGGCCGTGATAGTCGAAGAGGTGGTACTCGCGGCCCGTGAGGTTCTTGAACTTGTCCATGTACCTCGCAACGATCGCGGGGGTCGCGGCGTAGAAGGGGTTCACCGACTCCCGCCCCTGGAAGTAGACGTCGGGGTTCTGGCTCGTCCCGGAGATCATCGGGTGATCAGGCGAGAGCGCCCGAGCGCGGTGATCGAGGATGAACCGCTCATCGATCATCTCCCGCATCTGTTCCTCCGTGAGGACCTCAATCGTGTTGACCTCGTGGGAGGTGCGGAACCCGTCGAAGAAGTGGACGAAGGGCACCCGCGCCTCGAGGGAGGCGGCGGTTGCGATGCACGCCATGTCCATGACTTCCTGGACCGAACTGGAGGCCAACAGGGCAAACCCAGTCGCGCGGACGGCCATCACGTCCGAGTGATCGCCAAAGATCGAGAGGGCCTGACAGGCCAGAGACCTCGCCGAGACGTGGAACACGACCGGGAGCAGCTCGCCGGCGATCTTGTACATCGTGGGTATCATCAGGAGCAGGCCCTGGGAGGCGGTGAAGGTCGTGCACAGGGCGCCGGTGAGGAGTGCGCCGTGGACGGCAGCCGCTGCTCCCGCCTCTGACTGCATCTCCACCACGTGGGGTACGTTCCCCCAGATGTTCTTGATGCCGGCGGCGGAGCGCTCGTCCGCGAGCTCTCCCATGGGCGAGCTTGGGGTGATCGGGTAGATCGCGATGACTTCACTCAGCGAGTGAGCCACAATGGCGGCGGCGGTGTTGCCGTCCATTGCGACACGGGTTGCGCCTTTCATGTTCTTCCGCTTCTCCTCACACGACTGCGAGTGGACAGTGCACCGTCTTGCGGGCGCACGGCGGGGGGCTCGAGAAACAGGACAAGTTGCAGCCGACACCTGATCAAGTCAATCCTTAGCTTTCGCTTCCCCGCCCCTTTCAGTTCCGGCGGTGCGGAGCGTCGCCTGGGGCCTCCGCGTGCAACCACGCGGGGCGCGACTCACGAAAAGGCGGTTCCTCCCGCGCCTGCCGGGGTCGGCCGCGAAGGTGGGGGCAGCCTTTGCCCTCATGGCCTGCGTCAGATCGGGCATGCCACGCGTGGACCTTGCCTCCCTCCCCGAGGCGTGGTCCTCCTGCGAAGGTCGCTCACACTGACGGAGGGCGTCCCCTGTGTCTCAGGTATGCCCTCTGGCCCGGGGCCTCGCCCGAAGGGACCCTCGGGTGGTCCTCTTGGACGGCCTTGGGCACCGCCGCATTCGGCTGCGCACGTTCACGGCATCCCATCGAACGCCCTTTGCCCCTTCGTTCGTGCTCTTCCCGCGTGCCACCTCTTGCGTGGATCCTTTCCTCCCCGTGACCCCCAGGGCACCCTCACCCCGACCCTTGACTCCCTCGCCGCCTGCGGGGTCCTGTGCGACCGTGCCGGGGCGACCGCCTCGGGCGTCCGGTTCGATGCGAAGGAGGACTCGGTCGGTCGGAGGCCTTAGGTTAGGCGCGGTCCCGTGACGGGGAGGCCACGGGGCTCCTGGTCCGCGCCCCTTTGAGGCAGCGATGGGGTACCCGCCGCGGGGAACGTCTCCGCGACTCCATGAAGGAGGTGTCACGTGAAGGTGAATGCCTGCGCACTCGTCTCTCTCACGTCAACGATTCTCCTTTCCCTCGCGACCCCGGGACAGGCTCGCTGGCAGGTCGACCTCGAGGGCGGCGTCGTGGCCAGCGGGTACAACGACGTCCGCATCCCCGGATCCTCCGGCACCAGGTTCTCCCTGTCCGAGGAACTCTCGACCGACAGGAGGGCCTACGTGCGGGCACGTCTCACGTACGGCCGTGGCCGCCACGCTCTCTCGGCCTTGGTCGCTCCTCTGTCCTTGCATGCACGCGGGACCCTCGAGGATGACCTCCGCTTCCAGGATGAGACCTTCCCGGCCCGCACGGCGCTTGAGGTCACCTACCGCTTCGACTCCTATCGACTGACCTACCGGTACGAGGTGGTCGAGACCCGCACCACGAAGGTATGTGTGGGGGCGACCGCGAAGATCCGAGACGCGGAAGTCTCCGTGCGCGCCGCCGAGAGGTCGGCCTCGAAGACGAACCTTGGCTTCGTACCTCTCCTCCACGGGTCCCTCGAGTGGTGGTTCGCCGCTCGCACGTCCCTCGTGCTCGTGGCCGACGCCCTGGCGGCCCCCCAGGGCCGTGCCGAAGACGTGCTCGTGGCCCTGCGCTTCGAGCCCGTGCCCCCTGTGGCGGTGAGGATCGGATACCGCATCCTCGAAGGGGGCGCAGACACCGACGAGGTCTACACCTTCACGCTCCTCCACTACCTTGGACTGGGGGTGAGCCTGAGCCTGTGACCCCGGGCGTCGCGTGCGCGGGGAAGGGAGCCCCGACGCCACCCCGCGTCTGGCGGTCCTCGGATGTTCCTGTGCCCGACGGTGAGCTCCCCATCCGGGGAGGTCGGGCACCGTCACTGACCTTTGTGCCCTCTTCCCCGCGCCCCTCCCTCCCCTCTTGACGCGGCCCGCCATCCTGTGCAGCTTGTCGAAGTGTGCGCTATTGGAAACCTTTAACATTTGACATCTGCCTTGGGGAAGGTGGGGAGGCTGATCAGGGGGTCTGGAGCGCTGCGGGAGAAGACCCGCACGACTCTTCGGGGAACGCAGCGCGCCACGTCGCCTCGGGGCCCTGGGGAGATGCTTCCCACGTGGGGGTCACCCTGGATGCCTCCTCCTCGCCCTGCCTCGCGGTCGGACCCGAGGAGCCTCGGGCCCACTCGCCACGTGGCGGGGTGACGACCTCCCCACCACCCCACTGAACGAGGAGCGTGCGATGAGACTGCGCGACGAGTCCTTTCTCCTGGGATTGGGTGATCGGGTGAGCTTCGACCCGGTCGAGCGAATGCTGTACAGCCATGACATCGCCGCGATGCCCATGCTCGTCAAACCCTTCATCGGCACCACCCTCCCCGATGTCGTGGTCCAGCCTCGCGACGAGGAAGAACTCGTCCGACTCGTCACGTGGGCCTGCGAGCGCAAGATCCCCCTTACGCCCAGGGGCAAGGCCTCTTCCGGGTACGGAGGGGTCATCCCGGTAAAGAGGGGGATGGTCATCGAATTCTACCGGATGAGGGACGTGGTGGCCATCGATGCCCAGGCACAGACGGTCACGGTGGAGCCCGGCATCACGTGGGAGGCCCTGGACCGCGCGCTCGCGCGCCAGGGGCTCACCTTGCGGCTGTACCCCACGAGCTACCCTTCTTCCTCCGTCGGCGGGTGGCTCGCGCAGGGTGGTGCGGGCATCGGCAGCTTCGCGTACGGCTACTTCAAGGAGAACGTGGTCGCATCGCGGGTGGTCCTCCCGAACGGAGAGGTACGACGATTCGAGGGGGCCGACCTCGACCTCATCGCCGACATGGAGGGAACCACCGGCATCATCAGCCAGGTCACCCTCCGGGTGAAACCTGACGAGGAGCTCGACGTCCTCGCAGTGGCATGTCCGGATGCGAATGAGCTCCAGCGGTTCGCCCAATCCCTGATCGAGGAGCAGCTCCCGATCTGGGCCATGGTGTTTATCAATCCTCGCATGGCAGAGATGAAAAACCGCGCTCCCCTTTTAGAACACCACGGACGTCCCGTCGAAGAACGGGTCATCCTCCCGGCTGCCTATGTGACCACCCTCGCGTTCCCCCGTCGCCACGCCGAGCAGGTCCGCGCCTCCGTCGCGGCCCTCCTGAAGCCTTGCCAGGGAGAAATACTGAGCGAGCGCATCGCCCATCATGAGTGGCATCATCGCTTCAAGCTCATGATCGTGAAACGACTCGGTCCCTCGCTCGTGCCTGCGGAAGTGATCGTGCCCCTCGAGAACCTCGGTGCGGTGATGACCGAGATCGAGAACAAGGTGCACCAACCGGTCGTCAAAGAAGGAGTGATCATAAGGAACGGGATCGGCGGAAAACCAGAGGTCGTCATCCTCGGGTTCATTCCCAGTGATGAGCGCCGGTTCAGCTACAACTTCGTCTTCGGTCTCGTCATGACCGTCCTCAAGATCGCCGAGAAGCATGGCGGTCGTCCGTACGCGACTGGCCTGTACTTCGCGTATCGCGCCCGGCAGATCCTCGGAGAGGAGCGGTACGAGCGCGCCCTTCAGTTCAAGAGGGAGATCGATCCGAGGGGTCTGCTCAACCCGCGCAAGGTGTTCCACAACGGCCCGCTCGGTCCGGTGATGCGGGTTGCCGCCTTGGCGGAGCCCCTCGTGAGGCCGTTCGGCAACACGGTCATCACCCAGGTGGGTGAGAGGCCGACGCACGCGGTACGGGGCATACCCGCCGAGGTGGCCTGGTACGCGTACAGCTGCTCCCAGTGCGGCTACTGCGTGGATGAGTGCGACCAGTTCTACGGCCGTGGGTGGGAGAGTCACAGCCCTCGGGGAAAGTGGTACTGGCTGCGACGATTCATGGAGGGCACGGTGGAGTGGAATCAGCGGATGGTGGACACGTTCCTCGTGTGCACCACGTGCGAGTTGTGCAACCTCCGTTGCTCGGCGGCACTGCCCATCGAGCATTCGTGGATGCAGCTGCGGGGCAAACTCGTCACCAGCGATCGTCGCATGACCTTCCCCCCCTTCGAGATGATGGCCGCGGCCTTGCGGGGGCAAGGCAACATCTGGGCAGGCTATCGGAAGGACCGTTGCGCGTGGTTCCCGGCGGACCTCCGCGAGACCCACGCGCCTCCGCACCGTTCCTCCACCGTCTACTTCGCCGGATGCACCGCGAGCTACGTGGAGCAGGACATCGGCATGGCGTCGGTCCGCCTCCTTGATGCCGCCGGCGTGGACTTCACCTACCTCGGCGAGAAGGAGAGCTGCTGCGGTACCCCGATGCTCGTGGCCGGGAAGTGGGAACTCTTCGCTGACGTGATGCGTCGCAACATCGAGGCCGTCAAAGCCGTGGGGGCCGATACCGTCGTCTCGTCGTGCCCAGCGTGCGACATGATGTGGCGTCATGTCTACCCCTCATGGGCCAAGAACCTCGGCATCGACTACGGGATCACGGCGCGTCACTACTCCGAGGTGATCGCGGAGAAGCTCCGGCGGGGAGAGTTCCGCTTCCCCGACGATGCCACCGGGAGGAACACGGTGACGTGGCACGACTCCTGTCACATCGGGCGCGTCTCAGGCGTGTACGACCCCCCGCGGGAGCTGATCAAGGCCCTCCCCGGTGTGGACTTCGTGGAGATGGCCCACTCCCGCGAGGCAGCCCACTGCTGCGGGAGCGTGCTCACCCTCATCAAGGAGCCGCCAGTCGCCGCCGAGGTCGGGAAGGTGAGGCTCGACGAGGCGATGGCCGCGGGTGCCCATACGGTGCTGTGCCTCTGCCCGTGCTGCGAGTTCCAGCTCCGTGTCACTGCCCAGAAGAAGAACCTTCCGGTGGAAGTGGTCGATCTCGCACGCTTCGCCGCCTCCAAGCTCGGGTACGAGTTCCCAGACCCCAACCCCGAAGTACGGGCACAGTGGGCCGTCTTCGAGGCCATGATCGCCCTCATGACTCCCGAGGGGTTCGCCAAGCTCATGGGGACGATGTGGCCGGAACTCATCGAGGCGATGCCCCTCGGGATGGGCGCCATGATGCGTGTCATCGGCAAGGTGCCCGGAGCCCTCACCATGATGAAGCCCCTGTTCCCTATCCTCTTCCCCAAGCTCCTGCCCACGATGATGCCCAAGGTGATGCCGGTGATGCTCGAACGTGTGGCGGAGAGGATCCCCATGCCAGCCTCCATGCGCGAGCAGATGCCCACCCTGATGCCGCAGGTCATGGCCCAGCTCATGCCTCACATGATCCACGACGTCGTGCCCCTCGTCGCGCAGCCGATGATCGATTACCTGCGCGGCAAACCCAAGACCGCGGCCTGACGCGTGGGCCTCCACGTGGAGCCACCGGTGGACGTCGTGAACCGAAGAAGAGCGCCGGGATTGCACGGCCTGCCCCGCCGATCGGTCAGGGGGATCATTCGCTGCGGAAGGGCTTGCGAAGCCGTCTCGGTCACCGAACTTCCTCCTTGATTCAGTGTGTGTCACTCCCCCTGTGCACAGTTTCCCCCCGCGAGGAGTCTTCCATGCGTCGATTCTCCCTCATCGCCTTCGTTGTCCTCTTTCTCCTTCCGTCCGTGGGTCGAGCGGAGTGGGTGCCGGTGGGCGCCCTTGAGCCGCAGGAGGGGCGCGTGGAGGTGGTGAGCGAGGGGG
>FWPV01001064.1_pt1 | contig 79302 bp, 69 predicted proteins | sample 2228371 | NCBI WGS metagenome assembly FWPV01 (sample SAMEA103939776, study PRJEB20133) | metagenome
TCTGTTAGAGTTCCTCTCAAGATAGTTGTAGCTGAACTGGATGACGGGAGAAGAACCACCCTGATCTCTTCAGATACTGAGCTTTCATCTGAGGATATCTTTCTGTATTATCTCCACAGATGGTACATACCATTTTTACCAGGGAACTTGAAATATAAAAAAAGAACCGATTTAGTGCAATCGGTTCTTTTTGTGATTATTTGCAAGTTCCAAAGATTATGACTTCTTACTTTTGAAGACTTTTTTGAGTAACCCGACCGTCGGTCCACCGAAGAAGACCAGCAAGATCAACAGGAACAGCACCAGGGAGATAGGTCTGGTGAAGAACTGATTCATGCTTCCACCGGTCTTTATTAGCCCTACCCTGAGATTATCTTCGACCATAGGACCCAGTATGATCCCCAGTATCATTGGAGCCAGTGGCACTGCAAGCCTTTCCATTATGTAGCCGATGAATCCGAAAGCGAGCATCACGTAGATATCGAAATAGCTGTTCCTGATAGCATAAGACCCTATCATCGAGAAGAGAACTACTCCCGTGAGAACTACACTGGTTTTTAGTTTTAAAACTTGCGCGAAGGCCTTTATTCCTAGATAACCTATAGGTATCATGAGTATATTTGCAAGAACTGCGATTCCGAAGACTCCATTCACGAGTTCTCTCGATTCCTTGAATATCAACGGTCCTGGTTTCAATCCGTACATAAGCATGGCACCGAGTACGATGGCGGTTATGGTATCGCCCGGAACACCGAAGACCAGTGCAGGAATCCAGGTACCACCAAGTGCGGCATTGTTGGCGCTCGTGGGAGCGATAACCCCTTTTATGTTACCCGTACCGAAATCTTCGCTGTTTTTTGAGGTTTTCTTCTCCACACCATAAGCAACCCAGGCTGCAATATCTGCACCGGCGCCTGGAAGTGCGCCTATGAAAGTCCCCACGAAGGCTGATTTTATGAGGGTTATCTTTTCTTTCCATATTATCTTCAGCGCTTCTAACGGTGAGATCTTGACTTTTTCTGTTATGGGAGGAAGCTGCAGTCTTGTAGCTCCCTGCTGGACTCTCTTTAGAACTTCGGAGATTCCAAAGAGTCCGATCATTGCAGGAATAAAACCTATGCCATCCATGAGTTCTATATTTCCAAAAGTGAAACGCGGATATCCGGTGGTTATATCTATACCGATTGTAGATATTGCCAGTCCCAGAACGGCCGATGTGAGTCCTTTTATCATGTTTCCCTTGCTTAAAACGGCACTCATGCTCAATCCAAAAAGCCCGAGCCAGAAGTATTCGAAATTGGTGAACTGAAGCGCGAAATTGGCCAGAGGCGGTGCGATTAATATGAGTAAAAGTATTCCGATCAACCCACCGATCGCCGAACAGAAGAGATCCAGAGTCAGCGCCAGCGAGCCTTTCCCCTTCTTCGCCAGTTCGAAACCATCTAAAGTGGCCGCTCCAGAGGCTGGAGTTCCCGGAATCCTGAGAAAAGTCGCGGGGATATCGCCGGAGAAGATTGCTGTGAAAGAAACCCCCAGTACCATTCCCAGACCAGCCATAGGACTCATGTAATAACTGATGGGGATTATCAAAGCGACCGCCATGGTAGCTGTAAGACCTGGCAATCCGCCGACGAAAATGCCAAAAGTCATAGCGAAAAGTACGGGGAATATAACATCCGGGCTTAAGATAGAGAGAATAGTATCCATACGATCACCTCTGGAACATGGCCATAACGATTCCCTCCGGGAGCGGAACCTTGAAAACCATGCCGAATATCAAGAAAATAATGACCACCAGAATCACCGAATATACTAAAGAACGCCAGATCTTGACGTTTAGAATTATCATCAAAGCTGCAGATACGATCGTGGCTCCAAGAATGAAGCCAAGCAAGTTTATCAGAGGTACGAAGAAAATTATTCCCACGATGATCGCTATCACATTTTTCGTGCCGTCTAAAGTGATTTTGTCAGAAGGGGCAAGAGTGGCATCCTTAGGAATCCTTTTTAGCCTTATCATAATCAAACTCTTGATGATGTAGTATGTACCGAGTATGATTATGATTACAGCCAGCGTGAAGGGAAAAAATTTAGGTCCGGGTAACTTATTACCCCGGACCACATAGTTCGGGAAGGACGAGCCGAAAAAAAAGATAAGGCCGGACAGTATTAAAAGCGAAATCCCAAAGAAAATATTTTTAATGTTCATCCGATCACCCCGATTAATTAAAGAAACGGGTAGCCCTTAGGCCACCCGCTAATTACGATTACTGAATGAATCCTCCGAGTTCGAGCACGGATTTCCAGGCGCTGTCTTGTTGCTTAGCAAATTCATAGAATTCCGCTCCATTTCTTATCTTGATGCCAAAGCCATTGATATCCATAAATTCTTTGAAAGCATCGGAATTGGCAATTTTAAGTACCTCTGTTTCGAGGATCGCTTTTACTTCGACGGGAGTATTTTTCGGCACTGCGATACCTCTCCATGTACCTGCCGACCAGTTGATTCCCTGTTCCTTCAGTGTGGGAACGTTGGGGAACCTCTGGAGTCTTTCGTCTGACATAACTGCCAGGGCTTTGAGTTGGCCGCTGTCAAGCTGGGAAGCGGCTTCGGCGATTGAACAGGTTATAACATCGACGTGACCGCCAAGAAGTTCTATTATTGAGGGAGCAGCTCCCGTTGTTGGTATCCATGTAACTGAATCCACAGGAACTCCCGCTTCATTGAACATTCCGATCCTCGCCAGATCCCAGATAGATGCCGCACTCGAACCCGAGAAGAAGAACTTGTTAGGATTTGCCTTGATATCTGCCAGAAGTTCATGGATAGTGTTCCATGGTGCATCGGCCTTAACTATGACCCCTGCAGCATCTTCGTTGAACTGAGCAATGTAATCGAAGTCATCATAAGTAATCGTCGTAAGGCCGAGCCAGTGCATGTTGGCGATCTCCAGAGTTACAAGGGTAATGGTATAGCCGTCAGGAGCTGCATAAACGCCGGCGCTGTGACCTACAGCTCCACCGCCCCCTGTTTTGTTGACAACCGTGAAAGGCTGTCCGAGAGCCTTGCTCAACTCGTCTGCAATATATCTCGCAACTCGGTCGGTTCCACCGCCAGCGCCCCATGGACAGATTACCGACACGGCCTTTCTTGGATAATCGACACTAAACAAAAGAGACGAAGCAATCAAAGCAATTACTAGGAACACTAAAATCTTCTTCATCAAAAACACCTCCTATTGGATAACAGGGTTTCCCCCGGAAAAATCCATTATCTGTTTCCTGGTTGGCTGCCCCTCGGTCGAGCCGGTTGCAGTACAGGTGAGGGCAGCGGCTCTCAAAGCAAACTCAAGTGCTTCTTGGGTTCCCAGGTTTTCGAGATTGCAGCAAAGGAGTGATGCTGTGAAGGCGTCTCCGGCCCCTACCGTATCTGCAACTCTAACTTTTTTGGCCTCCCCCTCGAAGATTCCTTCGTTCGTACCGAGTATCGCTCCCTGAGAACCTCTTCTAAGGGCCACTGTCGTGGGTCCCATTTTCATAACCTCCATTACGGCTTCGACCGGAGAACCTTGAAGAGAGAGAATTTCCATCTCTTCTTCGTTAAAAGAGACAATGTCGGCAAAGTCCGTGATGGTTTTGATATATACCGCCTTTGCCAGCTCGGTTGACCAGAGCTTACCCCGGTAGTTAAGGTCGTAAGAGATCTTCGCACCGAGAGCTTTAGCGCGTTTCATTAGCACAAAGCTAGCTTCAAGGCATTCACGACTAATCGCCTGAGAAATACCGCTCAGATGAAAGATTTTCACGCCCTCAAATGAAATTTTTTCCGCGTCGGCCGGTCCGAACTTTCTGGCTGCGGCGTCTTTTCGACGGTAGTCGAATTCATGCTTTTCACCGTTAAAGCTCACAAAATACATTCCGGTCGGGTACTCCTGGTCGATTATCACGTTTGTCGTATCGACGCCGTTGCTTTTCCAGAGTTCCATCAATCCATGACCGAAAGAATCGTTTCCTATTCTCGTTATGTATCCCGAGCTTCTTCCTAGCCTGGCAGAGGCGACAGCGACATTTGAGGTGTCTCCACCCCAGGTCATGTGGAAATCTCCGATCTGCGAAAGTCTACGCTGGTCCTTTGCATAGAAACCGGCCAGCGGTTCTCCGAAGGAATAAATCTCACAACTCACAAAATCACCTCAACAACTTCTTTTCACCGGCTTCATGGACGTTCAAGAACGTCTCGATAGCCTTCCAATCCGGAAGCGGCTCTATATCGCCTTTCAAACTCACTGTTATGGCGCCAGCCACATTGGCATACTTCAATGATTCTTCAATTGATTTCCCCGATAGATAACTCGCAAGGAAGGCTCCGTCACAGGCATCTCCGGCTCCGAGTTCGTCGATCACAGGAACTTTGTAGGAGGGCATCGAATACCTCTTTCCTCCGGTGAAAGCTTCGACCCCACCCGAACCTTTCTTGAATACTATCAGTTTAGCGACGTCGGCCATTTTTTTCATAGATTCCTTCGATTTCTCCAGATCACCGTCGAACAGCATGCTCAAATCGCCAGCTCCGGTGAAAAGTATATCAGCCTTCCTTATAAACGGTTCAAGAGTCTTCAGAGCGTTCTCTTTGGTTTTGAGAAGGTTTATCCTGATGTTTGTATCAAAGGCTACCAGGGCCCCGTGCTTTTTAGCCATATCAATCGCTTTTATTGCGGCATCGCGACAACTATCGCTCAAGGCCGGTGTAATACCGCTCACGAGAAAGAGGTCTATTCCATCGAAATAGCTGTCTTTAAGGTACTGCGGACCATAGTTACTCGCGGCCGAGCCTTTTCGGTAGTAGAAGACCATAGTCTTTTCGGGAACCGGGTAGCTTCTCTGAACGAAGTAAACGGCGGTCGGGTTCTTTTCGTCTTCGATCACACCCTCGGTGTTGACTCCCTCCGATCTCAGTGTCGAAAGGATCACCTTACCAAATTCATCGCTGCCAACCGATGTCAGGAAGGAACACTCTATTCCCAGACGCTGCATCTGGATGATTGTGTTCGCCTCAGAACCGGCCACGTGTCTCTCGAAAAGCGTCTGGAATCTGAGAGCTCCCTTTTCCGTAGGATTCATTTGAATCATTATTTCGCCCATGCCGAGAGCTCTTTTCAAAGCATCACCCCCTAGAGCGCCTTTTTATCGATGAGTGCCTTTTCCATCTTTGTGTAGATCGAATCGTCAACCAAACTGTACGGCATTCTCGGGTAGCCGGAGTTAATGCCTCTCATTTTGAGCATAGCATGAATCGCCGGGATACTTTGAGCGTAGTGTTGTACGTCTCTCAATTGGTTTACCTTCACCTGAAGTTCCAACGCTCTGGCGTAGTTTCCTGCCGATGTTTCGTTGTAAAGTTCGACTACCGGTTCGGGCAGTGCGTTCGCTAGACCGCAGATAGCTGCTTTGGCTCCCAGCGGAACAGCCGGCATTATGAATGCTTCTGTTCCTGTTATGTAGCAGAACTTGTCAATATCCATGTTGTGCTTTACAGAGTAGAAATACAACAGGTCGAAAGATGAGTCTTTGATACCGTATAATCCAACAGCTTGAAGCTTCTTGAGGGTGTCAATATCGATTGATACACCTGTAGTTTTGGGATTGTTATAGATGAAGACAGGTAGACTCGAAATTTCTACTAGCTTTGCGAAGAATCTTATAATATCGGCCTGCGAGTAGGAAAAGTAAAATGGAACAACGGTCGCCACGGCCACAGCTCCCGCTTCTTTTGCATGCTTTGCCAGTTCGAAAATGTCATCAGGGTTGGTTCCCCCGATATGTGCTATTACAGGTACCCTGCCTTTTGCACCTTCGACAGCAAGTTCGGTCACGTGTTTTCTTTCCTCGACCGACATGAGTGGCCCTGAACCGTAAGTGCCACAAACGAAAAGACCGTGTACCTTCTGAGAGAGAAAATCTATCAGATTTAGATAGCACTTGTCATCAACTTTTCCCGATGAATCGAACGTTGTTAACACCGGTGGGATTATTCCTTTGAAAACAGCCATGTTGCACCTCCTGGTTAAATTAAAATTTCAAGTATGATAGTGATTTCCTGGATAGAGATAATGTATCGAGCGATTCTTCGCCTTCTCTGACAGCCAAACAAGCGAATAGGGAGTCCACAACTACCATCTGTAAACATCTAGAAACTATGGCATCGGTTCTTATATTCATCTCCTCCGGCACCGAAGTGACGATACAGAGATCGGCTATTTTCGCAAGCGTTGAATCGATGAAGCCTGTCAACGCAATTATGCGCACCGTGTTCCTGACCTTTTGAAGGGGAAGGACTACATCCTTGCTCTCCCCGGAATGTGAGATGGCAAAGACACAGTCGTCTTTCTTGAGCTTTGATAGAGTAATCGCGTTCGTATGAGAGTCCGGGCAATAAATAGCGTCTTTGCCCAGAAGGTTGAGTTTGAAAGAGAGGTTGTTGGCTATCGAACCGGAAACTCCATAACCAATGCATATTATTCTTCTGCTTTTCTCAATCAGTTCAACGGCTTCGGTTATCACCTGACTGGATATTTTCTCCATGTTTTCTTTAAGCGCCATTATGCACCCGTTGAAGATTTTCTTCACTACTGCTCCGGGTGTATCGTCGATCCTTATATCTTCGTAAGGATGATAAAAAGAGGAACCTGCGATTTCGGCAGCCATAGTCACTTTGAATTCATGAAAACTTTCGAAACCCAACTGCCGGTAAAATCTCACGATCGTAGATTCGCTACCTACACGTGACTTGTTCATAAGTTGAGTAATTGAAAGATTCACCGCTTCTGAGGGATTTTCGAGTATCGCATCAGCAATTCTTTTCATCGTTGGAGTGAAATCATCGCTTTCGCGCTGTATTCTTCCCAGCAGGTCGCTGTTGAATGTCAAGACTCACCTCCGAAAAAAATTTCTACCATAATATACCACTAAAATGAGAACTACACAAATCCATTTATCACTCGTTTTGGCCAGTTAAGACTATTTATACTTACTTATTGATTTTTATTCTAAAAAAGCTTATCTGCTATTCCAGCGAACCAAATAGAAAAAATTTCTTTCTAATTTTTTGAAACTCATTCAGGAACACCCCATATGCAGATTGTTTTTCAGGCTGTTATCATTATTAGTGAATGAAGAAAACTCTGGAGGAAATTATGCTGACAGTATATTTAATGCGTCATGGTCAGAGCCAGGCTAATTTAGAGAGAATCTTTGCCAACGGCGACGATGGATATCCTTTGACCGAGGAAGGCAGAGCACAGGTCTCTTTGACAGCCGAACTGTTAGCTCTGAAAAATATAAAAAGAATATACACTTCACCGATTCTGCGGGCACGACAAAGTGCCGCGATAGTTGAAAAAAAGCTGGGTATAGAGTCTGTGGTGCTGGATGAGATAAGAGAATTCAGTGTCGGGGAGCTTGAAGGACGACCTATTTCTGGAGAAGCCGAAGCGACTTTTATGAGGCTTATGCTTCAGTGGATCACCGGAAATTCCAGCGAGAAAATTCCGGGTGGAGAAAATCATCTGGAGATAATTGGCAGAATGAAGAAGGCCATCGATATTGTTGTGAGTGAAAACCATGTTGGCGAGGTTCTGCTGGTGAGTCACGGAGGGTTCCTGACCATGACTCTTCCTTTCTTGTGCAGTGGAATAGATATCAGGGAGTTCTTCTCAAGACCTTCCTATGGAATCGGAAACTGCTCAATTACTACTGTGAGGGTCAACAATGGTGCGCAATTCCCATCAATCGAACTGGTGGATTGGGCAAACTCTTCTCATCTAGGGTGAAAGAGAATTTTCCGCGATCTTTAACGGACCTGCCGGCCACTAAAAGACAAATGTCAGGAATGACTTTTACCGCATTATTCGACACTGAAGGTGATTCTTGATTATGGTAAAATTTGGCAGAAGGGAGCTGCGGGTTTGTTATGAAAAAGTATACACTTAAAAGCGGGGACATTCCAACTTTTGTGAGCGAAGGACTCGATGAAGAACAACTGAAGGCCGTTGCAGAATCCTCTGGGCGTTCTTTGATAGTTGCCGGCCCCGGTTCGGGAAAGACAAGGGTAATTACCTACAAAATTGCCTACCTGGTCAGCAAAGGAATTAATCCCGAAAATATGCTGCTTGTAACCTTTACAAGAGCCGCTTCTAGAGAGATGATCGAGAGAGCCAGAAGAACCAGCGGCTCGGATTTGAAGGGAATGCTAGCCGGTACTTTCCACCATATCTGCAATTACTTCCTCAGAAAATACTCGGCTGCAGCTGGTCTGAAAGAGAACTTCACTATACTCGACAGAGAAGACTCAAAAGATTTGATAAAGCACTGCAGAACAGAACTTCTGGAAGAGCGCAAAGCAATTAACACTTCCACGCTACCATCTGCGGGTGTTTTGCAGAGCATTTATTCTTACTCGGTTAATGTTCTAGCCTCTCTAAGAGAATCGATAGTGAGACAGAACAGGAAATTTTTAGGTTCTTACGACGAGATCGAGGAGATCTGGAAGCGTTATGTCAAGGAAAAAGCGGCCCAGAACTGCGTCGATTACGACGATCTTCTACTGATGGCCCTGAAGCTTTTCAACGAGAATCCATCAATTCTTGCCCATGAATCACAAAGGTTCAAATGGATCCTGGTCGATGAGTTTCAGGACACCAATATACTTCAATTCAGGCTGGTTGAAATGCTTTCCTCTGTCCACGGGAATCTGATTGTGGTAGGTGACGATGCCCAGTCTATCTACTCATTCAGAGGAGCCAGATTCGAAAACGTTTACGATTTCCTGAACATGAAGGATTCTCAGATCTTCAAAATACAGACCAACTACCGTTCCACCCCACAGATAGTTAGATTGGTTAATGGGATCTTCCCTGAAAACTCTATAGAGAAGGAACTGAGAGCAGTGAGACTTGATGGACCGGTTCCTGTGATAGCAGAAACCTGGGATAACCTTGAGGAAGCCTCTTTCGTAGCCCAGCGTATTCAGGAACATATAGACGACGGGATCGATCCGGATAGGATAGCCGTTCTGTACAGATCTCACTTTCATTCACTTGAACTCCAAATGGAACTAGATAAAAGAAAAATGAACTACACTCTCTTCTCCGGTCCCAGATTCACCGAAACGGCTCATGTGAAGGATGTACTGGCGATTATGAAGGTTATTCAGAACCCTCTGGACCAGATTTCCTGGGGAAGGGTACTCAGACTCTACCCCGGAGTGGGAAACACTATAGCTTTCCGGATAATACAGGAGATATCTGCAGCAGTTAACGATGGCCATCTTCAGGTTGAAGTTATAAGGTCTCATACGAGCAACAGGGCTAGACTTGAAAATCTTATTAGTCTTCTCGAGAGCCTCGAACCGGATGCACTTCCAGCGGAAGTTATAAAGAGGTTCTACGAGAGCTTCTATGCGGATTATCTGGATGAAAAATATCCAGATGCGAGAGAGAGACGTTTAGATATAGAAAGGCTTATGGAAATAGCCGGTAGGTACGGTTCGCTCGCAGATATGCTTGAAGACCTCGCGGTTAGCGAGAAGATAGATATCGAGAAGGAGTCCGGGCAGCGTGACCCTTCTATAGTTCTTACTACCGTTCATCAGGCGAAGGGACTAGAATGGGATGTCGTTTTCATTTTGGCAGTTAATCCCGGTGATTTCCCCAACTCTATGGCCATAATAGAAGGTTCTCTTGAAGAAGAGCAAAGGATATTCTATGTTGCAGCAACCAGAGCAAAGGACTATCTGTACATCATGAGGCAAAAGGGTGGCAGATCACGTCCAACGATTGGTAATAGATACGTATTCAGGAGTGGACACGACTTCATAGAGAGGATTCCGAGCGATGCCGTCGAACGGTGGGATATTGGCTGGGATTTTTGATTTTTCATCATTATAAATAGCTTCACATAGTCGAAATATGGGAGGGAAACAGATGAACGCTTTGTACTTACCACTTGTAGCAGGTATTATCTCTACGCTATTCGCATTTGTTATGTTGAAGAGAACTCTCGGCTACTCTCCTGGAAACGACAAGATGCAACAGCTTTCAAGATACATTCAGGAAGGAGCATCTGCCTTTCTCGAAGAGGAAGCAAGAAAGATCTTTCTAGTGGCCGTTATTATAGCGGCCGTTCTGGGAGTAATATTCCAGTCTTTCAAGTATCCTATCGCATTGCTTTTTGGAGCTCTTGTCTCGGAGTTAGCGGGGGTTATAGGTATGTACGCCGCCACGAGAGCCAACACTAGGGTCGCTGCCGGGGCAGAAAAGGGACTTTCTAGCGCTTTCAAAGTGGCCTTTTCCAGTGGCTCGGTCATGGGTTTGGCAGTCGCTGGTTTTTCTTTAACTGGTCTGGCTTTGCTCATGTTGATTTTCAAGGACTCTTTCCTTTTCGAGAACATTACCGACCTTTCTAGAGCCTTCGGTTCGATATCCTATATAGATGGGGTCATGATCATCAGCTCCTATTCTCTCGGGGCCAGTATGATCGCGCTCTTTGATAGAGTTGGTGGTGGCATGTACACCAAAGCCGCCGATATGAGCGCCGATCTAGTCGGTAAGATAGAGGAACATATAGACGAGGATGACCCAAGAAACCCAGCAACCATCGCCGATAACGTTGGAGACAACGTGGGAGACGTCGCCGGACTCGGAGCGGATATTCTTGAATCCTATGTGGCCTCGGTCGTTTCGGCAATAGTTCTGGCAATCTTCATGAAATTCGCCGATCACGGCACAATGACCGAAACTCAGTATTACGGTCTAATACTCCTTCCTGTCCTAATAGCTGGCGTCGGAGTTCTAGCATCGCTCGTAGGGGTTCTAGTTGTAGCCAACATGAAAACCAAAGATGCACAGAAAAGTCTCAGCTTCGGGAATTTTTTCACTGGCGGGCTAGTTCTGGTATCGGTAGCAGTCGTCATAGGTATAGCCGCACCGGATTATCCCTTCAAAGACTCCTTCATCATCGGTCCGGGCTTCGTTTCAAAATGGAGGTTATTCTTCGCCATTGCGTCGGGCCTTGTTGCCGGTATTATAATTTCCAAGCTGAGCGAGTACTACACTTCTGACCAATACAAACCTACAAAGAAACTTGCTAGAGACACCCAGAGCGGTGTCGCGATAAACATCACCGGCGGTCTGGCGCTGGGTATGGGAAGTACTATCTGGCCGGTCATAACGCTCGCCCTGGCCATACTTGGGGCCTACTGGTCGGCTGGGGTCTATGGAATCGCCATAGCCGCATTGGGAATGTTGTCGTTTGTAGGTTACATAGTTTCGGTCGATTCCTACGGACCGGTTGCAGATAACGCAGGTGGTATAGCTCAGATGGCCAACCTCGACCCGAAGGTCAGAAAACTGACCGACAGACTGGACTCCGTTGGAAACACCACAGCAGCCATAGGCAAGGGGTTCGCTATTGGCTCGGCAGCCTTCGCCGCCCTTGCGCTGATCGTCTCATACATCTGGGGGGCCGCCGATACGGCCAACGAAATTGTGAACAACCCGATTATCAACCTGGTTGAACCATACACTTTGATAGGAATATTGATAGGCTCTATGCTTCCCTTCTTCTTCACCTCGCTTTTGATAAAAGGTGTCTCAGACACGGCCAATTTAATGATCGTGGAAATCAGAAGACAGTTCAAGGAGAACCCAAATATCAAGACTGGAGATGCGGTACCCGATTACAAGAGATGTATCGAGATAACTACCAAGGGGGCAGTGAGTAGAATGCTTACTCCCGGAGTAGTAGCCATCGCCTCACCTTTCATAATCGGTCTTTTGTTCGGAAGGTCTGCAGTTGCCGGACTTCTAATGGGCGGGCTGGCAAGTGCAATAATGATAGCTCTCTTCACCGCCAATTCCGGTGGAGCCTGGGATAACGCAAAGAAATACATTGAGACCGGGGAGTTTGGCGGTAAGGGTACACCCACACACGAGGCAGCCGTCGTAGGAGATACTGTCGGCGATCCTCTCAAGGATACCGTTGGCCCTTCCATGGATATACTTATCAAATTGATGTCGGTCGTATCCCTTGTCTTTGGATCGATCTTCCCAGCCGGACCTTTCTTCATGTGACACGGCTTTGAAAAAAGCGCGGCCGATTTTGGCCGCGCTAAATTCTTTATTTGGACGATGAATCAGAATCCACCAGTTCCGCCTCCACCTCCGCCTCCACCGGAGCCCCCTCCGCCGAAACCTCCGCCGCCAGAACCGCTCGAGGAAGCCGCCCTGACCGATGTAGTGAGAGTGTTGAAAGAATTGATTGCGTAAGCCGTCACCGGGTAGTAAATTAAGGGATGGCTACTCTGATCGCGCCAGATATCTTCGGGAACTATCCTGTTTAGATTCTTTCTCACAGTATCGGCTATACCCAAAGCCGTCGCGTAAACCAGATACTCTTCCCAGAGGATTATAGATTCGGGTGGTTTCTCATTGAGCAGCGAGTAATCCTCTAGATATTTCTTAAAGCCCATCCATTTAAGGTAGAAAACTCTTCCCTCAGGCGTCCAACGACCGAAAACATCTCTGGGCATCATGAAAACGACGAAACTTGTAGTCCACAGAACTCCGTAGAACACAAGTGAAAATAAACGCAGATGAGAGATTGCCGGGTTCGAATGTACTATAAGCATCAATATCGAAAGTAGAAGCATCAGTGTAGAGTAGCCTTTGGCTATAGAGTTGCCCCTTGTGTCAAGGAGCCCTTTCGATTTTACTGTGTTGTTCACCTTGTCTTTGTAAACACCTAGATCAGAAGTGAAGGCTCTGGCTTTTGACTGGCTTTTTGTAGCTTTTTTCTTTACATCTGAAAAATCGAAGAGATCATTTTCGTCGTACTTGTCGAGAAACTTCAGAAAGGCAGCCTCCGTTGGCCTCAGAGCTGAAGAATCTCTGCTTTTAATGATTATTCCATCGACTTTGTCACCCTTTCCCCTTTCAAAGTCTATGTAGTTCTTCCTGTACAGCTCCATCATCGCCGAACCTATACCGTCGTTATCTACTACTCCGGCCATATTCTTCACCGCTGCGTTCACAACATCGGCAGCGTCGTCGGTCGGTAATTCGCGTTCGTATTCTCCGAAGTATCCCACTTCGTGTTCCCTGCCATATTTTCGAAACGCGATGAGCAACACAAAAGGTGTTAACAGCACTACTGCAATCGGTACAACCCATTGAGAGACTATCCTGAGAAGAGAGTCCTTTCTTTCGGCGCTTTCTAGGAATTTGCTGTCGAAAGCTCCCCCCGTGGCCAAATTCACCTGCTTCATCGTCGATGTTGCCTGGAGCGGTACTACGGCTCTGAATTCGACGTAAGATTTCGGAGGGACATTTTTCATCTCCAGCTCGAATACATTCCCCGATCTTGTCACAACGACGGCCGGATGAGTGTAGAAATTCGTGATTTGCATATCTTCTGGGAAAGTGATCGTAGCATTTACACTCTTCACCCAGCTGGCCGTATCCTCGCCCCAGATTTTTCTGAAAATCTGTGCGACATCTGTACCGATCTCTACTGCCCTTCTGACCGTGTAGCGGTAAGTGACAGTTACACGATCCTCACCAACGGAGGGTTCTACGCTGGAGGAGTTGTAAGGCACGAACCACAATCTGATTGACCTGGAACTCGCGCCTCCCATGCGTTCTATATATTTTATTTCTTTACCGGTAGCGGTAACTTCGATCTCGCTGTAAAGGCTTCCCGCCCGATCGGCCGGAAGTTCTCTGTATATTCCCCTGTAAGGTTTTTTGAAACGGTAGTCGATCGTTTCGGTTACCGTCAACAGGCCGTCCTTATCTATCTCCATAAGTACTTTCACGTTCTCGATTTCAGTGATCGAGGAAAAACTCTCGCCGAGGCCTTCACTGAGAATCAAGGAAACGACTCCCCACGAGATGACCCCAATGATTACACCGATAATCAAACGAAGGACTATCTTCTTCATAATAATCTCACCTCCAGTTGAATTTTACATCACCTGGCGGCTTGCAGGACTCTCTCATAATTTTCTCTTGAAATTTCCTTTCCCCGTTTCAAATGGACGTTGATTTTTGCTCATTCACTCGACTTCATCAGATATCTTTACTCAATCGGTCGTGAAATCAGCGGTAGTGAAAGTACAGATCACCATGTTGCCCTCAGTCTCCGGAGGACCCGAAACAGGTGTGATCTCTATTCTGTATTCCGTTCCCGGTTCGAGCAAAAGGCCCGTCTCCACCGCAGTTTCTTTACCCTTCCACGCGAATAGTTCTATTTCACCGCGAAAGAGTTTGACGAAAAATTCGAGGTTTTCGGCCTCTTCGGCGCTTTTTGGTTCTATTTCAAAGAGAATTATCAGAGGAGTCGAATAGGGAAAATCCATCTGACCGTTGTACGGCGAGATAAACCCCGGTAAAATCCAGCTCAAACTTATCCATTGTTTTAGAGCCATTGCGTGTGCGTTGCATTTTGCCCAGGCTTCTACTTCATCTTCGTTGGTATAGCAGAATTCACGAAAATAAGTGAACGAAGCCTTTCCATCTTCGCCCGTTTTTACTTCCGTGTCTTCGATGTTGGGATTGCCTATCACGGTGAAAGTCACCGTGGTTCCTTTGGCCGGAGTCCCATCTGCCCTGACAACGGTTACCTCGACGGTATGAACTCCCGGTGAGATGTTGATATCGTACTCAGGGGTGATCGTCATGGAGTAATCGCATTCGCACTGGATATCGGCGGCCGCCATAATCGCATCCATATGCTGCGTTAGCGGTTGAGCGCCATTCCAGGTCTGCGCCATGATGCTAGGAGGGCTTCCTTCCGGCTGGGGGTTGTCGTTGACGTAATTTCCATCTTCGTCGTAATGATATTCGTCGTCGAGTCCCATCAGGTGTCCTATTTCGTGGGCTACTACCGGTCCGCTATCGAGGTTGTCCCACTCTCCGGTCGTTGTTTCGGTTGAACCGGGTGTCGGGAGGGGCGTCGCAACCCACGAAGTGTGAGCACTGCTGACATCTTTAACTTCGATAACATGGACTCCTTCGGGGGGGTCTTCACCTTCTTCGAGTACATCGAAATCGAAATCGAAGGTAACCGTGCAACAACCGTTTCCCCACTCCCTAGAACCGGTCGGGCCGTTCCAGATCTCCTCGGCCTGAGTCTCCCAGGTCTCCACGAGAGTATCGGTAGCGCCCGCGCCATGAAAGACCGCCGTGACCGTTACTGTATAGTCGCATGGCCCTCCCGTCACACTGGTAGTCTGCTCTTCGTATCCAGCTAGTGGATACTCCAGCGGATAGTAGTTATTCAAGATAACAAGAGAGAAATCCGACAATCTCTGCGGTGGTACCGAAAAGTTCATAGGATTATCGTCTGCAAGCATCCCCTCCAGCACGGCTTTCCCCTTTTCATCTCCGTTGAGCAAGAAAGCTACGGCTATAAGAGCCTTTATCGTGGGGTCAGGATCGGAAAGATAATCCTCCAGCTCTTCGAGCGTACTGTTGTCCAGCAGGCTTCTCTGGAAAGCATATGCGGCCGCCCATCTTTCCAGATAGCTTCCTTGAGAGAGTAGTTGGAGGAACTTATCGATGTTGTCTTCCAATAGAGGTAGAAGCTCTTCTGCATGGTAAAAACTGAGTGGTACCGAGGGGTCCAGCTTTTCAATAACCTTCCCGATTTGGTTTATTTCGACGAATTTCGCTTTTACAGTTCTATCTCTATCCATGAAAATTGTGGTTTCCGTCGCATCCGGTGCGGCTACCCCGCCCTCCCAGCTATCGAATTCCCAGCCGGAATCGGGGTATGCCCTGACAGTTACGTTTACGTTTTTACCGAACTGATGAGTCCCTATGGTCGGATCGGTGGTTCCGTTACCTTCCTTCTGCATGGTGAGCGTGAAAGTGTTTTTCAATGGACAGCTGGTGAAAAAGAAGATCAAAAAGAAAATTGAAAACAACAACAAACGGGCTTTCCTCATCCGTAAGCACCCCCTTCTTTTGAGTGCGATCGAGGATGACACAAACGCGAGAAGAATTCGAAACGACTGATTTTGCCGATTCAACTCGAGTATACCACTTCAGTCTATAATGTAATAAAAGGTACGGCTCTCACGTATCAAATTTTCCGGTTTGCGCCGATAGGAAGGTGTGACTTGTTCAAAAAACTAAGGAGACACGATAAAAAGCTCTCACTTGAGGAAGGTAGAGATATACTTGAAAGAGGTGTTTTTGGAGTCCTTTCAACCATAGGAGAAGATGGCTATCCCTACGGCACTCCACTTAACTACGTATTTGATGACGGCCACATATACTTTCATAGCGCCTGCGAAGGCCACAAGATAAGCAATATACTATTCAGCAACAAGGTTTCTTTTTGCGTTGTGGATTCCGTTGAAGTACTTCCATCCAGTTTTTCAACCAACTACAAAAGTGTTGTGGCTTATGGAATAGCCTCTTTAGTAGCCGAAGCTTCAGAGAAGCTGTACGTTCTGAAAAAAATCGTCGAAAAGTTTTCACCCGATTTCGAAAAAGAAAGTGAAGAAGTATTGAAAGGGTCTTTGAATACAACCTGTATAATCAGGATCGATGTACAACATATTACTTGCAAAGGAAATATTGAAGTATAAGCAGTGTTTTTGCGCTTTTGTGTGCCGCTTCTGACTTGATATAATTCCGATGATCGAAACTATTGGAGGCGATTGTAGTGAACAAGGAAACGCTGTTCAGAATAGCTATAGGTTCAATCATGGTGCTGTTCGGTCTGCTGATAATACTCTTACCTTCCTTCACCGTAAATCTCTGGTTGCTCTTCGTATGGGTACCGGCTATTTTCATGGAGTACAGGGCCGCTACAGGAGGTGAAAAAGGGCTGTTCGTGCCTGGAGGCATATTGCTTGTTGTCTCGTTGATATTGACTCTGAACGTAATTTTCCCGAGTTTCATAGCCGCTGGAGGCTGGGCTCTGTTCATAATGGCCCCTGCCGTGGGTCTCTTCCAGATTTTCATTGCAGAGGAGAAGAAGGATTCAGGTCTGCTGTTCGCCGCCTTCCTTCTCGCAGCCATTTCCGTGTTTTTCGTGTTAATGAATGTAGCACCAAAAGCTCTAGGAATCTTCGTTGGCCTGGTGCTTCTGGCAATTGGAGTGCTAGTTGTTTTCAAGAATATCAGATTGACCAAAAGATAGGAGGTAATCGATGAAAGCCATGATTTTGGCCGCAGGTGCCGGAACACGGTTGAAACCGCTCACCAACAAGATTCCAAAGCCAATGCTTCCGATAATCGAGAAACCTGTAATCGAGTTTATAATCGAGCTTCTCGCCCGTCATGAAGTCAGGGATATCATGATAAACATTTCACACCTGGGCTGGGTTATGCAAAACTACCTAAAAAGTGGTTACAGGTACGGAGTGAGAATAGGATACTCTTTCGAGGGTCATTTCGAGAAGGGTCAACTCATAGCCGAACCGGTCGGATCGGCAGGAGGCATGCGAAGAATCCAGGACAGCTCTGCCTTTTTCGATGAAACCTTTATTGTGGTCTGTGGCGATGCGATCATAGATTTCGACTTAAAAACAGCTCTCGATTTTCACAACTCTAGAGGTTCGATCGCAACTATCCTGACAAAAGAAGTTCCTAACGAGCAGGTTTCCAATTACGGAATAGTGGTAAGCGATTCATATGGCCGTGTAGGCTCCTTTCAGGAGAAACCTTCCCTGGAAAAGGCCGGATCTAATATGGCCAACACAGGCATCTACATCTTTGAACCGTCCGTATTCAAATATATCCCTTCCGGAACGTTTTATGATATAGGTAGCCAGCTTCTCCCCGATCTTGTGAAGAGAAAGGAGTCTGTATATTCTTTCACGACTGAAATTGACTGGTTCGACATCGGCAGAAACTCCGACTATTTATCGATACTGGGTCAGGCTCTTCAGGGAAAGATCAAGGGCTTCAAGCCATCGGGTAAAGAGATCACTTCAGGTTTGTGGAAGGGAATCGGTACGATCGTCGAGAAGACAGCCAAAATAATCACGCCTGTTTTCATAGGCGCCAACACCAAAATCGAAAGGAACGTAAGGCTTGAAGGGCCAACTATGGTAGGTTCCAACTGTGAACTTTGCGAGGGAGTCGATCTCAGTAACGTCTTCGTCGGAGACTACACAAGGATAAAAGCGGGATTTAAAGGTAAAAACATACTCATCACTCCCGACTTTTTCATAAGGTCTGATGGTTCAACCGGTTTGATCTCGGAAGGTCCATACGCGGAGCTTATCTCCGATACCAGAAATTTGGATATCCGTTGATCTCTTCAAAAAAACGCTCCAGTACCAGGTGTGTTAGAATCTGAAAGTGTTGTCAGTCTTTATATTGGAGTGTAGATCGATGTTAAAGATATCCAGATTATCCAGCACAAGAGATGTTAAAGACTTTATTTCTCTGCCCACGAAGATCTACAAAGATCATCCCCTGTGGGTTCCCCCGTTCAGACATGAGATAAAAGCTATCATGAAGGGCAAGGGATCTAACTTGTTTTCGAACGGCCCACACGAATTTTTCCTTGCCAGAGAAAACGGGAGTGTCGTAGGTAGGATTGCCGTTGGCATAGAACAGGCGATGAACAGAGAAAAGGGCGTAGATCATGCTTATTTCACGCTCTTCGAATCGATAGACTCAAAAATTGTAGCCGATGCTCTTTTGAAAACAGCCGAAAGCTGGGCAAAAAATATGGGAATGAAATTCATAAAAGGTCCGGTATCGCCGACCAACGGTGACGATTTCAGAGGGTTATTGGTCGATAACTTCGAAGATCCACCGGCGATATTAATGCCTTACAACCCACCCTACTATATCGATATTTTCAAAGAGTACAAAGTGTATCTCAAATACCTTGCTTTTAGATACAATCTTGAAAACGTGATTTCCGAGAGAGAGATCAAGGGAACTGAGATCGCTATGCGACGTTACAATTTCTATGTAGAAGAGGCCAACTTCAAGCATATCAAGAATCTTGCGCGGGATATTCACAAAATTACTGTGGAGTCGATGCCTGAATGGGAAGAAGACATAATCAAGCCTACCTTCGATGAGATATTTCAGGCGGCTAGGACGCTCAAACTCGTTGCCGACAGTAGAATGGTAATCATCGCAAGATCCGAAGGACGGCCGATCGGCTATTTCGTAGCATTTCCGGACTTCAGTCCGATAGTGAGAGAGATAGGTGGTAAACTATTTCCCTTCGGCTGGTACAAATTTCTTACAAAGAGAAAGACGATAGAACGGGTGCGTGCTGCCATACTCTTTGTCGTCCCCGAGTTCAGGAACAGGGGAGTTCCTTCTGCCATGTTCGTGAAGGCTTACAAAAACGTGAGAGAGATGGGTTACAAAATAATAGAAGGTTCATCGGTTAGCTGGATGAACTCGACGATGATCGCCAACGCTCTCAGAGCCGGTGGAGAAGAGTATAAGCATTATATAGTCTTCGGTAAAAATCTGATCAAAAGGCCGTTGAGTCTCAGAGAGATATACGGTTACGCCGCGGATCGCTTCAGTTCGAAAGAGAGAGTCTTAGTCTGAACTTCTCTACAAACTCCGCGAAATCCGCTGACTCGACACCGCTGTATGGAGACTTTTCCGACACATAAGTAACCAAACGAAGCAGTTTATTGTATTTCGTGAGAAACTGTACAGATCGTTCATGTATGTAAAGAGCGGGATCCCAGGTACTCTCCACTTTCTCCAGGATCAACCCTGGCGTGTATGGCCACAATCTATCGATCTCGAGAAATTCAGCCAGCTCTTCAAGTACCTTCATAACGGTCAGCGCAGGTGATGTAAATTCGCAATCCATAACCGTCTCAAGCCAGGGAATCAACTGTCTGTAATAATGGTACTCTGCCGGAGCATTTTCCACCGCTTTAAGACCAACTAGCGCCAACGCTTCACACCTCGATTCAAGATCGAGGCATAAAAAACGATCGGCCAGTGGATCGCTATCTCCGAAGATGAAGTATCTATCGCCGACAAGTTTTCCGAAGGCCTTCATAGTGTCAAGATAGCCACAGATCACGTACTTAACAGAGATTTCGCCGTCGAAAGTCATAACGGTGCCAAATTGCTGCGACGGTTCCAAAAGAATCACTTCCATTCCCTCGTTGAAGAGATTTACGTACGCGAGAGAATTCCCGATTCTCAGACCCATCACGTCGACAGCCACAACCTCTTTGAATCCCCTCTCTCTGGCCATGAAAAGCGGGATGTTCGAATATACGCCACCATCTATGAAGAGCTCATTGCCAATCTCTTCTCTCTTGAAAGCTGGGAAGTTGGCGCTGGCAAGAACATAATCTACAAGAAGACCTTCGGGGCAGTTTTCTTTGTAGATTACAAATGGCCGGACATCACTCAGCGAGTAAGCGACTACACCGAAATCCATACGGCTCTTTCGTATTTTCTCTTCGCTTATTATTTTACGGAGTTTTTCCTTTAAAAGCGAGACGTCTATGCCCCCCTCAGTTGTAAGTAGTCTCAGCGCCGAGGCCAATTCTAAAGTATTAAGGGAAAAAAGCTTTCCCTGAAGAAGGTTATAGAGCTCTGGAGAGGCTTCCATCAGTTGCGTGTATTCCATGTCATACCAGAGATCCTTGGTTGCTTCGTAGCCCTCACTGATTATACCAGCGGCGTTTATCGCTCCCACTGATGTGCCGAAGATCCCCTCGATCTCTATATCCAAATCCAGGAGAGCTCCGTAAACACCAACCTGATAGGCTCCTCGCCCGCCGCCTCCGGAGAAAACAACGGCCACAGGCAAAAGGCTTGAAAAGAGAAGGGTACAGAATACTGCGAGCAATGAATGCCTTTTCATCTGGATACACCTACCAATGTCTGTTTGATCGAATCTGTTAATGATATTATAATACATTGAAGAAAATGGCCGACCTTCGATCGAGAGAATGTTAATCTTTCCATCACCAGTGGAAGAGGCTTATCTCTTATGATTGATAACGTCAGTTAAGCTAACTTGTGGAGTGGTGCATTTGATAAGGTATTTCATTAAGCAAAACTGGTACAGATATCTCATCGGTATCCTTTTTTTGATTTCAGTCGATGCACTCATGTTAATAACACCAAGAATCATGGGAAGTATAGTCGACGAACTCAGGAGCGGCGTCCAGGATATTGAATACATCGGACTTCTGATTCTGGCAGTTATAGGTGTAGCCTTGGGGCTGTTCATAACACGTCTCTTCTGGCGTGTATTCATAATGGGTTCGGCCAGGAGGTTCGAATACTACGCCAGGAAGACGCTATTTCAAAAGCTGCTGGATTTGCCTCCAACGTTCTACGACAAGACGAGAGTAGGAGATCTGATGGCCAGGTTCACCAACGATGTCAACGCTGTGAGAATGGCTATGGGACCGGCGATAGTTATGACCATAGATTCGATCTTCCTCATATCAGTCACGATAATAGCAATGGGTTCCTTCACCAGCTGGAAGCTCACATGGATCGCTATCATTCCTCTGCCTCTTCTCGCGGTAGTATCGACTTTTTTCGGCAGAATCATTCACAAGAGGTTCAAAAGAGTCCAGGCTGCCTTTTCAAATCTGACCGACACGGTCGAAGAATCCATCTCTGGTGCCAGGTTGATAAAAAGCTATGGTATAGAGGGATTGAGAAACGACACTCTGAACGAGAAGTCCGACAACTACGTTCAGGAGAATATTAAACTGATAAAAGTATGGGGGATGTTCTTTCCCCTTATACAGATGCTGTCAATGCTAGGCTCGGTGCTGGCGACGTTCTTTGGAGGACAGATGGTAGTTCTCGGCCAGCTCACACTTGGAGAATATGTCACTTTCACATCATACCTGGGAATGCTTATCTGGCCTATGACGGCCTTTGGATGGGTAATAAATATGGTTCAGCGAGGTCGGGCTTCTTATAAAAGGTTGATGGAAGTACTCGAAGAAAAGAATAACATCGTTGTTGAAGATCCCGTATCGCTAGAGGATTTCAATGGCCATATTTTGCTAAAAAACCTCACGTTCACATATCCTACCGGAAATCGTCCTGTTCTCCGTGATATAGATTTCGAATTGAACCCCGGTACAAAGGTTGCGATAGTTGGAACCACCGGATCGGGCAAATCTACACTTGCAAAATTGATCGCTCGTCTCTACCCGATAGAAAAGGGAATGCTTTTTATCGATGGATACGATATAAATCGTCTTCCCCCTGAGGTTATAAGAGAGAAAATAGCTTACGTTCCGCAGGAGACTTTTCTCTTCTCGGAAACGATAAGGAATAACATAAGGTTCGGTAATATGGAACTCACCGATAGCGAGGTGGAAAAGTACGCCTCCATAGCCTCGATTCATGAGGATATAATAAGTTTTCCTGAAGGTTACGACACACTTGTCGGAGAAAGAGGAGTAACGCTTTCCGGTGGCCAGAAGCAGAGAGTGGCCATCGCTAGAGCTCTGATCAAACAAACGCCCATTATTGTTCTGGATGATTGTCTATCGGCCGTCGATACAGAGACCGAGAAGAAGATACTCGACTCTCTTAAAGATTCACAGGGAAAGCATTCGATAGTGGTAGTTTCTCACAGGCTCAAGGCCGTTGTGGATGCCGACATGATTTATGTCATGCATGAAGGAAGGATCGTGGAGCGAGGTAAGCATCACGATCTGATCGGGAACGGCGGCCTGTATCAGCGTATGTACGAGCGCCAGATGATAGAGGAAAAGCTCAAGGAGGATTAGCGATGGCCCAAAATGTATATAGCGAAGCGGAAGAAAAACTGAAAGTCGAAGATTGGAAGGTAATCTTCAGGCTCTGGAAATACACCAAGCCTTATCTCCCGATACTTATTCTAGCACTCGTTCTCATCGGCGCCTCCACTGGACTGGATCTTCTCCCACCTCTTCTGTCGAAGATGGTGATAGACGATTACATGAACAATGAATACACGCTCGTTGTGATTCACGAGGGGGATTCGGTTAGCTTCATCGATACCGAAGAGGGAACCTTCTCGCTGAAGCAGACGGAAAGTGGTGATTACGTCGTCACTGATGGAGTTTTGCAATATCCTATCACTCAGCAACAACTCCAAGAGCTGCGAGTTGAAGATCTGAACGGGATAGGGCGACTGGCACTTTATATGGTGATGATACTTATATCCCTCTTTTTCATAAACTACGGACAGGTTTTCGCCACATCTTACATGGGACAGAAGATCACCCATGGCATAAGAGTGGATCTCTTCAGTCATATTCTCAGAGTACCGATGAGATTCTTCGATACCAACCCAAGCGGTAGGCTGGCCACCAGAATAGCCAACGACACCGAAAACATGGCCGAGTTCTTTACTAGCGTTATTACTTCTATAGTTAAGGACGTGCTACTCCTGGGTGGAATCATAATAATCATGCTAAACCTCTCTTTCAGACTGGGTTTGATTACACTGCTAATATTGCCGGTGATAGCAGCAGCCATCTTCCTTTTCAGATATTTCGACAGGCTCGCATATAGAAAGGTCAGAACTAGGCTGGCCATAATAAACGCCTTCCTAGCCGAGCACATTTCCGGAATGTCTATCACTCAGCTCTTCAATCAGGAGAGGCGCAAGAGGGAAGAGTTCGACGGAGTAAATAAAAACTATTTCAAAAGTCTAATGGAACAGCTCTGGGTATTCGCTATTTTCAGACCTTTGCTGGATCTGCTTTACTATATCACTATAGCCATAGTTGTTTGGTTCGGCGTGAAAGGAATAATTGGCAATGTACTCGAGTTTGGTGTACTGGTAGCCTTCGTCTCTTATATAGATATGTTCTTCAGACCCCTGAACGATATAGCAGAGAAATACGATATCGTTCAGAACGCGTTGGCCTCGGCCGAAAAGATCTTCAAATTGATGGACGAAAAAGAAGAGATCTATCACCATGAAAAAGCCCTCCCCTCTAGTTTCAAAGGTTCTGTGGAATTCGAGAAAGTCACTTTCGCCTATGATGGTAAACACAACGTCTTGAAAGATATTTCGTTCTCCGTGAAGCCGAAAGAAAAGATCGCCTTCGTCGGAGAGACCGGAGCCGGAAAGACTTCAATAATAAGCATATTGACAGGGTTATACAGGATACAATCGGGCGTGATACGAATCGATGGGAAAGACATATACGACTACAACCTTCAAGGTCTGAGAAAAAAAGTTGGCGTGGTGTTACAGGATGTTTTTCTGTTTTCAGGAAGTATTTTAGATAACATAAGACTTTTCGACAATTCTATATCCCGGGAGAAAGTTATTTCAGCGGCCAAGTACGTCTATGCTCACAGCTTCATAGAAAAGCTCTCCGACGGGTACGACACGATGATACTCGAGAGGGGAGGAACTCTTTCAGCTGGTGAAAGACAGCTCATAGCACTTGCCAGGGCTGTGGTCTTCGATACGGACATACTGGTTCTAGATGAGGCCACTGCCAACGTGGATACCGAGACCGAAGCGCTCATCCAGAAAGCGATGGAGAGGATATCATCAGAAAAGACCATGATCACAATCGCCCACAGACTTTCTACGATCAGAAACGCCGACAGGATAATGGTCATTCATAGGGGCTCACTCGTGGAATCGGGTAACCATGAAGAGCTTCTTTCAAAGGGGGGTATCTACACCGACCTGTACAGGCTCCAGTACGAACTCGGTGACACTGCCTGATCACTCGTGCGGTTCCAGACCGCTCCTGTCCTCGGGATCGTCTCCGGTCGAAGATTCTATAAATATGTCATCTCCCGGTTCTTTAAGAGACTCGGGAAGGTCCAATGGGAGATGCTCTTTTTCGATTTTCTTCCTTCCTGCACCCATAAAGAGCATAGGATATTCGTAAGGTCTTGTGGCCATTCTCCTACCGACGGTTGACATGACGTTGAAGAACAACTGCGAGACACTCTTAATTTTAGGAGTCTGAACCTTTTTCAGCATAAAGAAAGCGCTCAGTCTCAACATACTTCCCAACAGAAAGATAGCCTGAATCCCATGAAACTCCATACCCAGCAGATATATTACCTTTCCCTTCAGGAAAGAGGCTATTACGCCGCCTAGCAACGACCCTCCAAGTGCCCCAAGTCCGTTGAGAAATGCCTGGACTGCAAAATACGGCTCGACTGACAATCCCTTCATCATTCCCATCATCATTGTAAATATGCAGAGGTTTATGGCACTCCAGACAACACCGGTAACTATCGCGTCAACTGGCAGCAGAATAGGATATGATTGGGGTGTCACGAAAGTCCACATCAACGCAAGACAAGTGGCTCCCAGAATGCCAAATTCGGCTACAGACTGGTGGCCTATCTGGTCGGAGATCTTTCCCCAAAGGATGTACATGATCATCGATGTAAGAGAAGCTACAATGCTCAGCACGCTGAGATATGAATAACTCACCTTGAGGTTAACCAGTTGATGATAAGAATAGAAGGGTCCTGAAACAGTTATGGCGAAGTTCCAAAGAACAGAGAACTTCAAATACTGCCTGAACTTTAGATTTGAGAAGACCTCTTTGAACATGCGTCCGCTACCGTATGTTCTCACAGGTGGGTTATAGTGATTCATCAACAGGAGGATGGTTATCATGGCAAAACAGGTGGCAATAACCGTCACTATTATAAATCCAGTATCACCCTCGAAAGTGTCCAGTATGAGCGAATAGAGAGGGGTGATCAGCATCGAAGAAAGTGAGAGAATCAGATTCCTTCTACCATAATATTTTCCCGTGCTTGATGGCTCGATCACATCTCTCATTATTGATGCCCAGAAAGTTCCAACGAGCGAGTTCCCCAAAGATATCATGGCAAGTATTATGAGAAGCAATGATTGAAATTTTATGCCAATCGCCAGAGTAAGCGGTATAAAGGCCAGAGGAACCCTGCCTATAATGGCTGCAAAAACCATCGATTTTTTTCTGCTTTTGAAGAGTCTCAAAAAGATCGGCGAGATCAGCTGGGTCAACTGTGCCAGGGTCGGCAATACTCCGATTATGGCTATCAAGAACTCCGATACTCCATACTCCAGCGCCAGACCTGTAACAATGAAACCCTGTGTGACCAGGAAGGCCATGTTGTAAAAAGAACCTTCAAGGATAGCAAGTTTTCTGGTTTTTTTGTATTCAGGTCTTGTGAAGTCAACGTATTCCTGCATCTTTACTCCCAACCGCGGATAATAAATGGATTTCTCACTGAGAGTTTATCATTCTTCAACGGTATAATGTCACGATACTTTGAATGGTGTTTTACTTTAACCAAGGACTCCCATGGTATTGTAGTCCGCACTGAAGAGAGCAGAAAATTACAAAACCATTATCCACGGCCTGTGAACCCTGAAACTTTCAAGCTTCACCTTGATTTTTGGGAAGTCTTCGCTGAGGGTCACGAATTCGGCCGTTCCACTATCGGACATTAGTATCGTGTCTTCACTGAATATTCCGCCAACCCTTGGGCTCAACACATATGCAGCCGGGCTTCTCAGCGGGAGATTAGAGTTCTGGGATACTTCAAACTTCTCTCCCGAATATCCAATAAGGGTTCCCAGTGGATAACCGTTGAAATCCGGAGTGATCTTTAACTCTGAGTATGCTTTCTGAATTTCCTCGTAAATCTCCCCCGCATTCCTGGCCTTCATCATGGCTATTGCGGCTTTTGCAAAGACACCCGATACGCGCTCATGGTTCTGTTCGATTTCCAGAGGGATCTTTCCAAAATGAAAGTACCGTGTGAAGGCTATTCTTAAACCTTGCTTTCTCACTACTGCTCTCATAACTATGTATCTCTGTATCTTCTTTCCGGTCGAAACCGGGTAAACATACCTGGTCACCCTCTCGTCGGAGCCAACGCATAAAATTGGAACCTCCAAACCGGATTCTATGAGAAGCGCCCTCAACACCTTCTCTATTTCCAGCTCTGTCATACCAGGTTGCAGTTCTTGAGCGAACTCACAGAGAATACTCTCGCTCAACTTTCCCATAATACGCAATCTCATTATCTCTCTATCGTTCAATTCCTGCATATTTAGATAGAATTCTTCGTCAAGAAGCGAAAACTTTTCGTCACATATTCTCCGGTTATCGGTTGAGACTTTTTCGAATGATCTGCAGAATCTTCTTACGACGTGGTCGAATTTCTCGCATCCACTACAGGAAATCGCTTCTACCTCAGGTGGAAGGACTTCGTCTTTCAGTCTATCGTAATCGAATTCCGGACAAATCGCAATAGTTTTGTTGCCTGCGATCAAGAGTGAGAAAGATCCCTGTTCGCGTGTATGATCGATCCTGGAATCGACCTCCCCCTCGAAATACCAGTAGATACTGTCAGGTGAGTCGAGCAAAACTGCGTCAATACATCTTTCATTCATGTATTTCCTGACGATATCAAAGCGCATCACACTACCCCTCCATTTGAAAGCTCGTCCCCATTCTATCAGAAAGTCATTCCCGATGATATTGCTTTTCTAGATCCACTGAATTACTGTCGATTCATGTTAATCTTGAAGCGGCAGCTTTGTCTTGTCATCATAAGGGCTTATAATGCTTATGAAGGTACTGTTCGGATAAACCGACAATCATATAATCTGACCTTCTGATAGATTCTTTGAAAAAGACTTAGGCAGATAGGTTTATTTGGTGGCTATAAGTATTTCGGTACTTCATCAAGAGGAGGTGTAACATGCGGAAAAACAAATTCGTTCTAATCTTAACTCTGGTCGCGTTCTGTGTAATATCTTTTGCAAACCTGAAGGATGTATCGACCAGCCCATTTTCAACCGCCATCGAGAAGTTATACGCTTTTGGGATCGTAGAGGCCGAAGATAATCTCTTCAATCCTTCAGACACTCTTTCCAGAGCAGAGGCGGCCGAATGGATAGTGAAGACATTCAAACTCTCAGCAATTTATCCAATGGTCATCGAAGAAGAGGTACAAAAGAAATTCGTTTATACCGACCCGCTCGGTGTAATCGATGAAGGCTTCGTTGTACCCTCCGCCAAAGATACGGTGGGAATTGATGGAGAGGAGTACATCGAGGGGTTGATAAAGGTTCGAGCCATAGAAGTAGTTGATGGTATGTACCGCCCCTATGAGGCTATTACCGGCGTTGAATTCGGTCAGGCGATAGCAAGAGTAGTCTTCGGAGTTGACGAAGAGATCGACTACGGCGCCAAGCTCGCTGAGCTGGTTTATGCTCCCGCCGAATTACTATCCCTGAAAAGACCTTTGAGAAGGGAAGAGGCCGCACAGATACTCTCAAATTTCGTGGATAACCCCAACTTTCAGGTGATCACAATATTAGCAACTGCCGACATTCACGGCCATATAGAACCTTACACACCGAGCGGTGCAAAATATCCCGTCGGTGCTATGGAGAAGATGGCTTACTATGTAAGTACCGAACGCGCAATACAACCGGACCTCCTGCTTCTGGATGTAGGGGATGCGCCATACAATACCAACGTTGCCAACCTTTTCGAGGGCGAGCCCGTAATTAAGATAATGAACATGATGGGATACGACGCAATGGCGATCGGAAACCACGACTTCGACTTTCCTTTCAACGTTATGGAGAGAAATAGTAAACTCGCCAACTTCCCTTTCTTGAGTGCCAATACTCTTTATATGGAGAAACCTGTGGAATTTCTTAAGGAGTATGTTATGAAGGAGATCGGAGGTCTCAAAATCGCCATAGTCGGGCTTACAGACGATAGCAGCGCTTGGTACACCCACCCGAGAAACGTCGCCGGAATAACATTCGAGGAACAGTATTCGGCCGCCCAGAGAGTGCTAGATGAAGTAGCTCCGCAGGCAGACCTGGTGATCGCTCTGGCGCATCTGCATACAGGTAACAGGATACTTCCTGAAAAGGTTCCGGGTTATGATCTCATATTCGAAGGCGGCAGAGACGTCGTTGCCTTCCCCGAAAAGATCAACGGAAGCTGGGTCATTTCATCCGGAAAACACGGAGAACTAATTTCAAAGACAAATCTGAACATATTTAACAATGAAGTCATTGGTATCAACTTTGCACACATCTTCATGAGTCAGAACCTTCCACAGGACGAGGCAGTCGTTGAACTCGTGAACGGTTATGTAGCACAGCTAGATGAAAAAATGAACACCGTTATTGGTAGAACGGAAGTCGACCTGGATGGAGAGAGGGGTACGGTGAGGCTCAAGGAATCTAACCTGGCCAATGCTATCGCCGACAGTTTGAGGGAGATGACCGGCACCGACTTCGCTATACAGAACGGCGGCGGAGTAAGAGCAAGTATACCCAAAGGCGATATAACAATCAAGGATGTATACACTGTACTTCCATTCGATAATTTGGTTGTTGCAGTAGAAATCACCGGCAAACAGATATGGGACGTTCTCGAACACGGTATCTCTGCCTACCCGGCTGCTGCAGGCCAGTTCCTGCAGGTCTCGAATCTCGAATATACCTTCGACGCATCTAAGCCCCCTTACAGCAGACTGGTCTCCGTAACTTCGAAAGGAGCTCCCATTGATATGGAAAAGACTTATACGTTAACGGCTAACGACTTTCTCACCGGAGGTGGAGACAAGTTCGTTATGTTCCTCGAAACGAAGAAAATAATAGTGACGAAATCCTTCCTCAGAGATGCATTTGCCGAATATGTAGTGAGACATGGAACAATTGCTCCACAGGTAGAAGGTAGAATAACCATACTCAATCCCGCCAATTGAAGAGTAGCGGGCTTTTCAAATAAGCGGAGAGATTTCCCTCTCCGCTTTTTCTATAACTGGGAACACAATCACATAAAAGTGTCATAATATATAAGTAATAAAATTCATTAGTAGCCATTCTTGTTGCCGGAACCGAAATCTCAGTGATGGGCGTGATTTGTATGAGAGGAAACGGCTCTAATGGATTCATAGGTATTCTCAAGCCTGGAGGTGGACCTCTGATGTTTTTCGGTAAGAAGGAAATGGCCATAATACAGCTGTTCGAAGAGCATCTGGAATACATAGGAAGAACTCTCGAAAACCTCGAAAAAGTCTTTCTTGCTATCTTACACAACGACGAAACATCGATAGAGATCTATGCCGAGGAAGTTCACAAGATGGAATCGGCTGCGGACAGTAAAAGGCGCGAAATGGAAAATGCGATGTACCAGGGTGCTTTTCTACCGAACTTCAGAGGGGATTTTCTGGGGCTAGCGGAGGCTTTCGACAAAGTTGCCAACGAAGCCGAGAACGTTGTCGATCAGATCGTTTTGCAGAATCTCGTGATCTCTGACGATCTCAAAGAAGACCTGTTGAAACAGGTACAGCTTTCGGTGGAAACTTATAGAGTCTGCCGCGAAGCCGCTGTCAACCTTTTCCAGGAATTGGACGTCGCCGAGGAGAAAATTAAAGAAACTGAAAAACTTGAGAACATCGAAGACAGTCATGAGAGAGCACTCGTGAAAAAGATCTTCGAAAAAGACATCTCTCTGGCAGAAAAGCGACAGCTCAGAGAACTTGTTATTTCTATAGGCAACATCGCAAACCTCTCCGAGGACTGTTCTGACATGATGGAGATAATTGTTCTGAAGCGAAGAGTATAGCCTTTTAACCTCTAAAAACATTCAGGATCTGTAATGTGTAACGGATATCAACTTCGCTAATTTTTTGCCTGTATTAGGCCTAGAGTTGTATTCTTGAGAATCTGAAGCAACAATCAAATGAAACTATACTTTCCATCGTTTTTTCACGAAATTGATTTCACGAAAATCGCCTAAACCGGGAAACCTACTTCTGTCTTTTTCCAGGAAAGTTCATGTATAGAGCATGCAAAATCGTTTGAATGAATTTACGCTTTGAAAATATCTGGCATGAAATTGCATAAACTATACAAAAGCCGGGAGGGGACCTGTTTTGAAAAGCGTACAGATTCATTCAAAGAAAAAAGGGTTCTCGATGATTGAGCTACTTATCGTGCTATCTATAATTGCGGCACTGATCGCCTTGATCGTACCGATAGCCATGAATGCCTCTCAGAAAGCAAAAGCAACCGAGCTCGCAAAAAACATGAAAACCCTGGCGGATTCTATCGAAAGGATCGCTCTGACTGATGGTGTTGACAACAACGAAAAGATAAAGGGCATCGACTCTCTTTCCGATGTTGCCAGAGACGTCAATGGATCTACCTATCACATAATCTACTACGTAACCGACCAGGTAAAAACATTCGATGCCTACATCGTGCATAAGGGTAATAATCTTTTTGATAAGGTCAGAGAGGTATTGAGTGATGCTTCATCTACGACATGGTCCGATCTGAAAAGTCGGTGGAGCACCTACACGCCCGTCTATCTTGAAGATAGCTCTCTGGAGGAAAGCGACAGTATTATTTATTACAAGATCAATTTCTACATCTACCAGTAATCATAGCTCGATTATGACCAATTCGGGAAGACTGGCGAATCTTCCCGGGAACCAGCCACCAAGTCCTCTGGTTACGTATATTTTTGTTTCGTCCAGTTTGTACATACCCCTGAAATACCTGCCGCTGAAACCTCTGGTGCTTTTCAAAACCCATTCGGTTATCCATGGAAAATAGAACTGACCTCCATGCGTGTGGCCTGCCAGGACAAGGTCGTACTTCTTTAGAATATCGGCCGAACCTTCCAACATGTTGGGTGCGTGAACCATTAATATCTTGAGATCGAATTCCTCTTCAGGCAAAAAACGTGTCCACGAGAAATAATGGTGAGATGGGGCACCGGTTATTCCTATCTTTTTGCCGTGAATTTCGACCACGGTCGAACGTGTGTGAAGAACCTGCACACCGGCCTGTTTGAAAATACGGTCAACGACTGCCGTCTCTGATTCTTCCCAATTGCCATAGACAGCGTAGATGGGAGCGATAGAAGCAAGCTCCGTAAAAAACTCGGCGAAATATTTCATGTCTGTGTAAGGCGAGAGCACATCTCCCCCGAAGAGTATGAGATCGACCTTTTCCTGCCTGAGCTCGTTAAGGAAAAGCGAGTGGAGGGGCTTCTGTATCCAAATATGAATATCGGCAAAGAAGGCTATTTTCAACGAGGGCGTATCGCTGAGTTTCAACCTTTCGACCATCAGAATATTTGGCTCCAGAACAAAAGCATAAATCAAGAGCACAAATAATAATAAACAGAGCTTCCAGTGCTTCAAATGAACAATCCCCATTTCACAGAAACATTCTACTCAATTGTATATCAAAAACCTCCGTGAAGACACAAACCTCTTAATGCTAAATAATTGAGTCTTGCAATCAATCAGTATGGCAAAACAACCAAAAGTCGCTCTCAAAGCTAACCGGGTTGTTTTAGAAACCAATAGTGTTAAAATATCCATTGATATGAAAGGAGGTTGCAAATGCGCAGAAAATTTCTGTTTTTTATTGTGTTGCTTATTATCTCGCTGACCGTCGCCGGGAATGTTAATTTGAGAGACCTAACAGCGAATGAGTGGAGAGAGGATATAGCTTTTCTAGAAAGAACTTTGGTCAAGCAACATCCCGATGCTTTTAACAAAGTCAGTCAGGAGGAATTTACCCGGGCCTTTCAGAAACTTCAGACCGACATTGAGAATCTACAGTGGTACGAGATATATACTTCTCTTACGGCACTGGTTGCTATGATTGGGGACGGTCATACTGTAATATATCCATACACCGTGCTGAGAGGCTTTCCAGTATATCCCTATTCCTTCAAGGACGGGATATACATAATCGCTACCGACGAGAATAACCGCGAATTATTGAACACACGGCTCGTTGGTGTAAATGGACTAGATATGAAAGAGCTTCTAGACGTGCTCAGGCCTGTTGTTTCACACGATAACGAATGGGGTTTCATATCGGCATTACCAAATTACTTTACCAGAGTCGAGATAATGAAAGCTCTAAACTTGACGGGAGAGGGAGATGGCCTGAAGTTGAAATTGGATAAGGACGGAGAAATTTTCGAAAGAATCGTCCTACCAGCCGAAGGGGATTTTCAATGGGTTCAGGAGCGCGCACAGAAAACATATATAGGCCAAACAAACGACAACTATTGGTACGAACTCTATCCCGATTCTAAACTGCTCCACTTTCACTACGACAGCTGCAAAAGCCAGGAGGGAAAGCCTTTCATATTCTTCATCTGCGAAATGTTTTCGTATATGAGAAGACAGGATGCCGAAAGGCTTTTACTTGATCTCCGATACAATGGGGGCGGTAATTCGCTGATTCTGGAGTTTTTCATATTAAGGATGATGCTAGATTGCAAATACAACAGAGAAGGCAGGCTCTTCGTTGCGATCGGCAGGGAGACGTTTTCCTCGGCAATCCTGAATGCAATATCTATGAAAAAGCGTACCAGAGCGATTTTCCTGGGAGAACCTACGGGCGGCAGTCCGCGTCACTATGGAGCTCCCAGAAGTTTTACTCTCCCAAACAGTGGAATCACAGTTCACTGTTCGACGACTTTTTGGAGGACTACTTCCGATACTTCCGAGGCGATGATGCCTGATATCCTTATAGAGAGGAGTTTCGAAGATTATTATTACATGCGTGACCCTGTCGTTGAATATATAGAGTCACTTCCAATACCGAAATAGTCGGGAGTAGTGTCATGGCCTTCAATACAGTGGTTCTCTTGGTCGGCACCGCCATATCATTGATTCTGCTTTTTTTCGCTTTAAAGGCTTTGAAAAAGAAGCGGCTGGTGGACGACACTCCCACTTCGAAAACCCACGGAGTTTTCATTGGACTTGTTGAAGTTTCGGGAAAAGTCGAATGCTCCTCACCTCTTCGCAGTTATTTGACCGAAAGCGAATGCGTATATTACAGATGGAACATATCCGAGCACTGGAGCAAAACCGTAACTGAAACCTACACCGATTCACAGGGTAAGACAAAGACTAGAACAAGAACCGAGAGTGGCTGGAAGACAGTCGCCTCCGACGAGCAGATGTCCTGCTTCATGCTCAGAGACGAGAGTGGTGAAATACAGGTGAGACCGGAAGGTGCAAAAGTGCTGCATGGCGAGTGTATCCTAAACCACTACTGTGGTCCTTTTGATCCTATGTATTACGGAAAGGGTCCGGCCGGCTCAATAACGAATTCCGACTACAGGAGGTGTTTCGCAGAGACAATAATACCCAACGGCTCTACGCTGTATTTTATGGGGCAGGCACGCGAGAGGGAGGATAAAGTAGCCGCTGAGATAGCCTATGATCGAGAAGCTCCCCTCTTTCTGATTTCTATGGATGATGAAAAAAGGGTGAGTCGTTCCTATGGTTTCGATTACTGGCGCCTGGCTTTTGGAGGGTTGGCTGTAGCCTTCTTTACGGCCTTCATATCTAACCGGACAGGATACGGTTGGATACATTTTCCCTACAGGAATCCTATCGTTGCCGTAGGCCTGTACCTGGTTGTTTGGACGATCGGATGGTTCTGGACAGTTTTCAATTCTCTCAAATCTCTGAGAGAAAGGACCAGACAGGGTAAGTCCCAGATCGAAATTCAGTTGAAACGGAGGAAGGATTTGATTCCCACGCTTGTCTCGACCGTCTCGGGTTTGATGCGGTATGAACAAGGAGTACAAGAGACGCTGGCTTCTTTGAGGAGTGAATCGTATGATGGCCTTGAAGGTGTTAGCGGTAGGTTGCTTGCCCTGATAGAGGAGCACCCTTCTCTCAAATCCAGCGAGGCCGTTTTGAAGCTCCAGAAGGAACTTATCGATACCGAAAACAGGATAGAGCTCTCAAGATCGTATTATAACGACATAGTCACTTTCTACAACACCAGAATCGAAAGGATTCCGGATGCACTAGTGGCAAAGATCGCCAGACTTGTTCCGCAGGAGCTTTTAAAGAATTAATGAAAAAGACCGGAAGGGTTTCCCCGTCCGGTCGTTCCAGCATTCTGAATCGGTTTATCAGTAGATCCAGTTCTTGTTTGCGTTCTCCGGGGCGTGTTCGATCATGTAATTAGATAGTTGTTCCAACCACTCTTCGTTTGCCAGCGCAACATTCGGTTTGGTTGGACTCCAACCCTTCCAGCCGTGGCCTTGGTTGGGTCCGAAGTCGAAAGTCATATCTGACACGGGATTCTCCATCTTTTTCATTGCATTCTTGAGAAGATATACCGCTTCGTTCAGATAGTAGTTGTCCATATCACCGACCGCCACGTGAACATCTCCGGCTATCTTAGGTCCCAGCTCTTCCCAATTCTTTTGAAGTATGTAGTTCAAGTCGTAGTTTTCTTTCCAGTATTCGGCGACATCTTTGTTGATCTCGCCGGTCACTTGATCCCAGATTGGCTGAGGGAACCCATCGACTCCCACCGGACCGTAGGTCGCTTCCCAAACAGACCACTGACCTCCTGACCTGTTGCTCGGGCCAGCAGCCATTTCAAAATAGTTTTCCTGCTTAACGGTGAATCGAATATTACCGTGGGTGTCTCTAGCGCTTGGTCTTTCGGTTTTTATCCATCCAAAGTCGCTATAATAGGCGTTATCGTCATTGTAGATGTTTATTAGCTGATAGTAGTTGAAGTCAACGCTATCGGGATACCACACATACGTTCTACCGAAAATGTCGGGGTAGAAGACTTTCATTGCAAGAGCTTCCCAGCCTCCGGTAGAGCCACCGGCCAGTATTCTAGCCCATTTTTCCGGTATCATTCGGAATTGGCTTTCGAGATATGGGATCAGTTCTTCAGTTATAGCCGTTCCATAAGGCCCGGAGTTAACAGAGTCCACAGAATAAGAGGTATCGTAATAAGGTGTCGCGTCCCTAAAGGAAACGGCTATGAAATTGGCAATCCCTTCTGAGGTCCAAAACTTGTAAACATTGTTGTTAACCCTAAATCCGACCGGGGCGCTCGATCCGGGGAAGTGTCCCTGGTAATAGATAACAGGATAGTAGACATCGGGGTTGTCGTAGTAGCCTTTTGGAAGCAGCACATTGGCGCCGATGTACATATCCTTTCCCCAGAACTCCGAAACCACTTCACTCTTGATCTTTACGTATTTGACCCATTCCGTATCTTTGTAATTACCCTGCTGAAGTACCATTCCCGGTTCCAGTTCATAATCGGGTTTAATTACCTTAGAGAGTGTAAGTTTTATCGTTCCCCAGTTCGTAGGATCGATATAGGTCTTTTTCGCGACACTGTAAGCGTTTCCAATGGATTCCCAGAACCACTGTCCATCACCTGTATCGTCGTGCATCAGCACCGTATGACCATCGGCCCTGTTGAAGGTTGTATATACGTTCAAAAAGGCCTGAACGTAGTAATCGCCGGCCGGCAGTTCTTCGATCTTTATCGGATAGCCTATTACTTCGAGATCATCGGAAGATATACTGACAAGATCGTCACTGGTGAATTCGAAGACATCCTTTCCCCAGAATGGAACACCTCTAACGTCTGTCTGGTACATCGGCTCGCTAGATGAGTCTTTGGTGACAATAACGAAAACTCTACCGTTGATAGGCGTTTCGAGTCCAAGAGCGGCGATTTCACTAACTGTAGCTTCATCGATTGAAATTTCAAAGCTGATGGACAAAGCCATCACGCTAAAAAAAGTAACCATTATTGCAACGATAAGGAGCTTTTTCCCTGCCATTTTCCACCTCCATGTAGCTGACATACAACTGGCTCATACCTTCGATCGAAGAACTCTTCGATCGCAAGAGCTGTGCAAAAATTACGGAATTTGTGAATGATGAATGAAAAACTTAAATGAATCAGAATGCTGGAAGTACTAATAGATTATCGGATAGTGTCAACGAAGACGAAGAGAGGATTCTCTGCGCGAAACGAAGAAGTGCACGCCTTTAGCAGCATCAGTAAGAGCTTCTGGTGAAAGAAAAATCTTTAAAACACCTGACAATTCCATCTGCCTTACCCCCTCTTCACCGGTTTATTCGATTCACCGGTTATTATTGGCATTATACATCGCATCCTTTGGTTTTTGAACGCCGTGCGGACTTATTTACATTTTTGTTCGTATTCCGTATAGTTACGGATTACTGCCGACAATGAATTTTTATTGTTGTCTTCGACCATGGGAGAAGCTTTCGAAATCCTTGAATTCTATATAATCTCGCACCCGCTGAAGAGAAGCCCAGATGAACTCTTCGAAGAGAAGTGCATCTTCCTCGCTCCGAAGACTTTCGATCACTATTTCCTCTTTCTGGCTAAGGGTAGCTATATAACTTTTACCCCTGGCACCGTGGTTCACAAAGAGCTCAAGGTTGAAAATTCCCATATTCCTAGATCTGTAGAACAAAGAAACCACCTCCATAATTTTTCCGCCGGTATCTGGCAGTATTCAGTCGATCACGTAGCAAGCTGCAAAGTGTCCATTATCGTAATCGCTGAGCGGCGGGTGTTTTTCTCTGGCGCATTTGTCGGTTCTCAGGGGGCATCGGTCGTAAAACCTGCAATAATCAGGGGGATCAATCGGCTTCGATATCTGCCCCAGTATGTCCGGTTCATCTCTTCGAGCTTCCGGATCCGGAACGGGTACAGCCTGTAAGAGGGCTCGGGTGTATGGGTGAAGGGGGTTTGCGAGTATCTCCTCGGTTGGCCCGATCTCAACGATCTTTCCCAGATACATCACCGCGATTCTCTGAACCATATACCTGGCAACGGCCAGATCGTGTGTAATGTAAAGATAGGCTGCCCCTATTCTTTTGGTGAGATCTTTGAAAAGCTCCATAATTCCTGCTCTAACCGAGACATCAAGCATAGATGTAGGCTCATCAGCCACAATGAAAGATGGGTTTAGTATTATGGCACGTGCTATCGCTATTCTCTGGCGTTGACCTCCTGAAAGCTCGTGAGGGTATCGCTGCGTGTATAATGAAGCTGGAGAAAGCCCAACAGCCTCCAGTGTTTCTTTCACTTTCAATGCCCTGTCTTTGGACGTGCCTAGCTGGTTCACCAATAGAGGTTCTGACACTATCTCGTCGATAGTCATTCTTGGATTTAGCGAATCGTATGGATCTTGGAAAATCATCTGTATCTTGCGCCTTATTTCTCCGATATCAGATCCGTCTCCATTGTGGACATATTTTCCGTCGATGAGCCGATCGGTTATATCCCTTCTTCCAAAAAATATCCTCCCACCGGTAGGTTTTTCCAAACCGACTATTAATCTGCCTGTAGTTGTCTTCCCACACCCGGATTCTCCCACTAGAGCCAGGGAGTCGTTGTCGGAGATTTCGAAGGTGACATCTTCAACAGCATGCACGTTGCTCAGGGCTGATTTTGAGATTCTGAAAAACCTTCCAGGCAGTGGGAAGAACTTTGTTAGATTTTTAACAGAAAGAACTTCAGGCATGGACCCCCACCCCCAGCGGGAAATGGCAGGCAGTCAGATGATTTTCCGCAATTTCCATGCTTTTTGGTTCACTCTCAAAGCAGATTCTTTCGGCCGAACTACATCTGGAAGCGAAACGACAACCGACTGGAGGATTTACCAGATCCGGTGGTTCTCCCTCTATAGCTACAAGTCTTTTCTTTTGTCCGGTTATCGACGGGAAGGCTGCCATCAAAGCTGCAGTGTAATGGTGAGCCGGTCTATTGAATATTGCAGCGGTTCCTGCCAGTTCCACTATCTTGCCGGCGTACATTATGGCTATTCTGTCACAGACTTGAGCTATAGCCGCGATATCGTGAGAGATGTAGATAATCGATGTTTTCGACTCTTCCTGAATGTTTCTCAGTCTTTTCAGTATTCTGCCCTGAACTATCACATCTAGTGCTGTGGTCGGTTCATCCGCAATAACGATTGCAGGATCGCAGACCAACGCCATGGCTATTATCGCCCGTTGCTTCATGCCTCCGCTGTATTCGTGTGGATAGCAATTCATTCTCGCAGGGTCAAGACCTACCAGACGGAAAAGGTGTGAAATCCTTTCGGATATCTCTTCTTTTGAAATGCTGGGAAAATGCGTCTTCATGGCCTCAGAGATCTGGTCTCCGACCCTGTAAACTGGATTCAGGGAGTTCATAGCAGCCTGAAAGATCATCGAGATTTCTTTCCACCTGTATCGGCGCATCTCTTCTTCTCCCAGTCTTACCAAATCTGTTTTATTGCCGTCCTTCGAAAAGAAGATGTTTCCGCTGACGAAGCTGGCGTTTTCCGTGAGCAACTTGAGAATTGCCATTGCAAGCGAGGTCTTTCCACATCCCGATTCACCTACTACACCAAGCGCTTCCCCCTTATCAAGAGTGAAAGTAACTCCATCCACGGCCTTTACGGAACCGCCTTTTATTATGTAATGCATCTTGAGGTCTCTCACTTCCAGTACCCTATTGTTCAAGTCAGCCCCCCCTCAAAGAGTTCATTGCCAACAGGCCAATTATAGCATTCAAGAATTATTGACCTGCGGTGGTATGGGAGATGATAGACTGCAGAGATTCAATTACAATTTCGTTACTACAACCCTTTTCGGGTATTATATAAAGAGAGTGAATGGGGGAGGTGTAATCATGCCTGAAGAAAGAGTTTCACCAAAAAGCAGTATCGCTCAGGTCTTAATGGGCGTCATAGTTATTGCCCTGGGACTGTCGATTATTTTTGTCCCTTCGTTGCTGGAGAATTTCTGGTTGCTATTCATATGGGTTCCAGGACTGATAATGGAATACAACGCCATCAGAGCGGAAAAGGGTCTTTTCGTTGCAGGAGGTGTGTTGCTGACCGTCGCTCTTGCACTCACTCTTGGGGTGGCCTTCGACGGTTTCTACGAGAGTGGAGGCTGGGCTCTTTTCATACTTGCTCCGGCAGTCGGACTATTACAGCTGTACCTGGCCGGTGGAAGAAAACCTAGAGCACTATTAACACCGATATTTGTGCTCACCCTTGTCGCAGTGATATCGCTTATACCTTCGGTGCTTTCAAAATGGGCGATAATAACCGTAGGTGCACTTCTTATTGGTTTTGGAGTGTTGATTCTTCTCAAAAAGAAGTAATCAAAGGTCTTTACCCATCTGAAGAAAATCGAAGTACTTTTCTCTTATTTTCATGAATCTCTTGAGGTGGCCTTCTTTCACGAAACCAAAATTAGAATAAAGCTTTATGGCCCGCTCATTATCGGCTCTAACTTGAAGGCCGATTCTTGTAATACCATTCTTTTTTACTGTTTCGATCATGTATTCGATAAGTCTTTTCCCTATCCCCATTCCCCAGTATTCTTTAGCAACTGTGAGGCCGAACTCGCCTCTGTGCTTCAGTCTTTCTCTGTGTCCACCTTCAAAAGTAAGCAATCCCACAATTTTCTCCTCAAGCCGTGCAGCGATCATCAGGCAGTTATCTCGTTCTCTGAAAGATCTGATAATTTCTCTCTCCTCTTCGACGGTAATTTTGAACTCGTTCTCGCCGAAACTCAAGTAATCGCTCTCACCACTTACCAGATTGATATATTCAATTACTTTCTGCGCATCTTCTTCGCAGACCGGTCTAATCTCTAAACTTTCTATGCCTCTGAAAGGTCTCTCTGTCACGTTCATATTAAAAAGGAAGCCTACCGTTCTTTTCTGTATCGGTCGGTTCCTCTTCAACCTCCGTTTCTGTTTCACCGTAGTTTGAGTCCACGCTCGCACCCTCGGAAATAGATGCGAGGAATTGAGAGTATTTTCTGTCCAGTTCCTCCTTCTCTTTTTTCAACGTCATAAGCCTCATTCTGGCGGCCGTCAGGAGTTGAATCGCTTTCTGATAGGTTTTGAGAGCCGTTTCAACATCAGGTTGAGTATTGCTCCTGAAGTATTCGTCGATCGATCTGATGTATGCGAGGAGCTTCTTGAAATCCATGGAGTTTATCTGTTCTTCCTTGAGCTTCAATATTCCCTCTATAGTCTTTTCTTCCATCTCACACCTCCATAACTTCATCAATAATGATTGTCGCCCGCCCATCGGCGAGATAGCATTCCAATCTGTCGCCCCGGGCAACATCTATGACGCTTTTGACAACTTGAGAACCTCTTTTCAAAACAACTCCGCCTAGAATTAGAGATGCCGCATAACCACCGTGCTCCACCAACCCAGAAGAAAGCTCATCGAGATAACTAGACGCGCTAGATAGGATCCTTTCAAGCGATCTCGCCACACCTTTCTCGAAAAGATCCAGAGAAGTATCTGCCCGGAATAAAAGATTGTCCAAAGACACATCAATAGTTACCTTTTCGAGTGCACTCGTGGATTCTTCAAGATGCCTGTCCAGAATTACACAGGCCCTTTCGAAAAGATTGTCCGTAAGTATTGAAACTCTCTCAAGGGCCCTTTCAATTATGATACCGTAACTATCTCTATCAAGGGAGTCTATGAAGGAAGCAGCTCTTTCGATTTCTGACAGCAGCCGTCTCGAAGCTCTTTCGGCAACTGTTTCGAACTGCTCTTCGGATCTTTCAATAAGTGTTTCGACTCTAGTGGAAAAATCTCTGAGTTTCTCGAACTCAGTTAAAGAGAGAGCCCTCTCGAAGAGCCATTCAATCTCTTTTTTCAACGTTGCTTCCGCTTGATTCAGGCTTTCGATGTAATTATTTACCTGTTCAGTTATGGCTTTCGCAGCGGCGGTGGGTGTATCGAAACGCTTCCAAGAGACGAAATCCGGTATGGTAAAATCGCGTTCGTGACCTATGGCGCTCAGGATCGGGCAGTATTCTCTGCTGAAAACCGATATAGCCATCCCCAGGTCGAGATCGTCGAAATACATAAGGTCGATCGCCGAACCGCCCCCGCGTGTGATAACTACCACGTCATACTCGATAGGAGAGGTCTTGATCATGTTGAGAGCCTTCAAGATACCCGGAACGGTCTCGCTACCCTGCATGAAAGACTCGTATAGATGGATCACGGGTTTGTACGGCTCTTTCAGATTCAAATTGGAGTAGAAATCTCCCAACCCCGCAGCCGTAGGCGATGAGATGACTGCAATTTTTCGTATAGGCTGGAGCTCGCTTAATTCGTGTTCCTCGGTTCTGAGTGCGTTTCTCGATTTCAAGGCGTTGTAGATCTCTCGTCGCCGTACCGTAATATCCGATTCGCCCAGCGGTGCGATAGTATCTATCCATATAGAGAAACTGGCTCGCGGTTTGTAAAAACTGATAGTACCCTGAAATTGCCACTTTTTGCCCTTGAGCTCGCTCGATGATTTCAATCCGAGCTGTCTTCCCATTCTACCGAAAGCCGCCAACTCCGCGATCATGTTCAGATCGATCTTTCTCTTGATACCACGTTCTGTGTAGTCCTGTGAAACGTTTATATAGACATAGTTTCCCTTAGACCCGACGTTTGTGACATCAGCCGGAAATCTTACTCTGAGATTGTTTAGACCGACACGAACCAATACGCTCTTGATATGTTCGAGCAAATTTTCGATGTCTTTGAATTCGAGGGTAAATTCCTCCATCTCTATTTCCTCCGGGAAGCAGTCTTACTGTTCTTAAAGATGATAACAGAATAGCTATTGAAATACGGCGGGAGTTATAGAAAAGAGGGCGATTACTCGCCCTCTATAATAAGCCACCCATCCTTTCCAGATATCAGTGCAGGTAAGTTAATGGTAGCTGTGTCTTTTGGTGACAAAGTGAATTTTTTGACGAATTCTCGCGTGGTTCCATCCGGGAGCTTCTCGATCGCTTTTACCGTATGCCATGGTCCTGGCGAATAAGCGACTTTTCTCTTTCCCTTACCAACCTCTTGAAGATCGACATTGTCAACACTCACAATAAAAGGATTGGTTGATTTCAACTCGGTTCCATCTATCACGATATCCCTGTTGTCCACGAATATCTTGTGCTCTTTTCCCAGAACATACAGACCAAATCCCAGGGCTATTAGTACGACCACAAGAATCAGTCTGATTATATTCCTCTTCATCATCATCCCTCCGCCCTATCTTCTATGGCCGCCTTGATAGCTGCTTTCGCCTGCCTTCTTTCCGTTTCTTTTTCTACCTGTCTTCTCCAGGCGTAAAGTGCAAGCGATATCGCGATGATTCCGTAGGAGACGAAGACTCTGAAGAATTCACCTATCTGTGCCTGGCCAAGAAGTTCTTTGCCGGCTCTCGGAGCGACTATAAAAGTCAAATGAAAAAGTGTTATACCGATGAATACATTCGGTATTGTAGCCTTCACTACCGACGCCCCACCTATTAGTAAAGCCGCAATTGCGAAGGTTCCAACCTGGTCGTGAGAATTGTAAGTGTTTATCGTTCCTATATTTTGCAGGAAGATTATCTGACCGAAACAAGCGAGCACGGTAGATATTATTATCGAAAGCGTCCTGGTCCGGTCAACGTTTATACCTGCCGTGGCCGCAACTTGCATATCCTGCCCGACGGCCCTCATATCCTGCCCGAGTTTGGTCTTGGTGAACCAGTAAACGAAGACACACAGACCGATTATTATCGAGAATACACCGAGCGGTATAGAGATGTTGCCGATATTGATCGACCACATATTGTCGAGTACCTTTCTCACGCTGATAAGATCGAGAGCGTTCCTCACACCGTAACCTCTCGGAAGAAGTATTTTATTGCTGGTAATCGGTATTAAGCTTCCCATACCGTACAGAATCGTCAACTGATAAATACCGTTAATGAAAAAACCTAGAATCATAGACGTTACCATTTCTCTACCCTTGGCCCTGTTCAGGATCGTACCTGCCAGCAATCCCAAAAGAATCGCAATCGGCGTACCTATGAGCATCGCCAGCAAGATGCCGGGGATACCCACGACACCCCAGTCAAGCATGAAGATGAGCCCTATTTGACCGGCCATGGCTCCAAGTACGATACCGAAGTTTAATCCCATTCCAGCCATTACAGGTATCAAGAGAGAAATGACCAGAAAGGAGTTTCTACCCAATCTGGTTATTATTTCGTTGATCAGATAATCGATAGAAAAACCTGAAAGTGGTATGGCAAATATTAGCAGTACTATAAAAAGAATGGGAACTGCGTTGGAAATAACAAATCTGGCTAACGGACTTTTCGCACGGGTAAGGCTCTGATCTTTCATGTTCTCACCTTCATTCTTCTTGTCAGAGCATAAACAATCATACCGTTGGAAACGATTATCCTTATTACCTCCGACATATCGCTCTTTATGATGTTGTTCATGACAGAGGGCGTCATTGTAAGGATACCCTGAAATAGGAACGTTCCGACTATAACGTTTCCCATCGACGCTTTGGAAACCGAAGCGCCACCTAGCAGGAGCGCGGCGACTGCGGGAAATGCCATGAGCAGAGGCGCCATGTAGAGCTGTATAAAACCGAAACTCTGTTCGTAAACGAGTATCCCGACCGCGGCTATTATCGTAGAAATAACGACTGAAAGCACCCTCATCCTGTCAACATTCACACCGGCCGCCCTGGCGTATACTGGATTTGACCCCGCGGCAGTCATAGCGGTACCGAGTTTCGTTTTAAAGAAGGCCCAAACAATCAAAGCCATAAGCCCAAAAAAGACTATCGTGCCGGTCGGGAAAAAGAAATTTCCAACCTTGATACTTAGAAAGTCGTTCAAAACGCCTAGCCAGTAGCCCTCAACGCTTATGGTCGTTCTCAAACCTTCGCCGCCATAACCCCAGATCATATTAGGACTCTTGTAGGGCAGTAGAAGCCACATCATACTCATGAAAGCAACAGAAGAGAATCCGACATAAGTAGCAACGACCATTTCATCACCCTTAACCCTGTTAAGCAGTAACCCGTACAGAAATCCGAGAATTGCCGCAAAGGGAATGGCGATAACGATCGCGGTCAGGAAACCTGCCAGACCAGTCATCCCTAACTCTATACTGGTTATGGCTCCGATCAGTCCGGCGATAACTCCTAGTTGCATTCCAAAGTTCAGTCCGCACCCAGATTGGACCATTGGAACCAACGAAAGTACCAGAACCGCGTTCATTGCGAATCTGACGATCGTGTCGCTTATAGAAGTGCTCACCTTTATTCCTACGAAAGGTGCTACAAAAAACAGAGACAATAGGAACAATCCGATGATAACTCTAGGCCAGCCAGCCTTTTCGATGAACTTTTTGATTTTCTCAAACACCGGCTTTCACCTCTTTCTGTTCTCCGAGCATCAGTAGCCCAAAATCGGCTGGATCGGCTGTTGGAGGTAGAATACCGACTATTTTCCCTTCGCTGACGATGGCTATCCTGTCGCAGATCGATCGCAATTCTTCAAGCTCTGAAGAGGTCATTACGATTGTTGTTCCGTGTTCCCTGTTCTGTCTTTTTAGAGTCTCCAGGACGACACTTTTAGCGCCAACATCTATACCTCTTGTAGGTTCAGAAACAAAAAGGAAATCTGGCTCCAGAACAAAGGCTTTGGCAAGACAGACTTTCTGCTGATTTCCTCCCGAAAGCTCTTTAGCATTTTGCTTCTCGCTCACACACTTAATCTGCAAAGAGTCAACATACTCTCGGGCTACCCTGGCGATTTCTTTATCATCACGCCATTTAATTAACCCGCCCATCAGCTTTTTGATAAACCTTCCCTGTATCTGCATAGCGGTGAAGACTATGTTGAGATCTATGGGCTCATCCAGTAAGAGGCCGACTCCTCTCCTGTCCTCGGATACGAATGCTATACCCTTGCTCAACACTCCCACAGGGTTGTTCAAGGGCAGTCTTTCGCCTTTATAAAATACCTCTCCCTCGGCTGGAAAGAGTCCCATTATCCCGTTGGCAATTCCCAGTTTGCCCTGACCGGCGAGTCCACCAATTCCCAAAATTTCACCCTTGCTAACCTGTAGATCGACCCCGTTCACCTGCTCGCCGGGCATATCGACCCACAGATCCTTTATCTCCAGAACAATTTCTGGCTTTTTGAATTCTATCGATTTTTTTGACAGATCTTCCTTAATCTCACGACCAACCATCAACGAAGCGACTTCCCTAGGGGTGGTGCTGGAAGATTCGAGTTCGCGGACCACTTGTCCATCCCTGAGAATGATCAGTCTATCAGATATAGCCAGAACCTCGCTCAATCTATGACTAATAAAGATGACGGACAAACCGAGGTTTGCGAGTTTTCTGGCAGCTTTCAGCATCGTTTCTGCCTCCGATTCAGTTAATACGGCGGTCGGTTCGTCTAGAACTAGCAACTTTGTGGATTTTCTGTCCATTTCTCTGGCAATTTCAGTGAACTGCCTATGCCCGACAGGCATTTCGCTGACCAACATGTCGGGATTAAGCTGAACTTCTAACTTCTCGATAGCTGAAATGGCTCTTTTATGCATCTCTTCTCTATTCAGAGTTTTTAATCTCTCTCCAAAGACTTCCACGAAAATGTTGTATTTAGTCGATTCCCTATTGAGAAGGATATTTTCCGTTGCCGTAAATCCAGGTATCAAAATGAACTCCTGGTGTACCATTCCAATTCCGGCTTCAATTGCCTCAAAAGGACTTGCGAAATTCACTTCTTTATCTTCGAGATATATCTTTCCCTGGTAACCACCCGTCTGATTAATGACGGGCAATCCGAATAGTATATTCATCAGGGTGGACTTGCCGGCACCGTTTTCGCCTACCAGTCCCACTATCTCTCCCTTGCCGACTCTTAAGGTTACGTCTTTCAAAACCTGGTTGCCGAAAAAATCCTTGCTAATACCTTCCATTCTCAACATATAGTTTTTTTCATCCATGACTTCACCCCAAACTCCGTAAGTTGAGAAGCGTCAAGAAAAGGGGGGTTGCCCCCCCTTTTTTTGTGCTATTTCAATTAAAATTCAAGATACTTCTGTGGAACTTCGACTTCTGTGATTCCCATGTAACCCTTGCCGAAGATATAGGTATCCTGGTAGATCATGATGAAGTTCTCTCTCTCGATACCATCGGCATCGATGTAATAGCTTCCATTCCAACCGGCTCCCGGTGTGTACTCGGCGAAAACGGACATAACTGCATCGAAATCGTCAACAGCGCATTTGCCTTCTATTACATTCTTCGCGTGCTCGGCAAGAGCGGCGGTCGTGGTGTAACCGAGAGAGTAAGCCCAAGTTCCCATTCTACCAGCTCCACCTTTGGAAACAACGGCTTCTTCAACCTTGGCAAGAATTGCTGGCCAATTACCGGCCTCTTCTTCCGTAAAGGCTACTCCGAGAGCACCAGGGTAACCCATCAATGGTGACGGGAGGTCGGCTTCGATGAAATACCCACCGAGTTCTGCGACCCTTCTCAGAAGAGGTTCTGTGTGCGCATCATTGGTACAGAAGAAGGCAGTCTTGTTACCGTACTCCTGAAGCCATGCTGGAACCTTCTCAAGTATGAACTGCTGCGCACCAGCCACGCCAACATCGCTAACCGGGTCTGGAGAGCCCATATCGATAAATTCGAGACCCAATTCTTCACAGGCTGCTCTCATGATGTCTCTTCTCTTGGATAGTAGTTCGTAAGACATGTGCCTGGGGAACGAGATGTGCATGAACTTCTCGGCACCCAGCTGCTTGGCAGTGTAGATAATGAGGTAGCCACGGGCGATAGAGTCGGCATTAACCGATAGGTCGGCAGCGTCGGCCAACATTGGAGGATCTTCATGGGGAAGTCCCGCCAGGAGAAGAATATCCGGCCTTACTTCTCTCACTCTTCTGAAACTTTCAACCGTTCCCGGGATGGCCTGGTTGACGATGATAGCTTTCATAAGAGGATCATCGGCGAGACCGGTGATCTGAGCGATAACCGTTTCCTGTTCCGACATGAAATTGTCCGGGTAGGTAAGATGGACGATCATTCCTCCGGAGGCGGCGTCTCCGTATTTTTTGATCAAAGCTTCGGCCCCTCTGAGATCATCCTCGGACTGTGATACTGTACCTGTTACGACACCGATGTGAAAGTCTACCGCAACAAGGAGCGCGGCGCTCAAAAGAACTGTCACAAGAACTAGAAGTACTTTGCGCATTCAAAAACCCCCTTTTTCTGTTAAGGTGTATGGGCTGCCGATATGGCATCCTGAATAATATCAACTCCACTCTCACGACCAAATAGAAACCGGTGATACCGGACAGAAAAAAAAGGAAAGGATCGAACCTCATTTACAAGTTTATCACAATAGAATATCCTTTGAGAAATCCAGATTAAGAACGCTTTGGGTACAAAGCCTCCCGCAATACCTCTATTCTTTCGTCATCACGGTCTTTCTTGAATATACTGGCTTATAATTATCGTGATGAATCCAATAGTAGGTAAAGTATTGACTTTTTTCGTTTTAATCGGGGTAGGCTTCGCAATAAAAAAGGCAAGACTCGTAGAAGATTCCTTCACGAAAGGACTTTCTTCTTTTGTTCTTTATGTGACTCTTCCAGCGCTTGTGATCGACTCTATGCAATTCCAATTTTCATTCGAAATGCTTTCCAGCTCTTTCATTTTGCTCTTAAGCGGGGGGATTCTATACGTTTTTCTATGGATCTTGGGACTCGTTACAGTCAGGCTGCTCAAACTCGAAGGGAAAGCCGGGGCCGTTGTTCTTTACGCTTTGCTGCTGGGGAATGTGGTCTATATGGGGTACCCTGTGGTGGAGATGGTTCTCGGTAGAGAAGGTGTCTTCTATACAGGTGTGTTCAATATCTGGTTCAATGTTCTTACATGGACAGCCGGTCTGAGAATCATAGCCGGAAAAGAATCTGGTGACAGGAGAAAATGTTTGCTCAATCCAGGGATAATCTCTCTTCTAATAGGTTTGATCCTGTTCCTTTTTTCGATTCCTTTACCGGGTTTTCTAGAAGAGTCATTGAATTTGCTAGGAAAGTGCACGGTTCCCCTGGCCATGGTTGTAACCGGTATTACTCTAGCCGAAACCAACATAAAGAGTGTGCTTGGAGACCAAAGAGTTATAGTGTATAGTCTTTTCAAACTTCTTGCCGTTCCTTTCACTGTTTTTCTCTTCCTGCAACTGGTAGAATTGCCCGATGTTGTAGAGAAAATCCTTATAATCATGAGCGCCATGCCGGCGGCGGCCAATACTTCCATATTTGCCAGGATGTACGATTCCGATTACGATCTCGCATCGAGATTGATCGCAGCTTCTACCTTCTTCTCACTGGTGAGTATTCCTGTAATAATTTCGTTGTTCGCTTGACCGTGAAGATATTCGCTCCACCTTTCTCAGATAAAAGCTGTGATGGTATCATTTAGCTATTCGAAAGAGAGGTGAGAAGATGAAGAATTCCGTTCTAGTCTTGTTGTTTTTGATGATAGTATCTCTGGCTTTGTCTAGTGTAGGGCTGGTTCTTTCCGGTGGCGGTGCCAAAGGTGGTTACGAAATTGGCGCCTGGAAGGCTCTGATAGATCTGGGCATAGAGATAGGTGGAGTCTATGGCACTTCTGTTGGCTCTCTGAACGCTGCGGCAGTTGCCCAGGGGGATTTTGAAAAGGCTCTGGAGGTATGGAGAGATATCTCCGAAAGCAAAGTGATGAGGCCAACGCAGGGGCAAAAAGCGTTGATAGATGCTTACGGTGGTTCAAATGACTGGAGTGTCGGTGAACTTTTCCAGGGAGCTATCGATATAATAAGAAAGGGTATAGACGTTTCACCTCTGAGAGAATTACTTGAGGAATTGATTTCAGAAAAGACAATCAGGGACTCTGGGGTAGATTTTGGACTTGTAACTTTCGATCTGACGGATCTGCGACCGGAAATGCTTTTCATAGAAGATATTCCTGATGGAAAGCTTATCGATTACATAATGGCCAGCGCTGATTTCCCAGGCTTTCAAACTGTTAAAGTAGATGGAAAGGCTTTCATAGACGGGGGGATCTATTCGAATCAACCGGTGGAGATGGCTCTTCAGAGAGGATTCAGAAACATCGTACTTGTCGATATAGGGCGAGTTGCATTGAGGGATAGGGTAGCCAGATTTCAGGCCTTCGTACAAGGAGCAAAAGTCACACACGTAATTCCGCGCATCATGTACGGTAGTACTCTCGACTTTGATCCCGAAAAGATACAACTTCAGATCGAAGAAGGTTATCTAGATACGCTAGCCGCTTTCGGCCTAGTAATAGGTGAATATACCTACATATTCGAAGATCGTGATGTTCTGGAGATAATGTTCGGCTCGCTTCCTATAGAAAAGCAACTTGAGGCGATCGAGTTTATAGGTGATCCTGTGAGATGGCCTTCCCCCGAAAGTTTTTACCGGGATTTCGTTGAGTCGCTTGAAAAGATCTACAAACTGCCAATGCCAACTCTGGTTCTACTGGATAACCTCGCCCGTCAGCTGAAAATTAACAATTTGATGCTATACAGTACCGGCGAGATACTTAAAGAGATTAAAGCCGCTCACGAGAGAGACGGGATAAAACCATCCAAGGAATCTTTGGTTCCGTACAGCAAGGCTCTCGAGTTTGTACTATATCTTTACGAGAATGCCCAGTTGCCGGAACTCCCAGAGAAGTTTTCTTTATTCAAATCCTCTTTCGACACTTTGAGTGACGTAAAGGAGTGATCGCTATGAAATGGATATTCCCAATCATAGTAATACTTTTGATTTTTTCAGGTTGTGTTCCGATGTCCCTACTTATGGGACCGGAGATCCAGCCCAAAGGAACCGTGAAACACGCCATCGGAATGGACTTGCTCGTCGGCTTCAACGAAGCTATCGTCGTCCCGTGGACTTTTCAGTACCTGGCAAGAATGGGCTTGACTGATTACGTAGAGGCCTCTTTTAGAGCGGCTTTACCTAGTATCTTCATAAACTCTCCTTCGATAACTCTCGAAGGAGGTGCCAAGTTCGGAATTCCTGGATTTTCAAACATAGCCCTTCTGGCGAGCGGTGGCTTCTTCTTTTTATCTAAGTCTGGCAACAACGAGACTCTGTTCGAACCTTATATAAGGATAGCGCCGATCGTAGGACTCAAGATTATGGACTGGATGATAGCGGCAAAACTCCAGCTCTTCGTGGCAAGTGAAGTCGGTTTTATTCCAGGTATCTCGGTGAACAACGGCCGGGTTTATTTCGATATCGATTTTCCACTGGTTGGAGGTACGACAATTCCAGATGGAGGATTAATAGGTATTGGCTATGCCTTCTAAGACAATATAAAAAGTTGGAGGTTGAAGAGGTTCGACTTCACTGTTTTGCAAACGCTCTCTTGCAACTTAAGAGATCATATTTTTACGTTTACGAAAAGCTCCTCTATGCTCTGACGTTTCCTTATAAGTTTTACTTCTTTACCATCTACGAGAATTTCTGCCGGAAGAGGCATCCCATTGTAATTGCTGGCCATTGAAAAACCATATGCCCCGGCGTTTTCGAAGACTATTGCACTGCCCGGTATAGGTATCTCCAATCTCCTGTCGCGGGCCAGTATATCTCCGCTTTCGCATAACGGCCCGACAACATCAGCGGTAACAGTCTTTCCAGTTCCATTTAGAACGCGTATCCTGTGATGTGCATCGTAAAGCACCGGTCTAATGAGAGTGTTCATACCTGCATCGGTGACTACAAAGACCTTATCTGAGTGTTTCACACTCACCACGCCGGCAACGAGGTATCCGGCCGGCCCTACTATAAAACGTCCCAATTCGCTGATTAATTTACCGTCGTAATCGGAAAAAAGTGCTGTAATTCCCGATTTCAGAGCTTCAATATCGAGTGAATCACCTGAATAATCTATTCCCCAGCCCCCACCAAGGTTAATGTATTTGAAACCGTACTTCTTCGCGCAGTCGAGAACTTTCGAGTAAGCATCTAAAAATGGAGCTACTTCGGTGATTTGAGAACCGATATGTACATGCAGACCATCTATCCTGTCTGCCACCCTGTCGATTTTTTCAATGGGAACACCGAATTTATGTGATTTCAGACCGGTAGATATGTGTGGATGGGTTCTGGCATCGACGTCGGGATTGACCCTGAGAAGCTTTATTATTTCTACTCCATCCCATAGAGGAAGCTCTTCAAAGGAATCGATAGATACATAGTTTATTCCCTTGTTTGTGAAATGCTCTCTCTCGGAGGAGCATTTCCCGTTCCCGTTCCATACGATCGTTTTCATTCCGGCCATTTTAGCCGCCAGGAGTTCTCCTTTGGAAACGACATCCGCTCCAACACCTTCCTGTGCCATTATCTTTAGAAGGGCAGGATTTCCATTGGCCTTGAGGGCAAAAACTATACCAGCGTTGAACCCTTTGAAGACCTCCCTGGCCCTACGTATTCTCTCCCTTATCTCCACAGCGTCGTACACGTAGAGCGGTGTACCGTAGTCGTTCGCCAGTTTCTGAAAATCGATCATCTCAACCTCCAAAATCTAATCTTTCAAGTATTTCATCTATTTCATCAATGGAGATATTTAGCGCCGGGAGCAATCTTATGCTACCTCCGGTGACGTTGAGCAGGACACCTCTATCGAAGGCCTTCTCCTTTATTCGGACCGGATCGTGAGTTGAAAGTCCCAACATCAGACCTCTTCCCCTTATCTCCTTCACCCATGCAAGCTTTTCTATTCCGAGGCGCAGGTGCTCTCCTTTTATTTTAACACCTTCGAGAAGAGTGGTATCCATTCTCTCCACCACGGACTTTCCGGCGGCCAGGCTCACGGGATTTGGCGCAAAGGTTGAACCATGGTCTCCTATAGCGAAGGGTCTCACACCACAAAAGATAGCAGCGCCGAGAGGAAGTCCGCCGCCGACGGCCTTACCCACGGTAATTATATCGACTCGCAGATCGTGATGTTGGTAGGCGAAAAAGTCCCCGGTCCTGCAAAGACCACTCTGTATTTCATCGGCGACTATCAAAAAACCGTACTTTTCCTTCATGCTGGAAATAGCTTCGATTAGTTCTTCAGGTAGAGGATAAACACCGCTGTTTCCCTGTACAGGTTCAACGAAAACACCCGCGATTTCGTTGTTCCTGGCGAACTCCTCAAAAACCCTTCCAGAAAGCGGTAGAAAAATACTATCTGGAAGCAAAGGTTCGAAAGGTGTTCGAAGCTTCGGGCTGTGGGTAAGCGAAAGGGCCCCCATTGTCCTGCCGTGAAAGTTACCTTCGAAAGAAACGAGTTTTCCCCTTCTCAACTTCCTGATCGCTTTGATCGCCGCCTCCGTCGCCTCTGTACCCGAGTTGGTGAAGAAGACCTCCCCTTCTCCACAGCTCATATTAAGCAACATTTGGCTAAGTGATATGGCATCTTCATCGAGAAAATAGTTGGAAGTGTGAGAGAATCTTCCGATCTTTTCTTTTATGGCTTCAATCGTTTTTTCGTCAGTATGGCCGAAGGCGAGAACTCCTATACCGGCGAAGGTGTCAAGAAACTCACCCTTATCAGTCGATATCCTTACACCGTGAGCTCTTTCCACTTTAAGTGGAAGGGCGTCGTACACTCTCGAAAGCATACAACTCACCCTATAGATCGAATTCGTCGAGCAACACTCTTAAAGCTTTGCTCGCATCGGTTCGGGGAACTAGCACAGATATCTTTATCTCCGAAGTCGTTGTTGCAATTATTCTAACACCGGCCTTCTGGAGCGAGGAGAAAAACCTGGCAGCAACCCCTGCACTCGATCTCATACCGACCCCCACAGTAGATACCTTCGCCACATTGTCGTCGAGTGTAAGCTCCCAACCATCGACATCTTTCAAGACACTCTCAATGGTCCTTCGAATAGCCGCCGGGTTGGCCGATAGAACGGTAAAGGTGAGGTGGGAGTGACCGTTCTCATTGACTACCGAAATCATATCAACATTGAAGCTGGCCTTCGCAACGGCGTTGAATATTCTGCTGAGTATATCTGTATCGCCGGGGAGATAATTGACGGTCACTTTTAGTTGGTTGGTATCTATTGTAGCACCCGTTACCACAGGCTGTTCGAGCCATTCTGGCAATTTCGCCACCACTCTGGTACCTCCTTCTTCACTGAAAGATGAGAGACAAATAAGCTCTACGTTGTATTTCTTGGCTATTTCCACAGAACGAGAATGAAGCACTTTCGCACCCAGAGCTGCGAGTTCAAGCATCTCATCGTATGTTATATATTCCAGTTTTCTTGCTTTCTCATGCACTTTGGGATCGCACGTATATATTCCGGCAACATCGCTGTATATCTCGCATGGCACACAGGCTTTCGCCGCAATCGCCACGGCAGATGTATCGGATCCACCTCTTCCAAGTGTCGTCAGATCGCCTTCCGGATTTATACCCTGAAAACCTGTGACCACGAGAACGTCTCTGGCTTCGAGTTCAGAATAGATTTTATTGAGATTTATGTCGGCGATCCTGGCATTGCTGAACTCACCGAATGTGTTTATATTGAGTTGAAAAGCATTGTAGGAGATAGACCTGACACCAAGTTCCATCAGGGCGATACTAAGGAGAGCCGCTGAAACTTGCTCGCCGGTCGCTAGAAGCATATCGAGCTCACGTGGGCTGGGTTGAGACGATATTTTCCCAGCGAGAGCGATCAACTCGTTGGTAGTTTTACCCATGGCTGAAACTACCACGATCAGTTTATCACCATTCTTCACTCTCTTCTCTATTCTGGCAGCGACATTTTTTATTCTCTCTATATCGGCCACAGATGAACCACCGTACTTCTGAACTACCATCATTGTTGTATCTCCCTCAGTTCCTTAACGAGTTGTGTTTTACTCGCCGTTTTTTCGTCGAACTGCTTTATAACCCGCGCAGGTATGCCAGCAGCAACCGAAAATGGTGGAACATCCTTGGTAACAACCGCGCCAGCGGCCACAACCGAGTGTTCACCCACCGTCACGCCCTCGAGAACGACGGCATTGGCACCGATAAGAACCCCGTTGCCTATAACTACCGGCTTCGCACTTGGCGGCTCGATTACTCCTGCGAGAACCGCTCCAGCGCCGATATGACAGTTCTTACCGACTAGGGCACGTCCCCCAACCACGACGTTCATATCTATCATCGTTCCTTCTCCTATGACTGAACCGACATTTAACACTGCCCCCATCATGATTATCGCGTTCTTTCCGATCTCAACTAGATCGCGAATGATGGCACCTGGTTCTATCCTGGCCTCGTATTTCGTGAGGTCGGCAAGAGGAAGGGCGGAGTTCCTTGCCTTCACTTCAAGATGGTAGTTTGAAATGACTTCTTTGTTTCTCTCGAGAAAGGCTTTTATCTCTTTCAGGTCTCCGATAACTATCCCGAAGTCCTCTCCACCGACGTATGTCAGTTCATCAGATCCGATTCCATGGAGCTTTCCGCTGATGTAACAAACCGCCGGTGTCTTCTTCTTCGACTGACTGATGAGTTTTATTATCGTTTCTGCGTCCATCTTAATACCTCCTCGAATGAATAGAAGCCATTTTTCACGCTCACACAAAACTCGGCAGCTCTGAGGGCACCAATCGCGAAAACTCTTCGTGAAATCGCATGATGAGATATCTGTAAAACCTCTCCTTCGTTGGCAAAAAATATCGTGTGATCACCAGGTACGCCCCCGATACGCAGAGAATGTACAGGCACTTCTCTTCCGAGAGCTTCTTTAAGCATTATGGCTGTACCGGATGGGACATCCTTCTTTTTATTGTGGTGGGTCTCAATTATCTCCACATCCATTCCCTCGAAAAGAGAAGCCGATTCTCTGAGCAGTATTTTCAATATGTTGATTCCGGTCGAGAAGTTATAGCTCTGAACTACCGGAACATGGTTTGATAACTCTTTGATAGCCTTCATATCTTCTTCTGCAAGGGCTGTGGTGCCTATCACTAAGCCGGCACCGTATTGAGAACATAGCTGGAGAGTTGTTGCGAGTACAGACCTATTGGAAAAATCTACGAAAACGTTCGGCTCCCCACGTCTGAAAATACCGCTTTCATCTACTTCGAGAACCAGTTCATGAGCCGAAAAGACTTCTTTGATCTCGTGTCCCATTCTCCCGGAAGATCCCACCAGTCCGTATCTCATAACACCCCACTCGCCTTCATCGCTTCTTCAACTGCCTTTATGCCTTTTTCACTCAATTCCACAAGAGGCAACCTCAGCTCGTTTTCACAATATCCAAGAAGATGCACGGCGTATTTGACGGGAATGGGATTCGTTTCGACGAAGAGTGCGTTCATAAGTGGCAAGAGTCTCAGATGAAGTTCACGCGCCTTTTCTAGATCTCCGGCCAGAACAGCCTTTATCATGGCTACTGTATCGGCAGGAGCAACATTGGAGAGTACCGATATAACACCGTCTCCTCCGCTGCAGCAGAGATGAAAGGCTTGATCGTCGTTGCCTGACCAGATTTTTAAAGCCAACCCTCTGGCTCTGACGTTCGAGATGAGATAATCGACCTGATACTGGTTTCCGCTTGCTTCCTTTATACCGACTATGTTATCAAACTCTGCACATCTTAGAACCGTCTCCGGAAGCATATTGACCCCTGTTCTTCCGGGGACGTTATAAATGATGATCGGACCACCCACACGTGTTGCCAGCTCACCGTAATGTCTGTAAAGGCCTTCCTGAGTTGGTTTGTTATAATAGGGCGTTACCACCAGTACACCATCGGCACCGTCATCGAAAACTCTCGAACTTAGTTCTCTTGTCTTTTGCGTGGAATTGGTACCCGTTCCAACTATCACGGGAACTTTCCCACCTGATTCCTCTATGGCAATCCTGATAAGTTCTTTTCGCTCGCTGTCCTTTACGCAGGGTGATTCACCAGTTGTGCCTAGAACGATAAGGGCTTCAACCCCACCATCGAGCTGAAATCTCAAAAACCTCCTGAAGGAATCGTAATCGACCTTTCCGTTCTTGAATGGTGTTACCAGAGCAGTTCCAGTTCCTCTGAACATTTCTCTACACCTCCTCCGAGATAGGCCTTTCCATCTTTGAAAGTAACTGTAAGCCAGCCCCCGTTTGCCTTCAATTCCACTCTCCTTAGACCTGTCCTTTTCGCATATATCCAGCTCACAGAAGTGGCACCGCTTCCACAGGCACCGGTTTCGGCTTCTACTCCGCGTTCGTATGTCCTTATACGCAACTTTCCCCTTTCGATGACCGAATAAACGTTCACGTTGGCATCGTAGAGATGTCTTAGAGGTACAAGGAGCTCCCAGTCAATCTTCTCCGTGTTGCCCTCTATTACTATATGGGGGACTCCCACGGTTATGATCTCTCCTGAGAACCCCTCCTCCTCGAAACTTCCGGTTAGGATCGGGTCAGGCATTCTAATGCTAACAATTCCTTGCGAGACTACTCCTTCGATCTCGCCGGCCATACTTTTGAAACTGATCCTATCCCTTCCCTCTTTTTCATGTATGAAAAATGCGTAAGTCCTTGCGCCGTTACCACAGAAGCTTGCTCTCAGACCATCGCGGTTGTAGAAATCCATGAAGCCCTTTTCGACGAAAATGACGCCGTCATTATTTCCAACGTTCTTAATCACGATGCTGTGTTTGGTCACATCATCAAGTCTTTCCTCTCTTGAATCGACAACTAGAAAGGTATTACCAGTGGCCGAATAATTGGCTCCTTTCATTCTATACACCTCCCGCATGCATCTTCAGAATTCTCACGGCGTTTGTGGCAGCACCCACCCTGATGTTGTCGGCCACGTTCCACAACAGAAAACGATGACTGTCAAATGATCTTATTCTTGAAACATAAACAAGATCCGATCCGGCTATCTCTGCCGGTGTGAACTTTTCATCGGTCAAAACGACATCTTCGCTCGCCCGAAGCTCTACCCTGAGGTCTTCAAGGTCGAAGGGTTTTTCGGTTTCGCAGAAAATCGCTTCGGAATGGCCATGCATAACCGGGACTCTCACTGTGGTCGGCCAGATGGATATTTTAGAGTCACCCAGTATCTTTCTGGTTTCGTTGACCATCTTCATCTCCTCAACAGAAAAGGAGTTTTCGAGTATATCGCCTATAACAGGAACCACGTTCCTGTGGATTTTTCTTACAAATACCGCATGATCCTGTGATCCGGCTTCCTGTTTCTCCAGCTCGACAATCCCCCTGTTCCCGGCACCCGACACGGCCTGGTAGGTGGATACAACAACGGTTCTCAAGCCGAATTTCCTGTGTATTTTATACAGTGACAGAACCATCTGTATGGTCGAGCAGTTAGGATTAGCTACTATTCCTCTGTAGTCCTTTAAAAGAAAACCATTGATTTCCGGAACTACAAGGGGGATACCTTCACTCTGCCTGAAGGCTGAAGAATTGTCTATAACAACCGCTCCGTAAGATGCGGCAATAGGAGCGAAAACTTTTGAAATGGAAGCCCCCGCTGAGAAAAGGACATAATCGTAATACCTTCGTAGAGAATCCTCTCTAAGCTCTCTAACCTCTATACTCTTTCCGGTAAATTTCATAAGACTCCCGGCACTTCGGCTAGAGGAGAAAAGGTCTATCCCATCAGGCTCAATCGATTCTTCTTCAAGCTTTTTAAGCATCATCCGGCCAACTTCGCCGGTGGCTCCAACGACTGCGAGTTTCATAGCCTCACCTCCAAAATAAAAAGTGTTCCCGAATGAGACCGGGAACACCTAATGGTTTGAAATAATCGCTTATTCCAAACCCACCGGCTCTCCACGGACTCCTCTCCGTGACAGTCATACGGATATTCTCCGTATGCCCAGGGCGACAGGATCTGGGGCTCCCATCCCCTTCGGCACCCTAGCCTTTCGATCCGCCCCGATTCCCTGATGGACGTCTACTCTTCACGGGTGCTCCTCCGTTGGGTTACTTTCGCTTGATTATAGCACGTGTTTTTCTGACTGGAATTTGATAATGAAAATATACAGTAAATTGTTCATTTTCTTTGTATCTTCGATTGACACTGTTTCTCTTGTAGTGAAGATAGTGGCTGCCTAAAATCTTTTTTGAGAGGACAGGACTTAAGCTTCAAAAACGAACAAGGTGTCATCCCAGTGCCTTTTCGCAAATAGAGACGGAGATCTTCGAGTGAATCTTTACCAGCCCCTCGCCCTGAAGGTAATTAAGAATATCGAACAACTCGTATCTCATTAAGTTCAGTTCACCGGCAAGCGCGTCGATGATGACGAAAGCTTCTGTATCTCCTTGTGAGAGCTCTTTGATTTTCTCCATAACTCTATTCCGGATTTCTCTCTTTTCGGGGACTTCACACTCTTCACAAGTTAATATTCCCTTGTGGGTTATTCTTAGCATTCTGAAGGGTTTTACTTCTACGTAATCCTCTTCATTTAGAAATGCCAAAACCTTGCTGAACTCTTCGGGACAAAGACCACTTTCGGTGGCCAGGACATCCACGGGCAGATACCTCTTTTCTCGCCCTGAAACCTTCGCGTATATCTGATTAAGCAACCTTCTTTCTAAGTCATTCAAGATCACTTTTGATTCCCTCTTTCATTGTAGCGGCCGACCGGAGCTAAATAGACCACAAATTCGTTCTCTCCGTCAAGGTTTAAAAGCTTGTCTATCTTATCTTGATTGTAAGCACCAATTGCACACGTTCCTAATCCTAAAGCCTCACAGGCGATGTAAAGATTCTGGCACACATGACCCGCATCAATAAGGATCACTTTATAGGAGTGAAGGTTGTATCTCCATTCAGTTCTATACGGAATCACAGACCAGATGAACGTCACGGCAGAATTGCCGACGAAGTGTTGTTTGAGACTGGCTTCGTCCATCTCATCGGTGAAATTTCCCGCTTTCAATAGGTTCAACGAGTGCTTCGATGCTACGTAACGGTAGATTCCCTTTTCCATTCCCGAGACTCTATTGATATAAAGATATGTTTCGAAAGGATGCCGGGCTCCGGCCGAAGGTACCGTTCTCAGAGTCGCGTAATTGTTTGCCATTATCTCCTTAATCCCCTGACTGGCCCACAAAAGATACGAAAGTTCTCCGGGAGTTATTGCTTCATCCGTGAAGACCCTGCGACTTCTTCTATCGTATATTATCGATGTAATATCTTTTTTCTTGAAAGTTACCGAAAACGGTTCTGGAAGGGGTAACAGGCCTTCTTCAATGAAAGGTTTTTCAAGAGCCGGTTGAGGTTTTCCCAGCTGCTGATCGGATATCCGGGAATCGCCAGATTCCTCGTCCCATATTCTGTTGCTTATGAAGTATCTTCCCTGATCTCTTGTGAACATTCAAACCCTCCCTTGTTATCTACTATAACCCAAGTTTAGCACGCTATTGTGTGTAAAGAACTCGAGGTTCAGCGGACTTGGTAAAGCCGTTCCCTCTTAGTAGATGTTATATCGGTATATTTACGAACTTATAAGAGGAAAGCAAAGGTAGATGACTATTTCGACACTCTCTGCTCGACAAGTGATACCGAAGCTATACATATTTAAGAGGTCACATACGTGTTCGGAGACAGGGTAGCCTTCAAATCCAAGCGAACAGCTAAACCCGTTAAGAACAATCAGGTTTGCAAGAGACTTTTAATGAGCAGCAAAAATATTTTTGGAACCACTAGACACCCATAACCGACATAAGAGCCGTCTATATAGAAGGTTAAAGACTCTGTAATCCGATTAGTCGTGGATCGTCTTTGGAGGCGTGTATTTCATCCCGATGTTCCAGGCCTTTCCGAGGTGAATTCCCAACGACCAGTAAGAATTATCGTAAACTGAAAAAGTTGCGGGATTTATCTTCTTTATGTCGGGTAGACCATTGACTATGCAGAATTCCGAGCAATAGCTCTGTACAACTTCCCCTATGAAAGTCTCATGTGTACCTCCAAAATCGAAGACATCTACAAGCTTACATTCCATATTTAATGGTGCCTCTTCGATCATGGGGGCGTTCTTAAGTTCCCCATAAAAGGTTTTGAAAAGTTCCGACTTATCGGTAGTCTTACCCGAATAGATACCCATAAAATCGACGCCTCTGAGCATATCCATGGAAGGAACATTTATACTGAACGATTCGAATTCCCTTATATTTTTGCAGCTGAAACGTGTTTTAGCAAGAGTTATCTGTATCATTGGAGGCTGAACTTCAACAACTCCACAGAAAGCTACCGTTGTATAGTTGGGCCTGTCTTCTGTCATACTTCCCACTACTACCAAAGGCATTGGATATATGTAGATTCCGGCACCTATTCTGTCCTTCAAAGCAATCACCCATCTCCCATGAAACTATACTTCTCTGATAAATAATTCTACACGATTATTTCCAGTAAATACAACTCTAACCTTCAAAGTAGTAGCCCGGCTTATCGGTCAGATCCATTGTATAATTCCACTGTGATGAAATGAAAGGGAGGGAATGATTTGTCGAGTGTTTACGAAGATGTTGTATGGGTTGATTTCGATCTGCTGGAACACTTCATGGTAGATGTCTTTAAAGGCGTTGGTGTGCCCGAGGAAGATGCGAAAATCTGCGCTAACGTTCTCATAACCTCCGATAAAAGAGGGATAGATTCTCACGGAATCGGCAGGCTAAAACCGATCTACATAGATAGAATTCGTGAAGGCATACAGAAACCGGTTACGGAATTTGAGATAGTCAAAGAAAGTCCAACAACGGCCGTTGTGGACGGTCATGATGGTATGGGCCATGTGATCGCTTATAGATCGATGAAAATAGCCATAGAAAAAGCCAGAAAATTCGGGATGGGTATGGTGGCAGTCAGAAATTCGACCCACTATGGTATAGCCGGTTACTACCCACTCATGGCGATCGAAGAGGGCATGATCGGTATAACCGGCACTAACGCCCGGCCCTCCATCGCCCCGACGTTCGGTGTGGAAAATATGCTCGGTACCAATCCACTGACATTTGGAATGCCCACTGATGAAGAATTCCCCTTCTTGCTCGACTGCGCCACATCAGTTGCACAGAGGGGAAAGATAGAGGTTTACGGGAGGGCCGGTAAGGAGATACCTGAAGGCTGGGTAATAGGTTCAGATGGAAAGACTAGGACGGATACACAACAGATACTTATCGATCTCAACACGGGTGGAGCGGCTCTGGTTCCATTGGGCGGCATAGGCGAAGAGACAGCTGGTTACAAAGGCTATGGATACGCAACAGTGGTCGAGATCCTGTCGGCGGCCCTTCAAGGAGGGAGTTTCCTCAAAATGCTTACTGGTATAGGTGATAGGGGTGAGAAGAAACCGATTAGGATAGGTCACTTCTTCATAGCTATAAACATTGAAGTCTTTACATCGCTCGAAGAATTCAAAAAGACTACGGGTGACATATTGAGAGAATTGAGAGCCTCCAGGAAAGCATCCGGGCAGGAGAGAATTTACACGGCTGGCGAGAAAGAGTATCTTGCCTGGCTCGAAAGAAAGGACCGCGGAGCTCCCCTCAACGATGTTCTGAGGAAGCAACTGGTTCAGCTCAGAAATGAATTGAAGTTGGACAATTACAAGTTCGTCTGGGAATAGAAGTGGAGGTGATGGAGTCTCAAAAGAGACTCTTATATATGAAGATTGGAGTTGTTGGTTTTGGAGCCGCGGCCATAGGCTTTGTTAGCGAGGTAATGAACAGCAATCACGAAATACATATTCTGGAGAGATCGAAGGATATCTATAGTTCAAGTATTAGCGGCATTCGCTCGGATGGAAAGATCTTTGTATCGAGCACGATGGGTGGTGAACTTGAGATTCCCATATCTATACAGAGGGAGGTTGTCGATTTTTACATTGGCAAGCTGAGCGAGGAGGACAAGAAGAGTGTAAGAACCGGAGTGTCCTTCGACAGCAAATCCGAGTTCTTCGAGAATTTTTACGCGAAGGGTTTCGAACCCGTGAATTCCATGTTCTGGCATATCGGAACTGACAAGCTCAGCTCGGTCCTTACGAGAATATATGAGGAGTTCTCGCAAAAGAGGAACATACACTTCCATTTCAACTCCAGAGTCGAAGATATAGACTTTTCCGACAACAGAGTTATACTTAGGGGAAGAGATTTCGAGGCGGATTTCGATTATGTAGTCGTGGCTGTCGGCAGGAGCGGCCACAGCCTGATCAAAGGAGTAACCTCGAAATACCCGGAAATCGTTGCCTCAAGTAACACCGTGGACATCGGCGTGAGGTTTGAATTGCCAGACCATCTAGTAGAGAAGATAAACAAAGAGATGTACGAGTTCAAAGTCCGGCTGAAAACCAGAACGGGTTATACGGTTCGAACTTTCTGCAACAACCCTTCGGGAAAAGTGGTACTGGAGAACTATGACGATTTCGTCACTGTGAACGGCCATTCTAATTCCGACGGAAGCTCAGTAAACACGAACTTCGCAATTCTTTGCACTACTAGATTCACTGAACCCTTTCACGATCCTATTGGATACGGCTCGTATATCAGCCGGCTGAGTAACATTCTCGCCGGTGGTCGTAAGGTGATTCTGCAGACTTACGAAGATTTCATGCAAACCAAGCGGACCAAAAGACTGGGAAGGGTAAAGCCGACCCTCCCGGAAAGCGATTTCATACTCGGAGATATAAACCTTGTACTTCCGAGGAGAATTTCTGTCTCCATCACGGAGTTTATAGAAAAGCTCAGTGAAGTTATCCCGGGAGTGGCATACCCAGATAACTTGATGTATGCGGTCGAAGTGAAGTTCTACTCCAACAAGATCGATAACGATCGTTATGGAAATCTCAAATTCATCGGCGACTGCAGTGGACACACCAGATCGATTACATATGCCACCGGACACGGAAGACTTCTAGGAAGTTCGCTTAAATAAAGGTTTTAGCTGACAGCGGTGAGGTTGACAAAAATCATTGGGATCGATCGCTCCCAATTGTTTGGGACAATTTTAGCGGCAAGCCCGCGAGATTATTTGCATGTAGAATTGACAAAGCCCTCACCTCATTGGGGTTCATTATGAGTGTTCGACCACCTTTAGCTTCTCCAGAGAGTTTCTTCCATCAAGATATTGATCAGGAACGTCTCCCTATCCTTATCTTACGCTCTTCTCTCTGTTCTCTAATATATTCTGAGGAAGAACCATTTCCGGTTGATATTGACATACTCGATGGTCCTTCCTCAGAAAGTAACGATCTGGGACAGCATATGGCTCAGAATTGACTCTAGAGTTACCTTAAGTGTATATATTCTTCATATCTCGCTTCAGGAATGAATAAATGACTATATTCACCCTTGAAAAGACTTGGTCCTGGGTAAAAAGAATGGTATTCTACTCTTAAGTAATCGATTACGTAATCGATTACCAGAAAAGGAGAAGTTGGGATGGCATTCAGAATCAAGGATGTAGCGAAGAGGGCGGGAGTATCTACCGCCACTGTTTCGAGAGTCTTGAATAACGTTTCCACAGTCTGTGAAGAGAACAGAGAAAGAGTCCTCAGGGCGGTTAAAGAGATGAACTACAGTCCTAATGTTCTGGCCAGAGGATTCAGAATGAAGAAGACATTCACTGTGGGTATGGTCCTTCCCGACTTATCCAATCCACACTTTCCGTTGATGATGAAAGGCGCAGAGGAAGAGCTTCGTAAGAACAACTACAATCTAATAATAGTAAATTCCGATGGTAAATTGGAGTTTGAAAGGGAAGCCATAAAAACGCTTCTTTCAAAGCATGTTGACGGGATCCTATTCATTGGATCAGGCTACCACAGGTCTGTCGAAACGCTTATAGAGGAAGCCAACTGCCCAACCGTGTTGTTGGGAAGACGCTGGTCAAAGACCCTTCCCTCCGTTTCTATAGACAACTTCAATGCCATGAAGGACGTTTTTGATTATCTCTATGGCGGGGGGCACAGGAATTTTCTTTATCTGGGCGGGCCTGAGGACGTTTCAAGCTCGGTGGACAGAGAAAAGGCCGCCATGGAAGTTGCGCAGAAGCATTCCGATGTGAAGGTGAAGATAACCAGAGGGAAGTTCACGTACGAATCTGGTTACGAAAGGACATTCTCTGAGTTGTCAGATCGAGGGAATGGTTATGACGCGCTTGTCTGTGCGAACGATTTGATTGCCTTCGGTGCTCTTGTGGCGTGCAAGGCTCTTTCAATAGGAGTGCCAGAGGAGGTATCAGTCACCGGATTCGACAACATCTTTCTTTCGGCCCAGTTCACTCCATCTTTGACTTCCCTCGATCAGAACACGTATGAAATAGGAAGCAAGGCCGCGAATCTATTGCTCCAATACATGAGGGGTGAAAGGAAGAACAAGATCTCTTTCCAACTCGAGACGAGACTGATTGTCAGAGAATCTTCGCGGGCAAGAAGGAAGTGATTGCGTGAAAACCACGAGGCTTGTCGTTATAGGCGATCTTCATGCCGGACCGGACAGGTCGTCACTCAAAGGAACTTTCGTTGAGACTCTGCTGGGCGAATGGATCGACTTCGTGAATGAAAGTATCGAGCCGGACGTGATTGTCGATCTTGGAGATAGACTGAACCCCGTCGATAGAGAAAGCGATATAAGGGTGCTTGAAGAGATTTCTGGAATACTTGCCAGATCTAAATGCCCGGTGTACTACATTCCAGGGAACCACGATCTGGACAATCTTAATCAAGAGGAACATGAAAAAGCTTTAGGAGGTGAGTTGGGCAACCGATCCGTTGTGCTGAAAGAATTGCGTTTGCTGCTTCTCAATACGCAGGACCCAGTTGTGCATGGTGTTGGAGGCATGATCTCCGATGAAGCTCTCGGCTGGCTGGAAAGGGAAATTGAAGCTTCTTCAGAGAAAATAGTTATTTTCACTCACCAGGCACTGGATGATCAACCGCTTGAGAAGAACATTCACTTTGAGAGGATCGAAAACCTTGCCTATGTAGGAAATAGGCGAGAGTTGCAGCAGATATTCGAAAACGGCGGAAACGTAATTGCTACAATAAACGGGCATGTTCACTGGCCAAGTGTTTCATTGGGAAACGATATTCTTTACGTCTCGGTGCCTTCTTTCACAGACACGTGGCAGCAACTGAGAAGCGTTCCGGGAGCATTTACTTTGATCGACTTCTGCGGAGAGAAAATGATTGTTGAAAACTACATGTTTAAGCCGTACATCCTTATGGGTCGCTTCAGAACAAACCTTAAAAAGGAGGGGTAAGAGATGAAACTCGGCATCAAGATCTTTCTGGTGATCTTGGTTTCACTTGTGCTTATTGCCGGAACGGTATTTTCGGTAACAAAACTCAGATTCTTCTTTCCAGTTCAGGTGGCTGGGGCGCTTGCCGTTCTTATGGATGGAGTAGTTGCAGATTTCAACAGCGAGCATCCCGATATCTTCGTTGAACCGATTTACAGCGGAAATTACGACCAGACAATGCAAAAAGCCGTAACCGCGGCTCAGGGAAAGAATCCGCCAGATGTTGCGCTTCTTCTTGCCATCGACATCTTCTCGCTTCTGGACATGAATCTTATCGAAAATATGGACCAGTTCATGGTTGGGGAAGACGCGAATTTCACAGAGACTTTCTATGCCGGCTTCCTAGAGAATTCTATGATCGATGGCGTAACCTGGAGTATACCGTTCCAGAGAAGTACTCCGATCTTCTATTACAACAAGGATCACTTCAGAGAAGTGGGGCTGGATCCGGAAAATCCCCCGAAAACATGGGAGGAATTGGTTGAGGCAGCGAAAAAGCTGACCATCAAAGATGCACGAGGCAACGTTACCCGATGGGGCTTCGAAGATGTTACAGACGATACATGGACAATCCAGGCATGGATTCTTCAGGCCGGCGGGAAATACGCCAATGAGACCGGAACGGAGTCTTACTTCAACACCCCTGAGGTGGCAAAAGCCGTCGAGCAGTGGACCTATATGGCCAATGTTGCGAGAGTCATGCCCAGACATCGCAGCTATGGGGCGGCATCCCAGGATTTTGTCGCTGGAGCCACGTCAATGATGTTCAATTCTACCGGTAGTCTAAGCTTCGTAAAGAACTCGGCTACGTTTGATTTTGGGGTGGCTCCGCTTCCTGGAGAGTCTAAGACGGCAGTTCCAACTGGAGGTGGTAATCTCTATATATTCAAAGGACTCTCCGAAGAGAACAGGAGAGCAGCGTGGACCTTCGTCAAATGGCTCAGCAAACCTGAAAATTCGGCGAGATGGAGCATTGGTACGGGATATATACCTGTCCGCGAGGATGCCTTCGAAACCGAGGCTCTGAAGGAGTTTGCAGCTGGATTCCCGTACATTCTGGTAGCAAGGGACCAGCTTGCGGTCGCCAGAAGAGAAATGGCCTTCCACAGCAATTCACAGATAAGAGAGGTTTTCTTGACGACTCTCCAGAATATCCTTGATGAAAGAGTATCGATCTCTGCAGGGCTGAAGCAGTTGCAGGAAGAAGTGGAAATGATTCTAGCTCCTTACAAGAAGTGATCGGCCCGGCCCGAAGTATCAGTCTCAGCAAGTAGTTCCTTGAGTTCGTATTCTAGCTCCTTATAGAAAAGTAATCAGCCTGTCCAGTGCCGGGAGGTGTGTAGATTGAAGTCGAGAACGAAAAAGAAGATTCTGCCATGGATTTTCATAGCACCCACATTCTTTTTCCTGGGTATGTTTACATACTACCCGGCACTCAGGTCTCTCTTTCTGAGTTTCATGAGAATGAACATGGCAACGCCAGAACCGGTGTTTACAGGTCTGGAAAATTTCAAAAGGGCCTTTTCAACTCCTCTATTCTGGCGGGTCGCTGGGAACAATCTCTTCTACGCATTTGTTACGGTTCCCATAACCATGGCTTTGGCGTTGTTTCTTGCTCTTTTGGTCAACCAGAAGATTTTCGGCAGTTCTTTCTTCAAGACTACGTATTTCTATCCGAATGTGATACCGATGGCCGCTGCATCGATGATCTGGCTGTATATATTTCTTCCGGGATATGGATTTCTGAACTACATCCTTGGAAAGATCGGCATACCGAATATTGAATGGGTAGGCGATAGCAAGTTCGCTATCTGGGCTTTGATTATAGTTGCCATCTGGAAGAACGCCGGGTACTACATGGTGATCTTTCTCGGGGGATTGCAACAGCTGCCAACGGAGATTTACGAGGTTGCAACGATAGACGGAGCATCGGCCTGGCGTAAATTCTGGAAGATAACCTGGCCTTTGCTCTCACCGACAACATTCTTCGCATTCATAATCGCGGTAATAAACTCATTTCAGGCAGTCGATCAGATCTATCTCATGACTAGAGGTGGTCCTGCAAACTCTACGAATATGTTTGTCTATTACATTTACCAGGTGGCCTTCAAATACTGGGACTTCGGATATGCCTCTGCACTCACCGTGATACTCCTTGTGCTCTTGCTGGTATTCACAGTTCTCGCCTTCTTTTTCATGGAAAGGAGAGTCTTCTATGAATCGGGTGAGAGACTATGACCAAAAAAGGAAGAGTGACAAGATGGATCTCAATATCTCTGATGATAGTATTTGCCGTGATTCTTGCCTTTCCGCTTTACTGCATAGTTGTTACGGCTTTCAAAGATCCAACCGAAGTCTTCTCGATGGTTCCGAAGTGGCTACCGGAAAAGTGGACATTTGATAACTTCAAAGAAGTCTTTAAGATAATTCCCTTCGGGAGGTATTATTACAATACGATCCTCTACGCGTTTGGTCTACTCGCCGTGCAGTTTGTCACAGTTACGCTTGCGGCTTACGCATTCGCCCGAATGGAATTCAGATTTAAGAAAGTTCTCTTTATGATTCTCCTCGTGCAGCTGATGATAGCGCCGCAGACTCTCATAGTGCCTAACTACTTGACAATAAGCAATATGGGTTTGCTAGATACCAAGACGGCCATTGCCCTTCCATACGTTGCCTCCGCAATCGGTGTCTTTATGTTGAGACAAGGGTTCGCGGCGATTCCGAGAGAACTTGAAGAAGCGGCGACCATAGATGGCTGCGGTACTTTCAGGTTCATGATCTCGATAGCTATTCCGCTCCTGAAGCCGACCTATCTGGCTTTCACACTCATAAGCGTTACGTATCACTGGAATGAATTCTTCTGGCCTTTGATAGTTACCGACAGCGTAAAGGCTCGTACACTGACGGTTGGCCTTGCAATGCTTGCCGAAGCTTCAGAGAGCGCGGCGGCCTGGACACTCCTTATGGCTGCGACTTTGCTTATCATACTGCCATTGATTATTTTCTTCGCCATTTTCCAGAAGACTTTCATATCCAGCTTCATGCAGTCCGGACTGAAGGGATGAACGGGGGGAACGGATGTTGGTTGCCAGTAGTGGTTAAGAGAGGTAAGAGGTTACTGATAAGAAGTAAAAAAGCCAGGATCCCTGTACTCTTAAACTTCTCGCCTCTGCCCCTTGGGCTCAGTTTTGTGTTTTTGCGACCGGCCTTACCATGCTCCAGGATCGAAGTTCGGGCGAGATTTCGATTTCCTTTACGACGGTGAAGCCGAAGGATTCGTAGAAGCCCAGGTTTGAAGGGTTCTGGGTTTCGAGATAACAGGGGAGGGCTTTCGAGTCTGCTTCATGCGTAAAAAGGCCCATGAGTCGCCCACCGACGCCCTTTCCCTGAGAAGCGGGCGAAACGGCGATAAAGATCAGGTGAAGGTGATGTTCTTTGATGCATTCTTTGTGAACCTTCGAGACCCCCCTGCCGACCTTCATAAGGCGGCCGAGCGAACCCGCCGGAAACGTGAGCATTTTCAACGCCCCGCCTCTGATCCAGGCGCTCATTCCCGGGTCCTCTTCAGAGTCGATCCACAGAATCATTCCGTTCTTCCCGGGTGAATCGAAATAGGCATATCCCTTGGTCGAATAGACCTTGAACATGACTCCGTAGATCTTACTCACGTATTGCTTTGCCTTCTCGCTTGCTACGTATTTGACCATCGGGTCGGCGGTGAACGCTTCGGCCAGAATTTCTATTGCTCTTGGGTGTTCTCCTGGGGAAATCTTTATCGGTTCTATAATGCTCTCACCCTTTCCTACTTGCCACTATGCACGGCAAAAGGCTGGATTGTCAATAAATAGATTTATAATCTCAGGCAACACTCGAGCGCCGCCCAGAATACACGCTCTTTGTGACTGGAAGCTTCCGGATGAAATCTTCTGTCCCATTCGTCACCGCTCACATCGTCTCCCGAGGAGAGCAGCTGGCCAAAGACAACATCTCTGAACTGCGAGACGGCCATAAGTGCCGAAGCCTCCATCTCGACCGTTATGCAACCTTCATCGATTCTTCTTTTAACTATCTTCTTCGTCTCTCTGTAAAAGGCATCGGTTGTCCAGGTCTTTCCCTTTATATATGGTATGGATAACTCTCTCAATGTTGATTCGATGATCTCGATCACATAAGGATCGGCGTTTATCTCTCTAGAGGGCGCCACGTAATGGAAGGAGGTCCCCTCGTCCCTGATGGCTGATTCCACCACGATGATCTCGCCTCTTGGAATCTCTCTCTTCAAGACCCCGCACGAGCCGCAGGCTAACGTCTTCTTAACACCCAGTGCTATCAGCTCGTCATAAAAGCCCGCCGCAGAGGGAGCCCCGAGCCCCGGATTCAAAAGCGCCACCCGCTCTCCTTTGTACTCAATCCCGTAGACCGGAAACAGACCCACTTCGCTTCTTCTGTTCACGATCTTCTCGAGAAGCCCTCTCTCGTTCAGGCTGTCGATTACATCCTGATAGAAGATGACTACCGCCCTTTCGGGCATGTCGGGGATCGGCGAGATGACCTTCGTCGGTTCTATGATTGCGGGCCTTTCATAATCATGCTCATAAATGGGTAAACTCTTCTCCATGGCTGCCTCCCTTGCAACGATTCTAGCAGTGAAGAAGAAGTGATTATGCTTCGGCAGATAGACGCTTTTGTAACCGATCTAATATCGGTAATAAAGACACCGTATCCAATAAATAGGCGAAGAAAGGAATAAGGCAAAAGAAAAAGGACTCAACTCCATATAAAATGTTTTTTTGTGTGAAAAACAATACGAAAGGAGAGAGTCCCGAAAAAATGATAACACCAACATAAGAAATGTGAAGGAAGCGGTGAGAGAGACAATACCTGCGTATAAACGGGTTAAGGGAAGGCTCAGAGAATACCCGAAGATCGAGATCGAGAAAGAAGGACTCGAGCTTCAAGGAGAAGCATCACAGACATATTAAAAGCGATGGAAGATAGAGAGGCTCTTCCAGAAAATGAAAGAGGTGTTCAGTGTGGAGACTCCCAAAAAGGGTGGCAGAGATGATCTCCTGTCCAGAGTAACGGCACTATTTCTAACGGTTGTTACTCTTGCCTTCTCGAAGTTCGTGCTTAACGATTCTATTCTAGATTACCTCAATTGTTGCCGATCTGTTCATTGGATACGGTGCAAAAATACCGATAAGATTACGGAAGGAGCGTTAGGAAATGCCCCTTATTCCTTATCCAGACTTTGTACGTTTTTGTCCGGCTGGTTCTCTGGTCTTCACATTACGTTATGACCGCCGTTCAAAACCCTGTGAAAGTTGGTGTCAACACTTGCCCGCATTTTGAACTATGCCATGCGGCAAAATATAAGACACGCCGCTTCGAAGTTTTATCGATAAGGTGGACGCGACGGTAACGCTGGCATAGTTTTGCTAAAATTGTGAAGAGAAAAATAAAAATAGTCGCCGATGCTCTTTTCAATCAAGAAGCTAGGCGCGTGCAGTGTTTCAAGAGAGGCTCCTTATGTTTTCAAAAGAGATTGGCATCACTTCAAGTGTCAATGAGAGAAGATGGGATCTATGAAGAGTAGAAAAGATGTTTCTATCAAAAATTCAATTAGGATCATGTTCATACTGACACTGGTTTTATCGATCGGCGGCATCGGATACCTGATTTTCAATAGATGGTTATCCTCGGCTGAAAAAATGGCTGAGAATATTGTAGAGACTGTTGGAGAAGGCATCTACAGTAGAGTCGTCTCTTTCATGCAAGAGCCTGTCCATATCAACGATGCCAATCGAAAGATCATTGAGAACGGAATTCTCGACCTGTCCGATGAAGAGCTCAGGGACAAGTTTTTCGTCGGAGTTTTGAGCTCTCAGCGAGAGGAGATATACAGCTTCAGCTACGGCACGGAAAACGGGGAATACTACGGAGCCCGCAGAAACGAGAACGGCGTTATCGAAATAATGAGGAACAACACTTCTACCGGGGGCAATTCCTGGTACTATTCGGTGAACGAAGACCTGACGGCGGGCGAGCGAGTCGTCGTGGCCGGAAAATTCGACCCGCGGACGCGCGCGTGGTACAAAGCCGCGCAGAAAGAGGCAGGCCCCGCCTTCTCACCCATCTACAAGCATTTCGTGATGAACGATCTCACCATTTCTGCCGCATGGCCCGTTTACGACAGAGATGGCAACCTGCGAGGCGTAATGGGAACGCATATGCTCCTTTCAAGTGTCGGAGCCTTTCTCAGGGATACCGTGGACGATTATAACGGTTACGCGATTCTTTTCGAAAAAGACACGGGCGCGCTAATCGCCAATTCGATGGGGATCGACAACTTTTCCGTCCTTCCCGACGGTACATTGAAAAGAACTACCATAAGTGAAATGGAAGACCGGGATATTCAACAAGAGTACGCTCAATACTCAACGAGCAGGGAATCCGTCTTTGCTTACCGCGGCGGGAAGGAGAAGTTTTTTGTCAACGCGCGCGAGATTCAGATGCCTGGCATCGACTGGATATTGTTATCTGCGGTCCCCGAAGGGCTTTACATGAACAGTGTGGTCGCAAGCGTTTATCTGACAGCCCTTCTCGTGGCCTTTGCCCTGGCTGTATCGTTTGTCGCTTATCATATGATCGTTGGCAGGCTAATCAGGCCCATAGAGGAGCTCTTCGATGTCTCCGCTGCGCTGTCTTCGGGGGATTTATCGAGGCGCGTAGAAATAGTAAGAAACGACGAAATAGGAAGCATATCGGAAAGCCTGAACAGGGTTGCGGACAAGATGCAGTTTCTCATAAACAACCTGGAAGACAGTGTAAAGGAGAGAACAGAGCAACTCCACAGCGCAAACGCGGCGCTAGAAGAAAATAAAAATCAGCTCCAGCTAATTCTGAACTCAACCGCAGAAGGGATCTACGGAATCGATATGGATGGAAAATGCACCTTCTGTAATATCAGCAGTATCAGAATGCTGGGATACAACAGTCAGGAGGAATTGTTGGGAAAGAATATGCACCTGCAGATTCATCACAGCCATCGTGACGGAAGACCCTTTCCAATCGACGAGTGCAGGATTTTCATGTCGATCGGACAGGGCAAAGGGTTCGAAGCCGCCGACGAGGTTTTCTGGAGGGCCGACGGTACCTGTTTCGATGTGGAGTACCGTTCGTATCCTCAAATAAAAAACGGCGAGGTCGTCGGTGGAGTCATCACTTTTACGGATATAACCGACCGTAAAAAGAGAGAGGCGGAGATCGAATACCTTAGCTGTCATGACGCGTTGACAGGTCTTTACAACAGAAGTTGTTTCGAGAGCAACCGCGATAAAATAGACATTCCCGACAATCTACCGCTTTCTGTGATCTTCGCAGATATAAATGGTCTGAAGATGACAAACGATGTGTTCGGTCACGTCGCTGGAGACGAACTTATAAAAAAGTCGGCCGATATTCTCAGGAAATCCTGCAGAAATGGCGATGTAATAGCACGCGTCGGCGGTGATGAATTCGTGATACTTCTGCCGAAAACAGATAAAGGAGAGGTCGAAAAAGTTCTCTCGCTAATCAAGACCGGTTTTTCGAACGCCCGTATTGAAGCGATAAAATGTAGTGTTTCGCTCGGCGTAGACACGAAAACGAGCAGCCATCAGTCGCTGGAAGAAATGATGGCCAACGCGGAAAATATGATGTACAAGGACAAGACCATCAATCGTAAATCGGCTAACAGAGATATCATCGACACGATTATCGAGACTTTGCATTCAAAGTACCCAAGGGAAAAGCAGCATTCGCTGTCCGTCAGCCAATTATGCGGAGAGCTAGGAATTACACTGAATCTCTCAAAGACTGAGATCAACGTGCTCAAGCGGGCCGGTTATTTGCACGATATAGGTAAAATAGTACTCGAAAAAAGTCTGCTGTCAAAAGATAATTTGAAGTCTTTGACCGAGGAGGAGCGGGAAAAAGTTAGGCAGCATCCTATTGTAGGATACCGTATCTTGAATCTCTTCGATGAAACGCTGGATCTCGCCGAATACGCCTACAGCCACCACGAAAGATGGGATGGTAAAGGCTATCCGAGAGGACTTGAAGGCGAGCAGATTCCGTTGATAGCGAGGATCATATCGATAGCGGAGACCTATGATCGTGTACTTAACCGGGGAGACGGTCCCTTCGACGAAAGAAAGAAAATGGCCGTTAAGGTCATAAAGGAAAGCGCTGGAAAGCAATTCGACCCGAATCTCGCAGGGCTTTTTGTTCAGACAATTGACAAGAGCGCTTGAGCCGACTGTACGGCAGTCACCAGACCGAAGATAACAGTCTAGCGGGGTTGGCCGTTCCGGTATTCGCGGTCGCCATCTCTACCGAAAAAAACTTCCCATTCATCGTATATAGCCCTTAGTTCCTCATCCAGGTAAGTCAGCGCCTTCGCACCGATATAAGCTGGCACGCCGTAGTACGCATGTGCGATCGCGCCGGTTATTGCGCCGATCGTATCGCTATCGCCACCGAGAGATATCGCAGTACGAATAGCATCCTCGAACGAATCAGATTCAAGAAAACATTCAATGGCCTGAGGCACTGTTTCCTGGCAGATCTCGTTGAACCTGTACGAAGATCTAATCCCGTCGATTGTGAAATCGAGTGGGTAGTAACTTTTCGAGATCCTGTCGCGTATTTCTCCTTTCGAAAAACCCTGACGCGCCAAAAAGATGGCGATGACGGTCGCCTCCGCCCCTTTGATACCTTCCCTGTGGTTGTGCGTAACGGAGGTTATCGTTTCGGAAAGGCTCACCGCTTCGGCTTCCGTTCGGGCGATAAATCCGGCCGGGCTGATACGCATGGCCGCTCCATTGCCGAAGCTGTTGTACGGCTTTGGGTTGTCGCTGAACATCCAGCGTGCAAACATTCCGCCGTAACCGCAATCGGGATATTTTCGCCCAATTTCCCGCATGTATCTGATCGTCAATTCACCCAGCAGCCGGTGGTAATTGTCGTCCAGTCTGTAGTCGTTTATCGACGTATCGACGCTCCTTTCCGTTTCTATCAAAGCCTTTGCAACTGCGAGTGTCATCACGCTGTCGTCGGTGGCAAAGCAGCCCCTGGCGAACAGTTCGAAATCCCTGTCTCGGTAGTTATCGAACTCGAATCTAGATCCCACGATATCGCCAACGATCGCCCCCAACATGGTTTTCACACCGTCTCTTCTCTACCCTGGCGATTCATCCTGAGCAGGTGACTTCTTATCGCTTCAAGCCTTTCGGACATGCGGGGAAAGGTTTTGTACCGCGCTGCGATCGAAGATAGATCGCTGAGGTCGATCCACTTTAACTCCGAGATGGTGTAGTAGTTTCCGTTCACGTCTTCCGGTTCCGAGCCGGGTGATGGATCCGAACCGTCATATATGAAGTGGAACATCTTCGCCGAGTAATACAATCCATCCTCCGGCAGCTCGATCTCTGCAATCATACCCGCAGGCTCGATATCCAGGCAGGTTTCTTCGAGAACCTCTCTCTTCACCGCTGCTTCGTCGGATTCCCCGGCAACCTTTCCACCGCCAGGAAGCAGCCATTCGTCGGGCCGGCCGTCGTTTCCACTATGCTTTATAATAAGCACCTTCTCTCCATCCGTGATTACACCTTCCACCCTGTAAGACCTCTCTACTACTCTTTCAAGGATCGCTCTTCTGGCTCTGGCTGTGTCAGCGTCTCCATTCTCCTGCGGGAGTTTTGCCGAAAGTAGCGCCATCTTCTGCAGAGCTTCTCTCAGCGAGTCGAAATTCAGTCCCGCGAAGCATTCGGAGAAACTCCTGTACTCATCCTCGTTCATGAATTTCTCTAGAAGCCTCGGCGAATACAGATGGTCGGTTTTCCCGTGCACCAGCGAAAAAAGCCTGGCGAGATAGTGTAAATTCATGCTATGCAGCGTGCTCGCCCTGAAAAGATCCTTTCTACTGAGAACGTTCCACTCCATGATGATTCCGTTGGCCAGTTCGAGGAAATTCTGCTTGAACGAGGCCTTTTTATCCAGTACAGGTTTGATCTGGCATAACTGCTCGATCTTCTTTCTGAATGCCCCGGATTTATCGACGAGCACGGTTCTCTCCGGGTCGCCGGGAAGTACAACCCCCTTCCAGCTATCGAGTATGGTAATTTCACTTTCGAAGTGAAAGTGGAACTCCCCTCTGACGAAAAACTTGGTGAAAACCACAGTCTTTACTCCATGGGAGTTGGTGAAATAAAACTCCACAGGAGCGACCTCCCTCAACCATAGCTCGTCATCGAAATCGGACGCCGAGTCGTCTCTTATGAAAAAGTAAAACTCTATGTCGGAAAACCTGTCAAAGTCCTCTCGCGTGTATGAACCGTAAGAAACGACCGAGACGATTCTCTCGTCTTCTCTGGCTGCATCGACGATTTTGCGCAAAATATGAATATTCTTGGGGTTACCCGACAGCCTGTAGAATCTGTCCTGTTGCATTTCCATTCCTTCACTTCCCTTCAAGCTTCGTTCGAACCAGTGCCTCGGTTGCATCTTTTGATATAAAAGATAATATCACGCCTTTTGCATGCACTGAAAAGCTTCTGCTGAGAACAATGGTGCGTAGCGGGTGAAGGGTGTGAGTTGTTAGTGAGGACCGAGAAAGAGGTGTTCAGTGTGAAAACTCCCAAAAAGCGTGACAGAGATGATCTCTTGTCCAGAGTAACGGCACTATTTCTAACGTTTTTTTCTTGCTTTCTCGAAGTTTGTGTTCAACGATCCTTTTCCGGATTGCCTCAATTGTTGCCGATTTGTTTATTGGGTACCGTAAAAAATGGTGCAGCTTTACTATGTATCGCATTATCTACCCTCCAACAGGAAAGCGATGTAAAAATCTTCTTTTCCTTGACAGTCCACTTTTTACATTCAAAATGAAAACATAAATCTTACAGGAAACATCAGAATTGAATATCCGCATGATATAGTAATTATTATAATTTTATTGATCTAATCAATAGAATTAAACAAAAATGATCAGGGGATGTGGAAAATAGGGGGAATTTCTTGTGAAAGGATTTTCGGAACTGAGGTTCGCCGGACCCAAGTTGGTCTTCGTTGTCTTTCTCATTATGTTCTCGCTCATGTTCTTGCCGTTTCATGTTTTCCAGTCTGAAGCAGTAGTCTATACCCAAAGGGTTTACTCGGAAATCTACCAGAAAGCCGTTGACGCTCTTCTAACGACTCTGTCCATCGGTTATTTTCAGTGGAATGCTATGTTCAATGCATTTGAAACTGAGAACATGGAGTTCATTGACAGCATGTTTGAAGAAATACTCAACGATATTTCTCCTGTGAGATCCATAGATGTAATTGAGAGACCGAAAGAATTCTCGATCGCTGAGGACTATGAGTTGTTCGTGGCAAATGAAGAGCTTTATGCCTATATGAACGTGAGGGACAGCCTGGCAAACAATACCGCCGAAGGGTTTGTTGTAATGGTTTCAATAGACAAACATCGAATTCTTGAAAGCCTTTCCATGGCCGATAGAATAAGCTTTTCAAATAAAGGGGACGAATTGTTTGCGTATGGCCTTCATGTCGATATAAAGGGTTACGACCTGTACAACTGGCTGGTGTTTCACGCCTTTATCTCCGGGTTGATTGGAGTTCTCCTGATGATGGAAGTTCTTGCGATCGCCTTTTCCAGGTATCATCAGACCCAGGGTCTGCAGACCACAGTCTATATGTGGGAGCTACAGGATCCTTACACAACCTACCATTCAAAGAACGTGGCAAAGATAGCGGAGATCCTTGGAAAGAGACTTAAGTTAAAGAGAAAAAAACTTGCAGAGCTTGTCAACGGTGCCAAGCTTCACGATATAGGAAAGATGGGAATCTCGACAAGCATTCTAAGAAAGCGTGGTCCTTTGAACGAGATCGAATGGGAAGTGATGTTAAACCACCCTGAGCGCGGGAAGAATCTGCTTGAACAGTTCAAATATCTCGGCAAATATGTACCTTACGCATACATGCACCACGAACGGGAAGACGGTTCAGGATACCCTTTAGGACTTAAAGGAGAAGAGATTCCGTTTGAAGTTAAGATTCTCGCGGTAGCAGATGTCTTTGAAGCCCTCACAGCAGATAGACCTTACCGGGATGCCTATACCTTTGCAGAAGCGGCCGAGATGATGACGGAGATGCCGCTGGACCAGAAGATAGTGTCCGAGCTGTTCAAGGCGCTTCCAGAGCTTGAAGAGGAATTGAGTGATAGAGGAGCTAGCGGAGATACCTGGGTAAAGTTGGAAAGCGATGCAGATGAGTTAGTCAAATGAATCGCTAAATACTTGGTTTATCATAGGGTATAGGAGCTCTCTCGAAGAAGGGATTTTTCGTTTTCTCGACCTTTGAGAAGTCAAGACCTTCATCGATAAGATTCTTGAGCATCGCAAACACAAAGTCATCCAGAATGCCCTGGGCGACCTGTCTGGCTATAACATCTAGAGCTTCTCTTAAAGACATGCCTTTTCCGTAAGGTCTATCTTCGATCAAGGCTATGAAGACATCTGCAAGCATTATGATTCTGGATTCTATTCTGAGCCTATCTCTTTTCCCAAGGGTGACCACTTCCGTCGAATCTCTCGTGATGATCGACACCCCATTCGAGCAGCCTGTGCTTCTCGAGAGCTTCCCGGCCTCCTACAATGAGAAAATAGTCGAAGACATGTTTCTGCATTATGTATTGCTCCTCACTGGAAAGCTTACCGGGCTTCTCAAGAATGGAAATCGGTGTCGCCATCTTTCCCAGGTCGTGAATCTTCGCGGCGAAAAGGACTTCCATCATTCTCTCCTCTCCCAAATGAGCCTTCTCCGCCAGTAGTTTTAAGAGATATACTATCTTTTCCGTATGGTTTGTTGTGAACCTGCTCTTGACTGTGAATATTGACAACCACACCAGAGACAGGATCGTTTGGATCAAAACGAGAAAAAAGAGAAGAAACGCGAGGGAATTAGATAAAAAACAGGAAAATAGAATCTTGGAGGTACCACTGCATTGATCACTAACTATAAGGAGGATTTAGGTGAAATTGGTCTTAAAGATACTCGTATAAGCAATTCGCCAGACAACTCCCTCGCGAGTTAATAAGTAATGATACTACAAATCGTTGAAAAAACTCAAGTCTCCGATATGCATCACAAAAAATCTACTTGAAAAGGGTAACGATGCATCAAAAATGAAACTACTCGAAAGGTAAGGGTAAAGGGGATAATCTTC